>OEIU01002043.1_pt1 | contig 11380 bp, 10 predicted proteins | sample 1539221 | NCBI WGS metagenome assembly OEIU01 (sample SAMN03792071, study PRJEB22550) | activated sludge metagenome | feature: wastewater treatment plant; material: activated sludge; isolation source: Wastewater treatment plant of a petroleum refinery complex | place: Argentina: Zarate | collected... | reverse complement strand
CGGCTTTTCGCTGGTGCGCCGGATCGTCGAGCGGACCGGCCTCGCCTGGGACGCGCCCGCGCCCTTCGCGCCCGGCAGGACGCTGGCCGAAGCCCTGCTCGTTCCCACGAAAATCTACGTGCGGCCGCTGCTCGCCACGCTGAAGGCGACGGATTCGATCCGCGCTCTGGCGCATATCACCGGCGGCGGGTTCCCCGAGAATATTCCGCGCGTGCTGCCGAAGGAGCTGGGCGTCTCGCTCGACCTGTCGGCAATTCCTGTCCTGCCCGTTTTCTCGTGGCTCGCGCGCGAGGGCGGCGTGGCGGAGAAGGAAATGCTGCGCACCTTCAATTGCGGGATCGGCATGGTGGTCGTCGTTTCCGCTTCGCGCGCGAGCGAAGGCGAGAAGGCGCTGGCGGATGCGGGGCTGTCGCCGGTCCGCATCGGCGAGGTGACGCAAGCGCAGGGCGAAGAGCGCGTCACGACGCGCGGGGCGCTGAAGCTGTGAAGGCGGGATTGTCATTCCCGACGGCCGGCGCAGCCGGACGATCGGGAATCCAGAGCGAGACTCGCAATCCGGCTCTCTGGATCCCCGCTTTCGCGGGGATGACATGGTTGAAGGCCGACGAGATCGGTCCAGGAGCGCAGCCGTGACGAAAAAACGCGTCGCCATCCTGATTTCGGGGCGCGGCTCCAACATGATGGCGCTGGCGGAGGCCGCCGCCGCGCCGGATTTTCCGGCGGAAATCGCGCTCGTCCTGTCGAACCGGCCGGACGCGGCCGGACTCGAATGGGCGGCGGCGCGCGGCATCCGCACGGCGACGATCGACCACAAGGCCTACGGCAAGGATCGCGAAGCCTTCGAGCGCGCGATGCAGGCTGTTCTCGCCGAGAACCGGATCGACCTCGTCTGCCTCGCCGGTTTCCTGCGTGTGCTGACGCCCTGGTTCGTCGCGCAATGGCAAGGTCGGATGCTCAATATCCACCCTGCCCTGCTGCCGTCCTATCGCGGTCTGCATACCCACGAGCGCGCGCTCGAGGACGGCGTGAAGATCCACGGCTGCACCGTGCATTTCGTCGCGCCGGAAATGGACGCGGGGCCGATCGTCCTGCAGGCCGCCGTGCCGGTGGAGGATTCCGACGACGCCGACGCGCTCGCCGCGCGCGTGCTGAAGGAGGAGCACCGCATCTATCCGCAGGCGCTGGCGCTGGTCGCCGCCGGGAAGGTGAAGATCGACGGCAATCGCGTCCTGATGCGCGCGTGATCGGACCGCGAGCCTTCAGGCTCGCTTTTATCTGCGGCCTCGCGAACCTGAAGGCTCGCGGTCCGGGGATTGTCCGACCGTCGGGATTTGCCTCATAAATGCGGGAGGCGACATGCGGCGAAGACCGCGGCGCCGGGAGGACAGGATGTCGCTCGCCCTGCAGCCGGACAAGGAACCGCACCGCGCCTTCGATTCCGCGGAAATGGGGGCGCTCGCCCATCTCTACCGCGGCGAGGTCTATCGCTCGACGATCTGGCGCACGCGGCTCGACAATACGACCAACTGGTCGATCGTGACGATGGGCATCGCGCTGTCCTCGTCCTTCTCCTCGCCCGAAGCCTCGCCCCTGCCCCTGATCCTCGTCGGCCTGCTGGTCGCCGTGTTCCTGACCTTCGAGGCGCGGCGCTACCGCTATTTCAACGTGTGGCGCGCCCGCGCGCGCTGGATGGAGACGAATTTCTACGCGCCCCTGCTGCGCGGCGAGGCGCAGCCCGCCTATTGGCGCGACGTGCTGGCGAAGGACTACACCCATCCGCGCCATCACATCACGCTATGGCAGGCGATGGGCCGGCGCCTGCGGCGCAACTATTCCTGGATCCTCGCGATCCAGACGACCGCCTATCTCGGCAAGATCATCATTCATCCGACGCCCGCCGCTCATTTCGGCGAGGTCGTCGCGCGCGCCGCGATCGGACCGATCCCCGGCTGGGTCGTGCTGGCGGCCGGCGCAGCCTACAACGGCGTCTGGCTCGCCTTCGGGCTCTGGTCGCTTTCGCACGACCGCGCCAAGCATGGCGATGCGGGGAAGAAAGTGGCGATGGGCTAGATTTCTCCGACGCGCAGCAGAAAGCTCTGATGCGGGTCGATCTTGATCTTCTTGCCCCTGCCCTCGCCGGCCGCGTTCTCGTCCAGCGTGAAACTGTCGAAGCGATAGTGCTTCATGCCCCAGGAATCGAAGAAGTAGACGCGGCGCCCGGTGACGCGCTCGACCACTGTCCAGTGATGCCATGGATTGCCGAGACCGACGATCCAGACGGCCGCGCCGTCGTCGAACGCCTCGAGCCCGGCGCGCAGCCGATCGAGAAAGGCGTCGGCGCTGTCGAACTTGGCGCGCATCAGCGGCGCGCCCCAGAGCAGGCGCGCCTTGTGCTTCCTCTGCGCCCAATCGTCGGCGATGCGAAACAGGCGATAGAGCGTCGGCACGCCCGCGCCTTCCCACACGATGCGGGGAAACTGGTCCGCGACGCCCTTGCAGAGCGTCTCCAGCAATTTCTCGTCCTGCTTCTCGCTCTGATGGAACATGAGCTTGCAGGCGTTGAGGGTGGAATAGATCGCGCACAGGCCGTCGATGTCGCCCTGTTCGACCGGCCGTCTGACGCGGCGTTTCTTCATGGACGATCCGTCACGCGCTCTTGTGCAGCCAGACGCGATTGTCGTGGAAGGCCGCGCCGCCGAAGGGCGCGGGCGAATCGTCGCCGGTCAGCACGTTGATCCCTTGGCCGTCGACGAATTTCGAATTCGGCCAGATGCCTTCCGCAATCAGCACGCCGCGCCGCACGCCGTCGAAAAGCTTCGCATGCAGCCGCGTCTGGCCGCGGCCGTTGCCGAGCGTGACGAGATCGCCGTCGGCGATGTCGTGCGCGGCGGCGTCCTGCGGATGAATCATCACCGTCGGCCGTTTTTCGCGCGCGAGCGATTCCGGCGTTTCGGTAAACGAGGAGTTGAGAAAGTTTCGCGCAGGGCTCGTGGCCAGACGGAACGGGTGCTCCTCGTCCGCCTCCTCCGTGACGGCCCAATGATCCGGCAGGCGCGGCATGTCCTGCCACGGCCCGAGCGGGCCGTTATTGGCGAAGGGCGTGCGCGGCCAGTCCGCCTTGAAGCGGAATTTCCTGTCGGGCCAATGGAAGCCGTTGCGATAGTGCGCCGTTTCGAACGGCGGCTGCGCGTCGATCCATGTGTCCTTCTCGAGCGCCGCGATGCCGCCCCAGCCGGAATCCGCGAGCGTGCGGTCGATGAGTTCGCGCGGGCTCATGGCGAAGCCGCGATGCTCGGCGCCGACGCGTTTCGCCAGCGCGCAGACGACATCGTGATTGGAGCGGCATTCGCCCGGCGGCTCGACGATCTTCGGACCGAAGCCGAGATATTGATGGCCGCCGCCGGTGTAGAAATCGTCATGCTCGAGAAACATCGTCGCCGGCAGCACGATGTCGGCGCGTTTCGCCGTGTCCGTCATGAATTGCTCGTGCACGGCGACGAACAGGTCGTCGCGCGCAAAACCGCGCAGCACCTTGTTCTGGTCGGGCGCGATGCAGGCGGGATTCGTGTTCTGGATCAGCATGGCCGTCACGGGCGGGCCGTGGTGCAGGGCCTCGGCCTCGCCGGTCAGGACCGCGCCGATGCGCGACTGGTCGAGCGCGCGCACGGAGCGATCGACGACGTCGAGCCCTTCGACCACCATCTGCCGGAGGCCGAAAATCGCGCCGTTGTTGTGGAAGGCGCCGCCGCCCTCGTAGGCCCAGGCGCCCGTCACCGAGGCGATGCAGCTTGCCGCGTGCATGTTGGCCGAACCGTTGCGCGAACGCGAGAAGCCGTAGCCGAGGCGGAAATAGGTCCGCCTGGTCCGTCCGACGAGTCGCGCGAATTCCTCGATCTCGGCGACCGGCAGGCCGGTGATGGCGGATGCCCATTCCGGCGTGCGCGATTGCAGGTGCGCCTCGAGTTCGTCGGGAACGTCCGTGTATTGCGCCATGAATTCGCGGTCGGCGAGGCCTTCGCGGAACAGCACGTGCATGACGGCGCAGGCGAGCGCGCCGTCCGTGCCCGGACGCAGGCAGAGCGCCATGTCCGCCTGCTCCATGGTCGCGTTGCGATAGACGTCGACGACGACGATCTTCGCGCCGCGCTCCTTTCGCGCCCGCGTCGCATGGGTCATCACGTTGACCTGCGTCGCGACCGCGTTCGTGCCCCAGATGACGACGCAATCGCTTTTCGCCATCTCGCGCGGATCGGGGCCGGCGAGCCGTCCCGTGCCGGCGATGTAGCCGGGCCAGGCGAGGTTCACGCAGATCGACGAATAGAAGCGCGAATATTTCTTGGCGTGCGTCAGGCGGTTGATGCCGTCGCGCATCACGCGGCCCATCGTGCCGGCGTAATAATAGGGCCAGACCGCCTCGGCGCCGTGCCGCTGCTCGGCCTCCAGAAATTTCGCGGCGACGATGTCGAGAGCCTCGTCCCACGAAACGCGCTCGAACTGGCCCGCGCCTTTCGGGCCGACGCGTTTCAGCGGATGCGTCAGGCGATCGGGATGGTGGATGCGCTGCGCGTAGCGCGCGACCTTCGCGCAGACGACGCCGGCCGTATAGGTCTGCTTGTCCGCGCCGCGGATGCGGCCGATGCGGTCGGGCCCCAGAACCTCGACCTCGAGCGCGCAGACCGACGGGCAATCGTGCGGACAGGTCGAATTGCGGCGTTCGATTCGCGCGGGCGCGTTCATGGGGCCTCCTTACTCCATGATCTTCCTTGAAGGGAGGCGCGGCAAGATGCGGGGAAAAATTGGCCACATCGACGCTGCTTGACTAATTAGTTAGCCAGATCACATACTTAGGTCTAATATCCGAGATAAAGTCTTGGATGATTTGGCGACGCGGCCAGGCGACGCCGGCAGGGGGGCGGCATTGGCTCGCGATCAGGCGCAGATCGTTGAGGATTCTTTCGCGACGATCGGGCCCGTCACGCTGGAGATGGGCGAGGCTTTCTATGAAAACCTCTTCGAGACGGCGCCCGACCTGCGCGGCATGTTCGCGCAGGCGACCGTCCAGCAGGCGATGCGCTTTTCCGAGGTGCTCGCCTATATCGTGAGCAATCTGCGAGCCCCCGAACGGCTTCTGCCGATCGTCCGCGCCCTCGGCGCGCGCCATCGCGAGATCGGCGTCGTGGCCGAGCAATATGCGCCGTTCAGGGCCGCTTTCCTCAAGACGCTGCAGCAGCGCATGCAACAGGGCTGGACGCCGGAAGTGGCGACCGCCTGGGCCTCGACCTTCGACATGGTGGCCGAGGAAATGCTGAAGGCCTGAGCCAGCTGTCGCGGTCGTGACGTCGCCGCCGCCTGCCCGCCGTCGCTGGCACGCGTGATGCATCGCGCAAGGACGCGGCTGCCGATTTGTCGAGGCGCCGCGGGAGGGGAAACGCCGGCAAGCGCCGGCGGCAGGGAGGCTCGAGACTGGAGCCGCGCCATGTCGAACCATCCGGGCGTTCCGCGTCGTGTCCTTGCGTCGATCCTTCTGATCCTGGGCGTCTCGCATGCGCGGGCGCACGACTTCTGGATCGACGGTTCGAAAGTCGACCCGGTGACCAAGAGCTTCTGTTGCGGCGCCGGCGACTGCCGCGCCATGCCGAAGGAGATGGTGAAGGTCGAGCGCGGCGGCTATCGCCTGCTCGACACCAACGAACTCATCCCGTTCTTGCGCGCGCAGCCGTCGCCCGACGGCGAATATTGGGTCTGCCGCTGGGGCGCGGAGACCAAGTGCTTCTTCGGCGGAGAAATCTTCTGAAATGAAAAAGCCGCCGCGTCCGGGACGCGGCGGCCTCGTTTTTTGACGACGCGGAAATTCAGCCGACGATTTCGTTGCCGGAGAACCACTGGGCGATCTCGATCGCCGCCGTCTCCGGGGCGTCGGAGCCGTGCACCGAATTCTCGCCCATGTTGAGCGCGAATTCCTTGCGGATCGTGCCGGCGTCCGCCTTCTCCGGATTGGTCGCGCCCATCACGTCGCGATAGCGCTTGATGGCGTTGTCGCCTTCGAGCACCTGCACGACGACGGGCGCCGCGGACATCTGCTCGACCAGTTCGCCGAAGAACGGGCGTTCCTTGTGGACCGCGTAGAAGGTCTCGGCCTGGGCGCGCGTCATGTGCACGCGCTTCTGCGCGACGATGCGCAGGCCCGCGCCCTCGATCAGCGCGTTGATCTTGCCGGTGAGATTGCGGCGCGTCGCGTCCGGCTTGATGATGGAGAAGGTGCGTTCGGTCGCCATTGTCGGCTCTTTCTGTTCGGTGGCGGAAAATCCGGCGCGCTTATAGCCGTGGGCGCGAGGCCGCGCAATTGCGGGCGAAGCCGCCGGATTTTTGTTAAGGAGATAGCCGCGCGGCGGCGGTCCGGCGCGAGGACAAGGGTTGGCGACATGGCGCTACGCAACGATCAGCGGCTGAGGGACAGGACGGACGCGCCGCGCCGGGACAAGGGCAAGTTCCTGATCTACGGGCGTCCGACGCTCAAGTGGGACGGCGCGCCGTCGCCGGAGGAATATTACAAGTCCGCCTTCGGCTACAGCGAGGTCCACAGTCTCGACGTGTCGGATTACGAGGGCGCGACCTACGTCCACGATCTCAACGCGCCGACGCTGCCGCCGGAGCTCGTCGGCCAATACGACTACGTGGCGATGGGCGGCACTGCGGAACACGTGTTCAACGTCGGCAATGCGCTGTGGAAGGCCGCCGAATTTCTCAAGGTCGGCGGAACGGTCATCTGCTCGGGGCCCGCCAACAACTGGCTCGACCACGGCTTCTACCAGCTCTGCCCGACGCTGAAGTTCGACTATTTCCAGCAGAACGGATTCGAGCTCGGGAGCAGCACGGCGACGCTGTTCCGGCCGGACGAGGACGATTTCCGGCGGATCGTTCCGCTCTATCCGGGCGAAGCCTGGACGCTCAACTACGTGCCGGCGCGCATATCCCACACGCTGCAGGCGACAAAGCTGGCGACCTCGACATCGAACGTGCTGCCGCTGCAATCGATCTACCGCGTCAAGCACAACGACGACCGGATCGCCTGGCGCTTCCGCGCGTCGGCGCCCTACGACGTCGAGGACAGGGTCCGCACGACCCCGCCGGGACATCGCATGACGCTCGATCCCGCGCAGATGGTTCAGGTCGAGTCCCTCGAGGGCGTGGCGACCGTCTGGTCCCATCCCTACGCCGACCCCGCCCGTCCTCCCTGCACGCCCGAACGGCCGTTCCGCTCGCGCGCGCTCGTCTATGAGAAGAAGCGCCTGCTGACCTGGATCGTGTCGGAGGAAGCCATGGTCGCCGAGAAGCGCGGCTCGTTCCACCACGGCGACGGCTTCATCTATTTTTCGACGAAGGACGGCAGCGATCCGCGCACCAACAAGCGCGATTACGAAGTCTTCTATCCCGACGCGTTCGACGGATTGAAGCCTTATGGATCAGCGGATGCGCAGCAATCGGCGGACGGCGGTCTGCTTGCCCGGCTGAAGCGGAAGATCGGGCGCGGCGGATAAAAAATCCACACCGGCGGGGCCGGTGTGGATCGACTTGCACAGAGCGTGAGGCGCGGCGCGCTTCAGGCCTTCTTGCGCAGATCGTAGCGATCGGCGTTCATCACCTTGTTCCAGGCTGCCACGAAGTCCTTCACGAACTTCTCCTTCGAGTCGGACTGGCCGTAGACCTCTGCGTAGGCGCGCAACTGGGCGTGCGAGCCGAAAATGAGGTCGACGCGCGTCGCCGTCCAGCGCACGTCCTTCGTCTTGCGGTCGAGCGCTTGATACACGCCTTCCGAACCTGGCAGCGGCTTCCACTCGTTGCGCATGTCCAGCAGGTTGACGAAGAAGTCGTTCGACAAGGTCTCCGGCCGGTCGGTGAAGACGCCGTGCGTCGAGTGGCCGGCGTTGGCGCCGAGCACGCGCAGGCCGCCGATCAGCACGGTCATTTCCGGACCGGTCAGCGTCAAGAGCTGCGCGCGGTCGACGAGCGCCTCTTCCAGCTTCATGAAGAGCTGCTTCTTCGGGTTCACATAGTTGCGGAACCCGTCGGCGCGCGGCTCGAGCGGCGCGAAGGAAGCGGCGTCCGTCTGCTCGGGCGTCGCGTCCGTGCGGCCCGGCGTGACCGGAACCGTCACATTCACGCCGGCGGTCTTGGCCGCCTTCTCGATCGCCGCCGCGCCGCCGATCACGATGAGATCGGCGAGCGAGACCTTCCTCGTCGATTCCTTCTGAATCGCTTCGAGCTTGGCGAGAACCTTGGCGAGCTCGGCCGGGTTGTTGACGTCCCAGTCCTTCTGCGGCGCGAGGCGGATGCGCGCGCCATTGGCGCCGCCGCGCTTGTCCGAGCCGCGGAAAGTCGAGGCCGAGGCCCAAGCGGTGGAGACGAGCTGCGCCACCGACAGGCCGGAGGCGAGGATCTTCTCCTTCAGCGCGGCGATGTCGGCGTCGCTGACGAGTTCGTGATCGACGGGGGGAACCGGATCCTGCCAGACCAGCACTTCCTGCGGGACCAGCTTGCCGAGATAGCGGGAGCGCGGGCCCATGTCGCGATGGGTGAGCTTGAACCAGGCGCGGGCGAAAGCGTCCGCGAACTGGTCCGGATTCTCGAGGAAGCGGCGCGAGATCTTCTCGTAGGCCGGGTCGAAGCGCAGCGACAGGTCGGTCGTCAGCATCTTCGGCACGTGCTTCTTGGTCGAGTCGAAGGCGTCCGGGATCGTCGCGCCCGCGCCCTTGGCGCGCCATTGCTTGGCGCCGGCCGGGCTCGTCTCCAGCTCCCATTCGTAGCCGAACAGGTTCCAGAAGAAGTTGTTGCTCCACTTCGTGGGCGTCGTCGTCCAGATGACCTCGGGACCGCCGGTGACGGCCGCCGCGGCCACGCCGCCCTTCCAGCCGAGGCCCTGATCCTCGAGCGCCGCGCCTTCCGGCGCCGGGCCGAGCACGGAAGGATCGCCCGCGCCATGCGTCTTGCCGAAGCTGTGGCCGCCGGCGATCAGCGCGACGGTCTCCTCGTCGTCCATCGCCATGCGCGCGAAGGTCTCGCGGATGTCATGGGCGGCGGCGACCGGGTCGGGGTTGCCGTTCGGACCCTCCGGATTGACGTAGATGAGGCCCATCTGCACGGCGCCGAGCGGATCGGCGAGCTGGCGCTCGCCGCTGTAGCGCTCATCGCCGAGCCACGTGCCTTCCGGGCCCCAGTAGAGCTCTTCCGGCTCCCAGGTGTCGGCGCGGCCGCCGGCGAAGCCGAAGGTCTTGAAGCCCATCGATTCCAGCGCGGCGTTGCCCGCAAGCACGTAGAGATCGGCCCACGACAGCTTGTTTCCATACTTCTGCTTGACCGGCCACAGCAGGCGGCGGGCCTTGTCGAGATTGGCGTTGTCCGGCCAGGAGTTGAGCGGAGCGAAGCGCTGCTGGCCCGCGCCCGCGCCGCCGCGGCCGTCGGTGATGCGATAGGTGCCGGCCGCGTGCCAGGCGAGGCGGACCATGAGGCCGCCGTAATGGCCGAAATCGGCCGGCCACCAGTCCTGCGAATCCGTCATTAGCGCCTTGAGGTCGGCCATGACGGCGTCGAGGTCGAGCTTGGAGAATTCCGCGGCGTAGTCGAAATCCGGACCCATTGGATCGGACTTCTTCGAATTGTGGTGCAGCACTTCGATGCTCAGCGCATCCGGCCACCAGTCCTTGTTGCTTGGGCCCTTGGCGCCGCCGCCGAACGGGCATTTGGCCGCTTTGTCGTCCATTTTCACTCTCCCTCGAGATATCTGCCCGTCGCCGCGCGCGGGCCGGAAGTGGTGGGATCGCGCGCCCGCAGGCGCCGATTGCGAGAGGCAAACTAGTCGCCTTCGCGCCATCGGGGAAATCGATTGTATCAAATAAAATTATTGGCTCTGTCTATTGATTGTCTTGTGACCATCGGTTATTCCGATGGATCATGAATTTGCGGGACCTGCGATACGTCGTCGCCGTGGCGGACCTTGGCCAGTTCGGCCGGGCGGCTCTCGCTTGCGCCGTCAGCCAGCCGACCCTCAGCGGACAGATTCTCAAGCTGGAGGAAGAGCTCGGCGTCCAGATTTTCGAACGGGACGGACGGGTCGCGCGCGTCACCGAACATGGCGCGACGATCGTCGCCCACGCGCGGCGCGTGATCGGCGCCGCCGACGATCTGAAAGCCGCCGCCGCCGCCTCCCGCGATCCGCTGGAGGGACCGATCCGGCTCGGCGTGATCGCGACGATCGGCCCCTATCTCGCCCCCTATCTCCTGCCGGCGGCGGCCCGCGATCTTCCACAGGCGCCGATCCGCCTGGTGGAAGACCTGACCGGCCATCTCCTGCCGTTGCTCGCCGACGGCAAGCTCGACGCCGCGATCATCGCGACCGATCCGCCGGGCGAACGGCTGGAGGAGATCGCGCTCTACGACGAGCCCTTCTGCCTGATGGCGCCGGCCGGCCATCCGCTCGCGGACAAGAAATCCATCCGCGTCGACGAGATCGCCCCGCGCGGCCTGCTGCTGCTGGCCGATGGCCATTGCCTGCGCGACCAGGCGATCGACCTGTGCGGCCACCCCGATCTCGGCGGGGCGACCGGCGCGGACATGCGCGCGGCGAGCCTCGAGACGCTGCTGCACATGACGGCGGCGGGCTATGGCGTGACGCTCGCGCCGCAGATGGCGGCGGCCGGCTGGCGCGGCAAGGGCGGGCTGGTCTGCGTGCCGATCGAGGGCGAGGACGTCTCGCGGCGGGTGCGGCTGGTCTGGCGGCGCGACATGCCGCGCAGGATCGCCATGCGGGCGCTGGCTGACGTGGCGCGGAAGAGCGCGCCGGCGGGGCTTGTCGCGGTCTGAGGCCACGCGGCGATTGCGCGCGGCGACGCCGGCGGCGATAAGGGCGCGCCCATGACCACCATTTCCGACCTCACCTACCGCCTCGGGCCCCGCGTGCTGTTCGACGCGGCCAGCGCGCAGATCCCTGAAGGCGCGCGCGTGGGCTTCGTCGGGCGCAACGGCGCGGGCAAGACGACGCTGTTCCGGCTGATCTCGGGCGAGATCGCCGCCGAGAGCGGGACGATCGCGCTGCCCCGCCGCGCCAGGATGGGGCGCGTCGAGCAGGAAGCGCCGGGCGGCCCGACGAAGCTGATCGATTTCGTGCTCGCCGCCGACACGGAGCGCGCGGCCCTGCTGCACGAGGCCGAGACGGCGACCGATCCGCATCGCATCGCCGACATCCATGCGCGGCTGGCCGACATCGACGCCCATTCCGCGCCCGCCCGCGCCGCGCGCATCCTGTCGGGCCTCGGCTTCGACGAGGCGGCGCAGGACCGGGCCCTGTTCGAGTTTTCGGGCGGCTTGCGGATGCGCGGAGCGCTGG
>OEIU01002042.1_pt1 | contig 11401 bp, 12 predicted proteins | sample 1539221 | NCBI WGS metagenome assembly OEIU01 (sample SAMN03792071, study PRJEB22550) | activated sludge metagenome | feature: wastewater treatment plant; material: activated sludge; isolation source: Wastewater treatment plant of a petroleum refinery complex | place: Argentina: Zarate | collected... | reverse complement strand
ACGGCGCCCGAGGAGTACCATACCCTCGCCGCCGCTCCTCCTCCCCATAGCATCTGGATCGTCCGCCCCAGTGCGCAATTGCGCACAAGGCGGACGATGACGGTGGATGATGGAGGCGCAAAAAAACGCCGGCTCGACGCCGGCGTTTTGTTTGATCCGCGTTAACCAGCGATCAATTGAACAGGGCGTCGATGTCGTCCTGCGAGGCGTGGCCGACGTCGCCTTCGACCTTCGGGCCGTTCAGCAGCTTGGCATCGCCTTCGCGGGTGTCGACGATCGGCACCGCGTGGGCCTTGATCGCGTCGACGCCACCCCAGATGTCCATCATGGTGTAGATGTGCTGCTCGATGAACTTCATCGTGCTCATCACCTTGCTGATGCGCTGGCCGGTGAGGTCCTGGAAGTTGCAGGCCTCGAAGATCGCGACGACGCGTTCCTGGATTTCCTCGCTGAGCAGCTTCTGCTGGTCGGGGGAGATGTTCTTGGACAGCGCGGTCGCGGCCTGGTCGATCGCTTCGGTGGCTTCCAGAATCTGCTGGGTGGCCTGTTCGGTGCCGCCGACGACTGCGCCGAGTTCGCCGTTGACCTTGGCCATTTCCTGGCCGTCGAAGCTCTTGCCGTGCAGGGTGGCGATCTCGCGCTTGGTGCGGTTGATGGCGTCGTGGATCAGGTCGAGCTCGACCTTCAGCTTTTCGCACTGTTCGATCTGGGCGCGGTAGGTTTCCAGCAGCGCATGGGCATCGGCGGTCTCGCGCGCGATCTCCGTCTGCAGGCCCGTGGGGGCGCCGGAGTGACCGAAGCTCGCCATCTGTGCGCGGATCTGGCGCAGTTCAGCCATGATTTCCTTGTGCATCGGGCCGATCTCGCCGCCTTCCTCATGCATGGCAATTGGCGCGTCGCCCAAAATGGCCTGTTCGATACGAAAACGCTTGCGATTGACCGACATAAGAATTTCCCACCCGTTCCGATTCCAGGGTGTTTTAGACCAATGCCATTTAACGTGAGGTTCACGCGCCGGAATTGCGTTTCGGCGGTTGCATACCGGCGGTTAACCATGACGGGGGCGCGTTCACGCAAAATAAACGCTAGCAGACAAATCCGGGCGCGTTTGCCGGGATGGTGAATCGAACCGCGGTTTCCGTTTACCAAACCGATCAGGTTTTGATCTGTATTGTTCGCGTGCAGCGGCGGTATCGCCGTCGCGGCTCAGCGAACCCGCAGTGACGAACAGTACAGAGTACGTCGATGTCCGCAAAAATCTCTTTGGCGCTCCTTGCGAGCGTGTCTTGCCTTTGTCTGACCAATGAGGCGCTGGCGCTCGACGCCTCGTCGCCAGCCGAGCCCACCGTGATCTACGCCCGTCAGGCGCCACCGGCGCCGGTGCGCGTCGCCGCCGCCGAGCGCTCCAACATGGGCGGCGGCTTCATCGAATTCCTGTTCGGCGATGCGCCGCAGGGCGGGCGCTACCAGCAGCCGGCCTACCAGCAGCAGCCGGAATACGGTTCCCGGCGCATGCTGCTGCCGCCGATGGACCCGCAGCAATCGATGCGGCGCGAGGAAGTGCTGGTCGACCCTGCGCAGCAGCGGCTCGATCCGATGTATGAAAAGCAGGTGGTCGAGTATCGCGGCAAGGAGAGCGCGGGCACCATCGTGATCGACACTCCGAACAAGTTCCTGTTCCTGGTGCAGGGCGACGGCAAGGCGCTGCGCTACGGCGTCGGCGTCGGCCGTCCGGGCTTCACCTGGTCGGGCGTCAAGACGATCTCGGCCAAGAAGGAATGGCCGGCCTGGACGCCGCCGCCGGAAATGCTGGCGCGCCGTCCCGACCTGCCGCGGCACATGGAAGGCGGCCCGGAAAACCCGCTCGGCGCGCGCGCGATGTATCTGGGCTCCTCGCTCTATCGCATCCACGGCTCCAACGAGCCCTGGACCATCGGCACCAACGTCTCGAGCGGCTGCATCCGGATGCGCAACGAGGACGTGATCGATCTCTACGGCCGCGTCAGCGTCGGCGCCAGGGTGGTAGTGATCTGATCATCGCTGCTACGTCTTGAAATGAAACGGCCGCCCGGTGGGGCGGCCGTTTCTCTTGATCGGTGCTCGCGCGGCTCACGCGTAATCGCTGTCGCCATCGTCGTAGTCAAAGCCGTCGGAATCGTGGTCCATGTCGTCGTCATCGTCGTTCGACGCCTGGTCGAAGAAGCCCTGCCGCGAGCCGTTATCACTGTCGCCGCTATCCGCGCGCCGGCTCGACGAGCCGATGTCGTTGATCCCGGCGTCGCGCGCCAGATCGCCGCCGGACTGATCGCCCCACGGCCGGCGATCCTCGACGCCGCCACGGCTTCCGGTGTCGCCGAATGCCTGGTGGTTGCCGCCGCCGCCCATCATCGAGCGGATGCTGCTCGCCAGGAGCGATCCGCCGACCACGCCGGCTGCGGCCGCCGCCGCCGTGCCGAGGAACGAGCCGCCGCCGCCGAACGCCGACGGCTGCTGCTGCTGGGCGCCGCCATAGGGTTGGCCATAGGCCGGCTGGTTATACGGCCCGCCGCCCTGGCTCTGCTGCAGCACCTGCCCGGTGTTCCAGGCCGGCCGGCCGCCACCCATGTCGGGCGCACGCACGTTCGGCACCGAGCCGTGGCCAGACCCTTGGCCAGACCCTTGGCCCTGGTTCTGCCCGAAGATCGCGTCGCGCATCGAATCGAGGAAGCCGCCGGGTTGTGTCTGCTGATCTGGCTGGCCCGCCGCCGCCTCCAGTTCCTGGATGCGCATGTCGGCACGCTTCAGCGCCTCGTCCTGCACCAGCGCGGTCTGCACCAGCGCATAGACCGCGTTTGGCGCGTTGCGCAGGCCCTGCATGATCGCCGACATCGCCTCGGGATCGCGCTTGGCGCTCTCCAGCTTGGCGAGCCGGTCGAAAAGATCGTCAATCAGTTGGCGTTCTTGCGGTGTCATGGCCCTCTCCCTCGCGTCGGATCGTCAACGCGCCGGCAAGATGTAGGGCGGGCCTTGTGCCGCAAGTAGTGGGAGGCTGAATTAAATTTTTGTATGCGACAAAACGCCGGGCGGGCTTTTGTGCGGTTTGTCAGCTCAATGTAACTTTATTCGCCGCCAGCAATGTCGGGAAAAGATCGCTGGCGAGGTAGGCGTGTTCCGCCTCGCGCTGGTTGGTGAAGGGGTCGAGATTCCTGAGCGTCTCGTCGACAAAGCCGGGATGGCACATCACGAGTCCGTCATGCGGCAGGCCATCGAGAAATTCGGCCATCAGCACGCCGAAATCCGGCTGCTTCGAGAAATCATAGGCGCCGGCGAAGGCCGGATTGAACGGGATCCCGGCGACGGCGGCACGCTTGCGGAATTGCGCGCTCAGCATGTCGAGCACCAGCGCCTTGGGCGCGCCCAATCGTTTGCCGAGCGGCGTGCGGCGTCCGCCCTGCCGCACCCAGGCCTCGGGCGCGGCCGCTTTCACCGCGCGCAGAAAGCCGTCGCGCGCCTGCGGGAACAGCTGCGCGTGCTGGTGGCCGTCGACGAAATCGGGCGCGCGGCCGAACAGCTCCCTGAACGCGCCAAGCTGCGCCGAGACTTCGTCCTCGATCAGGCCGGGATCGAGCCGCCGCAGCAGGCCGGCGCGCAGCAGCTTTGGAAACGGCAGGAACAGCCCGCCGTCGAGCGGACGAAAATACATCGACAGCGGACGAAACGGAGCGGTCAGCGTCACGTGCAGGCCGATGGCGCAGCGCGGGCTCGCCGCCGCGGTCTCCTGAAGCGCGGCGACCTCGGCGCGGCCGATCGCGGATCCCACCACCATGACTGACGTGGCGTTGAGACGGCCGCGCGCGATCAGGTCGCGGATGGCGCGGTTGACGCCGTCGGCCAGCCCGTAATCGTCGGCGCACAGCCAGATCCGGCGCAGCGCAGCCTCGTTCATTCGGCGGCGGTCCGTTCGCTGGCGGCCGCCTCGCCGTCGGCTCGCTTCTCGCTGTGCTCGGCGACGAAGTAGATCGGCCGCGCCTTCAGTTCGGAGAGGATCTTGCCGATATATTCGCCGACGATGCCGATCATGATGAGCTGCACGCCGCCGATCGTCATCAGGCCGATCATCAGCGAGGGATAGCCGGGGACCTGCTTGCCGGTGGTCCAGACCTCCCAGAGAATGGTCAGGCCGAAGATGAAGGCGGTGAATGCGAGCAGCACGCCGAGCAGGCTGGCAAAGCGCAGCGGCGCCACCGAGAACGACGTCAGTCCTTCGATCGACAGGCCGATCAGCCGGCCCGGGCTGAAATTGGTGACGCCATGCGCGCGTGGCGACGGCTCGTAATCGACCCGGATCTGGCGGAAGCCGATCCAGTTCGACAGGCCCTTGAAGAAGCGGTTGCGTTCGGGAAGCTGGCGCAGCGCGGCCGCCGCGCGCGGCGACAGCAGGCGGAAATCGCCGGCGTCCTCGGGGATCTTCTGCCGCGCGCCCCAGTTGATCAGCGCGTAGAAGCCGTGCACCGCCTGGCGGCGCAGGAACGATTCATTGTCGCGATGCGCCTTCGCCGTGAACACGACGTCGTAGCCGTCGTCGATCCAGTGCGCGACCAGCTTTTCGACCATGTCAGGCGGATGCTGGCCGTCGCCGTCCATGAACAGCAGCGCGCCGAGGCGGGCGTGGTCGAGGCCGGCCATCAGCGCGGCTTCCTTGCCGAAATTGCGCGACAGCGACACCACCTGGACGTCGAGCCCGTCCGGCTTGAGCGTGCGGGCGATCGCGAGCGTGTTGTCGGCGCTGCCGTCGTCGACATAGACGACCTCGGCAGCAAGGCCGTAGCGCTCTTTAAGGGTGCGGGCGAGGCCGGTCAGCCGCTCGTGCAGCAGCGCAAGGCCCGCCGCCTCGTTGTAGACCGGCACGACAATCGACAGGCCCTGCGCCGCGGCGCTGGTCGCGGTCGTCGTCAGGCGGGAAACGTCAGAGCCGAGGTTCATCGAGCGGGTTCCAGATTATCCAACCGTATATGCTACTTGCCGGAGGCTGTCGCAACGATGAACAAAACGGCAGCCCTATTGCCGCAAGAACGCCTCAAGCCTGGCAAACAGCGGATTTTCGCGGTCGAGCACGTAGTCGAGCGAGGCGATCGAGACCGTGTCGGCGCCGTGCTCGCGCAGGAAGCTGCCCAGCGCATAGAGCTGCATCGGCGGGCAGTGCAGCGTGAGCATGCCTGAGGAGGTCGGCCCGCCGAACGGCGCCACCACGCCGAAACGGTTATGCGCCTCGGTCAGCAGCTTGTCGTTGCAGCCGGCAAAGCGGGTGCGGACTTCGCGGTACTTGCTGGCCCGCGCCCTTGCCGCGATGTGGTCGAGGATGACGCGCGCGGTCTCGCGGGCCTCCGTCGACCAGTCGGCATCGCGCGACGCGACGAGGTTGGCCTGGCTGCGGAGGATCACGCCGTCGTCGAGCACCTTCAGCCCGTTGGCGGCGAGCGTCGCGCCCGTCGTGGTGATGTCGACGATCAGTTCGGCGGTGCCGACGGCGGGCGCGCCTTCGGTCGCGCCGGCGCTCTCGACGATGCGGTAATCGACCACGCCGTGCGACGCGAAGAAGCTGCGCGTCAGGTTGATGTATTTGGTCGCGACCCGCATCCGCCGGTTATGCTGGGCGCGGAAGCCGGTGGTGACGTCGTCGAGGTCGGCCATGGTGCGGACGTCGATCCAGGCCTGCGGCACCGCGACCACGACATTGGCGCTGCCGAAGCCGAGATTGTCGATCAACAGCACGCGCCTGTCGGCGTCCGCGATGCTTTCGCGCAGGAGGTCCTCGCCGGTGACGCCGAGATGCACCATGCCGCGCGCGAGTTGCGAGGCGATCTCGCTCGCCGAGAGATAGGCGATCTCGACATTGTCGAGGCCGGCGATGGTGCCGCGATAGTCGCGCGCGCCGCGCGGTTTTGCCAGCGAAAGCCCGGCGCGGGTGAAGAACGCCTCGGCGTTTTCCTGCAGGCGGCCCTTGGACGGAACGGCGAGAACGAAGGGGGTGGTCATGCGGCGCCCCCTTGCGACTGGCCGAGCCTGGTCAGCGCCTCGATCCACACCGAGAAGCCGACCGCCGGGATCGGCGTCGATGCGCCGAGCTGCGTCATCAACCCGTCATAGCGGCCGCCCGCCACCAGCGGTTCGACGCCGTTGCCCTTGTCCTTGCCGTGCAGTTCGAATTCGAAGCCGGTGTAGTAATCGAGGCCGCGGCCGAACGAGGTGGAAAACCGCGTCAGTTTCGTGTCGACGCCGCGCGCGGCCATGAAGCCGATGCGGCTTTCGAGCTGGTCGATCGCGGCAGCAAGATCGAGCCCGGCGTCGGACGCCAGCGCACGCAACTGCTTCGCCGCGTCGTTGGGATCGCCTGCTATCGCGAGGAAGCGCTTGATGATGTCGAGCGCGTCGCGCGGCAGCGCGCCGCCCTTCAGCGTCGATTGTTCGAGGAAGCGGTCTGCGATCTCGGCGACCGTCCGTCCGCCGACATTGGTGGTGCCGGCGATCGACATCAGGTCTGTGACCAGCGCCAGCGCCGCCTTGCGGTCGGAGCCGGCGAGTGCGGCGAGCACGCCCTCATATTCGTTGCGGCCCGGTGCGGTCGCGAGCGTCAGCCGCTCGATATCGTCGGTGAGGCTGACCTTGCGGTTGAAGTCCTTGATCAGCCGCCGCCGCCACACCGGGTAGAGGTCGAGCGCGTCGATCAGCGCATTGAACAGCGCGACGTCGCCGGTGCGGATTTCGACGTCCTTGACGCCGAAGGCCGCGGTCGCCTCCAGCGCCAGCGCCAGCATCTCGGCGTCAGCCGCGGCGCGGTCCTGACGGCCGAACGATTCGATGCCGGCCTGCAGAAATTCGCTCGGGCGGCCGCCGCGATAGCGGAACACCGGGCCGAGATAGGAAAAGCCCGCGGGCTTGCCGGCGCTCGGCGAGGCCAGATAGTCGCGCGCCACCGGAATGGTCAGGTCGGGACGCAGGCACAGTTCCTCGCCGGAGGCGTCGCTCGTCAGATAGAGGCTCTTGCGAATGTCCTCGCCGGAGAGGTCGAGGAATGGCTCCGCCGGCTGCAGGATGGCCGGATGCGCCTGCACATACCCGCCCTGGGCAAACGACAATAGCAGCGCGTCCGCCCAGGCGGCGGACCCGGCAGCACCAGGGGAGGCGGCGGTCGCGGTCATCTTTGGTCCAAAATCCGGCAAAACCGGCTTGTTTAAGGGTTCGTTCAGGGGTTCCCCGGCTGTTCCGGGGCTCGCTGGCGCAGCCCTTAGCATGGCCCGGGCGGCGTTTCGACAGGGATCGGGCAATTGAATTAATGGGCGGTGGCGAGGATTTCCCCGGCCGGGTTTGGCAACCGCTGCCGGGAGCGATGGCAAATATTGCTAAAACCTGTGCTCGCACCCATAATGGCAAGAAGGATTCGCACGATGAATATGAATGTCTCGCTGACTGACGAACTGAGCGAGTTCGTCAAAGCCAAGGTTTCGAGCGGCCGTTACACCTCCGCAAGCGAGGTTGTGCGCGAGGCGCTGCGAATCATGGAGCAGACCGAAGAGGCCCGGTTGGCTTTCCTGCGTAGTGCGTGGGCGGCGGGTCAGGCGAGCGGCGATGCGGGCCCGGCCGATTTCGAAAGCATCAAGGCCCAGGGCCGGGCTATGCTGAAGGCTGCGGGCAAGTAACTTGGGAGAGGTTCGCCTTTCCCAGCTTGCACAGCGTGATCTTTTTGAAATTTGGTTTCACATTGCAGTCGACAACGGCCCGGCGACGGCTGATCGTTGGATCGATCGCATCGAAGCACGGTGCCGACAGCTCGCGGAATTTCCGGAACTGGGACCGTCTCGCCCGGATATTGCTGATGGTGCGCGAATGCTGGTCATTGTGCGATGGCTGGCGCTTTACGAGATCACGAATGAAGGCGTGCGCATCGTGCGCGTCGTCGATGCAGCGCGCAATCTCGGCGAACTGGATTTGTCCGGCGAATGAGGGAGGCGCTAACCCCGCCAATCCCCCAGCGCCGCCTGCACCAGCGCCAGCGCGGCGACGCCGGCGGTGTCGGCGCGCAGGATGCGCGGGCCGAGCGACAGCCGCAGCGTCTTCGGCTGCCGCAGCAACAATGCGCGCTCTTCCTCGGCAAACCCGCCTTCCGGACCGATCAGCACATCGATTCCCCCTGCCGCCTCCGCCGCCTGCAGCGCCGGCATCGGCGCCGCGACGTCAGTCGCTTCGTCGCAGAACACCAGCAGCCGCGCGGAATCGCGTCTGTCGAGAAAGCGGTCGAGCGCAACCGGCTCGGCGACCTCGGCAAGGCTCAGGATTCCGCACTGCTCGGCGGCCTCGATCGCATTGGCGCGCATCCGCTCGCTGTTGACCCGCGAGACCTGGGTGTGCCGCGTCAGCACCGGCTGCAGCCGGCAGGCGCCCATCTCGACCGCCTTCTGCACGACGTAGTCGAGGCGCGCGTGCTTCAGCGGCGCGAAGACATAGGCGATGTCGGGCAGGCGATCCTGCTTCCGTGTCTGCGCGATGATCGAGAGGCCATCGGGTCGCTTGCGTCCCTCGATCGCGGCCCGCCACTCGCCGTCGCGGCCGTTGAACACCAGGATGTTCCCGCCGGCCGAAAGCCTGAGCACATTGCCGAGATAATTGCTCTGGTCGCGCTCCAGCGCGATTCTCTCGCCCTCGCGCAGCGGCGCATCGACGAACAGGCGGGGGGCGTGAAAATCGAGATCAGGCATTTGTGATCGTTCCGTTCCGTGCGACTTTTAGCCTAGAGCGCTCGAATTCGGCGCTATTTTTGTCATTCCGGGGGCGCCACGCCGCGCTCGCGCCCAAATCAACGGGTTGTTAAGGATCGGCAGGAATCGTAAAAAGCCACCGCAAATCTGCTTCGTTTTTTGCAGACATTGGGCCTTCCTGGACCTCGCCGGAGTTACAGCCTTGATGATCCGCCGCCTGATTGTGCCGCTGACCGCTGCCGTCATGACCGTCAACGCGGGCCACGCGCTGGCGCAAGGTGCGTTCCCGGCGCCGTTGCCCAACCAGCAGAGCGCGTCGCCGTTTCCGCCGTTGAATGGCGCGGCGCCGTCCGCCTCGGTCGGCGCGCCGTCGCCGTTCCCGACCGAAGGCGTTGCTCCGGTCTCGCGCGGATTCAGCGGGCCGCCGCCCCAGGCGCCGAGCGGTGCGGCGGACGCCTGCATGAAAGGCTTCGTTCCGCTGCGCGAGGAAGCCGAAAAGCGCGGCAAGATGATCAAGGCCGCGAGCGACCGCAAGGCGCCGCCGGATGAGGCCTGCAAGCTGATCAGGAATTTCGGCCAGGCCGAACTGAAGATGATCAAATATGTCGAGACCAACTCGGCGAAATGCGGAATTCCGCCGCAGATCGCCGACCAGCTCAAGACCGGCCACAAGAACACCGAGAAGATGCAAACCCAGGTGTGCAACGTGGCGCAGCAGGCCGCTGCGCGTGGACCGGCCGGCCCCAGCCTCAGCGAAGTGCTCGGCTCGTCGGCGGCGATGCCCGAGGCCCAGACGGTCAAGAAGGGCGGCAGCACCTTCGATACGCTGAACGGCAACGTTCTCTCGCGATGATCCCGCTCCGATGAGCGAGGTGTCCGCCCGCGTTGCCGACGCGACCGGCAACTGGGTCGACACGCATGCGCCGGCCTGGTCGCGGCCCTATTTGCGGCTTTCCCGCTTCGACCGTCCGATCGGATCGTGGCTGCTGTTGATGCCGTGCTGGTGGTCGGCGGCGCTGGCCGCTGCGATCGCGCGCGACGTCTCGTCCTTGCCGCTCGTCATCGCGCTGTTCTTCGTCGGCGCCTTCGTCATGCGCGGCGCCGGCTGCACCTGGAACGACATCACCGACCGCGATCTCGATGCCAGGGTCGAGCGCACGCGCTCGCGGCCCCTGCCGGCGGGGCAGGTGACCGTGACGCAGGCGTTCGCCTTTCTGGTGCTGCAGGCGCTGATCGGCCTCGTGGTATTGCTGCAGTTCAACCGTTTCGCGATTCTGACCGGCATCGCCTCGCTCGTCATCGTCGCGGTCTATCCCTTCATGAAGCGCGTCACCTGGTGGCCGCAGGTCGTGCTGGGCCTGGCCTTCTCGTGGGGCGCCTTGATGGGGTTTGCCGTCACGCTCGGCCGCATCGACCTGACCGCGCTCGTGCTCTACGCCGGCTCGATCGCCTGGGTGATCGGCTATGACACGATCTACGCGCATCAGGACGCCGAGGACGACGCGTTGATCGGCGTCAAGTCGACCGCCCGCCTGTTCGGTGCGCAGACTCATCTGGCGCTGTCGGTGTTCTATCCGCTTGCGGTGGTGCTGATCGGTGTCGCACTGGCGCTGGGTGGCGCGCGCTGGCCGGCCTGGATTGGCCTTGCAGCGTTCGCCGCGCATCTCGCCTGGCAGATACGCACGCTCGATATAAGCGATCCGGCGCTGTGCCTGCGCCTGTTCCGCTCGAACCGCGATGCCGGGCTGTTGCTGTTCGCTGGACTGCTGGTCGACGCGGTGATGCGCGCGTAGTTCGTCGCGCGTGATGTGCTCGCATCCGATAACGAGCGCGGGGCGCTCTCATGTTGTTGCTCGAACTCCTGTGAACTGTGCCACGCGCGCGGCGGACAACCCGTGTTAGGCGTGGATGGTCCACCGAGACAGGAGGTTGTCATGCGACTTCGCCGTCTTATCGTCGCATCCATTTTCATGGTCGGCGTCACGGTTCAGGGCACCGCACTGGCGGGTACAATTCTGGCCAACACAGATCTCCCCGGCAACGACTACCGCAATATGGAGATCCGAAACTCCGAAGCGTGTCGCAGCACCTGTCTCAAGGATGGCAAGTGCGAAGCCTGGACATACGTCAAACCCGGGCTTCAGGGGCGATTGGCCCGCTGCTGGCTGAAGGACAGCGTTCCGCGGTCTGTGCATTCCTCGTGTTGCAGGTCCGGCACCCGAGCACAACGAATAGATTAGATTGCCGCATCCGCAATGACGGGCGGCGACAGGCTCTCGGCCTTTGAGCACGAACGGGATCAGATCCAGCGACGGGCGGTTGGTCAGAACCGCCCGTTCGCACATTCTGGCAGATTTTGCGGACACAAGAGCACGAAGTAAGCCGTAAAGCCATTGCGCAGGGAAGGCCGGGATGCTCCCGCCGAACCTGTATGCTCGTGTGCATCTCTTGCCATGCGCAACAGCACACGAGACCGCGGGTGCAGCGCGCACCCGGTCTTCCCTGCGCCCTCTGATTGGAGAGGGCGACAAACGAGATACAAACCTCGGGCAGAACATGTCGCGAGAATGCCGACCCGCATTCAGTCGTCGTCGTCCGCGAAGGCGGACGACCAAGATGCTATGGGGAGGAGGAGCGGCGGCGAGGGTATGGTACTCCTCGGGCGCCGT
>OEIU01002041.1_pt1 | contig 11404 bp, 9 predicted proteins | sample 1539221 | NCBI WGS metagenome assembly OEIU01 (sample SAMN03792071, study PRJEB22550) | activated sludge metagenome | feature: wastewater treatment plant; material: activated sludge; isolation source: Wastewater treatment plant of a petroleum refinery complex | place: Argentina: Zarate | collected... | reverse complement strand
TTCGGCAAGGCGTTCCGCCGCTGGTTCGGCGTTGCGCCGCGGGCGTGGCAGTCGCGGCAGTTTCCTCTCGATGCCTGCTGACCCGCTCGTTCAGCTCCGGTTCATCGTGCCGGCGTATTCTCCGGGCTGAACGACGACGAAGCTGCGGCAATGCCTGTCCCACCTGTCATGCAACCCCCTCTGCACGGCGCCCGCGGCCGGTTGCGCCGGGCCGGCCTGCTGCTGGCCGCGGGGGCGGTGGCGGTTTCGGCCGCGGTGTCGATGATCGCCTGGGCGCCCGCCTCGGCGGGCGAGGATTCCAGCCGGCTGCGCTCGGCGGTGCAGGCCGGGCAGATCGCGCCGCTGGAGAACCTGCTGTCGGCGGTGCGCCGCGATTTCAACGGCCAGATCATCGAGATCGAGCTCGAGTCGGAGTCCACCGGCTTCGTCTACAAGGTCAAGCTGCTCGGGCCGCAGGGTCACGTGTCGAAGCTCGAATACGATGCCCGGTCGCTGGCGCTGCTGCGCACCAAGGGCGACGGCGTGGCGGCCGCCCGCAAGCGTTGAGAACCTGACGCGATGCGGGTGCTGATCGCCGAGGACGATGCCGACATCGCCCGCCAGGTGGCCGAGGCGCTGCGGTCGGCGGGCTTCGTCGTCGACATCGTCGGCGACGGCATCGATGCCTGGCATGCCGGCGCCCACGAGCCTTATGACGCGACGGTGCTGGACATCGGTCTGCCGGGTCTGGACGGGCTGACGGTGCTGCGGCGCTGGCGCGACGGCGGGGTCGCCCTGCCGGTGCTGCTGCTGACCGCCCGCGGTTCGTGGACCGACAAGGTGCACGGCATCGACGCGGGCGCCGACGACTACCTGGCCAAGCCGTTCCACATGCCGGAGCTGGTGTCGCGGGTGCGCGCGCTGGTCCGGCGGGCGCATGGCGTGGCCTCGCCGGTGCTGCAGCACGGACGGCTGCGGTTCGACTCCCGGGCCCAGTCGGCCACGCTGGACGGCGTGCCGCTGGCGCTGACCGCCGCCGAGCTGCGGCTGCTGGGCTACCTGCTGCATCACCCCGGCGAGACGCTGAGCCGGACCCGGCTGGTCGAGCATCTGTACGAGCAGGATCGGGATCGCGACAGCAACACCATCGAGGTCTTCGTCGCCCGCCTGCGCCGCAAGCTCGGCGCCGACATCATCGAAACGGTCCGCGGCGTCGGCTATCGCCTCGGCCCTGCGGCGCGATAGGCCGGGCCGTATGGCCGCCGGTGCGGGCAGGAGCGGAGTGTCGACAGGTCCTGAATCCCGGTTGCCGGCCACGGCTGTGTCGGCGACGCGGCGCCACTCGCTGCGCCTGCGGCTGATCGCCGGCGCGGTGGTCTGTCTGTCGATCGCGCTGGGCGGGGTCGGCGTGACCTTGTCGGCACTGTTCGCCGAACACACCTATCAGGCCCTGGCCGGCCAGCTCCGCAGCGAGGCCGACTCGCTGACGGCGGCGCTCGAATGGACGCCGCAGGGTAGGTTGGCGAGCACTCGCCTACTCGCCGATCCCCGTTTCGACAGCCCGTATTCCGGCCGCTACTGGCAGGTGCTGGCCGAGGGCGCCGAGCCGCTGGTGTCGCGGTCGCTGTGGGACGCGCTGCTCGAACCGGGAGCGCCGGCGCGGTCGCGCGCCGCCGGTGCCGGCGCACCCGACGGTGACCGGATCCTCGAGCTGTCGGGCCCCGACAAGGCCCCGCTCATCGTCTACCGCAGGACGGTGACGCTCGCCGACCGCACGACGCCGGTGTCGCTGCTGGTGACGACCCCGCGCGCCGACTGGGAGGCCGCCACCGCGCGGTTCGACCGGCTGCTGGCGGGCGCGCTGGGCGTCACCGGGCTGGCGCTGCTGGCTGCCAGTCTTGCTCAGGTCGCCTATGGGCTTTGGCCATTGCGGCGTTTGCGAGAAGTGGTTGCTCGCTTGCGAGTGGATCGCCGCGGCAAGCTGGCGGGTAACTGGCCGGTCGAGGTGGCCCCGGTGGTCGACGAGCTGGAGCTGCTGCTCGAGCGCGATGCCGCGATGCTGGAGCGGGCCCGCCGTCAGGCCGGCGATCTGGCGCATGCGATCAAGACTCCGCTGTCGGTGCTCGCCAACGAAGCGGCGGAACGTGCCGGCGAGCCGTTCGCCGCGCAGGTGGCGGCGCACGCGGAGACGATCCGGCAGCGGCTGGAGCGTCAGCTCGCCCGGGCCCGCGCGGCCGGGCGCGCGGCGCAGGGCGGAACCGAACAGGTCGACGTCGGGCGGGTCGCCGACGGGCTGGTGCGGGCGATGCGGGCGCTGCATCGCGACCGCGCGATCGATCTGCGCTGCGCCTGCTCGGGGCAGTTCCTCGGCGGCGCGCAGGATCTCCCCGAGCTGCTCGGCAACCGCCCCGCCAACGCCTGCAAGGGGGCCGGTCGGTCGGTGTCGGCCGGCGCCCGCCGGGACGGCGACCGGCTGCGGGTGGTCGTCGACGACGATGGCCCGGGCCTGCCGGCGGGCAGCGGGACACCGCGGCCCGCCGGGCCGGTGCCGCTGGACGAGCGGCGTCACGGCAGCGGGCTGGGGCTGACGATCGTGGAGGACATCGCCACGCTGTACGGCGGCACGGTCGCCTACGGCACCTCGCCCGCCGGCGGCCTGCGGGTCAGTCTGGATCTGCCGGCTGGCCCGCTCGTGCCGGCGGGCGCGCATTCCGTGCCGCCCGGCCGGGCCGTTCCCTGAACGGCCGGCGGCTGCCGCCGCGCATCTCGTCGGGATGCGGTCGGCCGTCCGCCTTGCGGCGCCGGGCCGGCTCGCGCCCCCGGTCGCAGAATTCGTCGGTCCACCGGGCGGCGGGCGACAGTGGGCTCGCCAGCACCGCCATCGCGACCGCGACGCCGATCAGTACCCAGCCGTCGATTGCCATGTCGTTCTCCCTGATTGCGCTCGATCCTGGCGGTCATCGTAGGCGGGCGGGCATGAAAGCAAGCTGAACGGCACAGGGGCTGCGCCCCCCGCCGGGAGAAAGCGATCGGCGATCCGGCGGCCGGCCGGGAGCCGGCCCCCTCCTGCGCGATAATGGAAGACTTCGCGGCCCGGTGCGGCGGTCGTGGATTTCCGCGGTTCCGCGGAAACGCCCGAGCCCGCAGCGGCCGCCGGTTCGAGCCTGCAGAGTCCATCGATGAACACCGCACACCGCAAACCCCTTCCCGGCACCAAGCTGGACTATTTCGACATCCGCGAGGCGGTCGACGCGATCAGGCCCGGCGCCTTCGCCACCCTGCCGTACACCTCGCGCGTGCTGGCCGAGAACCTGCTGCGCCGCTGCGATCCGGCGATCCTGCGCGAAAGTCTCGAGCAGATCATCGAACGCAAGCGCGAGCGGGATTTCCCGTGGTTTCCGGCGCGGGTCGTGTGCCACGACATCCTCGGCCAGACCGCGCTGGTCGATCTGGCCGGCCTGCGCGATGCGATCGCCGATCAGGGCGGCGACCCGGCCAAGGTGAACCCGGTCGTGCCGGTGCAGCTCATCGTCGACCACTCGCTGGCGGTCGAGTGCGGCGGCTTCGACCCCGATGCGTTCGCGAAGAATCGCGCGATCGAAGACCGGCGCAACGAGGACCGGTTCCACTTCATCGACTGGACCAAGCTGGCGTTCGAGAACGTCGACGTGATCCCGGCCGGCAACGGCATCATGCATCAGATCAACCTGGAGCGGATGTCGCCGGTGATCCACGCGATCGACGGCGTGGCCTTCCCCGACACGCTGGTGGGCACCGACAGCCACACGCCGCACGTCGATGCGCTGGGCGTCATCGCGGTCGGCGTCGGCGGCCTGGAGGCCGAGAACGTGATGCTGGGCCGCGCGTCCTGGATGCGGCTGCCCGACATCGTCGGCGTCGAGCTCTCCGGCAGGCCGCAGCCGGGCATCACCGCCACCGACATCGTGCTGGCGCTGACCGAGTTCCTGCGCAAGAGCAAGGTGGTCGGCGCCTACCTGGAGTTCCGCGGCGACGGCGCATCGGCGCTGACCCTGGGCGACCGGGCGACGATCTCGAACATGGCGCCGGAGTACGGCGCCACCGCGGCGATGTTCTTCATCGACCAGCAGACCATCGACTACCTGAAGCTGACCGGCCGGTCCGACGAGCAGGTGAAGCTGGTCGAGACCTATGCGAAGACCGCCGGCCTGTGGGCCGACAGCCTGAAGAGCGCGCAGTACGAACGCACGCTGACGTTCGACCTGTCGTCGGTGGTCCGCAACATGGCCGGCCCGTCGAATCCGCATGCCCGTGTGGCCACCGCCGACCTGGCGGCCAAGGGCATCGCCGGCAAATGGGAGGAGCAGCCGGGCGGCCTGATGCCCGACGGCGCGGTCATCATCGCGGCGATCACGAGCTGCACCAACACCAGCAACCCGCGCAACGTCATCGCCGCGGGTCTGCTCGCGCGCAACGCGAACCGGCTGGGCCTGACCCGCAAGCCGTGGGTCAAGACGTCGCTCGCGCCGGGATCGAAGGCGGTGGCGCTGTACCTGGAGGATTCGGGCCTGAAGGAGGAGCTGGAGAAGCTCGGCTTCGGCATCGTCGCGTTCGCCTGCACCACCTGCAACGGCATGTCGGGCGCGCTCGATCCGAAGATCCAGCAGGAGATCATCGACCGCGACCTCTATGCGACGGCGGTGCTGTCGGGCAACCGCAACTTCGACGGCCGCATCCATCCGTATGCGAAGCAGGCGTTCCTGGCATCGCCGCCGCTGGTCGTCGCCTATGCGATCGCCGGCACGATCCGATTCGACATCGAGCGCGATTCGTTCGGCACGGATGCCGGCGGCAAGCCGATTCTGCTGAAGGACCTGTGGCCGACCGATGCCGAGATCGATGCGATCGTGAAGGCGAGCGTGAAGCCCAAGCAGTTCCGCGACGTCTACATCCCGATGTTCGAGCGACGCGAGACCGCGGCCGCCAAGGTCAGCCCGCTGTACGACTGGCGTCCGCAGAGCACCTACATCCGCCGCCCGCCGTACTGGGAGGGGGCGCTGGCCGGCGAGCGGACCTTGAAGGGCATGCGGCCGCTGGCGCTGCTGGGCGACAACATCACGACCGACCACCTGTCGCCGTCCAATGCGATCCTGCCGAACAGCGCCGCCGGCGAGTACCTGGCGAAGATGGGCCTGCCGGAAGAGGACTTCAATTCGTACGCGACCCACCGCGGCGACCATCTGACCGCGCTGCGCGCGACCTTCGCGAACCCGACCCTGACCAACGAGATGGCGGTCGTCGACGGCAAGGTGAAGAAAGGGTCGCTGGCCCGCGTCGAGCCGGACGGCAAGGTGATGCGGATGTGGGAGGCGATCGAGACCTATCTGAACCGCAAGCAGCCGCTGATCATCATCGCCGGCGCCGACTACGGCCAGGGCTCGTCGCGCGACTGGGCCGCCAAGGGCGTGCGGCTGGCCGGCGTCGAGGCGATCGTCGCCGAAGGCTTCGAACGGATCCACCGCACCAACCTCATCGGCATGGGTGTGCTGCCGCTGGAGTTCAAGGCCGGCACCAACCGGCTGACCCTGAAGCTGGACGGCACCGAGACCTACGACGTGATCGGCGAACGCAGGCCGCGCGCCGACCTGACGCTGGTGATCCGGCGTCGCGATGGCGAAGAGGTGAAGGTGCCGGTGACCTGCCGGCTCGACACCGCCGAGGAGGTGTCGATCTACGAGGCGGGCGGCGTGCTGCAGCGCTTCGCGCAGGATTTCCTGGAATCGTCGAAGAAGGCAGCCTGAGGCGATTCGCCCGCCGCCGCGCCCCGATCGCCACCGATATACGCGTACAACGAGAACACCGCAAGGAACCTTCATGGCCCACGTCCCGCAAGTCAAGATCCCCGCGACCTACATGCGCGGCGGCACCAGCAAAGGCGTGTTCTTCAAGCTGCAGGATCTGCCCGAGCGGGCGCAGGGGCCGGGCGCCGCACGGGATGCGCTGCTGATGCGGGTGATCGGCAGCCCCGACCCGTACGGCAAGCAGATCGACGGCATGGGCGGCGCCACCTCCAGCACCAGCAAGACGGTGATCCTGGCCCGCAGCAGCCGGCCCGACCACGACATCGACTATCTGTTCGGCCAGGTGTCGATCGATCAGTCGTTCGTCGACTGGAGCGGCAACTGCGGCAACCTGTCGGCTGCCGTCGGGCCGTTCGCGATCAGCAACGGCCTGATCGACGCCGCGCGCATTCCGCGCAACGGCACGGTGACGGTCCGGGTCTGGCAGACCAACATCAGGAAGACGATCATCGCCCATGTGCCGATCACCGACGGCGCGGTGCAGGAGACCGGCGACTTCGAGCTGGACGGCGTCACCTTCCCGGCCGCCGAGGTGCAGCTCGAGTTCCTCGATCCGGCCGACGAGGACGACAGCGGCGGCGGCGGCGCGATGTTTCCGACCGGCAGGCTGGTCGATGATCTCGAGGTGCCCGGCATCGGCGTGCTGAAGGCGACGATGATCAATGCCGGCATCCCGACGATCTTCGTGAACGCCGAGGCGATCGGCTACCAGGGCACCGAGCTGCAGGACGCGATCAACGGCGACCCGAAGGCGCTGGCGATGTTCGAGAAGATCCGTGCCCACGGCGCGCTGCGGATGGGGCTGATCAAGAAGCTCGATGAAGCCGCCACGCGGCAGCACACGCCGAAGGTCGCCTTCGTCGCGAAGCCGGCGGGCTACACCGCGTCCAGCGGCAAGGCGGTGCAGGCGGCCGACGTCGATCTGCTGGTGCGGGCGCTGTCGATGGGCAAGCTGCACCACGCGATGATGGGCACCGCCGCGGTCGCGATCGGCACCGCGGCCGCGATTCCGAGCACCCTGGTGAACCTGGCGGCCGGCGGCGGCCCGCGCAACGCGGTGCGCTTCGGCCACCCGTCGGGCACCCTGCGGGTCGGCGCCGAGGCGGCGATGGTCGACGGCCAGTGGGTCGTCAAGAAGGCGATCATGAGCCGCAGCGCGCGGGTGCTGATGGAAGGCTGGGTCAGGGTGCCGGGCGACGCGTTCTGACCGGCCTGGCGGCCGGTGAGTCGCTGATGCATCGAGGAGACGGTTCCGGTCATGCAACTCGTCCGGCTCGACCGAAGCGCGCACGCGGTGCCCGACCGTCGCTGGCAGGTCTCGCTGGCGATCGCCGGCGTGGTCGGCTGCGTCGGCGACGACCGGTTCGGCAGCGCGGCGCTCGAGCGGCTCAACCGGGCGCTGCCGCTGTGCTGGCTGTCGGTCTACAGCCTGTTCGACGGCCGTCCTCCGGAACAGCACCTGGGTGGCAGCTACGAGGTGCCCGACCGGACCTCGGACGCGTTCCGCTTCTACCGCAATGGCATCTATCTGGCCGACCCGACCTTCGATGCGGCGCGGGAGCTGCTGGCGGACGGCGGGATGGTGCTGATCCACTGGCGTGCCGACGAGATTCCGAGCAGGCACCGGGACGGCATCTACACCCGGCATGCGCTGAAGGAACGCGCGTCGATCGTGACGGCCGGGGGCGAGCGCAGTCTGGTCGCGATCAACCTGTACCGGCACCGGCGGCAGCGGTCGTTCGACGACGCGGAGCTGGAGCTGCTCGCGCTGATGGGCGCACCGCTGGCCGCCTGCGTCGAGCTGCATCTGCGCCGGCGGCAGCCAACCGCGTCCGACGCGGTGCTGCGCTCGCTGCCCAGACGCGAGCGAGAGGTCTGCGCACGGCTGCTGAAAGGCTGGACCCATGAAGGTATTGCGGCGGACCTCGGATTATCAGCGGCCACCGTCAAGACCTATCGCGACCGGGCGTTCGAGCGGTTGGGCATTCACCATCGCAACGAGTTGTTCGCGCTGGCGCTGAAGACGGCGTCAGGGTAGTCCCGGTCCCCATCGCGGCGGACAGACCGCCGGCGAACCGATCGCTACCGTTTCGCCTGTGAGCGTGACGCCTCCGGAGGTGAGGCGGCGTTCGCCTGGCGGAGCGCATGTGTCTGTACCGGCCATTCGAAGCCTCGACGATGTCCGGGACATCGAGTCGAAACCCTACGAAGCGTTCATGCCGCATGGCACGGTGCTGGCCGCGCTGGCGCAGGTCGCGATCGAATGCGCCGATCGGCCGGCGCTGACCTGGCTTCCATCGGCCGACCCGACAGCGCCGTGCGTCGATTGGACGTATGAGCGGCTGATGACCGACATTATCGGGATTGCACGGGTGTTCAGCCGGCTTGCCGGTGACCTCCAGCCGCGGGTGGCGCTGCTGCTGCCGGCGGTACCGCAGGCCTATCTGGCGCTTTGGGCTGCCGAGGCGGTCGGCGTGGCCTGCCCGATCAACCATCTGCTCGGTCAGCCGCAGATCGCGCGGCTGATCGACGTGGCGGCGGCCAACATCCTCGTCGCCGCGGGGCCGATGCCGGAACTCGACATCTGGTCGCGCGTCGAGGGCCTGCGCGAACGCTGTCCGTCGCTGCGCCACATCGTCGTGGTCGGGTTGGACCCGGGTGCGGCGGCCGGTGTGCGGGCGCCGGGCGCGCACGATCTCGCGGCGCTGCTCGACGCGGCGTCGGCAGCGCCGCTCGATGCATCGGCCGCATCCCTGGCGCCGCCCGGCGCGCAGGCCGGATCGCCGGACGCGCTCGCGGCGCTGTTCCACACCGGCGGCACCACCGGGCATCCGAAGCTCGCCCGGCACACCCATCGCAACCAGCTTCACGCGGCATGGAGCGCGTCGCGAATGTTCGGCGCCACGTCGCACGACGTGATTCTCAACGGCTTTCCGCTGTTCCACGTCGCCGGCTCGTTCGTCTATGGCCTGTCGATCCTGCTGGCGGGTGGGCGGATCGTGCTGCCGACGGCCACCGGCTTGCGCAATCCGCAGTTCGTCCGCAGCTACTGGAAGCACGTCGAGCGCCATCGCGTGACGTTGCTCGCCGCCGTTCCGACCGTGATGTCGACCCTGCTGGGGGTGGCAACGGACGGCGAGGAGCTGTCCAGCGTCCGCTGTCTGCTGACCGGGGGATCGCCGCTGCCGGCGGAGCTCGCCGACTCGTTCGAGCGGCGCCTGGGCATTCCGGTTCGCAACATCCTCGGCATGACCGAATGCGTGGGCACCATCGCGATCGAACCGGCGGGCGCCGAGCGCGTAGCGGGCTCGGTCGGCCTGCCGCTGCCGTTCACCCGCGTGGAGGCGGTCGACGACGCGGGCGCGCCGTTGCCGGCCGGCGTCGACGGCGTGCTGCGCGTGAGCGGGCCGCACGTCGGTCCTGGCTACGTCGATGCCGCCGACGACGCCGGAACGTTCGGCGAAGGAGGGGCGCTGCTGACCGGCGACATCGGGCATGTCGATGCATCCGGGCGGGTGTTCGTCACCGGCCGGGCCAAGGACCTGATCATCCGCAGCGGCCACAACATCGATCCGGTCGCGATCGAGGAGGCGTTGCTGCGTCATCCCGACGTGCTGATGGCGGCGGCCGTCGGCGCGCCCGATGAGTACGCAGGCGAGCTGCCAGTTGCCTACGTCTCGCCGCGGCCCGGCGCGTCGATCGATGCCGAGGCGCTGTCGGCGTTCGTGCGGCAGTACGTTCCGGAGCGGCCGGCGTGGCCCCGGCGCATCGTCGTGCTGGATGCGCTGCCGGTGACGGCGATCGGCAAGGTGTTCAAGCCGGCGCTGCGCGCGCAGGCCACCCGCGCGGTCATCGAGGAACGGCTGGCCGCGCTGGGGCTTGCCTCGAGCATCCACGTGGATGTGACCGTCGAGCGCAACGCGCAGGTCGTGCGGCTGCATGGAGAACGCGTGCTCGAAGCGGCGACCACGTTGCGGCGAATGATGGCGCCGTTCGGGCTCCGCTGGCGGCTGGAATCCGAACGGATGGCCGGTGAGCCGGACCCTCCGGTCCCTTCAGGGCTTCCTTAGCGCTTCCGCCGAGTTCCCGTGAGGTGTCCGCCCGCTCGCACCATGCCGGTCATCTCCCGAACAGGACCCCCCGGCCCGTACCCGACACAACGACTTCAGGAGACACATCATGGATTCACGGACATCGAGGCGCGCCTGCATCGCCGCCGGCCTGGCAGCGGCCGGCGGATACGTGATGCCGGGCGTCGCCCGGGCGCAGGCCTATCCGGCCCGGCCGGTCCGGCTCGCCGTCGGTTTCGCCCCGGGCACCGGCCCCGACATCGTCACCCGGACCGTCGGCAACAAGCTCGGCGAAACGCTCGGGCAGTCGGTCGTCGTCGAGAACCGTGCCGGCGCCGGCGGCCAGATCGCCGCGCAGCATGTCGCCAAGAGCCCGGCCGACGGCTACACGCTGCTGATCGCAGACGTCGCCGCGATCAGCATCGCGCCGGCGGCATTCTCGAAGCTCGGCTATGACCCGGCACGCGAGCTCGTCGCGATATCGGAGCTGGTGCGGACCGATTTCATCCTGGTCGTGCCGAACGCCTCCGCCGAGCGGACCGTCGGCGAATTCGTTGCCGCGGCAAAGGGCGCGAAGAACAGGATCAACTTCGGAACGTTCGGCGCCGGCACGCCCGGCCACTTCGGCGCCGAGATGCTGGCCGAGCAGGCCGGCTTCAAGGTCGAGCCGGTGCATTTCCGTGCGACCGGCGATGCCGTCGCGGCGCTGGTCGCCGGCGACGTCCAGGCTGCCCTGCTGTCGACCGCGCTGGCGACGGCGCAGATCAAGGGCGGCAAGATGCGGGCGCTGGCAACCACCGCACCGCATCGCTCGCCATTGCTGACCGATGTGCCGACGTTCGCCGAGTCAGGCTTTCCGAAGGCGGACTTCTCGGCGTGGTTCTGCCTGTTCGCGCCGGCAGGCACGCCCGATGCGGTCCTCACGACGCTCAACGCGCAGGCCGTCGCGGCGGTGCAGTCGCCCGAAGTCCGGCGCAGGCTGGAAGAAGCGGGGTTCAGCGTCCTCGGAACCGGCATCGACGAGGCGAAACGGATGGTTGCCGCGGAAGCGGGGCGCTGGAAGGCGGTCGTGCAGGCCACGGGATTCAAGGGCGATTGAAGTCACGGAGGGGGCCGGCGGCAGCTCTCGAAGCTCCGCCCGAGCGCGGTCTCGTCGACGGCCCCTTCAGGACCGAGCAGCACGATCTGCGTGCGCCGATCGTCGGTCGGCCAGCGATCACCCGCGTCGAGACTCCAGCGCCGTCCTACGCGCTGGAACACATTGGCATGCGCCGGTGCATCGGCGAGATCCACCAGGCCTTTTGCGCGGATCACCGCGGGCGGAAGCGCCGCGAGGAAGCCCATCGTCCGGCCGCGGTCGAGCGGCGAGCGGGCTTCCAGCGTCCAGCTACGGAACGGCGAGGCGTGACCCACGGCCGGCACCGGCTCATCGGCGAGGTCGCGCCGCGAGCCGATGCCGAGCACCACGTCGGCGGGCAGGTCGCCGTGCGAGGCCTCGACGACCGGCCGCCCGGC
>OEIU01002040.1_pt1 | contig 11407 bp, 15 predicted proteins | sample 1539221 | NCBI WGS metagenome assembly OEIU01 (sample SAMN03792071, study PRJEB22550) | activated sludge metagenome | feature: wastewater treatment plant; material: activated sludge; isolation source: Wastewater treatment plant of a petroleum refinery complex | place: Argentina: Zarate | collected... | reverse complement strand
CGCGCGACCCACCACGTCTGCGCAATAACCCGTGCCCGTACCGTCGCCTCCGGTGTCGGACCTGACATCGGCTGACGTGTCTGGACAACCACTGCCGACCGCCTTGTGCGGTCGGCTCGCTTTGGCCGACTCGACAACCTGCGGCCGGGTGGCTGCATGACCGGGCCCGTGCGCTTGTAGAGTGCTCCGTCCGGGCCGCGGGCAACCAACGAGCCAGCGTGGCCTTGGCGCGACCTTTGCGGAGGCCAGCACGAGACGAATGGCAATACAACCGAGACGCTCGGTGACACGCGGCCACTTGCAGCAGGCCTCCAGGGCCCTATCTGGACTTGTCCAGAGTCCCACCATCGAACAAGGATCTACATGTCCCACGTCATCGAACCCACCAGCCTCGAACATGCTCGTACCGTGCTCGGCACCAAGGGAACACCGGTCCTTGTCGACTTCTCGGCGACCTGGTGCGGACCGTGCAAGGCGTTCGCACCGGTCCTCGAGGACTTTGCGGATGAGCGCGCCGGCGCGCTCACGGTCGTAAAAGTCGACGTCGACGAGTTCTCTGTCATCGCTGGCGAGGTCGGCATCCGAAGTGTCCCGACGCTGATGGTCGTCAAGGACGGCCAGGTCGTCGCCGCCCGTGCCGGCAGCCTGCCGAAGCAGGCACTTGCCGCATTCGTGGATGGAGCGCTGGCCCAGTAGCAAAGGAGCGCCAGCGGCGGGCAGGTCGAGCAACTGCCCACGATTCGCTCGCCCCACTGCCAACGACCTCGCCGATGCGGAAGTCGTGCGCGCATCGCCGCTTGGGAAGGCAAAAGCTCTACTTCGGCGCTAGCCCGCCGACGTAGTGTGCCGCCATGTCAATCCACGCGTCGAGCCGCTCGCCCACGGCCTGGGAGGCGTCCACCCACACGAAGCCCTTCATCGGCCTGCCGGTGATGTCCATGGGGCGGGCGCCTGGCCGAGACAACGCCTCGGCCTCCTGTTCCTTGCCGACCCGGAACATGAAGCGTCCGACCTCGACACCGCACAGCATGTTGCCATGGAGCATCCAGCAGTAGCCTCCGAACATCTTCTTCTCGACCACGCCGGTGCGCGCCTTCAGCGCAGTGCGCATCTGTTCCGCCAGGTGGGGGTCGTAGGGCATGGGCGTCCCTCTACGCAGTTGATGAGGCGGACGTTGGCCTGTGCGCGCCGATCCGGTGAGCCAGGGCGATCAGAGGCGACACGACCGCAAACTGCAGGATCGTGAAGCAGGTTTCGAGCACGATGAAGTCCTGCACCGATGCCATGCGGTACTTGGCGGCTACCGGCAATACCGCGAACGACCAGGCCATCACGCCGAAGATGCACCCGAACGCCAGCGCGCCACGCTGCCATGACATGCGATGGGCAGCGAACAGCCGCGGATAGGCCCAGGCAAACACCAGCGCCTGGATCACCATGGAAGCCAGGCCAAGCGGAATGATGACGTCGTCGCGGTACATGTCGAGACGGTGATAGCGATCCGCGAAGATCACCAGATGCCAGAAGTACCCCAGCGGAAAGGTCGGCAGCAGGTAGGCGAGGACAGCCAACCAGAAGGACTTGCGCATGGTGTCGACCTCCTGTGGGTACAGCCAGCCAGGGGCGCTTGACAAAAGGATGCGACAGTTTAGCCATTCACTTGCACTCTGCAAGTGATATGCGATCATCTTCACTTGGCCATGGTCACGTCATCCGCTGCTCGCCCACGGCGATCGGGTTGCCCGATCAGCATTGCGCTTGAGCTTCTCGGCGATGCATGGTCTTTGCTGATAGTTCGCGACCTGATGTTCAAGGAGCGTCGGACGTTCAACGACTTTCTGACCGGCGGCGAAGGCATCGCGTCCAACATCCTGGCCGACCGCCTGCGCAAGCTGGAGGATGCGGGCATCGTCGTGAAGCGACGGGACACGCAGGATGCCCGTCGCTTCGTCTACCGGTTGACGGCCAAGGGCATCGATCTCGCGCCCGTGCTGGTCGAACTCGTGGTCTGGTCGGCCCGTCATGAAACGACGGATGCCCCGCCGCCGGTGGTTCGGGCGATGCGAACGGATCGGACCGCGTTTGTCGCGAATGTCCGCAAGGCCTGGAAGGAGTCGGCCTGATCGCCCGGGCAAGTTTCTCAGAGTGACTTGGGCACCCGGTCCTTCAGGCGCGGCCAGTTCTTTTCAGCGGTGGCCAGGTTGCCGGGCACGTCGTCGAGCCAGCGCTTCTGCACATCCTTGTTGACGTTCAGGAACAGCCGGCCGTCCACCACCCGCCAGGCCTGCGGATCGACGTCGAGCTTCTTCTCCAGCGCGACGCCCATGGCGCAGAAGCCGCCGTAGGCCGGCGCGTACTTCGCTGGGTCAGCGACGAATGCATCTCTATTCGCAGCCGACGCAAACCGGTAGGTGGCGCCCTGGTGCTGGGCGCTGAACTGCGCGAGGCCCGGCGTTGGCTTCGCCACGCTGAAGTACGCCACAGGGTCGTGGCCCTTCAGCGCAAGGCCGCTGGCATCGATGTTCACGGCGCAGGCCGAGTTTTCGTCATAGGCCCACGCCAGGTTGGTCAACATCGTCGCGCCGGCTACAAGAGCCAGGCCAAGCAGAAACTGCCGGCGCGGCCGGATCAAGGAGAAAGTCATCGCGAAGGTCCTTCATCAAGTTGGGTGTCGGGTCCGCGCTGACCGCCTTCGCTGCCAGCGCTAGGGTGAATTTAGGTCGCCGAATGAAACGTTTAGCGTCCTGAAGTACCATGTTCGTGACCCAACGTATCGCCTCACACCATGGACCGCCTTTCCCTGCTGCTGCAGCGCTTCTCTCTGAGCGCTGGGGTTTTCTACACCGGGCAGATCTGCGGCATCCACCATTTCGAGCGCGACACGCAGCGCGGACATGTCCACCTGATCAAGCGCGGACCGGTGACCCTGACCGGCGGCGTCGAAGGCAGCTTGTCGATCACCGAGCCCACGCTTCTCTTCCTGCCGCGACCTGATGCGCACCGGCTGATCGCGGACGACCGCGACGGCGCCGACGTGGTGTGCGCCTCGATCCAGTTCGGCGGCGGCGGGCGCAATCCCATCACAGACTCGCTGCCCCCGATGGTCCTCGTGCCCTTGGCCCAGTTGCCCGGCGCGCAGGCCCTGCTGGACCTTCTGTACGACGAGGCCTTCACCGAACAATGCGGGCGCCAGGCGGCGCTGGACCGCTTATGCGAGTTGCTGCTGATCCGGCTGCTGCGTCACTGCCTGGACCGTGGGCTGACCCAGGGCGGCACGCTGGCCGGCCTGGCCGACCCGCGACTGGCCAAGGCCTTGGTTGCCGTGCACGAAGACGTCACCCGCGACTGGGAACTGTCGGACATGGCCCAGCTCGCCGGCATGTCGCGCGCGCGATTCGCGGTGCGTTTTCGCGAAGTCGTCGGCGACACGCCGGCGGACTACCTGGCGACATGGCGTATGACCCTGGCTCAGGGACTGCTTCGAGCGGGGCGCCCCTTGAAGCACGTGGCACTGGAGGTCGGGTACGGCAGCGCCAGCGCATTCACGCGGGCCTTCATCCGCAAGACCGGCGAAGCCCCGACGCATTGGCTTCGCAACACGGACGCAGCGGCAGCACCCTGAGCCTGAGCCGACCGGGAGTGGCTCGATGTCCGGCGGCCACGGCCATTTCAGGTGAGACGGGTGGTCATCAGTCTGCGACGCAAGGTATCCGCCCCGTCCTGGGTCCTTCTTAGGATGAAGCTCGACCGGCGGCCGACGGCAATGCGCACTTCGCCGCCCCGTTCACCCACACCAAAGGATTCATCCATGTCTGCCAAGCCCATCCTGCACACCCTGCACGCCGTCGACCCCGCAACGGCCAACGACGCCCAGAAGGCCATCCTGGATCAGGCCGTCAAGGCCGTGGGATTCCTGCCGAACATGTACGCCAACATGGTCAACGCGCCGGCCGTGCTCAGCACCTACCTGCACGGCTATGCGCTGTTCCGCTCGGAGTCGGGCCTGAAGCCGGCCGAGCAGGAAGTCGTGTTCCTTGCCGTCAGCCAGGTCAACGGCTGCACGTACTGCACCGCAGCCCACAGCATGATCGCGGACAAGAAGTCCGGCGTAACGGCCGATGTGCTGCAGGCAATCCGCACGGGCCAGCCGATTCCGGATGCGCGGCAGGCGGCGCTCTACGCGCTGACGGCCGAGATGGTCAAGACCCAGGGCCGCCCCGAAGCTGCAACGGTACAAGCCTTCCTGGGCGCCGGGTTCCAGGAGAAGGATGTCCTATATATCGTCCTGGCCATCGCGGTGAAGACCCTCAGCAACTACAGCAACCACGCGTTCGCGACACCGGTGGACGCGGTGTTCTCGGCCTACAAAGTCGACTGAACGCGTCGCGCGCCACCCCCGTCCGCCAGAATTAGCGATGACTCCGGAAGTCGTTCCCGAACAGTTCGAACAGGTGATGGGCTGTACCGTGGCAGACTTGCTCCGGGCCCTGCCCATGGCCCTTCCCGGCGCGTCCATCGACACGGACACGCGTGCCTGCGTGGTCAATGGCGTGTTCACCGACGGCTCTCTGCGACTGGCGTGGCAATCACTTCCGGCGCGGCGCATCGCTCTGCTCGAGATCCCGCGCCTGCAAGTACGCTTCACGTACGCCGGCATGTCGCCGGAGCGTCGGCGCGAAGTGCAGCGGCGCTTCGACCTCGCAACCCAGCGCGGAGGCGGGTAGTCGGCCAAGGGCTGCCACCCCACAGAGCCTGCACACTCGGACGATCACTTCACAGCGGAGTCTTCATGCCCTTTGTACCGTCCTGCCCGACGACGCCGGTGTGCGCCACATCCTCACGCTTCATCCAGCCGCAGGCCGCGCCCTGATCGAGTTCCACAGCGCGGTGCTGCGCGCCGACTCGCAGCTGACCGCCAAGGACAAGGAAGTGATCGCAGCCTATGTCTCCGGGCTGAACGCCTGCCAGTACTGCTATGGCGTGCACAAGGAAACGGCCAAGGCCTATGGCGTCGACGAGTCGCTCATCGAGGCACTGCTGGCCGATGTCGAGACGGCACCGGTCGATGCCAAGCTGAAGCCCCTCCTGGCCTACGCCAAGATCCTGACCCTCACGCCGACCAAGGCGCTGCAGCGTCATGTGGATGCCATCTTCGCGGCGGGCTGGCTCGAGCGAGACCTGCATGACGCCATCCTCACCGTCTGCCTCTTCAATTTCATGAACAGGCTGCTCGAAGGTCACGGCGTCAAGGGCTCCGCGGATCTGTACGAGGCGCGCGGACTGGCGTTGCAGAAGGCTGGCTACGCGCCGCTGCTAAGCATCCTGCAGTCTGCTCAGGCGGGCCCGGCTGGTGACCCGTAGAGAGTCGCGGCAATACAAGACAGGTCGACCATGCTGCGGACATCGGCGGCGCGATGGGATCGAAAAATTTCAAGGTCTGGCAGCAGCGCAGCAAGGGGCGTCTTGCTGCGGGAGCAAGCCGAGCGGCCTGTGGCGAGGAAGATGATTGAATCGGAGCCTACGCTTCGGCGGAGTTGGGTCACTGCCCTCGAGGGGGTTCGCCGCGCACGACTTTGATCCCGAACTGCTGACGGATCGCCTGCAGGCTGACATCGAGATACTGCTCATGGTCCGACCAGGGCCATCGACCACGCTGGGATAGACACCGGATCACCGTTCGGGGGACGATCACGACTGCCTGCCCGATGGCCCGCAGCACGTCCACCACGCGCAGCTGCCTGTAGATGTCGAGCGACTCGTGCAGGGCATAGCCATTCAGGACGCCGAGGCCGGCCGTCGTCCCCAGCAGGCTGGCAATCTTGACGACGGCCTCGTCGTCAAGCTCGACGCCGCAGCCAAATACGACATGGACCGTGTCATGGCAGCGGAAGAAGAACGCCGCTTTCGGGGACATGTCGCGGGCCTGGCTCAGGCCGGGATGAACCGCGTGGTACTCCTGCAGCGCCTGCGCCAGAGTCTGCTGGGATTCCTGCTCCTGGTACGCGTACACGGCAAGCCACTCAATCCCGGTGGACGAACAGCACGTAGACATTGACCAGATACACCGCCAGCAGCGCGGCGATCACGACACTCATGGTGCCCAGCAGACGTCGGCGGGGCCGGTAGACCAGGCCGATGATCACGGCGCCCGACATCATCACCGCCGAGAAGGCCGTCACCGCGTGAACCGGTGAGACATCGGCCAACAGGGATCCGCGTGTGTAGAAAGCGTCGTCGACGGCAATGATGAGCAGGTCGAACAGGTTGCTGCCCAGCAATCCACCGATGGCCATGTCCAGCGCACGCAGTCGCAGCGCCGCCAGGGTCACCACGACCTCGGGCAAGGAGGTGGCCCCCGCCACCAGCAGCGTGCCCACGAAGGTGCGTGACCAGCCCATCTCGTCGGCGATGCGCGTGCCGGCGATCGGCAGCCAGGTCCCGGCCAGCGTCACGATACCAGCGAAGAGTGCGAACTGCAGCGCTGCCGAGCGCAAGGTGAGCGCGTCGTAGCGTCGTTCACCCGCCGGTGGCCGGGCGTTCGCCTGACGCAGCTCGTAAGAGAACATGCTGCGCATCGCCAGCAGGTACAGCACCAGCAGCAGCGGCGTGTAGCCGCCGAGCGACCCGAACACGGGCAGCAGTTGCGAGCGTTGCAGCAGCACGCTGGCACCCACCACGCTGAGCAGGATCACCCCAAAGCCGGCGGACAAGATGTGTCCCGTGCTGGCGCGGCCGTAGATGGTGTCCGGTCGATGAAGAATGTCCAGGACCACGAGCAGTGCGAGATTGAACACGGTGCTGCCCAGAACATCACCCACCGCAATGTTGGGCGCGTTGGCCACCGTGACCGCGCTGATGCCCGTGGCCAGCTCGGGCAGCGAAGTCACCGCAGCCAGCAGCAGCACACCGACCCAGGACGCGGACATGCCCGTCTTCTCGCCGATCGCATCGGCCAGATGTGTGAGCCTGGACCCGGCGTAGGCGATGGCCAGCGCGCAGACGGCAAGTTGGAGCCATTGAGACGCCATGGGCTCCATTCTCAGGCCCGGTTGCTGGCAGACCGGCCGGGCGTGGGCGCCTGCGCTGGTTGGTCAGCGGCGACGGTCCCACGGACGCCGACCCAGTGCTGGACGTAATCGACAAGGGAGGCATTCAGACCGGCCAGGAGGTGACCTGGATGCTCCCCGGCGATGGCTTCGAACTGGTCGAGGGCGCACCGAGCCCTGGACGCGTGGAGGAGTTCGCGGCCACCATCGGTGACGTGCGCCACCTGGGTGAGACCACATTGGCGACCCGGCGCCTTCGCGCCGGGCCGGGTGCGGCACTGTCAGTCTCGGTGTCCGGGGCCGACCAGCGGCGGATGGTGGCGGGTGCTCCGATCACGGTACGCCTCGATCTCACCAAGGTTCACGTGATGCCGAGACACGCGCAGTCGCGAGTGAGGCACTGAGCCCAGGTTGGCTCGCACTCAGCGCAGGATCAGCACAGGCACGTTGCTGACTCGCAGCAGCGTGGTCGTGGTGCTGCCCACCAGCAACTGGCGCAGCCTCGAGTGCCCGAAGGCCCCCATGATCAGAAGCGCCGGCGCCTGGCGCTTGACGAGTTCTGGCAGTACCTGTTGTGGTTCACCGGCGACCAGTTCGGTCTCAACGGTGGCTCCTGCCTTCTGCAGCGCATCCTGTGCTTCCTTGAGTTGCTGGCGTGCCAGCGTTGTGTCGGGCGCCACCATCGCGACAAGCACCGGCAATCCCGCCACCAACGGGTGCTGTGCCAGTTGTGCCAGCGCCTTGCGAGCACCGGGGCGGCCGTCGAAGGCGACGACCACACTTTGCGGGGCTTCAAAGTGACCGGCCGTGGCCACGAGCACCGATGTCGACACGCCGCGGATGACCCGTTCGAGGTGGTGCTCGGTGCGGATCCGGTCCTGCGCCGAGGCGTGGTGGTGCTCACCGAGCACGAACAGGTCAGCTTCGCCCTGGAGCTCGATCGCCGTGTCGATGAAGTCGCCGTGGCGCAGTCGTGCGTCCAGGTGTTCGACGCCTGCTGCTGCCGCTCGGCTCCGGGCATGGCTCAGGAGTTCGCGGCCGGCCTCGCGCATGGCCACACTGCGCTGCTCGTCCTGGCCGCTCAGTTCCTTCAGCAGCGATTCCTGGGCATCGACGCCGATGGCTCCACTGAAGTCGGTGGCGGCGGCCACTTCGGGGTGGCGCTCCAGCACGTGCAGGAACTCGGGCGGGCCCTCCAGCCGCACCGGCGCCCAGGCAGCCCAGTCGATCACGGCATCGGTGTTGCCGCGGGTCTCGATGCAGGCAAGGATCTTGTTCATGTTCTTCTCCTTCAGTGCATCAGCTGTTCGACGGCGCCGGGCTTGTCGTGCACGGCGAAGCGGTCGACCATGGTCGCGCTGGCTTCGTTCAGCCCAATGACCTCGACCTGCGCACCTTCGCGCTTGAACTTCAGCACCACCTTGTCGAGCGCGCTGACCGCCGTGATGTCCCAGAAGTGGGCACGGCCCACGTCGATCACCACGCGGTCGATCACTTCCTTGAAGTCGAAGGCGCCGATCAGCGTCTCGGCCGAGGCGAAGAACACCTGCCCTACCACGCCGTAGGCGCGGGTGCGACCGTCCTCGCTCAAGCTGCGGTCCACCCGCAGCACGCGGCCGACCTTGTGCGCGAAGAAGATACCCGACAGCAGCACGCCGACGAAGACGCCATTGGCCAGGTCGTGCGTGGACACCGTGACCACCACGGTGGCGACCATCACGATCGACGAGCTCGGCGGGTGCTCGCGCAGCTTGCGCACCGAGTCCCAGTTGAAAGGGCCGATGCTGACCATCATCACCCCCGCCACCAGCGCGGCCATCGGAATCTTCGCGACCCAGTTGCCGAGAAAGACCACGAGGATCAGCAGGAACAAGCCCGCCACCAGCGTCGACAGTCGCCCGCGGCCCCCCGACTTCACGTTGATCACGCTCTGGCCGATCATCGCGCAGCCGGCCATGCCACCGATGAAACCGGTGGCGATGTTGGCCACGCCCTGGCCCATGCACTCGCGGTTCTTGTTGCTCGGGGTATCGGTCAGCTCGTCGACGATCGACGCGGTCATCATCGACTCCAGAAGACCGACGACGGCCAGCGTCACCGAGTACGGCGCGATGATTCTCAGCGTCTCCCAGTTCAGTGGCACGTCAGGCAGCAGGAATACCGGCAGGCTGTCGGGCAGCTGGCCCATGTCGCCCACGGTGCGGATGTCCAGGCCCAGCGCAAGGCTCACCCCGGTCAGCACGACGATGGTCACCAGCGGCGACGGCACGGCCCGCGTCAGATGCGGGAAACCGTAGATGATGGCCAGGCCTGCGGCCGTCATCGCATAGACCACCCAGCTCACGTTGGTGAGTTCGGGCAACTGCGCCATGAAGATCAAGATCGCCAGCGCGTTGACGAAGCCAGTGATCACCGAGCGCGAGACGAAGCGCATCAGCGAGCCCAGGCGCAGCAGGCCGGCCACGATCTGAAGCACGCCGGTCAGCACAGTGGCAGCGAGCAGGTACTGCAGCCCGTGCTCCTTGACCAACAACACCATCACCAGCGCCATCGCGCCAGTGGCGGCCGAGATCATGCCCGGCCGGCCGCCGGCAAAAGCAATGATCACCGCTATGCTGAACGAGGCATAGAGGCCGACCTTGGGATCAACGCCGGCGATGATCGAGAACGCAATGGCCTCGGGGATGAGGGCCAGTGCAACGACAAGACCGGCGAGGAGATCGCCGCGCACGTTGGACAGCCAGTGCCGTCGAAGATTGGAAATGGACATGGGCAGCACCGGCTACACCATTGCGATGGCGCACGCGGACTAGAAGAGGAGTGGAGCCGCCCGGGTTGCCAGGGCAGTCAGGCGCGTGGAGCGAGCTTGGTCAGGGCGTGGCGCCCTGTCGCGTGCCTACGGCGGCGTGACGGTGCAGAAGTAGCCGAGCGGCAGGTCGCGACCGACTGGACAGGTCGTGCTTCGGCGGGATACTGAACAATTCTGCACCTTGGCATTGTATGGCTCGCGTAGGGCATCAGTTCAGACAGCTCCATGCGCGCGGCCAGGCGCCCTTGCTGCAGCGGGCCTTGTCAGGAAGAAGGCCGAGTTTAGGCTGAGCCGTGGCGATGCCGTCGCGTCGCGATTGAGCCATGCCCCGAACCAACTCGAGCCCAGGCACGAACCGCCTCCCGGCGAGGAACCGGAGAACCTGGTGCTCGAGTTCTGGCCGCGGCCCATACAGGACATCCTGATCGCGTTCCTCGGATCGAATTGGACTGGCTCCGACTAACCGGACTTCTTGTCATTCGCGGCAATCACCGACGAGCCGCCGGCCGAAGTCGCGGCGGCCGGACACGATCGCCGCATCGTCCCGATCAAGTCGGGGCACGTCGATGTGTGTCTGAAGCCGGCGGCGGCCGAATGCGAAGAGGCAGCACAACATCCTCGAAGATCGTGAGCGGCGACGCAGTGAGCGCCGCACGGCTGCCTCGCTTTTCGTACTCGAACACTTGGTGGCAACAAGTCCGTCTGCCAAGGGACAGGTCCTCAACGCCGGTGTTGGCGTCACTTCGAAACACACCCCTGGTCGTCACATGCTGGCCGCGCCGTGCCGATCCCGTCGTGGTCTCGGGGCTCACCCAAAGCGAACAAGGCACCTTCCGCAAGCAGCTGCCCAATCGCAGCTCCCAGTACCAGATCATCGACAACCCCGAATCGATGCAGCCGCGCGCGGCCCTTCCGATCGAACAGGACGACACTCGGCGTGCCACGCAGGCCCCACTGCGCCATGGTCAGTGGCAGCGGCCCCGCCCCGCCCGCCTGATCGATGCCGATCGGGAAGGGCAAGCAGTACTCGTGGATGAAGGCCTGCAGTGCCTTCGGCCCCATCGCCTCGTGATGCTCGAACACCGTGTGCAGCCCGATGACCGCCACCGCCTCGCCCTGAAACGCCTCATGCACCCGCAGCGCCTGGGGCAGGCCGTGCGCCACGCACGCCGGGCACAGCATTTGGAACGCATGGAGCAACACCACGCGCCCCTGAAGATGCCCCAGCTCGAAGGGCGCCGGGGTGTTGAACCAGTGCGAGACCCGCCACCCGGGCAGGCTGGTGGACTGCCCGGGCGGCGACAGGCTGCCTGCACGCCTCGGCGCCGCAGGCGACAACATCGGTCCGTGCATGGCGCCAGGCATCAGAACTCCCCATCCTTGATGTACGGGTGGCTCCACAGGATGGACTGCAACAGCACGGCCTTCACCCACGCCGCGTGCATCTTCTCGACTTCTGCCGCCGAAGCGCCCTTCTTGGCCAGGAAGGGTTTCAGCGTCGTGGTGATGGGGATGGTCAGCGCCGGCAGGTAGCGGAAGTCCACCTGGGCCG
>OEIU01002039.1_pt1 | contig 11419 bp, 8 predicted proteins | sample 1539221 | NCBI WGS metagenome assembly OEIU01 (sample SAMN03792071, study PRJEB22550) | activated sludge metagenome | feature: wastewater treatment plant; material: activated sludge; isolation source: Wastewater treatment plant of a petroleum refinery complex | place: Argentina: Zarate | collected... | reverse complement strand
TGCAGCAAGTGAATCACGCCCAGCTGATTTTGCAACGATCCCCATGAAGGGGAGGGAGGTGGCCAACAGGCAGGATTACGTAAACCCTAGCCCCGGCCCCCACGCCCCTCTATGAAGCCGCCATGACCGGCTTCTCCCTGAAAATCGACGCCACCGACGGCGCGGCGCGCACCGGCGTCATCACGACCGGGCGCGGCGACATCCGCACGCCCGCCTTCATGCCCGTGGGCACGGCGGCGACCGTCAAGGCCATGTACGCCGGACAGGTGCGCGAGCTCGGCGCCGATATCGTGCTCGGCAACGTCTATCATCTCATGCTCAGGCCGGGCGCGGAGCGCGTCGCGGAACTCGGCGGGCTCCACAAATTCATGAACTGGCCGCATCCGATCCTGACCGACAGCGGCGGCTTTCAGGTCATGTCGCTCGCAAAACTGCGCAAGCTCGACGAGACCGGCGTGACCTTCCAGTCGCATATCGACGGCTCGAAACATGTGCTCACCCCCGAGCGCTCCATGGAAATCCAGGCGCTGCTCGGCTCCGACATCCAGATGCAGTTCGACGAATGCATCCGGCTCCCCGCCGCGCGCGACGACGTCGAGCGCGCCATGCGCCTGTCGCTGCGCTGGGCCGAGCGGTCGCGCCGGGCGTTTCGGGAGCAGGAGGGCAGGGCGGTCTTCGGCATCGTGCAGGGCGGCGACGTCCCATCGCTGCGCGTCGAAAGCGCGAAGGCGCTGGCTCAAATGGATTTCCACGGCCTCGCCGTCGGCGGCCTCGCGGTCGGTGAGCCGCAGGACGTGATGCTGGCGATGATCGAGACGGTCGAGCCGCATCTGCCGGCCGCAAAGCCGCGCTATCTGATGGGCGTGGGCACGCCCGACGACATTCTCGAAAGCGTCAGGCGCGGCGTCGACATGTTCGATTGCGTCATGCCGACCCGCGCCGGCCGCCACGGCCTGGCCTATACGCGCTTCGGCCGCGTGAACCTGAGGAACGCGAAACACGCCGCCGATCCGCGCCCGCTGGACCCGGAATCCAACTGCCCCGCCGCCCGCGATTATTCGCGCGCCTATCTGCATCACCTCGTCAAATCGGGCGAAATCCTCGCCATGATGCTGCTGACATGGAATAACCTGGCTTATTATCAGCAGCTTATGGCCGGCGCGCGCGCGGCGATCGCCGAACGGCGCTACGCGGACTATGTCGCGGCGCGCAAGGACGGCTGGGCGCAGGGAGAAAGCGGCGCCTGAGCGGCGCTTCTCGCCGCTGGGCGGCGCGTGAAGGCCAAGGCCGGCTGACGGACCGCATAAACTTTGTCCTTGTTCGCGCCCGCCCGCGGTCGTAGGTCCGGATATCGCCATGTCCGCGGATCGGGGGTTCAGGTCGGATGGCCGTCAAAGCCAACAGATATGCGGCGCATCTCGCGGTCAGGTCGAAAATAGCGGCGAAGCGGTGGTCGCGCCGCGCGATCTTCCTTGTCGGCGGCGTCGCCGTGGGCGCGGCGGCGGTCGTCATGGCCTTCGCCGCCGACCGCGCGCAAATGGGCTTCCTCTGGGCGCTCCAGCGCGCGCCCTGGCTCGGCTTCGTCCTGACCCCGCTCGGCTTCGGCGTCGCGACGCTGCTCGCGCGCCACGTTTTCCCGAACTCGCAGGGCAGTGGCATTCCGCAGGCGATCGCCGCGCTGCAGATAGAAGACCAGGAGAAGCGCGCCCCGCTTGTTTCGCTGCGCGTGGCGGCCGGCAAGATCGTGGTCATGACGCTCGGCCTCCTGTGCGGCGCCTCGACCGGCCGCGAGGGGCCGACGGTGCAGGTGGGCGCCGCGATCATGTTCGCGCTCGGCCGGCTGTCGCCTTACCGGCAGGCGGGCTTCCTGCTGGCGGGGGCGGCGGCTGGCGTCGCGGCGTCGTTCAACACGCCGCTCGCCGGCATCGTCTTCGGCATCGAGGAGATGAGCCGCTCCTTCGAGGCCCGCACCAGCGGCCTCATCATCGCCGCGGTGATCGCGGCCGGCCTGACCTCGCTCGCCGTCGTCGGCGACTATTCCTACTTCGGCGTGACCACGGCGACCCTGCCGCTCGGCAAGGCGTGGATCGCCGTCGCCGCCTGCGCGATCGTCGGCGGGCTCGCCGGCGGGTTGTTCACCCGCATCGTGACGCTGTTCGCCCGCGGTCTGCCCGGCGCGGCCGGTGCGGCGATCCGCAAATATCCCGTCCTGTTCGCCATGGCCTGCGGCCTCGGCGTCGCGATCTGCGGCCTCAACGGCGACCATTCGATCTACGGCACCGGCTACGCGCAGGCGCGCGTGGTCGTGCATGGCGACGGCGCGATCGACTACTGGTTCGGCCCGCTGAAATTCCTGGCGACCACGCTGTCGGCGATCAGCGGCATACCCGGCGGCGTCTTTTCGCCCTCGCTGGCGATCGGCGCGGGCATCGCGTCGGCCTTCAGTCTGGTCTTCCATTCCGCGCCGCTCGGCGCGCTCGCGCTGATCGGCATGGTCTCCTATCTGGCGGGCGTCGTGCAGGCGCCGATCACGTCCTTCGTGATCGTGTCGGAGATGACCAACGATCACGCCATGGTCATCCCGCTCATGGCGGCCGCGCTCGTCGCCAACGCGACGTCGAAGTTTCTCGCGCGCGAAGGGCTGTATCATGCGCTCGCGCGGAATTTTCATCCGGCGCCCGCGCCCGCACATCCTGCAAGAGAGGCTTGAACGCCCCCAAAAGCAAAGAGCGGGGCAGCCATCGCTGCTCCCGCTCCCGTTCTCTGCCCGTGTCCTTGATCCGGTTCCCGCGGGGCTCTATGGCTCTTCCGACGTCGGTTGCGCTTTTCGGCGACGGCGTCGTGCGGGTTCCAGCGTCCTCCCTCGACTTGGACTGCGGCGCCCGTCGTTGGACGCGGCCCTTACGGTTAGGCAGCGGACCCTAGACGAGCGATTTTCGCTTGTCACCCTGTCCACATCAAAAATCGAACAAAATTTCATCCCGCAGCGCACAATTCGTTCTTGGTTCTGATGTGAATTGTTCATTTGTTATCCGGGATGACCTTCCGCATGCGTCTCGACTCGAGGCGGCGCGAACGCCGGACGGCTCGCTCTCGGGCCTGTTTCCCTTGTGTTTTGCCGGGCCTTGCGATTGAACTGGCGCCAACGCGCCGTTCCGAGATTCGAGACCCCGCCTGATGCGCCTTTCCCGCTATTTCCTGCCCATTCTCCGCGAGAATCCGAAAGAGGCCGAGATCGTCTCTCACCGCCTGATGCTGCGGGCCGGCATGATCCGCCAGGAGTCCGCGGGCATCTACGCCTGGCTGCCGCTGGGCCTGCGCGTGCTCAACAAGATCAACGCCATCGTGCGCGAGGAGCAGAACCGCTCGGGCGCGATCGAGCTGCTGATGCCGACGATCCAGTCCGCGGAGCTGTGGCGCGAATCCGGCCGCTACGAGGCCTATGGCAAGGAGATGCTGCGCATCCGCGACCGGCACGAGCGCGAGATGCTGTTCGGGCCGACCAACGAGGAAATGATCACCGAAATCTTCCGCGCCTATGTGAAGAGCTACAAGGACCTGCCCCTCAACCTCTACCACATCCAGTGGAAGTTCCGCGACGAGGTGCGCCCGCGCTTCGGCGTGATGCGGGGCCGCGAATTCCTGATGAAGGACGCCTATTCCTTCGACCTGGACGAGGCCGGCGCGCGCCATTCCTATAACCGCATGTTCGCGGCCTATCTGCGCACCTTCGCGCGGCTGGGCCTGAAGGCGATTCCCATGCGCGCCGACACCGGGCCGATCGGCGGCGATCTCAGCCACGAGTTCATCGTGCTCGCCTCGACCGGCGAGAGCGAAGTCTTCTGCCACAAGGACTTCCTCGACTTCGAGGTCCCGCCCGCCTCGATCGACTTCGACGACGCCGCGACGATGCAGGGCGTGTTCGACAAGTGGACGAGCCGCTACGCCGCCACGGAAGAAATGCACGACGCGACGAAATTCGAGACGCTGCCGGAGGGAGATCGCGTTTCCGCGCGCGGCATCGAAGTCGGCCATATTTTCTACTTCGGCACGAAGTATTCCGAGCCGATGCGGGCCGTCGTCAACGGCCCGGAGGGCAGGGAGACGCCCGGGCAGATGGGGTCCTACGGCATCGGCCCGTCGCGGCTGGTGGCGGCCATCATCGAGGCGAGCCACGACGACAACGGCATCGTCTGGCCGGATTCGGTCGCGCCCTTCCATGTCGGCCTCGCCAATCTGAAGGTCGGCGACGCCGCCACCGACGCGGCCTGCGCCGATCTCTACGCGAATCTGAACAACGCCGGCGTCGACGTCCTCTACGACGACCGCGACGAGCGCCCCGGCGCCAAATTCGCGACGCTCGACCTGATCGGTCTTCCCTGGCAGGTGATCGTCGGGCCGAAGGGCCTCGCCGAAGGCAAGGTCGAGGTGAAGAACCGCAGGACCGGCGAAAAGGCCCTGCTGTCGCCCGAGGATGCGCTGCAGCGGGTTCGCGGATGAGGGGCATGATCCGCCCGCCTCGGCGGTCTCTACCTCCCCGCTCGCGGGGAGGTCGCAATGCGCAGCATTGCGGGTGGGGCGACTCGATCACTACGCATTCGCGTCGTCCGTCCCCACCCGTCGCGCTTCGCGCGCCGCCCTCCCCGCGAGCGGGGAGGGAGTCGGTTGGCGAAATTATCGGGACGCAGGCATGACCGATATGACCGCCATCGACGCTACGCCCGCCGTCGCGGCGCCCTCCCGCACAAAACCCTTCGCGCCGTTCGAATGGATATTGGCGCTGCGCTACCTGCGCGCCCGGCGCGCGCGCGGCTTCGTCTCGGTCATCGCGGGCTTTTCATTCCTCGGCATCATGCTCGGCGTCGCCACGCTCATCGTCGTGATGAGCGTGATGAACGGCTTCCACAAGGAGCTGCTCGACAAGATCGTCGGCGTGAACGGCCATATCTTCGTGCAAGCGGCCGACGCGCCGATGAAGGACTACGGCGAGATGACCGAGCGCATCCGCAAGGTCCCCGGCGTCGCCATGGCCCTGCCGATGATCGAGGGCGCGGCCGGCGTCTCCTCGCCCTACGGCCAGAGCGGCGCGCTCGTGCGCGGCGTGCGCGAGGAGGATCTGGAGAAGCTGCCGGGCGTGGCCGGCAACATCAAGACCGGCGAGATTTTCGGCTTCGACAAGGTCGACGACGACCATCCGGCCAGCGTCGTCATCGGCCGGCGCATGGCCGACAAATTGTCCGTGCGCGTCGGCGACACGATCAGCATTCTGACGGCGCGCGGCGCGGCGACGCCGTTCGGCATGGCGCCGCGCATCAAGGCCTATCCCGTGCGCGCCATCTTCTCGATGGGCATGGCGGAGTTCGACGGCGTCTTCGTCTACATGCCCCTGTCAGAGGCGCAGGCCTATTTCAACCGCGACGGCGAAGTCTCGGTCATCGAGGTCTTTCTCGACAATCCCGAGAAGATCGACGAGATGCGCGCCAAGATTCAGGACGCAGCCGGCCGGCCCGTCATCCTCACCGACTGGCGCCAGGCGAACGAGACCTTCTTCAATGCGCTGAAGGTCGAGCGCAACGTCATGTTCATCATCCTCACGCTCATCGTGCTGGTGGCCGCGCTCAACATCATTTCCGGCCTCATCATGCTCGTGCGCGACAAGAGCCACGACATCGCCATCCTGCGCACCATGGGCGCGACCAAATATTCGGTCATGCGGGTCTTCCTCATCACCGGCACGTCGATCGGGGTGGCGGGCGTGATCGCCGGGACCATCCTCGGCTTGCTGCTCGCCCACAATCTCGAGGCGATCCGCACGGTGCTGAACCGCCTGCTGCACGCCGATCTCTTTCCGGCGGAAATCTACTTCCTGTCGCGGCTGCCGTCGGTGGTCGATCCCCGCGAAGTCGTCGCCGTCGTCGTCATGACGCTCGTCCTGTCGATCCTCGCGAGCCTCTATCCCGCCTGGCGCGCGGCGAGCCTCGATCCGGTCGAGGCGCTGAGGTACGAATGAGCGTTCTGGCAGCTCTCCCGTTGTCATCCTCGCGAAAGCGGGGATCCAGTAGCAACGACGCCAATCTTGCGCGGCGGCTCTGGATTCCCGCTTTCGCGGGAATGACAGGGACGCAGAGGCGGGGGCCCGCCCATGACTGACGCCCTCCGTCTCGTCGGCGTCGAGCGCCACTACAAGCAGGGCGACTCGCGTCTCGACATCCTGCGCGGCGTCGATTTCACCCTGCGCGCGGGCGAAGCCGTGGCGCTGACCGCGCCGTCCGGCGCCGGAAAATCCACGCTGCTGCACGTAGCCGGCCTGCTGGAGCGGCCGGACGGCGGCGACGTGCTGGTTGAAGGCGCCTCCACCGCCGCCATGACGGATGACGGCCGCACGGCGCTGCGGCGCGGCGCGATCGGCTTCGTCTACCAGTTCCATCACCTGCTGCCCGAATTCTCGGCGCGGGAAAACATCATGCTGCCGCAGATGATCCGCGGGCTCGACAGACGCGAGGCCGGCACGCGCGCCGACGAATTGCTCGCCTATCTCGGCCTCGGCCAGAGGGGCGCGCATCGGCCGGCCGAGCTTTCCGGCGGCGAGCAGCAGCGGGTCGCCATCGCGCGCGCGGTCGCCAATGCGCCGCTGGTGCTGCTGGCGGACGAACCGACCGGCAATCTCGACCCGCGCACGGCGGAACACGTATTCGACACGCTGATGGCGCTGGTGCGCGCCACGGGGCTCGCCGCCGTCATCGCCACGCACAATTTCGATCTGGCGGCCCGCATGGACCGGCGCATCACGCTACGCGACGGAAAGATCGTGGAGCTGGAATAGGTTTTCGGCGCGCGAGGCGCGCTCAGCCCTCGCCGGTCAGTTGCGCCACCCGTTGCCGGAGCTGCAGGACCTGCGCCCGCAATCTCGCGTTTTCCTGCGCCAACCGGTCGAGCCTGTCGCCTTCGCTCTCGTTGGCCGCGTCGCCGGCGGTTGCGCCCTTGTCGAGGAATTCCACCCCGACGATGCCTTCGCCGCGCCAGGCGACGCGGCCGCGATAGGTTCGACCCTTGTGGGGAATGTTCAGCTCGAATTCGTTCGGCAGCGGCATTCGGTCGCAGATTTCGAGCCGCACTCCGGCGATCGAGAAATTCTTGACCACGCAATCGATCGCCGGCGCGCTGCCATACATCACCTGCGCGCTCATGAAGCTGCGGACGCGCTCGGCCTTGCGAGGCTGTGTCATGGGCTTGTTCCGATTTTCGACCGGCCGAGCTTGAACCGCCGCGATTAAGACTTGATGAGCGGCGCGGGTATCGAATCCCCGCGAATTGTGGCCGGCGCACTGGTCGGCGCGCAAAAAAATCAGGAACGCGGCATTGTTCGGCACGGTTCAGTGCGCTACCATCTCGCGTCACAATTTTTTGGACGCGAGTTCAATGTGACAGGCCCCGGCGCTTGCCCCCCAATTTGAGCGTCGGGGCCGCTTTTTATCTCAAATGTCAGATACTTGCGCCGCCACGTTAACCTTGTCGGCGGTTCACGCTCATATCGGCTTGATAGGAACATAAGATGAACATATAGTGTCTGAAGCGAGGACAATTGGGGAGGCGGATATGCGGGCGGCAGTAGGCGATATCGTCGAGATTCTGGCTATCGGCCTGTTCGTGGCGGGCATCGGCGCCGTCGGCGCGGCGCTGCACGCGGTGGCTTGACGGCGGTGGGGACAGAGGGCGGGTTGGCGCTTCAACGTCGCCGCGACTCTCCTTAAAGTTCGACCTCCGCTGCGGAGGCCGTCTTGGATATTTGTCGCGACGTCGGTTTCGTGCATCTGCACGTCCATTCGTCCTATTCGCTGCGCGAAGGCGCGCTGACCATCGGCAAGCTGGCCAAGCTGGCGGTGGCCGACGATCAGCCGGCGCTCGCGATCACCGACACCAACAACCTCTTCGGCGCGCTCGAATTTTCCGAGAAGCTGGCGAAAGAGGGCGTGCAGCCGATCGTCGGCGCGCAGCTCGCCGTCGATTTCGGCGACCGGCCGGCGCCGACCAACGGGCTGGAACTGCCGACGGCCGGCAATGGCGGGCTCGTTCTGATCGCCCGCAACGAGGCCGGATACGAATCCTTGATGCGGCTCGTCAGCCGCGCCTGGCTCCAGACCGAGGCGAACGGCGAGCGGCGGGCGCTTTTTTCCGCGCTCGCAGAAGACGCAGCCGGCCTGATCGCGCTGACGGGGGGCCCTTCAGGACCGATCGACAGTCTCGTTCGCGAAGGACAGGCCGATCTCGCCCGCGCCCGCCTCGATCGCCTGCGCGAGGCCTTCGGCGACCGCCTTTACGTCGAGCTGCAGCGCCACAACGACGAGGCCGAACGCGAGACCGAGCGCTACCTGCGCGACATGGCCTACCGCGCCGCGCTGCCGCTGGTGGCGACCAACGAACCCTATTTCGCCGCCCGTTCCGATTTCGAGGCGCATGAGGCGCTGCTCTGCATTTCCGACGGCTCGTCGCTGGAGAACGACGCGCGCCGCCGCCTGACGGCGGAGCACCGCTTCAAGACCCGCGCCGAAATGCGCGCGCTCTTCGCCGATCTGCCTGAGGCGACCGACAATTCCGTCGCCATCGCTCTGCGCTGCGCCTATCGGCCGAGGACCCGCAAGCCGATCCTGCCGCGCTTCACCACCGACGAGACGGCCGGCGCCGACGCCGAGGCCGCGGAGGCGAAGGAATTGCGCCGGCAGGCGGAGGAGGGGCTGAAGGCCCGGCTCGCCGCCCATCCGCCCGCGCATGATTTCACGGTCGCCGACTACGAGGCGCGGCTCGCCTTCGAGCTCGATGTCATCGAGAAGATGAAATTTCCCGGCTACTTCCTGATTGTCGCGGATTTCATCAAATGGGCGAAGGAACAGGGCATTCCGGTGGGCCCGGGCCGCGGCTCGGGCGCGGGCTCGCTGGTCGCCTACGCCCTCACCATCACCGACCTCGATCCCATGCGCTTCGCGCTGCTGTTCGAGCGCTTCCTCAATCCCGAGCGCGTGTCGATGCCGGACTTCGACATCGACTTCTGCCAGAGCCGGCGCGACGAGGTGATCGCCTATGTCCAGCGCCGGTACGGCGCCGACCGCGTGGCGCAGATCATCACCTTCGGCTCGTTTCTCGCGCGCGGCGTGCTGCGCAATGTCGGGCGCGTCCTGTCCATGCCGCTGGGGCAGGTCGACCGTCTCGCCAAGCTCATCCCGCAGAACCCGGCCAAGCCCGTCACGCTGAAGGAGGCGATCGCCGGCGAGCCGCGCCTGAAGGAGGCGGCCGACAGCGATTCGCAGGTGGCGCGCCTGCTCGAGATCGCCGAAAAGCTCGAAGGCCTCTATTCCAACGCCTCGACCCATGCGGCGGGCGTCGTCATCGGCGACAGGCCGCTGCACGAGCTCGTGCCGCTCTATCGCGATCCGAAATCCGACATGCCCGCGACCCAGTTCAACATGAAATGGGTCGAGCCGGCGGGCCTGGTGAAATTCGATTTTCTCGGCCTCAAGACCCTGACGACCCTCTCGACCACCGTCGCGCTCCTGCAACAGCGCGGGATCGAGATCGACCTGTCGAAAATCCCGCTCGACGACAAGAAGACCTACGAAATGCTCGGGCGCGGCGAGACGATCGGCGTGTTCCAGCTTGAAAGCGCGGGCATGCGCAAGGCGCTTGTCGAAATGTGCGCCGACCGGTTCGAGGACATCATCGCGCTGGTCGCGCTCTACCGCCCGGGCCCGATGGCCAACATCCCCACCTATTGCGCGGTCAAGCTAGGCGAGCAGGACGCCGACTATATTCACCCGAAGATCGAGCACATCCTGAAGGAGACGTTCGGCGTCATCATCTATCAGGAACAGGTGATGCAGATCGCGCAGGTTCTGTCGGGCTATTCGCTCGGCGAGGCCGACATGCTGCGCCGCGCGATGGGCAAGAAGATCAAGGCGGAGATGGACGCGCAGCGCGCGCGCTTCGTTTCGGGCGCGGTCGAGCGCGGGCTCACGCAGACCAAGGCGGACGAGATTTTCGACCTGCTCGCCAAATTCGCCGACTACGGCTTCAACAAGAGCCATGCGGCGGCCTATGCGCTGATCGCCTACCAGACCGCCTGGTTCAAGGCCAATCATCCCGTCGAATTCCTGGCGGCGTCGATGACGCTCGACAAGGGCAACACCGACAAGCTCGCCGAATTCCGCAACGAGGCGCGCCGCCTGAAGATCCGCGTCGATGCGCCCTCCATTATCCATTCCGGCGTCGATTTCGACGTGCGCGAGAAGCAGGACGACACCGGCGCCGCGCTCTCGATCCGCTACGCGCTCTCGGCTGTGAAGGGCGTCGGCGAGGGACAGGCCGAAGCGCTCGTCCGCGCGCGCAAATCGCACGCCTTCCGTTCGCTCGGCGACATAGCCGCCGCCATCTCGCCGCGCGAGGTCAACAAGAAGGTGCTGGAGAGCCTGGCGGCCGCGGGCGCCTTCGATGAACTCGAACCCGACCGCGCCCGCGCTTTCGCCGCGGTCGAGGCGATCCTCGCGACCGCCAACCGCATGGAGGACGAACGCGAACGCGGGCAGAGCGCGCTGTTCGGCGCAGGCGGCGCCGAACCCTTTGTCACGCCGAAAGCGCAGGCCTGGGCGGCGGCGGAAAAGCTGAAGCGCGAATTCGACGCCGTGGGCTTCTTCCTGTCCGGCCACCCCCTCGACGCCTACGAGAGCGTCCTCGCAAAGTTGCGCGTGCAGCCCTATGCGGAATTCGCGCGCGCGGTGAAGAAGGGCGCTTCAGCGGGGCGCCTCGCCGCCGCCGTTCTCGACCGCACCGAGCGCCGCACCAAGACCGGCAACAAGATGGGCATCGTGCAATTGTCCGACGCCTCGGGCCAGTACGAGGCGATCCTGTTCTCGGAGGGCCTCAATCTCTATCGCGATCTTCTGGAGAAGGGCGCGTGCCTGCTCGTCAACATGCAGGCGCATGTGGAAGGCGAAGACATTCGCGCGAGAATCGTGTCTGTCGAGCCGCTCGACCAGGCGGCGGCGCGCATCCAGAAGGGCCTGCGCATCTTCCTGCGCGATCCCGCGCCGTTGCCCTCGATCGAGCAGCGCCTGAAGGGCAGGGGCGAGGGCGACGTCTCGCTCGTGCTGCTGCGCGGCGCGGGCGAGGAGGTGGAAGTGAAACTGCCGGGCAAGTTCCCGGTCAACGCCGCGATCGCCGGCGCGCTGAAGGCGATACCGGGAATCGTGGCGGTGGAACATGTGTAGCGATTGGCCGGCGCGATTCCCTCTCCCCGCATGAGCGGGGAGAGGGTTAGGGTGAGGGGCCGATCCGCGCAGCGCACGTCGGGCCCAGCTGCGCCCCGCCCCCGCCCCCCCCCGCCCCGGGGCGTGGGGCACGACCGCGGGCCCCGCGGCCCCCCCCCGCCCCC
>OEIU01002038.1_pt1 | contig 11420 bp, 6 predicted proteins | sample 1539221 | NCBI WGS metagenome assembly OEIU01 (sample SAMN03792071, study PRJEB22550) | activated sludge metagenome | feature: wastewater treatment plant; material: activated sludge; isolation source: Wastewater treatment plant of a petroleum refinery complex | place: Argentina: Zarate | collected... | reverse complement strand
GAGGCCAGCAACACGTTCTTGACCACGGGCTGCATCAGGCGCGGGCCGGTGCCGTTGCCCGCCGTGGTGCCATCCATCACCGCGAAAAGGCCGGGGTGAATTTCCTTTTGGATGGCCAGCAGGTCGACCAGCGTCTCGTGGATCCAGGAATGGGTATAGTGGCGGTATTTGCTCAACAGCCCACCGAAAGCGTTTTTCATCGCCCCGGTGGTGGTGGTGTACATGTGGGTCTTGACGGTGGGCAGGTGCAGGATATTCTTACCGATCAAATAGTCGGGGATGCGGATGCCCTCCGGGTAGATGTGGTCGAGGGCCAGCATGCGGGCCTTGGGGCGGTATTCCACCCAGGTCATGTCTTTCGGCAGGAAGTTGTAGCGCACCGGGATGTGATGCCCGCGGAAGATGGGCACGTAGCCGTTGAGGTCTTCGCCCTTGAAGGCGTTGGTGACCACGGTCTGGTTCTGCACGCACCCCAGGTCGTCGTAGCCCGCCCGGCGCAGCGCCAGGATGACGCCCTCCAGTTGCCAGGGGGTGGTGTTGGCCCCGGGCATGGGGAAGTGCCAGGAGATGTTGTCCTTGAGGATGGTGGTCAACCCGGGCTGCAGGGCCTGCGCCCCGCCCGCCAGTTCGAACAGGCGCTGGTAGTCTTCCAGCACCGTCTCGGGACTGGTGGATAGGAAAGCCACCTTTGATTTCAACATCCGACCGCCACCTTGACCACGATCTTTTTAACCCATTGGGGCTTTCCCCCGGCCAGTTTGGGGGCGTGCGCGTCCTTGGGAAAGAAGACCGCCGCCTGCCCGGCCTTCACCCGCACAGGCGTCATGGACTGTGCCGGGAGCAGGCCGTGCAGCACATCTTTGGCGGGGTTGTAGTCGGTCAGGTGAGGCAGGTCGCTCAACGCGGCCCAGCCCATCACCTCCTCGCCCTGCGCCACGTACTGGATGTCGATGTATTCGCGGTGCGCCTCCAACTCGACCATCTCACCGGCCGGGACAGTGTCAAACGCCTGCACCAGGGCATATACCAGTTTACCGTCGATTTCCACCCGCTCCGACAGACCTTCTCCCGCAGCGTTCTCGGCCAGGAAATCCAGCGCTTTTTGCAGTCCGGGGGTCAGCGACAGCTGCTTCGAAAGTTCGCTCAATTCGGCAACGATCATCACCTGCTCCTTATGGATCGGATACCCTTATTGTATACCCGCCTGTGAAAAAAGGACGGCGCGGGTAGAGACCTGTTCGGGAACATTTTTTGGCCCTCCCGCGTCAAATGAGCACAGCCTATGTATAATGAGGATAACTTTTGTTTAATATTCAAGGAGCCAAGATGATGACATCCCGGCGGCCATTGGTCACCCTTTTCTCGATCCTTGTGCTGGTCAGCCTGGCCTGCACCCTGCCTGCCCTGGGCGGCGCAACGCCTACCCCCACCACCCCGTCCGCCTCGCCCACTCCCCCGGCGGCCACCCCGGTGGGCGGCGGAAAGCCGCTGCAGCAGCCGGACCTGCCCCCCGTGCTGGTCGAGACCGATCCGCCCGCCGGCAGCGAGATCGCTCCCTCGGCTGCCATGACCTTCTACTTCAACCAGCCCATGCAGCGCGCCTCGGTGGAGAGCGCTTTCCAGGTCCAGCCTGCCCAGACCGGCAAATTCGAATGGAAGGACGATTCCACCCTGCGGTTCGTTGCTGACAAACCCTTCACCGCCGGGGCGGACGTGAAGGTGGATTTCGCCGCCTCGCTTAAGGCGGCGAACGGCCTGGCCGGCACCGATCCGGTCAGCTTACAGTTCACTGTCGCCGACAGTTTACGCGTCACCGACCGCCTGCCCAAACCCGGCGCCACCGACGCCAACCCCTCCTCGGCCATCGTGGCGACGTTCAATACCCCTGTGGTGGCGCTGGGCGCCGATCCCGCCGGGCTGGCCCCGGCGTTCACGCTCCAGCCGGAGGCTAAAGGCCGCGGCGAGTGGCTCAACACCTCCACCTACATCTTCTATCCCGAGCCGGCCCTGGCGGGTGGGGTGGCGTACGCCGTGACGCTCGACCCGGCCCTGACCAGCGCGGACGGTGTGCCCCTCGACCTGAGCGGGCTGGACCCGCAGGGTTGGACCTTTACCACGGCCCTGCCCAGGGTGGTCAACCTTTCCTTTGGCGATGTGGACCGCCTGGAACTGGACGGTAAGGTGACCCTGACCTTCAACCAGCCCATGGATACCGCCTCGGTCGACCAGAACCTGTCCCTGCTGGACCCGGCCGGGACGCCTGCCCCCTTGAACTACACCTGGGACGAGCGTGGCACGCAGGTCGTTTTCCAACCTGAGGAGCGGCTAGCGCGCGCTACCGATTACACCATCCGCCTGGCGGGGGCCGCGCGCAGCCTGGGTGGCGCGCCGGTGGGTGAAGATTACACCTACGTGCAGACTTCCGTGCCGGCCCTGGCGGTTGAATCCACCGCGCCCGCCGCCGGCGAACCGCCCAACGCCAATTCCGGCATGGCTTATCCACAGATTAATTTCACCGCCCCGCTCGACCAGCAGGACCTCACCGCGCTGGTGACCGTCTCGCCTTTGGTCAGCGGCCTGCACGTCGGCGCGTCTTTCGATCGCTACAGTCTGACCATCGACGGAGGCTTCCAGCCTTCCACCAACTACACGATCCAGATTGCCTCGGCCCTGCGCGACCGCTGGGGCGGCACGCTGGCCGCGCCGGTCAGCCTGCGCGTGACCACCGACACCCCGCCTCCCTCGCTCACCATCCCGGTGGCCCAGATCGGATCACCGGCCATTTTCATCCCGGCCGGCGAGACCGTGCTGGATGTGCGCATCACCAACGTCAGCCAGGCCATCCTCCAGCGCCGCACGCTCAGCGTGGATGATTTCATCATGCTGGCCAGCTCGGGAGACGCGGCCCCGACAGGCTCCAACCCGGTGAGTTGGACGCAGAATTTTGATGCGCCTCAAAACCGCAGCGTCAGCGCGGCCCTGCGGGTGGACCCGAACAACCAGCCGCTGCCACCTGGGGTGTACTGGTTCAAGGTCAGCTCACCGGGCGCCGGTGAGAACGCCGATCGCTCCTACCTGCTGATCTCCAGCCGGGTGCACCTGACCCTCAAACTGAGCCCGCGGCAGGCGGTGGTGTGGGCGGTGGACCTGGTCACCAACCAGCCCGCCGCCGGCTTGCCGGTGAGCATCCGCATCTTTGGCGACCCATCCGAGTTGGGGACCTGTGTGACCGGCAACGATGGGGTGTGCTCGGCGGAAATTGCCGAGCGTAAGGAAACCTACAACGCGGTTTACGCCGTGGCGGGACAGCCGGGGGATAATCTGTTCGGGATCCTTTCCAGTTACATGAACCAGGGCACCTCCGCCTGGGAATCGGGAATCCCCAACACGCTGAACTCCGACGGCCCGTTCATTTACCTGTATACCGACCGGCCTATCTACCGTTCCGGGCAGACGGTCAACTTCAAGGTCGTCCTGCGCCAGCGGGAGAACGCGCGCTATTCCGCCGCGAACCTGTCCGAGGTGCAGGTTCAGGTGATGCCGCCCTACGATCCCACCCTCTCGGAACAGCAGCCCATCGCCGACCTGAAACTGGCGGTCTCCCCCTACGGCACCGCCAGCGGGTCCTTCGATCTTTCGGCGGATGCCCGCCCGGGCAGTTACTCGCTCACCATCCCTGACCAGCAGAATGCAGCGTTGTATTTCCAGGTGGCCGAGTACCGCAAACCGGCCTTTGACCTGAAGGTGCAGTTCGCGAAACCTGAGTACCAGATCGGCAGCGACCTGCAGGCTACGGCCACTGCCAAATATTACTTTGGCGCGCCGGTCAGCGATCTGCCGGTCAACTGGATGCTTTTCACCCAGCCTTCGTACGCGGACCTGCCGGATGGGCTGCAGGCCGGGGCGTTTGACACATCCTGGTTCAGCCCCGACGGGCCGTTTGCCCCCGGCGTGGGTACTTTTGTGACCCAGGGACAGGGCCAGACCGGCGCCGACGGCACGTTCAACCTGACCATCCCCGCCGGAGATCTCGCCAACCTGGAACTGACTAACCGCAGCCAGTTGACGCTGGAGGTAAGCGCGGTCGATGAGACCAACATGCCGGTCAGCGCGCGTTCCACGGCCGTGCTGCACCCCTCCAGTTACTACATCGGCGTGCGCCCCGAATCATGGACGGCGCAGGCCGGCGCGGAGATCGGTTTCACCATCCAGTCTCTGGATTGGGCCAACCAGCCGGCCGGGGAGCATGCCCTGGCAGCCGTCTTCAGCCGGGTGGAGTGGCAGGCGGACCAGAGCAGCGATTCGGTGTTTGGTTATCCGCCGGCCTACAAGAAAATTGAGACGGTGATCGCCACCACCAACCTGAGCACCGATGCCCAGGGTCGCGCGCGGGTGGCCTTCACCCCGCCGGACGCCGGGACCTACCAGCTGGCGGTCTCCGGTGACGGCGCGCTGACCGAGGTGCTGATCTGGTCCGGCGGCCCCAACATGGCCCCCTGGCCCAACCTGCCCAACCAGCGGCTGCGCCTTGAGGCGGACGCCTCCGAGTACCAACCCGGCGCAACCGCGACCATCCGCATCCCCAACCCCTATTCCGGCGGGGCGCTGGCGCTGGTCAGCGTGGAGCGCAGCAAGGTGATGCGTACCTACGTCCAGCCGATCAGCGCCTCGCTGGAGGAGTTCAAACTGCCCATCGAGGACATCGACGCGCCCAACATCTTCGTTTCAGTGATCCTGCTGGGACGCGGGGTGGGAAACCAACCCGATTACCGCCAGGGTTATCTTAAACTGACGGTGAAACCGGACGCGCTTCAGCTTTCTGTCCAGGCCGCTTTTGACCCGGCAACCGCCGGGCCGGGGGACACGGTCAAACTTGGGCTGGTGGTGCGCAACCCAGATGGCAGTCCTGCCGTGGGCGAGTTCTCGCTCTCCCTGGCGGATAAGGCCGTTCTGGCGCTGGCCGACCCCAACTCGCAAGATATTTTTGAGGCTTTCTACGGTGAGCAGCCGCTGGCGGTGCAGACCAGCCTGGACCTCACCGCCGCGTCGAACCGCGCGGTGGTCCAGCAGCTTGGGCGCGGGGGCGGGGGCGGCGGGGACGCGAGCGTGAACCTGCCCGGCGAGCGCACCCGCTTTGAGGATACCGCAGCCTGGATTGCCTCGTTTGAAACCAACGCCGACGGGCGCGCGGATGTTTCGCTGCGCCTGCCGGATAACCTCACCACCTGGGTGGCCGACGTGCGCGGTCTGACGATGGACAACAAGGTGGGCAGCGCCACGCTGGAACTGGTGGTCAGCAAAGATTTACTGGTTCGTCCCGTCACCCCGCGCTTCTTCGTGGCGGGCGACCGGGTGCAGCTGGGCGCGATCGCGCAGAACAACACCGCCGCGCCGCTCCGCGTGGATGTCAGCCTTGAAGCCCCCGGCCTGACCCTGGAAGACGCCGGCTCGGCTTCGCAGACCGTGGATGTGCCCGCCGGCGGGCGCGTGCGGGTGGACTGGTGGGCGGTGGTGCAGGATGTGCCTGCCATCGACCCCGTGTTCGCTGCCCGCTCGGGCGCGCTGGAAGATGTGACCCACACCGAACAGGGCAGCCTGCCCGTGCTGCGCTACAGCGCCTCGCAGACGTATGCCACGGCGGGCGTGCTGGCGGAGGGCGGATCGCGCCTGGAAGTGGTCAGCCTGCCGCGCACCTTCACCCCCACGGGCGGCGAATTGCGCGTGGAACTGGCCCCCTCGCTCTCCGCGGCGGTACTGCAAGGGCTGCAAGCGCTGGAGACCTTCCCGGACGATTTCACCGAGCCGGTTGTCTCGCGCTTGCTGGCCAACGCGGCCGCGTACCGCGCGCTCAAAGATTTCAACCTGCAGGCGCCCGATCTGCAGACCTCACTGGAACGCAACATCCGCACCGATCTGCGCCGCCTGCTCGATTTGCAAAGTTACGACGGCGGTTGGAACTGGAGCACCCAGGCCAATGAGAGCGACGCGCGTCTCAGCGCCTACGCCCTGATCGCGCTGATGCAGGCCTCACAGGCCGATTTCTTCGTCAACCCCGACACCATCCAGCGCGTGCAGGCCTTTTTAGTCACGCAGGTCAAACCGGTGGCAGCCGAAAGCGACAACGCGGCGCTGGAAGTCCAGACGCTGGTGATGTATGCATTGCAGGTTTCCGGCAGGACCGGGTTGAACCTGGACGACCTGTATACCCTGCGCGAGAAACTCAGCCCGGCGAGCAAAGCCCTGCTGGCCCTCGCGCTGGAGGGACAGACCCCCGGCGACGAGCGCGCCCGCTCGCTGGCTTCCGACCTGGCAGGGCTGGCCGACCGCTCGGCGACGGGCGCCTCCTGGCAGCCCGCCGTGGACGACTGGCGCAACTGGAGCACACCCATCTTCACCACCTCGGTGGTCACCTACGCCCTGGCGCGGCTCGACCCGGCTTCACCGCTCCTGACCGACGCGCTGCGCTACATCGTCTTGCAGCGCCGGCCCAGCGGCTGCTGGAGTTCTTCGTACGACTCGGCCTGGGCCCTGCTGGCTCTCAGCCAGGCACTCACCTCTACCGGCGACCTGCAGGCCAGTTTCAATTACCAGGCCAGCCTCAACGACGCGCTGCTCGCCAGCGGCTCGGCCAACGGGCCGCAAGGGGCGCTGACCCCGGTCACCGCCGCCGCGCCGCTCAGCCAGTTGCTGCCGGACGCGCCCAATGCGCTTAAGATCAGCCGCGACCCGGGCGAGGGCCGCCTGTATTACCGCGCTTTCCTCGAGGTGGGCCGGCCCGCGGGTGACGCCCCGGCGGTTTCGAGCGGGGTGTCGATCCAGCGGGAGTATTTCACCGCCGGGCAGGACTGCCGTACGGTGACCTGCACGCCGGTCAAAGAGGCCGAGTTGAGCAGCGCCTCCGGGCTGGTGGTGCGCCTGACCGTGACCCTGCCGAAAGATATGTACTACCTGGTGGTGGAGGACAGCGTGCCCGCAGGGACGGAGATTGTGGATCCAAACCTAAAGACCAGCCGCCAGGGCTTCGTGGACGAGAATCTGCCCGCCGACCAGCAGTACGATCCGAGCGATCCGTTCCGCGGCGGGTGGGGCTGGTGGTATTTCGGGCCCGCCCAGATCAGTGACAGCGGCGTGCGATGGATGGCGCCTTACCTGCCCGCCGGCACCTACACGCTCACCTACCGGCTCTCCCCCAGTTTGGCGGGCGAATTCCAGGTGATCCCGGCACACGCTTTCATGTATTACTTCCCGGACGTGCAGGGCCGCAGCGCGGGAGATGTGCTTTCGATACGTTGATATCCGGGAGGATAATCAACTTATAGTAATTTTGGGGTCAACCATCCCCCTCAATCCCCCTTCCAGGCTTGGAAGGGGGATGAAAGAGCCGAAATGAAGGGATAGCGCGCTCGGCACGAGCGCGCTATCCCTTCATTTCGGCAGGAAACTCCCTTTGATCGGAGGGACTAAGATTTTATTCCAGGTTCAGCGAATCATGCCGAGCCAGGCTACCACGGCGATACCCGCCGCCTCCAGCGCCGCCACCGAATAGACCCGGCTGGATTCGGTGTGGTCGACCAGTGTCAGGTCGGGATACAACCCGCCCACCGCCAGTTTGGGCCCGGCCAGGAAGGCGAAGATCACCCCGCCCACCAGCCCGCCCAGGTGACCCCAGTTATCTATCCCCGGCGAAAGGCCCAGGGCCAGGTTGATCACCACCACCAGGATCACATTGCTGAGCATGCGCGCCGACTGCGTCCCGAATATCTTCCGGTTCTGGTAAATGAATACGCCCTGTGCGGCGATCATCCCGAACAGCGCGGTGGAAGCCCCCGCCGAGGGCTTGGTGGACATCCAGAAGGAGGCCACGTTGCCGGCAAACGCGCCCAGGACGTACAACAGGGCGAAACGCGTGTGCCCGTAGTGGCGTTCCAGGTCGCGCCCGATCACGAACAGCGCGTACATGTTGAAGGCGATGTGGGTGATGGACACATGCAGTAAGGCGGGCGTGAAGAAGCGCCACAACTGCCCTTGCTGGATCAACGAGTTTACCTTGGCCCCAAAGGCGATCAGGTAATCCTCGCCCAGCAGGTACTGGCTGGCCATCTGAAGCACGAAGATCGCCGTGGTCACCCCCAGGAGAATATAGGTGACGGTGGGCTTGACCTGCGGGATGCGCACCTGTACCTGGCGCGGGGGCATGCGCCCAATCTCCACGCCGTCACCGGTGGAGGCCGGGGGCGGGGTTTGGGGCTGCTGGGGTTGTTCGGAGGGAAAAGGCGGCAGGCTCATAGGCAGGTCTCGCGCGGCTGTACGCGGTGGTGTTCGGCAGCGATGATGTGTTTGATGATGTCCACCGTGTCGTGCAGCCGGTCGTGCGCGTTGACCACCAGGTAATCGAAATTGACCACTTCCCGCATTTCGCTGCGCGCGGTGTGAATGCGCACCGCCAGGCTCTCGGCCGTCTCGGTCTGGCGGTTGTTCAGCCGGACCAGCCATTCATCCTGGTTGTCTGGGGTGAGGAAGATTAGCACCGCACCCGGGCACAGGCGGCGCAGCGTGGCAGCGCCCTGCACATCCACGCGCAGGACTACATCCTTTCCGGAGGCCAGCGCCGCGCGGATCTGAGACTTGGGCACGCCCTTATAATCCTCATACACCAGGGCGTATTCCACAAACTCGTCCTGGCGGATCAATTCCTCGAAGTGCTCACGCGTGGTAAAGATGTAATCCACCCCGTCGACCTCGTTCTTGCGCGGCGCGCGGCTGGTCATGGTGACCACGAAGTGGAAAGGCAGGTTTTGCGCCTGCATTTCTTTGAGCACAGCATCTTTCCCCACGCCGGAAGGGCCGGAGATCACGACGATCAGGGGTTTGGGCTGCAGCACGTCAAAAGACAGGCGCTCGGATTCCGCGCCCGGGCCGGTGGAGTTTGCAGTTTTCGCATCGTTTATAGGATTCATAGAATGGTTTGATTATAATAGAAAAGCACTCAATATCGTTCAGGCGATGGTTTCAATTTCACCCAGGCTCGCCGTGAAATTGCCGCGCCCTTTTGGGAGGATTATGCCGTATTACGAATATCGCTGTCTCGATTGCCGCAAGCGCTTCACCGCCTTCTTTACCTATGCCGAGTACGGCACCAAACCGGCGGTCTGCCCGCACTGCCAGAGCAGCAACGTTCAGCGCCGCATCAACAAGGTGCGCATCGCCAAATCTGAGGAAAGCCGTCTGGAAAGCATGGCCGACCCATCCAACCTGGCCGGATTGGAAGACGACCCCAAATCACTGGGGCGCATGATGCGTGAGATGAGCAAAGAAACCGGCGAAGACATGGGCTCTGAGTTTGATGAAGTGGTTCACCGGCTCGAATCGGGCCAGGACCCCGAGCAGATTGAGAAGGACATGCCCGGCCTGGCCGACAGCATGGGGGGTGAGATGGGCGGTATGGGAGGAATGGGCGGAATGGGCGGCCTGGGTGGCATGGACAGCCTGGGCGGGGACGATTTTTAGCCTGGATTAATCCAGGGCCCGGCTCACTTCACCAATTTTTGCAGCTGCTCAAACGAAGTCACCTGGGCGATGGTGTTCAGGAAGGCCGCCAGGCTGGGGCTTTGCTTGCGCAGCGCCTGGACCGCCGGGCCCACCGGGTCCGCGCCGGATGCGCCGCCGCCGGGGGTGTCGTTATACGCCCCGTAGAAGGCAAAATAGGCCTGGTTGAGTTTACGGATCAGGTAGCCGTGGTCCCAGAAGACCTTGCGGCGGGCTTCCATGTAGGCCTCGGCCTCGTCGATCTTGCCCAATGAGAGCAGCTCCTCGGCGTGGACGCGCGTGATGTGCATTTCGGCGCGGAAGTCAAAGGCGGGCGGGGCGGGCGGTTCCGCGGGCTGGGTGGGCTGCGGCTGTTCCTCGGGCGGGGGCGGCGGCACGCGCTCGGGGTAGAAGCGTTCGAGCAGCGCCCGCCCCACTTCCTTGCCCGAGATGCTGGCGGTGGTTTCGTTGATCGTGCGCAGTTCGGGGCTGGTGTCATAATTGATCCCCAGCGGGCGCAGTGTGAGGTAGTTGTGGGTCCACTCGTGCGCCACCACCTCGGTCAACCAGGACAGGTCGGTGGTGCTCTGCACCATGGTGGGGTAGACGCCCACCCCGCCGATGGCCACCACCAGCGCGGATTTATCCAGTGTGTTTGTCACGCCGTCCTCGATCGCCACGCGCTGGTCCAGGGACAGCCCCGGCAGCAGGGAGATATTGGCTTCCTGCTCGATCTTGTCGCGCGGCGAGACGATCAGCGCGTAGGGCAGCGGCGTGATGCGGTACAGCACCGGCGGAAGCGGCTGGCCCCCAGTGGTCAGGTTCATTTTATCCAGCACGTAACTGAGCTGCGCCTGGATGATCGATTCGGCCAGCGGGCCTAGTTTGGCCTCGTCGTCGCGGGCCTGGGTGAGCTGCGCACGCAGGTCGGCGCTGGCGGTCTCGGGGTTTTTCTCGTTCGGGTCGGCATAGATCAGCGAGATCTGGTAGTTCAACCGGTCGATATTCGCCACCAGGTCCAGGTAGTGAAAAATTACCTCGCGCTGCTCGGCTATATTCAGGTAGCGGGATGGGTCGAGGGCGGCCTGAGCGTTTTTCAGTTCCAGGGCGTCCAGCATCCACTGCACGTAGTTGAATTCGACGGAGCGGGTAAACCGCCGGATGCGTTCCAGGCTGTCCGCCGGGAGCGCGTCGCTGCGGCTGACCAGGATGAGCAGGATGACGAGGGCCAGCGCATTCGAGAGCGCCAGCCCGATGGTTTTAAGTATGCGCTGCATGGCATGGATTATAGTCGTTTGCGCCGGTTGCGGCAAAAAATCATTCTACTGCGAGGAGACAAAAGCGGTGAAAATGTAGACACGACGATCTGGTTCTAACCCGGCATGCTCGCATATTTGGAAGGCAATGTATAATAAGTCCAGATAGCCGAACCAGACGAACAGGAGGAATAATAATGCCTTCTCTAGACAGTATTTTGGCTGTGATCCTGGCGGGGGGTAAGGGCAGCCGGCTGTATCCACTGACCAAACTGCGTTCCAAACCGGCGGTCCCATTGGGTGGCAAGTACCGCCTGATCGATATTCCGATCAGCAACTGCATCAATTCGGGCATATTCAAGATCGCCGTTTTAACCCAGTTCAATTCGGTATCCCTCAACCGGCATATCTCTCAGACCTACGTATTCGACGCTTTTCACCCCGGATTTGTGTATATCTGGGCGGCGGAGCAGACGATGGAGAATGCCGACTGGTATCAGGGTTCGGCGGATGCCGTCCGTAAGCAGTTGTTCCAGATCCGCTCGGCTCGTTCCGACTATGTGCTCGTCCTGGCCGGCGACCATCTTTACCGTATGGATTATTCGGAAATGGCGCGCTTTCATTGGGAGCATGACGTCG
>OEIU01002037.1_pt1 | contig 11420 bp, 9 predicted proteins | sample 1539221 | NCBI WGS metagenome assembly OEIU01 (sample SAMN03792071, study PRJEB22550) | activated sludge metagenome | feature: wastewater treatment plant; material: activated sludge; isolation source: Wastewater treatment plant of a petroleum refinery complex | place: Argentina: Zarate | collected... | reverse complement strand
GACGGCGATCGCGGCCTGGTGCTGGTCGGCCATCAGCCGATCGTCGGCTGGACCGCCAGCACGCTGCTGACCGGCGAGCCGATCGGCTGGAGCGTCAAGAAGGGCGCCGCCTGGTGGCTGCACAGCCGCGTCCGCGATGACCAGCGCGAGGTCGTGCTGCGCACGGTGCTGAATCCCGACATGCTTTGAGCGGGCGCCGGCTGTTGGGGGCGATGGTGGCCGATAACGCGCCGCAACGCAGGGGGCCCGGTCGATCACCGCCGCGAATCCGGCCCGCGCGATGCGGTCGCTGATCGCCGAGATGCCCGCCGCCTGATCGACGATCCAGGCACGCCGGCGCGGCGGGTATTCGTCCTTGAACCACATCAAGGCGCCGGCCATCGCCGGCCGCCAACATCCATGCGTGCGTGGACCTTCTCTTTCTCCGTCCACGCGCGGAGTCACCACAATGAGCATACTTGGCGTCGTCATCCGTTCCCGCCCCGAGTCGGCGGGGCAGGTGAAGGAACGCCTGAGTGCGTTGCCAGGCGTCGAGCTCGCCGATCAGCTCGCCGAAGACGGCCGCTGCGTGATCGTCATCGAAGACACGGCTTTGGCGAGCGCGGCCGCCACCATGGCTTCGATCGCGCTGTGGACCGAGGTGTTGAACACCTCGCTCGTCTACGAATATTCCGGCCCCGATTCGCCGGCCCCGGACGCGCTGAACGACTACCGCGACTGGCGCCGGGGATCGGGCGCTCCAACACCCACCGATCCGGGGAGGTAATGCGGATCGATGCCCTTCCGGTCATCGAAGCCTGATACCGCCGCCTGTCCCGACCCGTCCTCCGTCGATGCCATCGGCTCGGTCCGCCGTGCGTCGACGACGTCCTCCACGGAGCCTCGCATGCACACCGACCGCCGCCACTTCCTGAAGATCCAAGCGATGACCGCGACCGCTGCGGCCGCGGGCATCCCGATCGTCGTCGACGATGCCCATGCCCAGCCGTCGGGCAGGTCGGCCGCCGCCACCAGCAGCGTGCGCTGGGACAAGGCGCCCTGCCGGTTCTGCGGTACCGGCTGTGCGGTGATGGTCGGCGTGCAGGACGGCCGCGTGGTCGCCACGCAGGGCGATCCGGATGCGCCGGTCAATCGCGGCCTGAACTGCATCAAGGGCTACTTCCTGTCGAAGATCATGTACGGGAAGGACCGGCTGACGACGCCGCTGATGCGCAAGAAGAACGGCCAGTACGACAAGAACGGCGAGTTCGTGCCGGTGAGCTGGAACGAAGCGTTCGACCTGATGGCCGCCAAGTGGAAGGAGGCGCTGAAGACCGACGGGCCCGCCGCGGTCGGCATGTTCGGCTCGGGCCAGTGGACGATCTTCGAGGGGTATGCGGCGTCCAAGCTGTGGAAGGCGGGTTTTCGCAGCAACAACCTCGACCCGAACGCGCGCCACTGCATGGCCAGCGCGGTGGCCGGCTTCATGCGCACCTTCGGCATCGACGAGCCGATGGGCTGCTACGACGACATCGAGCAGGCCGACGCGTTCGTGCTGTGGGGCAGCAACATGGCCGAGATGCATCCGGTGCTGTGGAGCCGGATCACCGACCGGCGGCTCAGCCATCCGCACGTCAAGGTCTCGGTGCTGTCGACCTTCGAGCACCGCAGCTTCGACCTCGCCGATCAGAGCATCATCTTCAATCCGCAGACCGACCTGGCGATCCTCAACTACATCGCGAACCATCTGATCACGAACAAGAAGGTCAATACCGAGTTCGTGAAGAAGTACGTCAACTTCAAGAAGGGTGTGGACGACATCGGCTACGGCCTGCGCCCGGCGCATGCGCTCGAGAAGGACGCCACGTCAAACGGCTATCCCGGCGCCGAGGGCAAGCCCAAGGGCAACCCGAACGACGCCACGCCGATCACGTTCGAGGAGTTCGCGAAATTCGTCGCCGAATACACCGCCGACAAGGTCAGCAAGCTGTCGGGCGTGCCGGTGCGTCAGCTCGAGGAGCTCGCCAGGCTCTATGCCGATCCGAACGTGAAGGTGATGAGCCTGTGGACGATGGGCTTCAACCAGCACACGCGCGGCACGTGGGCCAACAACATGGTCTACAACATCCACCTGCTGACCGGCAAGATCAGCCAGCCCGGCAACAGCCCGTTCAGCCTGACCGGGCAGCCGAGCGCCTGCGGCACCGCGCGCGAGGTCGGCACCTTCGCACACCGGCTGCCGGCCGACATGGTGGTGACCAACCCCGAGCACCGCAAGATCACCGAGGAGCTCTGGCAGCTTCCCGCCGGCACCCTGCCCGGACAGATCGGCCTGCATGCGGTCGCGCAGAGCCGCGCGCTGAAGGACGGCAAGCTCAAGTGCTACTGGACGTCGACCACCAACAACATGCAGGCGGGCCCGAACGTCAACGGCGAGATCCTGCCCGGCTGGCGCAATCCGGCGACCTTCGTCGTCGTCAGCGACGCCTACCCGACGGTCAGCGCGATGGCGGCCGACCTGGTCCTGCCGAGCGCGATGTGGGTCGAGAAGGAGGGCGCGTTCGGCAACGCCGAGCGCCGCACGCAGTTCTGGCGGCAGCAGGTGCCTCCGCCCGGGCAGGCGATGAGCGACCTGTGGCAGTACGTGGAGTTCTCCAAGCGCTTCAAGGTCGAGGAGGTGTGGACCCCCGAGCTGCTGGCCAGGAAGCCCGAGCTCAAGGGCAAGACGCTGTTCGACGTGCTCTTCAGGAACGGCAAGGTCGACAAATTTCCGCTCGCCGACCTCGGTTCGGTGAACGACAAGTACATCAAGGGATACGCCAACGACGAGAGCAAGGCGTTCGGCTTCTATCTGCAGAAGGGGCTGTTCGAGGAATACGCCGGGTTCGGGCGCGGCCACGCGCACGACCTGGCGCCGTTCGACGTCTACCACGAAGTCCGCGGCCTGCGCTGGCCGGTGGTCGACGGCAAGGAGACGTTGTGGCGTTTCCGTGAAGGCTACGACCCCTACGTGAAGGCCGGCGAAGGCTTCAGGTTCTACGGCAACAAGGATGGCCGGGCGGTGATCTTCGCGCTGCCGTACCAGCCGGCTGCCGAGAGCCCGGACAAGGAATTCGACCTGTGGCTGAGCACCGGCCGGGTGCTGGAGCACTGGCACACCGGCTCGATGACCCGCCGGGTCGCCGAGCTGCATCGTGCGGTGCCGGAGGCGGTGCTGTTCATGCATCCCGACGATGCGGAGGCGCGTGGCCTGCAGCGCGGCATGAAGGTCAAGGTCGCGGCGCCGCGCGGGGAGGACGCCCTGTCGGTGGAGACCAGGGGGCGCAACAAGGTGCCGCGCGGGCTGGTGTTCGTGCCGTTCTTCGACGAAGGCCGGCTGATCAACAAGCTGACGCTCGACGCCACCTGTCCGATCTCCAAGGAGACCGACTTCAAGAAATGCGCCGTCAAGGTGGTGCGAGCCTGAGCGCAGGGCCGGGAGCGACGACGTGAGCCCGAACCGCCGCCAGGTCCTGCAGGCCACGGCCAGCGCCGCGACCGCGGCGCTGATCGCCGGCGGTGCCGCGCTGGTCGGTCATCCGGCGCAGGCGCGCCCGGCGCAGGCATTGCGTCCGCCGGGCGCGATCGCTGAGGACGACTTCCTCGGCGCATGCGTCCGCTGCGGCCTGTGCGTACGCGACTGCCCGCCCGGGAACCTGAAGCTGTCGACCTGGGGCGATGCGCTGTCGCGCAACGTCGCGATCGGTACGCCGTACTTCGTCGCGCGCGAGATTCCGTGCGAGATGTGCGAGCACATCCCCTGCGTGAAGGCCTGTCCGACGGCCGCGCTCGATCACGGTCTGACCGACATCGGCCGCGCCAAGATGGGCGTGGCGGTGCTGATCGACGAAGAGAACTGTCTGACCTTCCTCGGGCTGCGCTGCGACGTCTGCTACCGCGTCTGCCCGGTGACCGACAAGGCGATCACGCTGGAGAAGGTCAGCAATCCGCGCAGCGACCGCCACGCGATGCTGCTGCCGACCGTGCATGCGCAGGACTGCACCGGTTGCGGCAAATGCGAGAAGAGCTGCGTGCTGGAGCAGGCGGCGATCAAGGTGCTGCCGCCGCAGATCGCCCGCGGCGAGCTCGGTCATCACTATCGCAAGGGCTGGGAGGCGGGCTCCGGCCAGGACCGTCCGCCCTTGGAGCAGCCGGGGGAGAACCTCCCCGACAAGCCGGTGCCGGGCGACCTGGCGCCGTTGCGCTCCGGGCGCGACCCGTACGCACGTCCATCGAAGGAGGGCGGGCGATGACCTCGGAAGCGGTCGACCGGCCCGCCGGCATCGCCAGCGACGCCCGACGTACGGTGCCCGGTCGCGCAGCCGTCGCGGCGAAAGGCTGGATCGGTGCGCATCGCTTCCTGCTGCTGCGGCGCGCCTCGCAGCTCGGCGTGTTCACGCTGTTCCTGCTCGGACCGCTGGCGGGCATCTGGATCGTCAAGGGCAATCTGTCCTCCAGCCTGACGTTGGGCGCGCTGCCGCTGACCGATCCGTTCGTACTGGCGCAGACGCTGGCCGCCCGGCACATCCCGGAGGTGAGCGCGCTGATCGGGGCGGCGATCGTCATCGCGTTCTACGGCGTCGTCGGCGGCCGCGTGTTCTGCAGTTGGGTCTGCCCGGTGAACCTGGTGACCGATGCCGCGGCATGGCTGCGCCGCACGCTGTCGATCGGCGGCGGCCGTGCGCCGGATCGCCGGCTGCGCTACTGGATCGCGGCGGCGGTGCTGGCGGCCAGCGCCGTCACCGGCCACGCCGCCTGGGAAACGGTCAATCCGGTGTCGATCACGCAGCGCGCGCTGATCTTCGGCGGTTCGATCGGCTGGGGCGCGGCGGTCGCGGTGTTCCTGTTCGACCTGCTGATCGCGCCCAGAGGCTGGTGCGGACACGTCTGCCCGGTCGGCGCCACCTATTCGCTGATCGGCAGCAAGAGCCTGCTGCGCGTGTCGGCGCGCCATGCCAGCCGCTGCGACGACTGCGCCGACTGCTACGCGGTGTGCCCGGAGCCGCAGGTCATCGCGCTGCATCTGAAGGGCAAGTCCGGCGCCGGGCCGGTCATCACCGAGGCCGCATGCACCAATTGCGGCCGCTGCATCGACGTCTGCGGCCCCGACGTCTTCACGCTCACTCATAGATTCGATTCCAGGAGGGACTGACAAATGCGAGTCCGCAGCCTCTACAAGCTGGTCCTCGCGGCCTGCCTCTTCGCCCTTGGCGCACCGCTCGCGCAGTCGGCCGGCCCCGAGCCGGTCAGGCTGGAGGGATTGCGCGGCGGCACGCCGATCGAGGCGGACAACGTGCCGACGCCGTTCAAGCAGGAGCGCGACCACGCCGCCTCCGACCGCGACTTCGTACAGCAGCCGCCATTGATCCCGCACACGATCGCCAACTACCAGGTGACCAAGAACTTCAACAAGTGCATGGACTGCCATGCCTTCCAGAAGGCCAAGGCGAGCGGCGCGACGCGCGTCAGCGTCACGCACTTCCGTACCCGCGAAGGGCAGGAGCTGGACAACATCAGCCCGCGCCGCTACTTCTGCACGCAGTGCCACGTGCCGCAGACCGATGCCAAGCCGCTGGTCGACAACACGTTCCAGCGCGCGCGCGGGCTGCAGTGAGCGGCGAGGACAACCATGGCTGAGAACGACCGCGCCGCCGGCGCGCGCAAGAACGGGCCGAACGAGGGACCGAAGAAGGGGCCGAACAACGGGCCGAACAAGGGCCTGATCGGCAAGCTGCGGGCGCTCGCCTTCAGCGGCCTGGGCATCGCGTTCGTGCTGGGGATCGTCTTCTGGGGCGGCTTCAACACCGCGATGGAGTACACCAACCGCGAGGAGTTCTGCATCTCCTGTCACGAGATGAAGGACAACGTGTTCGTCGAGTACCGCAACACGATCCACTACCAGAACCGGACCGGCGTGCGCGCCACCTGCCCCGATTGCCACGTGCCCAAGGAATGGGGGCCCAAGGTCTGGCGCAAGATCCAGGCCAGCAACGAGCTGCTGCACAAGGTGCTGGGCACCATCGACACGCCGGAGAAATTCAACGCCAAGCGTGCGGTGCTCGCCGGCCACGAGTGGGCGCGGATGAAGGCCAACGACAGTCAGGAGTGCCGCAACTGCCACGCTTTCGGTTTCATGGACTACGCCGAACAGAACAAGCGCAGCGCGGCGCGCCATCAGGAAGCGGTCAATACCGGCCAGACCTGCATCGATTGCCACAAGGGCATCGCGCACTCGCTGCCCGAGGTCGAGCAGAACATCGGCGCGCCCAAGGGCCATCCGGCCGAGATGCCGCAGACCAGGGCCCCGTCGGAGGTCGCGGCGCAGCCGGGCACGCGCTGATCGGCGCAGGCCACGGCGTCCGGCTGTAGCACCTGGGCGGCGCGCCGGTCAGCGCATGCGGAGCGCGGCCGCGTGATTCCCGACGCTACTCGATCCGGATGTTGGCCGCCTTGATCACCGAGCCCCAGCGCTCGAGCTCATCGAGCAGGAACCGGTCGGCGGCCTCCGGCGAATTGCCGATGACCTCGGAGCCGCCCCCGGTCAGCCGGCGGCGGATCTCGGGCATCGCAAGCACCTTCACGAAGCCCTCGTTGAGCCGTGCGAGCACGTCCTTGGGCGTGCCGGGCGGCGCGACGATGCCGAACCAGGCCTGCGCCTCGAAGTCCTTCAGGCCCGACTCGGCCAGCGTCGGCACGTCCGGAAGCTGCGGATGACGCTTCGCGCTGGTGACGGCCAGCGGACGCAGCTTGCCGGCCTTGAAGTGCGGCATCAGCGAGACGAGATTGTCGAACATGATCTGGATCTGTCCGCCCATCAGATCCATGTGCGCGGCGCCCGATCCCTTGTACGGCACGTGGACCATGTCGATGCTGGCCTCGAGCTTGAGCTTCTCGCCGGTGACCTGGTGCGAAGTGCCCACGCCCAGCGAGCCGAAGCTGACCTTGTTCGGATGGGCCTTCGCAGAGTCGATCAGCTCGCGCACGGTGCGCGGCGGGAAATCGAGGTTCGCCGCCAGGCCGAGCGGAGAGCGCGTCAGCACCGTGACCGATGCGAAGGCCGCGGTGTCGTACTTCAGATCCTTGAACGCCGTCGCGGCGATGATCATGCCGGCCGTCGACACCAGCAGCGTATAGCCGTCGGGCGGCGACTTCGCGACGAACTCGTTGCCGATCGTCGTGCTGCCGTCGGGACGATTCATCACGATGACCGTCTGCCCGAGCTCCGCGCTCAGCGGCTCGGCCAGCAGCCGCGGCACCGAGTCCGACGCGGAGCCCGGGCCGGTCGGGACGATGATCCGGATCGGGCGGTTCGGAAAGCCCTGCGCGGCGGCCGGCAGCGCGACCGGCAGTGCGGCGAGGCCGACGACGATGGCGGCGGCCGATCGGCGGATGATGTTCATGACCAGGACCTCATCGGGTTGGCGGACGCGCCGCCGGCGTCGTCCGGATCGGCCGGATCCGCCGGCGCGAGACCATCGGGCGGCCAGTACGCGTTCGCGATCAGCGAGCGGTCGAGCGCGACGTAGGCGGGCCAGGCGAGCGGCACGCCGAGCGTTTCGGCGAGCAGCGACTGGAACTCCCGCAACAGGCGTCGCCCGGCGCGCACCTGGCGCGGCGCGGCCTTGCGCTCGACGCAGAACGCCGCCAGCGCGCCGGCCGCCTCGCCGATGCTCCACTCGATCGGATGCATCCGGTAGGCGCCGTTGGTGATGTGCGTCGTCCCGATGTTCTTGCAGGCCGGCAGCAGGTTCTCCAGACGCACCGGCAGCAGCGCGCCGAGCGGAAGCTGGAACGGCAGGCAGCCGACGTGCAGGAAGCTGCGCTCGACGGTGCAGGGATGCAGGTCGATGTTGTAGTAGCCGATGCCGACGCTGTCGTCGTAGCGCTCGGCGGTGCCCAGCGATGCCCGCTCGTGCGCGCTGATGTGCTGCTCGACGATCGTCGTCTCGGCGACGATGCGGCGGCCTTCGCGCACGTAGACGTGCTTGGCGAGGCCGTCGGCGGTGTCCATCACGTCGTCGCGCAGCCGCAGTTCCGGATAGCCGTGACCGCCGTCGTGACGCGGCGCCTCGGACTGCATCCAGTACAGCAGCGACAGGCTCAACTGCCGGGCCTCGGCGATCGCCTGTTCCCTCTGCCCGGGCGGCCCGCCGACCAGCGGCAGCTTCCAGTAGTCGTTCTGATGCCAGTTCGCGACGACGATGTCGCTGGCGAAGAAGCCGGGAGCGAAATTGCCGGCGAACGCGATGCGCCGGTAGTGCCAGAAGTCCAGGCCGCGCTCGCGCTCGCGCGGCCCGTCGATCAGCGGCTTGAACCGCTTGCGGCGCAACTGGTGATTCCAGCTCTCCCACGACAACTGCGAGCCCTGCCAGGGGTTGTCGCGATACGAGCGCCAGAACTCGTACATCGGCGGCCTGGCGATCAGATTGTCGGTGCCGGCCGACCAGTCGAATGCGAACGACACCGCGATCGACTGCTGGTCGTCCGGCCGCGCCGGGCCGCTCCTCGCATGCGGCTCGCCGGTGCGGTCCTGGCTCTCGGCGCCGGTCACGTGCTCCGCGCCGGCGAGCGGCAGCAGGTCGCCGAGCTCGGTGGCATCGATCAGGTAGTCGAACTCGACATGGACGGTGGCGCCGGTCGCGGCATCGGCGAGCACGATGCCGCGCACCCGGTCGCGGTCTACGTCGACCGACCGCGGCACGTGCCGCCGCAGCAGCACGAGCCGGCGCGCCGAGGGATGACCGGCGAGCATCGCGTCGATGACGGCGGCGGCGACCGCCGGCTCGTGACCGATCCGCGAGATCGGGCATCCGCCGGGGTTCAGGCGGTCGACCCCGAACGACAGCGGCGCCGTGACCGGGTAGTGTCGGCGATAGAACGCCCGGATCTCCTGCCGCAGCAGCCGGTACGACGCCGACCCGCCGGTCTCCTCGATCCACGGATGCTCGTCGGGAACCACCGCCTGCGACGTGATCTGCCCGCCGAGCCAGTCGGTTTCCTCGGCCAGCACGACCGACCGCCCGAGCCGCAGGGCAGCCAGCGCCGCCGCGACACCGCCCAGCCCGCCGCCGATCACCGCGATCTCGGTCTTCAGATGCCTCATCCCGTCTTCCTCCCCGTCGAAGTATCGGCGGTACCGCCCATGCGCCGAAACGATCGATCCGGGAATCAGTCATGCGCCGGTAGAATGGCCGGGGCCGGTTCACGGGCCCTGCAACGATGGAGAGCGCGATGAACGACCTGCGCGACCTCGAGCTGCTGGTGCAGGCCGCCGCGCTCGGCAGCCTGACCAAGGCGGCGGTGAAGCTCGATCTGACGCAGTCGGCCGCCAGCCGGCGGATCGCCGCCCTGGAGGAGCGCCTCGGCGGCCGCTTGTTCCACCGCACCGGCCGCGGCGTGCATCCGACCGAGCTCGGAGCCGGCGTGCTGCCGCGGATCGAGGCGCTGCTGAACGACGCCGAGCAGATCGCCAGCGATGCGCGCGCGCTGGCCGGCAAGCCGGTCGGCACGGTGCGGCTGGGCGTGCTGCCGTCGGTGAGCCGGCCGTTCGTGGGCATGCTCTATCGCGAGACCCGGCAGCGGCTGCCGGCCGTGCGGCTGCAGATCGACGAGGCGTTCGGCGGCTTTCTCGACGAGGCGATCGCCAACGGCACGGTCGACCTCGCGATCCTGACCCCCACGGGCCCCCCCCCCCCGGAGGGAAAAGGCCGCCCCGCGGGCGGCAAAGTGTGCGGGAGCGGGGGGGGGGCCCCCCCCCTGCCCCGCCACGGCCGCATCCCCTTCAGGGAGCTCGACGGCCTGCCGCTGCTGCTGCCGAGCGCGCCCAACGCATGGCGCGGCGTGCTCGAGAAGAAGGCCAGGCGTCACGGCATCCGGCTCGACGAATCGATGGTCGTCGACTCGGTGTCGCTGCTGGCCGACGTCGTCGCCGGCGGCGGCTGTCATGCGATCGTGCCCGGCTACGCGGTCGAGCGCGAGGTCGACGAAGGGCGGCTGCAGGTCGCGCGCATCGTGCAGCCGGCGATGACGCGCTTCGTCACGCTGAGCGTCACCGCGCAGCGGCCGATGACGATCGCCGCCCGGGAGGTCGCGCGGCTGGTGCGCAGCCTGCTGCCGAAGATGCTCGGCCAGGACGATTCCGCTGCCCGCGTGCGCGCTGCGCGCCCGGCCGCGGCGCGGAGGCGGTGATCCGGGCGTCGTGATCGGCGGTCGTGCCGGCGGAACCATCGACCGCAGCCCGCACGCCGCTTCAGCCCTGCGCGGCTTCAGCCCTGCGCCGCTTCAACCCTGCGTCTCCGTCAGGTGCGACAGCGCCAGCCGGGTGTCGGCCGACAGCAGCCAGGGCGCATCGGCGACGCTGGCCGCCAGCAGCGGCGTCGGATGCAGCCGGCCGTCGATCTCCTCGATCTGACCGAGCTCGCGCAAGGTCGTGATGATCGAGCGGAACGCCGCCCGGTCGGCGAACTCGGGCCCCGCCGATTCGTGCAGCATGACGACCCGCTGCGCGAACAGCACGCAGCGTTCCTCCAGCGCCTGGCCGTCCAGGCTGCCCGGTGCGGCCTGCGCCAGCGTGGTCACCGCGATGTAGAAGCGCTCGAGCGGCGCGCGCAGCATGCCGGCCAGCCCGTGCAGCGACAGCGAGCCGCGCTGCGACTGCGGCAGGGCCGGCGCGCACAGGGTGGCGCCGAGGGCGTCGAAGGGGGTTTCGAAAGGGCTGTCGAAGGGAGTGCCGCCAGGGGCGTCTTCGTCCGCCCGCTGCGCGAGCCCGAGCTCGACGAAGGCGGCGATCAGCCGCGACACCCGCGACGGCAGTTCCGCCTCGTCGCCGGACAGGAACAGCCCCGCCTTCAGGATCGGGAACAGCCGTCCGGTCACCGCCGCCGCATGCGATCCGGTGATCCGGCCGTTGCGGGCGATCAGGGTGGCCAGCAGCGCCGGCACCGCCAGCGCATGCAGCACGTTGTTGCGGAAATAGGCGAGCAGGATCGCCTGCCGGGGCTCGGCCTGCACCACGTCGCCCAGCGGATGGCGGACGCGCTGCACGATGCGCTGCTGCTCGGCATAGGCGACCACGCCCCGGCCGTCGAGCGGCGTCAGCACCAGCCGCCAGGAGTAGGGCACCCGTTCGAGCAGCGGGCGGATCATATCGATCTGCTCGGCCAGCCGCTGCCCATCCATCGCCGGGCGCGGGGCGGCCAGCATCGCCAGCGCCAGCAGGTTCACCGGGCTGATCACCACCGCGTCGTTGATCCGGGTTGCCAGCTCCGTCGCCAGCTCGCCGATCCGCCGATAGCGGGTCGCCTCGTCCGCCAGCGCGCCGGCATCGCAGCGCAGCGGCTCGCCGACGGTCACATGGTCCTTCCCGAACCGTTCGCGCAGCGCCCGCAGCGAACGCATCAGCC
>OEIU01002036.1_pt1 | contig 11423 bp, 8 predicted proteins | sample 1539221 | NCBI WGS metagenome assembly OEIU01 (sample SAMN03792071, study PRJEB22550) | activated sludge metagenome | feature: wastewater treatment plant; material: activated sludge; isolation source: Wastewater treatment plant of a petroleum refinery complex | place: Argentina: Zarate | collected... | reverse complement strand
GCGCGCGGCCGACCAGCGACGTCGTGCTGTGGCCGGGCAGAATGTCGACCAGCACGACCTGGCCGCCATTGGCCTCGACGATCTCATGGCCGACGACCTGCTCGCGGGTGTAGTCGCCGCCCTTGACCAGCACGCTCGGCCGCACCCTCGTGATCAGGTTGATCGGGGTGTCTTCCTCGAAGATCGCGACGAGGTCCACCGCCTCCAGCGCCGCCAGCACTTCGGCGCGCGCCCGTTCGTCCTGCACGGGACGGCCCTCGCCCTTCAGCCGCTTCACCGAGGCGTCGCTGTTGAGGCCGACGATCAGGCGGTCGCAGGCGCCGCGCGCCGCCGTCAGCACCTTGACGTGACCGGGATGCAGGATGTCGAAGCAGCCATTGGTGAAGCCGACCCGCAATCCCTGCCGGCGCCAGTCGGCGAGATGCGCATCGAGATCGCCACCATCAGGCACGATCTTCTCTTCGGCCGCCAGCGAGGCGTGCGGCAGGATTTTTCGCCGCAGTTCCGTCTGCGTCACCGTCGCAGTGCCCTTCTTGCCGACAGTGACGGCAGCCGCCGCGTTCGCGATCCTCAGCGCAGTCTCCCAATCGGCTTTGGCCGCCAGCGCCAGCGCCAGCGCTGCAGCTACCGTGTCACCGGCGCCCGAGACGTCGCGCACCTTGACCGGCAGCGCCGGCACGCGGATCGCATCGCCGCCGCGCAGCACCAGCGTCATGCCGTGCTCGCTCTGCGTCACCAGCATCGCCTCGCAGTCGGCGAGAACCATCGCGTCCTGCGCCGCGCCTGCGATGTTCTCATCGGTATCGGCGCGGCTGCGGGTCGCCTCCGCAAATTCCTTGCGGTTCGGCGTCAGCAGCGTGGCGCCGCGATAGATCGCAAAATTGGCGCTCTTGGGATCGACGATCACGCGCTTGCCGAGCTTTTTCGCGGCATCGATGATGTTGCGAATGACACGCGCCGTCAGCACGCCCTTGGCGTAGTCGGACAGCAGCACGATGTCGGCGCGCGCTAGCTGCGGCAGGATCGCGTCGATCAGCCGCTGCTCGGTCCCCGGCGAAGCAGGCGCCGCCAGTTCCCAATCCGCACGCAGCATGTGGGTGGAGAAATGCTCGGAGACGAACCGCACCTTGCGCGTGGTCGGCCGTGAAGCATCCGACACCAGCACCGCCTCGATCAGATTCTCCTGCGCCAGGTCGGCCTTCAGCCTGGCGCCCGCCTCGTCCTCGCCGACCAGGCCGGCAAAGATGCAGCGCGCGCCGAGGGACGCGATGTTGCGCGCGACGTTGCCGGCGCCGCCGATATTGCTCTCGCTGCGCTGCACCGCGATGACCGGCGCCGGCGCTTCCGGCGAAACCCGCGACACCTCGCCATAAACGAACTCGTCGAGCATGAGGTCGCCGACGCAGAGCACCGTCTGACGGAGGATCGCCTGGCTGAGGGCATCGAAATCGAACATCTGTCTATCCGTTGCCCGTCAGCGAAAGCGATCGCTGCGATCGAGGAAATTCTTCACATAACTTTCGACCGCGTCTTCGAGCGCGGTGAAGCCGCCATTATAGCCGGCGCGCAGCAGCCGATCGACTTCGCTCTGGGTGAAGTACTGATAGCTGCCGCGAATGGCCTGGGGCATGTCGATGTACTGGATATTCGGCTTGGTGCCGAGCGCGGCATAGGCCGACAGCATCAGGTCGCGGAAGCTGCGCGCGGTGCCGGTGCCGACATTGAAGATGCCGCTGACCGAGGGCGTCGAAAGCAGCCACATCGTCACGCGCACGACGTCGTCGACATAGATGAAGTCGCGCCGCTGGTCGCCGTCGGCCATGCCTTCGCGGTGCGACTTGAACAGTTGCACGGGATGGCCTGATTTGATGTCATCGAAGCGCCGCGCCAGCACGCTCATCATCGTGCCCTTGTGATATTCATTGGGGCCGAACACGTTGAAGAATTTCAACCCGGCCCATTGCGGCGGCAGCCGTTCGCCGCGCGCGGCGCGCTCGGCCACCGCCATGTCGAACAGATGCTTGCTCCAGCCATAGAGGTTCATCGGCCGCAGCCTGGACAGGGCATCCATGGACGCGTCGTCGCCAAAGCCCTGCCCGCCGTCGCCATAGGTCGCCGCCGAGGACGCGTAGATCAAGGGCGTCGTGTTCGCCGTGCACCAGTCCAGCAGCCGCATCGACAGGCGGAAATTGGTCTCGATGACAAGATCGCCGTCGGTCGCCGTGGTCTCGGAGATGGCGCCGAGATGGATGATGGCCTCCAGCCGGCGGCCTTTCAGCCACTCCATCAGTTCCGCCGGCGGCACGAAATCGGCGAGCCGGCGCTTGGCGAGGTTGCGCCACTTGCCGTCCTGCCCGAGCATGTCGCACACGGCCACGTCCCGGCCGGCGTCATTCAACGCAGCCACGACGTTCGACCCGATAAAACCGGCGCCCCCGGTCACCAGCAGCATGCCATCCCCTGTCCTGATTACCCGGCAAAGCTTTGCCCCAGTCCCGTCCGGCAGGCAACTTTGTTGCTTGGGCGAAGATTGGGCGAATCAAACACCGATCGGCCGACTTTACCTGCCGCGGCAGAGCGGTTACCGACGGAGCCGCAACCGGTTAGGGGCGGCACAGCAAGATATGAATTCGAATTCACACAAGGGGATCGAAATGCGGGATAGCGCCGATACCAGGCCGATCCTGATCGTGCCCTATATGTGGATCGGCGATTTCGTCCGCGGCCATACGGTGGTGCGGGTTTTGAAGGAACGCTGGCCGAATCGCCCGGTCGACCTCCTGGTCACCACCCTCTGCGCGCCCCTGGTCGATTATATGCCCGGTGTCCGGGCGGGCATCGTCTTCGACCTGCCCCGCAGCCGGCTGGCGCTGTCCAAGCAGCGGGATCTCGCCGCCGAATTGCGCAGGCGTGGCTATGGAACCGCCCTCGTCCTGCCCCGCACCTGGAAGGCTGCCATTGCCCCGGCACTGGCCGGCATCCCCGAGCGTGTCGGCTTCTTCGGCGAGGGCCGGTTCGGGCTGATCAACCGGATGCGCTGGGGCGAGAAGGCCCTGCCCCGCTTCATCGACAAGAACGCCGCGCTGGCGCTGCCCGATGGCGCGCCGTTGCCGCCGGAATGGCCGGTGCCGCAGCTTGTGGTGCCGCCGGAAGAAGCCGCCCGCTGGCGGCAGGCAAGCGGGCTCGGCACCGCGCCCGCCGTGGCGCTCGGCCCCGGCTCGGTCGGCGCCTCGAAGCGATGGACCTATTATCCACAAGCCGCCCGGCTCCTGATCGAACGCGGCCTCGACGTCTGGGTGGTCGGTGGTCCCGGCGAAAAGGCGCTGGCGCAGGAGATCGTCGCCGCGACCGCCGGCAAGGCCCGCGACCTCACCGGGTCAGACCTGCGCAACGGCGTTCTGGCGATGGCGGCCGCCGGCGTCGCGATCTCCAACGACTCCGGCCTGATGCACATCGCCGCCGCGATCGGCACGCCGACCATGGGCATATTCGGCCCGACCAGCCCCTATCTCTGGGCGCCGCTGAACGGCCTTGCCGCAACCGTGCTGCAGACCAAATCGAAACTGCCGTGCCAGCCGTGCCAGCGCACGGTATGCACCATGAACGACCATCGCTGCATGCGCGACATCTCAGCGTCGGAAGTGGCCGACATCGCCCAGCGCGTGATGGCTCAACCCAGCTTGCGATAAACCGCGGCGATCGCGTTCGCTTCCGCCTCCAGGCTGAATTTCTCCACGACGCGCGCCCGCGCCCGCTCGCCCATTGCGCTCGCCGCTGCCGGATCGCGCATCAACGGCTCCAGCCCGGCAACCAGCGCATCGGCATCGCCGGGCGGGATCAGGACGCCGGTCACGCCGTCCTCGACCACGAATTCTGCCGCACCAGCGCGGGCCGCCACCAGCGCCGCGCCCGCCGCCATCGCCTCGATCAGCGTCAAGCCAAAACCCTCGTTGCGCGAGGTGAAGGCATAGATCGTGAGCCGCTGGTACCAGCGCTGCACTTCCTCGATCTCGAGTTCGCCCGTGATGACGATGCGCGATTGAAGTCCGGCGGCCTCGATCTGCCGCTTCAGACTGTTGGCAAAACCCTGCTGCTCCGGCACCACGGCGCCGACGATGACGGCGGTAAAGTCAGGATAGCGCGGCAGCAGCCGGCACATCGCCTCGACAAGGACATCGGTGCCCTTTTGCGCGCGCACCCTGCCGAAGCAGCCGATTGCGTAGCGGCCGGGCAGATTGCTGTCAGCAAACGCGGCGGCGCGATCGGGCGGCGGCGCATAGCGCGCCGTGTCGACGCCGTGCATCACCACCGTCGCCTCGCGTTTCAGAAACGACGCCGACAGTTCTGAGGTCGCGATGACGGCATCCATCTGCCGGATCAGCCAGCGCGTCAGGCGCTTGTGATGGCGCTGTGCGGCCGAGGTGAAGACGAGCCTCAGGGGCCAGCCGAGCGCGCGCAGCAATGCGCCCGCGATCATCTCGTCATTGCGCCGCGCATGCCAGATCAGGGGCTCGCGGCGGCGCCAGAGCTTCAGCAGATCGACAAATCCCATCCGGGCGATGCCGTCAGGCGCATGCGGTCCGAGCCAGGCCGCGCGGTACATCCGGGCGAGCTTCGGCGCCACCATCCGGTTGGTCGCGGTGACGCCGGAATAGCGCCTGTGCAGATTCGGCACGATCAGCCGCAGATCCCTGGCCAAGATGTCGTCGATCGGCACTTGCAGCTCCATTTCGGCGAATTCCTATACGCAACATTAAGCATAGTGGCCAGTTCACCGGCGCCGAAACCCGCTCTTCACCGCCAACCCCTAGCCTCTTCCGCAGATAAGCGGGAGAGCTAACCCATGACAGTGCTCGTCACCGGTGGCGCCGGTTATATCGGAAGTCATATGGTTCATGCGCTGGTGGACGCCGGCGAAAGCGTCGTCGTGATCGATGATCTGTCCACCGGATTTTCCTCCGTGCTGCCGCGCACCGTGCCGCTGTCGGTCGGCGATGCCGGCGACGAAACCCTCGTCGGGAACGTGATCGCGCAGCACCGCGTCGAAAGCATCATTCATTTCGCCGGCTCCGTCGTGGTGCCGGATTCGATGCGCGATCCGCTCGGCTATTACCGCAACAACACCATGACGACCCGCAGCCTGATGAATTCGGCGGTCAAGGCCGGCATTTCCCGCTTCATCTTCTCGTCGACCGCGGCCGTCTACGGCAATCCGGACCAGGTGCCGGTGTCGGAACATGCGCCGACCCGGCCGATGTCGCCTTACGGCTCGTCCAAGCTGATGACCGAAATCATGCTGCATGACGTCGCCAGCGCGCACGACATGAACTATGTCGTGCTGCGTTACTTCAACGTCGCCGGCGCCGATCCGGACGGCCGCTGCGGCCTTTCGACCGTCGGCGCGACGCACCTGCTCAAGATCGCCGTCGAAGCGGCCACCAGCCAGCGCGCCAAGGTCGACGTCTACGGCACCGACTATCCGACGCCGGATGGAAGCTGCATCCGCGACTTCATCCATGTCAGCGATCTCGCGCAGGCGCATCTCGCCGCGCTGTCCTATCTGCGCGGCGGCGGCGGCTCGATCACGCTGAATTGCGGCTACGGCCGCGGCTATTCGGTGCTGGAAACCATCGAGGCGGTACGCCGTGTCTCCATGCGCAATTTCGCGGTTTCCTACGCGCCGCGCCGTCCCGGCGACATCATGACCATGGTCGCCGATACCAGCCGCATCCGCTCGGTGCTGGACTGGAAGCCGCGCTACGACAATCTCGATACCATTGCCCGCGACGCGCTGACCTGGGAGAAGCGGCTGTTCAGCGAACGCGGCGGCCATCCGAAGCGGGCAGAATCGGCCTGAAATCAGGCGCTTATTTGGCTTGAAAAACCCCGCTTTAGCAGGCAAGGAGGCATCGCACGAGCCCTGACGCGCCGGGCCTTCAGGCGCCGTCAATGGAACGCGGATGACCGAACTTCCGAAGAAAATCACCGACGACCCCTATGGCGCGGCGATCCTGATTCGCCGCCTGTTCGCCGAACAGGGGCTCGCCTATTGGCGGCGCTATCTGCTCGCCTTTTCGCTGATGGGCGTTGCGGCGGTGACCACCGCCGGATCCGCCTATTTGCTCGGCGAGGTCATCAACAAGGCCTATGTCGACAAGGATGTGCGCGGGATCGCGCTGCTGTCGCTGGTCACCATCGTCATCTTCACGATCAAGGGCGCGGCGACCTACGGGCACACCGTGATCCTTTCGCAGATCGGCAATGCGATCCTCGCCAACAACCAGCGGGCGCTGTTCGCCAAGCTGATGAGCGAAAATATCGCGTTCTTCTCCGAGCGGCATTCCTCGGAATTCCTGGCGCGGCTGACCGCAGGCGCGACCGCGGTGACGCAGGTGCTCAATCTCCTGATCAATGCCATCGGCCGCGATCTGCTGTCGCTGATCGCGCTCGTCGTCGTCATGGTGATGACCGATCCACTGATGGCGCTGCTCGGCTTCGCGGTAGCGCCGCCGGCGATGATCGTGCTGCGCAAGCTCGTCAAGCGCATCAAGGGCCTTGCGCACAACCAGTTCTCCGGCACCGCCGACATCATGGAGACGATGCAGGAATCGCTGCAGGGCATCCGTACCGTGAAGGCCTTTACGCTCGAACAGGCGATGCGCGAGCGCATCGACGCCAGCATTGCCGCGGTCGAGCGCAACGCCAACAAGATGGCGAGGGTTTCCAACCGCTCGAGCCCCTTGATGGAGACCCTCGGCGGCTTTGCGATCGCCGGCGGCCTGATGTATGGCGGCTACCGCGTGGTCGCGATGGGCGCACCGCCCGGCCAGTTCTTTTCGTTCCTGACGGCGTTCCTGCTGGCGTATGAGCCTGCCAAGCGACTGGCGCGGCTCAACATCGAGCTCAACAGCAACCTGATCGGCGCGCGCAAGCTGCTCGAAATCGTCGACAGCCCGCCGAGCGAGCCCGACGACAGCAGCAAGCCGGCGCTGCAGCTCACTGATGCGCGGGTAGAGTTCCGCGACGTGACCTTCGGCTACCGGCCGAGCGAACCGGTGCTCAATCGCATGAGCTTCGTCGCCGAGCCCGGCAAGACCACCGCGCTGGTCGGCCCGTCCGGCGGCGGCAAGTCCACCGTGCTCGCGCTGCTGCTGCGGCTCTACGAGGTAGGCCAGGGCGAGATCCAGATCGACGGCCAGAACATATCGAACGTATCGCGGCGATCGCTGCGTCGGCAGAGCGGCTATGTCGGGCAGGACGTCTACCTGTTCCGCGACAAGATCGGCGCCAATATCGCCTTCGGCAAGGAAGATGCCACGCAGGATGAGATCGTCGCGGCCGCGAAGGCAGCCTGCGCGCATGATTTCATCATGGGCTTTCCGCTCGGCTACGACACCCCGGTCGGCGAACACGGCACCCAGCTATCCGGCGGCCAGCGCCAGCGCATCGCGGTGGCGCGGGCGTTGATCCGCAACGCACCGATCATCCTGCTGGACGAGGCAACTGCCGCGCTGGATTCGGAATCCGAGAAGGCAGTGCAGGAGGCGATCGACCATCTCTGCCAGAACCGCACCACCATCGTGATCGCCCACCGCCTGCACACCATCATGCACGCCGACGCCATCCTGGTGGTCGAGGGCGGCGAGATCGTCGAGCGCGGCCGGCACGACGATTTGCTGCGGCGCGGCGGCCGCTACGCCTCGTTCTTCCGCCTGCAGCAGCGGGACGCCGGCCACCCAAGTCTGGCGCCGGTCAGCGCAACGGCGTAGAGCTAGTCCCGAATTTCCAACCGTAACTGAGACCCTTTTCATGAACGCAGCCTCCTACGTCATATCAGCTCCTCCGCAGCCCTCGCTTCCCGTCGTCGGCGAAACCGGCATCTATCCGGTCCGCCGCATCTGGTGCGTCGGGCGCAACTATCTCGAGCACATCCGGGAGATGGGCAATGACGAGCGCGCCCCGCCGTTCTTCTTTGCCAAGCACGCCGACATGCTGGTGCCCGATGGCGCCACGATCCCCTATCCGCCGCTGACCAAGGACCTGCATCACGAGGTCGAGCTGATCGTCGCGATGAAGAGCGGCGGCCTCAACATTCCGGCCGAGAAGGCGCTGGACCATGTCTACGGCTATGCCGTCGGCATCGACCTCACCCGCCGCGACCTGCAGATCGCCTCGCGCAAGAAGGAGCGCCCGTGGGAGATCGGCAAGTCGTTCGACTATTCCGCGCCCTGCTCGGCGATCCAGCCGGCCTCCAGGATCGGCCACCCCACCAAGGGCAAGATCTGGCTGACGGTGAACGGCAAGGAGACGCAAAAGGGCGACCTCACCGAGCTGATCTGGAACGTGCCCGAGATCATCTGGCAGCTCTCGCAGCAGGTGCGGCTTGCCGCCGGCGACATCATCATGACGGGCACGCCCGCCGGCGTCTCGCAGCTCCAGCCCGGCGACAAGCTCGAATGCGGCGTCGACGGCGTCGGCACGCTGAAGGTGAACATCGGCAAGCCGGAATAACGATCGGCGCAACAGCCGTGAGACAGGAAGCCCCGGATAGGATCCGGGGCTTTTTCGTTCGGCCGCAGGACGCCTCCCGGTTGAAAGTTTCGCAAAACTGCCGCAGATTTTGATTATTGCCGAAGCATAACGGCCAACATCGGAGGGCACGTCCATGATCAAGGTCAGCGTAATGTATCCCAACACCCCCGGCGGGCGCTTCGATCACGATTACTATCGCGACAAGCACATGCCGCTGGTGAAGGCCCGCATGGGCGACGCCTGCAAGTCCTACACGGTCGACAAGGGCCTCGCCGGCGGCGCGCCGGGCGCCCCGCTGACCTATGTCGGCATGTGCCACATCTTCTGCGACTCGATCGAGGCCTTCCAGGCCGGCTTCGGCCCCCACGCGCAGGAGATCATGGCGGACATTCCGAACTACACCGATCAGACGCCGGTGATCCAGATCAGCGAAGTCGTCGTCGGCCCGTAGCGCCAGGCTCGGAATGGCGGGCGGGTTGGCGAAAGCGTAACCCGCCGCTTTCGCGTGCGCGACCTCGGGGAGTGCTGTCGCGAGATTTCGAATGCATTCTCGGTGTCATCGCCCGGCTTGACCGGTTGAATCCGCCCAGTATTCCAGAGACAGCCGTGATTGAACCGATAGGCCGCGGCGTACTGGTCCCCCGCCTTCGCGGGGAATGACGGCGTTCGTCGGCTAGACAGAAAATGCCCAGCCTCAGCCGCGCAGCGCCTGCAGGCCCTTGAACGTGAGGCGCTTGGGATCGCGGACGCCGGCGACCGGACGCAGCCAGCGCGAGTTCCAGCATCAAGAATACTGCATCACCCCATCGTCGACCTTGCCGTAGCGCAAGGTCACGATGTCGAGCGCGTAGTTCTGGTACAGCCGCCACGGCCGCTTCGAGCCCTGCTTGGGTAGTTTGGCGATCGAGCGCTGCACATAGCCGGACGAGAAATCCAGCGACGGCAGTTCCGTCACATCAGGATCGACATTATGCGGCATGCACTGCTTGTAGCCGTGACGGTCCATGTAGTTGATCAGGCGGCAGACATATTCGCAGGTCAGGTCGCATTTCAGCGTCCAGGAAGCGTTGGTATAGCCGAACGCCGAGGCCATGTTCGGGATGTCCGAATACATCATGCCCTTGTAGTTCAGCGTGCGTGCGAAATCGACCGCGCGGCCGTCGACACTGACTTCGAGACCGCCGAGCACCTGCAGCACAAGCCCGGTCGCGGTGACGATGATATCGGCCTCGAGCTCGCTGCCGTCCTTCAGCTTGATCCCGCCTTTGGTGAAGGTATCGATCTCGCAGGTCGCGACGGAAGCCCGCTTGTCGCGGATCGACTTGAAGAGGTCGCCATCCGGCACCAGGCAGAGCCGCTGCTCCCAGGGATTGTAGCGCGGCGTAAAGTGCTTGCCGACGTCGTATTCCGGCCCCAGCGCCATCTTGACGCCGCCGAGGATCAGCTGCCTGGCGCGCTCCGGCTTGCGGCGGCAGAGCTGGAAGAAATACATGCCGAGCAACACATTGCGCCAGCGGATCAGGTGATAGGCGAGATTGGCGGAAAACTTCTTGCGCAGCTTGTTGGCGAGCGCGTCCTCGGCCGGCCGCGCCACCACGTAGGTCGGCGAGCGCTGCAGCATGGTGACATGGCCAGCGGTCTTCGCCATCTCCGGCACCAGTGTCACCGCGGTCGCACCCGAGCCGATCACGACAACGCGCTTGCCGGAATAGTCGAGATCTTCAGGCCATTTCTGCGGATGGACGATCTTGCCTTCGAAGTCCGCCGTGCCCAAGAATTCCGGCGTGTAGCCTTCCTCGTATTTGTAATAGCCCGAGCACATGAACAGGAAATTGCAGGTGAAGCCGACCGTCTCGGTCGCGCCCTCGCCAACATTGCGTTCGACTTCCACCGTCCAGCGCGAATCCGGCGTCGACCACGAGGCGCGTTTGACGCGGTGGCGAAAGCGGACCTTCCTGTCGATGCCGTTGTCTACAGCGGTCTCGCGCACATAGTTCAGGATCCGCGGCCCGTCGGCGATCGCCTTCGGCTCGGTCCAGGGACGGAACGAATAACCGAGCGTGTACATGTCGGAGTCGGAGCGGATGCCGGGATAACGAAACAGATCCCAGGTGCCGCCGATGCAGTCGCGCCCCTCGAGGATCACGAAGCGTTTGCCGGGGCATTTCTGCTGCAGGTGATAGCCCGCGCCGATGCCGGACAACCCGGCGCCGACGATCAGGACGTCGAAATGCTCTGCCGTATCGGTCATGACGTTCTCCCTGCGGCGCGATCTAACGGGCTGCAGGCAGAAATTGCAACTCGCATTGTGCGCTTACCGCTGCGATACGTGATGTATCGAAATATCGAAGGTTTATAGCCGGCAGCAAAAAGCCCCGGATCGCTCCGGGGCTTTCGGTATCTACTGCAGGACTGCATCCAGCCCGTCCGAAGAAATCAGTACCGGTAGTGATCCGACTTGAACGGGCCTTCCTGGCTGACGCCGATATAGTCGGCCTGGTCCTTGCGCAGCTCGGTCAGCTTGACGCCGATCTTGGCGAGGTGCAGGCGCGCCACCTTCTCGTCCAGCGACTTCGGCAGCACGTAGACTTCCTTCTTGTACTTGCCGTCCTTGTTGTTGGCGAACAGTTCGATCTGCGCCAGCGTCTGGTTGGTGAACGACGCCGACATCACGAAGGACGGATGGCCCATGGCGTTGCCGAGGTTCACCAGGCGGCCTTCCGACAGCAGGATGATGCGGTGCTTGTCGGGGAATTCGATCTCGTCGACCTGCGGCTTGATGTTGGTCCATTTCAGGTTACGCAGACCCGCGATCTGGATCTCGTTGTCGAAGTGGCCGATGTTGCAGACGATGGCGCGATCCTTCATCGCGCGCATGTGCTCGATGGTGA
>OEIU01002035.1_pt1 | contig 11424 bp, 12 predicted proteins | sample 1539221 | NCBI WGS metagenome assembly OEIU01 (sample SAMN03792071, study PRJEB22550) | activated sludge metagenome | feature: wastewater treatment plant; material: activated sludge; isolation source: Wastewater treatment plant of a petroleum refinery complex | place: Argentina: Zarate | collected... | reverse complement strand
ACCCGGCGCCCGGCCGGATCGATCGTCAGCTCGATGTCGGTGACCATCCGCCCCTCCGCGCCCGCCTGCGTGATCAGCCGGCCGCCGCGCTCGCAGACGTACTCGCGATGGGTGTGGCCGCTGACGATGACGCGCACCGCCGGATGCAGCCGGTCGGCGATGTCGACGATGTCGCCCGACAGGCCCGGGCAGCTCGGATCGCGGACATCACGCCCGCTGGTGCGGCCGCCCTGGTGCACCAGCGCGACCCCCGCCGCCACGCCCTGCTCGAGCAGCGCCGGCACCTGCGCGTTGATCGCCTGCGCCTCGTCCTCGAAGCGCAGCCCGCGCACGCCGGCCGGCGACACCACGGTCGGCGTGTCGCGCAGCGTGACCCCGACGAAACCCAGACCGACCGCGCCGAAGCGCTTGGTCCAGACGGCCGGCAGCAGCGGCTTGCCGCTCGCCGCATCGACGACGTTGGCGGCCAGATAGCGAAAGCCCGCGCCCTCGTAGCGGCCATCCTGGGCACAGGTGTCGACCCCCGGCCGGCCCACGCGTCCGTCCGCCGAACGCGGCCGGCAGCCGCCGCCGACGATGCGCAGCAGCTCCGCCCGCCCCTTGTCGAATTCATGATTGCCGACCGAGCTGACCTCCAGGCCGATGCGGCTCAGCAGCTCGATCGTCGGCTCGTCGCTGAACTGCGCCGACACGAACGGCGTCGCGCCGATCAGGTCGCCGGCGGCCACCACCACGTGATTCGGATTGGCGGCCTTCAGCGATCCGACCAGCGTGGCCAGCCGCGCCACGCCGCCGGTGGGCACACGCACGGTCCGGCCGCTCGCCGGATCGTGCACCGGCAACGCGCCCGGCGGCTGCTCCAGATGACCGTGGAAGTCGTTGAACGCGATCACCTTGATCGTGACCGGGCCGCCGGCCGCGCCGCCGCTCGCCGGGCCCGGCTCCCTGCCGACCAGCCCGCCGCCGATGCCGCCGCAGGCCGCCGTCGACAGCGCCAGCGCGGCGGCCGCGGCTCGCGGCCGGCCCCGGCGCCACGCCACGAATCGTTTCGATCGCTCCATCATCCCGGCATTGTAGGGGGCGGGCCCGGCCGACATGCCGCACATCGGCCGTCACGGCCCGCCCGCACGGGGCGGCGCGCAACACACGGACACAACCGCTCGATGGCTGGCGCATAATCGTTCGACAAACAACGACGCAGATCCGCGACGGTGGCCGCGGACAGCCAGTCGTCCAGCCGAGGAAGAATAGAACATGAGCACCGACATGCACGAACGGCGATTGCCGAAGCGCGCGATGGCGCTGGTACTCGCCGGAGGTCGGGGCAGCCGCCTGAAGCAGCTCACCGACATCCGCTGCAAGCCGGCGGTCTATTTCGGCGGCAAGTTCCGCATCGTCGACTTCGTGCTGTCGAACTGCATGAACTCCGGCATGCGCCGCATCGGCGTGCTGACGCAGTACAAGTCGCACAGCCTGCTGCGGCATCTGCAGCGCGGCTGGGCGTTCCTGAAGTCCGAGATGAACGAGTTCATCGACCTGATGCCGGCCCAGCAGCGCATCGACGACCACTCGTGGTATCGCGGCACCGCCGACGCGGTGTTCCAGAACCTGGACATCGTGCGCGCCAACGACCCCGACTACGTGATCGTGCTGGCCGGCGACCACATCTACAAGATGGACTACGCGCGGATGCTAGCCGACCATCGCGAGAGCCGCGCCCCCTGCACCGTCGGCTGCATCGAGGTGCCGCGTTCCGAGGCATCGGAGTTCGGCGTGATGGCGATCTCCGAGAACCGGCGCGTGACCGATTTCGTCGAGAAGCCGGCCGACCCGCCGCCGATGCCCGGCAGCCCCGATTCGTCGCTGGCGTCGATGGGCATCTACATCTTCGATGCCGAGTACCTGTACCAGGCGCTGCAGGAGGACATGCTGGATCCGCAGTCCAGCCATGACTTCGGCCGCGACGTCATTCCGCGCGCGGTGCGCGCCGGACACGTGCTGGCCCATCCGTTCGCGATGAGCTGCGTGCTCAATGCGCCGGGCAAGGGCCACTACTGGCGCGACGTCGGAACCGTCGACGCGTACTGGCACGCGAACATCGACCTGACCGCCACCGACCCCGAACTGAACCTGTACGACACCAACTGGCCGATCTGGACCTATCAGGAGCAGCTCCCGCCGGCCAAGTTCGTGCACAACATCGGCGACCGGCGCGGCATGGCGCTGGAATCGACGGTATCGGGCGGCTGCATCATCTCGGGCCTGCTCGACCGTTCGCTGCTGTTCTCCAAGTGCCGCGTCCATTCGTATGCGCAGGTCACCTGGTCGGTGCTGCTGCCGTCGGTCGAGATCGGCCGGCATGCGCGGCTGCACCGCACGATCGTCGATCATGGCTGCCGGATCCCCGACGGGCTGGTCGTCGGCGAGGACCCCGAACTCGATGCCCAGCGCTTCTACCGCACCGACGAAGGCATCACCCTGATAACGAAAAGCATGCTGGACCGGCTCCCCCGATGAAGATCCTCCACGTTGCCTCCGAGGTGTTTCCGCTGGTCAAGACCGGGGGGCTCGCCGACATCACCGCCGCGCTGCTGCCGGCCCTGAACGAGCGCGGCATCGACGCGCGGCTGCTGCTGCCCGGCTTTCCGTCGATCCGTGAAGGCGTGCGCCAGCAGAAGAAGATCGCCGAGCTGGGCCCGGCGTTCGGCGCCGCGACGATCACGATCCGTCAGGGCCGGATGCCGGAAACCGGCGTGCAGGCCTACGTCATCGATGCGCCGTGGCTCTACGCGCGCGACGGCAATCCGTACATGGGCCCCGACGGCACCGACTGGCCCGACAACCCGCGGCGCTTCGCGCTGCTCGGCTGGGTCGCCGCCCATCTGGGTTTCGGCGAATTCGATCCGTTCTGGACCCCCGACCTGCTGCATGCGCACGACTGGCATGCGGCGCTGTCGATGGCCTATCTGTCCGCGCATCCGGCGAACAAGCTGCGCACCGTGTTCACCGTGCACAACCTCGCCTACCAGGGGCTGTTCCCGATCGAGCAGCATCGCGAGCTCGATCTGCCGATCACGCAGATGGGCCACAGCGGGCTGGAGTTCCACGGCCAGGGCAGCTTCATGAAGGCGGGGCTGCTGTGGGCCGACCGGGTGACCACCGTGAGCCCGCGCTATGCGCTGGAGATCTGCACGCCGGCATTCGGCTGCGGCCTCGAAGGGCTGCTGGCCGCGCGCGGCAACACGCTGTCGGGCATCCTGAACGGCGTCGACTACCGGCAGTGGGATCCGACCACCGACCGGCATCTCGACAAGCTGTATTCGTCGCGCAGCCTGGGCGGCAAGACCCAGTGCAAGGCGGCGCTGCAGAAGTCGCTGAACCTCGCCGTCGATCCGCATGCGCCGCTGTTCACCGTCGTCAGCCGGCTCACCGACCAGAAAGGCATGGACCTGGTGCTCGGCTCGCTGCCGCACCTGCTCGGCCTCGGCGGCCAGCTCACGCTGCTCGGCTCCGGTGACCGGCGGCTCGAACAGGCGTTCGAGGAAGCGGCGCGTGCCCATCCGACGCAGATCCCGGTGCGCATCGCCTACGACGAGGCGCTGGCCCATCGCTTCGTCGCCGGCGCCGACGTGATCATGGTGCCGTCGCGCTTCGAGCCGTGCGGCCTCACGCAGATGTACGGCCTGCGCTACGGCACCTTGCCGCTGGTGCGCCGGGTCGGCGGCCTGGCCGACACCGTGGTCGACACCAACCGCGAGAACCTGCAGGCCGAATCGGCCACCGGCTTCTGCTTCGGTCCGGCCACCGTCGACGCCCTGAACGAGGCGATCAGCCGCGCCTCCAGCACCTATGCGGACCAGGAAACCTGGCAGACGCTGATGAAGCGCGGCATGGGCAAGGACTTCTCGTGGGAGTCCTCGTCCAAGCGCTACCTGTCGCTGTACCGCGAGATGCTGGGCACGCAGAATCAGGCCGGCGGATCGGGCACGTAGCCGCGCTCGGCCGGCACCGGAAACGGCTGCGGCTGCGGCCTTGCCCACGGGCGCGGAATGACGCCCATCGCCATCAGGTTCTCGCGGCTGTCGTAGTAAAGCGTGATCACCTCGTCGGGCGCACTGCGCCCCGGTCCGAAATGCGTGCGCGTCACCACCGAAGTCTCGCGGCCGCCATGACCGGTGCCCAGGCGTTCGCGCGACTCCCGCCGCGGCGTCGCGTACGCATCCGCCTGCGCGCGCCTGCTCGCTTCGGATTCGGCGTGCTGCTGTGCCCCGGCCGCCGCCGGTGCGCTGCGTGTCGAAGCGGCCGGCGCCGGCGCGTCGGCGCCCGGCGCCGCGGACGATTCGCCGAACGCCTTAGGCACCGGTGGTGACGGCGGCACCGTGACCGGCGGCGACACCGCCGGCACCGGCCGTTCGCGGAATACCGCGACGCCGATCACCCCGACGTTGGCCGGCCGCCCGGTGCGGGCCGCATACGATTCCGGCAGCGCGGTGAACTCGAACGCCGCGACCTCCTGGTCGCTCTTGCGCCAGCCGGTGATCTGGTAAGGCACCTGCGGGCCGAGCACGTAGCCGGTCTGCCCCCAGGCGGCGGTCTCGCCCGAGACCGCATTGACGCCGTCGACCGACAGCACCGCCAGCACCCGCTCGCCGGTCTGGTTGCGCAGCCCGATCGCATAACGAGCGCCGGGCCGGCCGGCGACATAGCTGCGGCCGGCATGGCGATAGACCGACAGCCGCTGGCCGGTGTCGCGGTCGATGATCGTGACATCGGTGAGGCCGCCGACCGCATGGGCGGCAGGGGCGGCGGCTGCCAGCGCGGCGGCGATCAGCGCAGCGCGCAGTGAATCGGTTCGCATCGTTCGACTCCATCGTTGACGATGCGGGATGAAACGTTGGCCGATGCGGAGTGGGGTTAACGGATCCGCGCTTGCCTCGGCGGCGGAATCGCGCCATCGTTTAAGCGCGGCCCAAGCCCTGGGCGATGAAAGTAAGAACCAGCGCATTCAGCGACACACCCTCTGCCTTTGCCCGAGTAGTCAACTGTGCATGCACGGTCTTCGGCACGCGGGCGATGAATTTCCCAGAGGCGACACCGCCGCTGTTGGGAGAAGGAACCGGCAGCTTTCTCGCCTTCAAAGCGGCAATCGTCGCCTTGAGCGCATCTCTCCCGTTCTCGATGGCTTCCTCGATCGAATCGCCGTCGGAGATGCACTCGGCAAAATCCGGGAACGAGATCAGATACCCGCCACCCTCCGCATCCGAGAGCGGCCGGACCTCGAACGGATAGCCAGTCAACTTGCTCACGCCTCAGCTCCCTTCAACGGGCCCGCCGGCCCAGCGCCACGCTGGCCACCGCCAGCAGCAACGCCGCCACACCATAGATCGCCGCGGCCGGCGCGACCGGCAGCAGCAGGCCGGCCAGCAGCGGACCGGTGCCGGCACCGATGTCGCGCCAGGTCGCCTGCCGCGCCAGCGCCGGCACGCGGCCCGGGCCGGGGTGATCCTCGGCGACGACCGGGCCGGGCAGCGGCTGCAGCAGCGCCCGCAGCAGCGTCGTCGCGATCGCGCCGATCCACAGCCAGACACCGCCGCTGCCAAGCAGCGCCAGCGCGCCGGCCGCGCCCAGCGACAGCGCGATCAGCATCGGCCGCGCGCCGAAGCGATGCGCGAGCGCGCCGCCGGCCGGCGCCAGCACGATCTCGGCGGCGTAGCGCAGCGCCATCGCAGCGCCCGCGGCCAGCGCCGCCTGCGCGCCGACGCTTTGTGCAGCCAGCAGCGACAGCCCGAAGATGAACAGACCGTCGAGCACCAGCCCCATCGTGAACGACCAGACATCGAGCGCCTCGGGGCGCGCGATGCGCGGGCCGGCCGCATGCCAGCCCTCGGGCTGCGCCGGCAGCCGGCGCGCGAACGCCAGCGCGCCGACGCCGACCAGCGCCAGCACCGCGAACACCGGCCGCGGCCCGAAGCGCTCGGCGATCAGCGCGCCGGCCAGCAGCGCCGCCATCGGGCCGACGGCGACGATCGCCCGCGCGCGGCCGGCACGGCGCGCGGCGCCTTCGAGCAGAGCGGTCGGGAACGCCTGGTTGGCGATATTCAGCGCGGCGAACGACAACCCCCAGGCCAGCCGGGCGATCAGCAGCGGCCCCCCCCCCGACAGCGTCGCGTAGCCCAGCGTCGCCAGCACCGCCGAGCAGACCGCCAGCGTGACCGCGCGGCACGCACCGCGTTGAGAATAGAAACGCGCAACCCAGCGATAGCCGACGATACGCACCAGCCGGTTGGCGGCCAGCAGCAGGCCGACCTCGGGCAACGTGACGCCGAACGCCGCCGCGTGCAGCGGCAGCAGCAGGTACAGAAGGACGTCGCCGGGCAGCGTCAGCGCCAGCGACAGTGCCGCATGACGCGAGGCGCGGTCGATCTCGGCGCGTGAGTGCGGATGCGCAGCGTCGGGCGCGGCCGGTATCTTCACGCCGGCGCCTCGTCGCCGCATGGGCGCAGTCCCGCCGCACCGCCGCCGTGCCGTCCAACCCTCTCGAATCGCACCGTCATCCCGCAAAGTCCGGTGCGCATGATACCGGCGCCATCGCGGTGGCTCCCGGTGTGTAGCAAGTCAGAACAGCGCTTTCACCCCGCACCGCCGTCCGATATCGACCCCTTCCTGCGAGGGTTTAGGTCGCGCCTTCTCCCGGATCGATGCGCCTGATCTGCAGCTCTCGATACCCGGTGGTCGAGTCCGGCGCACGCGACAGGCTCCAATCCGGCAAGGCAACGAGCAGAACCTCCGCGGTGGTTCGCACGATGTTGCCGAAGCACACGTGCCCGCCGACTACCTTCCCGGCTTCATCGGAGACGCTCATGTGTAGGTGCGCACCATCATCGGACAGCGTGCCCGACAGACTGATGATCTCGAAAGACCCATCGATGTCAGTTTCCTGTTCGGCAGCCGCGAAGCGGAGCCTCACGCCCGACAGACTGCCGATACCCGCCACCACGAAGGCCGACCCGCCTAGAGCGCGGGCCTCTTGCTCGAGCGAGCGCCGCAGGTCGACGCCCGGCGACAGGCGGATCGGCAAGTAGCTCACGGTTTCGAAGACGAGTACTCACTATCGCGCGACCGGGCCAGCGCTATCGCAGCCTGAATGGCACCACGCGCTTGCGGGCTGTTCTTCCAGCAGGTGGACCCGACGATGGCCGAAGCCCGGGAGACGATGGCCAGCGCATTGGCCTTGCCCAGATGGGCCAACGATTCGAAGCCCATCTGTTCGAGGCGTGCCACCACGGTCGGGCCGACGCCCTTCACGCCGAGCAATGCCTTGCGTTCTTCCGGAGGAAATGCCATGGGAGTCTTGAAGAGTCATTGAAGCCGGTATCGGCATCAATGTACAGGAGGTGCCTGCGGAATGGCATCATCGCTTATCGAATCACTTGATGGCATAATTGATGCAAAACCAGACGGTTAACGACATGCGAACCACAGTCACGCTCGACGATGATCTGCTGAGCCAGGCCCGGGAATTCACCGGTATCGACGAGAACTCTGCATTGATCCGGAAGGCGCTCGAAAGTCTTGTCGAGCGCGAGGCCGCACGCCGGCTCGCCCGGCTCGGGGGCACTTCACCGGGGCTGAAGGCTGCGCCGCGTCGGCGGGCGGAGCCGACCGATGATTCTCGTTGACACCTCGGTCTGGATCGATCACCTGGGTCGCGGCGACGCGAGATTGCAAGCGCTCCTCGAGGAGGGTGAGGTGCTTTCTCACCCGCTCGTCGTTGCCGAGATCGCATTGGGCAGCCTGTCTCAACGACGAATAACGCTGCAGGCCCTGCAAGCCCTGCCCCAAGCTCCGCTCGCCAGGCACGACGAAGTGATGGACTTCCTCCACAGCCAGAAGCTTTTCGGCATCGGCATCGGCTACGTCGATCTCCATCTGCTGGCGTCCACCCGCCTGGCCGACGGAGCACGGCTGTGGACGAGAGACAAACGGCTGCTGGCAGCCGCGACGAAGCTCGCTCTGGCGGCACAGGTTGCGCACTAACCGGCCGGCGTGGATCTCCCTCGCTCCGAGGGCAACGTTTCGATTGATTTTGGTGCAGTTAGCATGGGCTGGCAGGGCCCGACGAGTCGCCTAAACGTTCCAACTCATCCAGCCACGCCTTCGGTGCGGCTCGGATGCAGCGAATGATTAAATGTCACTCTCTAAGATCCAGGGATGCCCCCTAGTCGGCAATCGTACTCACCCTTGACTTTCGCGTTATAAAACTCGCCCTTCGAAGGGGCACTGAGCCAAGCACCGACCACGAACGGTGGGATTCGGCAGTAGTGGTAGTAAGTACTCTTAAGTAGGACGACAAGATACTGAGCGTCTTTCTGATAACAGATTCGATTCACAAAGGAACTTACGGTGTACTGACAGTTGAAGCCATCAAGGTCTACCGGCCCGCGGTACTTCACATAAACTGTTTCAGCCCTAGCGAACGCTGCCGATATCAACAGAAAGAGTGATACCACCAAAGTCTTCATCTGCCCTTCGAAACTCGCGACGCGTAGCGGCTAGAGTTCACCTACGAGCGACAGCCGGTGAAGCCGCTGGCGAATGCTGGGTGCAACGTCGAGCTAGACTTCACTCTGCGAACGGTTGCCATACGTTGTATTCGTTCTCGGCCCCGTCTAGGCCCTTTTTCTTACCGGTCACCACAAGCCATGTCTTTCCAGTATCGGCATCGAAAAGGAAAGTATGGCGGGCGGCCAAACCGGACGTGAAAATCTGAAAGCGAGGTCGCGCAGGGCCCGGAACCGACGGGCGATCAAACACGCGCATCTCCTCCCACGTGTTGTCGTCGTCCTTTGTTCGCACCAACTGCCACACTCGTCCAGTGTATTTGTCGAGCTTGAACGTCCAGCGGGCAGCCAAAGTGGATTGGACAAGCTCGAAGCGAGAGCCCGCAGGAGACGTTGTTGACTGGTGGCTGTTTACCGTGACGTCAACATCAGCGGCGTGCGCACCAGCTATCACTAGCAATAGTGATACGAACTGAAAGGCGGTCTTTGTAGGGCCGTACATCGATCGATGTGGACTATGAGGTCTACTCGTGTTTTGATGTCGACCGTACAGCCCGCCGGCGATCAGCTCAATAGTCAAGCGATGTGCGGCCGATAGCACATCCGGACTAGTATACCGCGCTACCCCAACCCCGGGGCCAAGGCCGCGATCTTCACCGGGCCTGGCGCCGGCGCAGCGCCACGCTGGCCGCTGCCAGCAGCAACCCCGCCATGCCATAGATCGCCGCGGCCGGCGCGGACCGGCAGCAGCAGGTACAGCACAACATCGCCGGGCAGCGCCAGCGATAGCTCCGCGTGCCGCGAGGCACGATCGACCTCGGCACGCGAGTGCGGATGAGCGGCGCCTGTCCTGACCGGCGTCTTCACGCCGGCGCCGTGTCGCCGCGCGGGCGCAGTGCTGCCGCGCCGCCGCGCCGTCTTGCTCTCTCGAATCGCACCGTCATCCCGCAGAGTCCGGTGCGCATGATATCGATGCCGCCGCCGCGACAAATCGCAGCCGCGTTTCACTCGGCGCCTGATCCGAAGCTCCCGATACCCGGTGCTCGGATCCGGAGCGCGCGAAAGATTCCAACCCGGCAAAGCAACCAGCAGAACCTCCACGGTTCGTATGATGTTGCCGAAGCACACATGCCCGTCGAAGACCTGGCCGGCTTCATCGGCGACGCTCATGTGCAGGTGCGCCCCATCGTAGGACAGCATGCCGGAGCGGCTGATGATCTCGAAGACCCGTCGATGTCGGTTTCCCGCTCGGCTGCGGCGAAGCGAAGCCTCACGCCGGACAGGCTGCCGATGCCCGCCGCGACGAAGGCCGAACCACCCGCGGTGCCCGGGTCTCGTGCTCGAGCGAGCGCCGCAGGTCGGCGCCGGGCGACAGGCGGATCGGCAAATAGTTCATGGCTTCACCATTGCCTCGCAAGGTAGATCAACTCTTGCAGACTTCAGATACGGAAGAGCGTTTCAGCGGGAACACCTCCTGCACTGCCGGAAGCTTTTCGCCCTCGATATCGGCTACGTCGATCTCCATTTCCTGGCATCTTCGTCCCCGCCCGGGACACGCCAGATCGGCCCACGCGCGCGCACCGGTTCCAGCAGCGACCAGTCGCCCTGCTCCACCTCGTGGCCCTGCGGATACGGCGGCCGCGGCTCCATGCCGATCGAGCGCATCACCCGGTCGTCGCGGTAGTAGCAGCGGACGACGGCCGCGACCAGCGCGTCGGCCAGCGCCGGCTCGCTGTCGCGCAGCCGCAGCGTCGCCGGCAGCCGCTCGTCCGGCGCCAGCGCATCGAACGGCCGGCCGGCGAGCGCTTCGAGCTGCGCCAGCGCCTGACGCACCGCGTCGCCGTCGCGGCCCAGCGAGGCTTCGATATCGGCGAAGATGGCCTCGTCGTCGGCGCTCGGCACGCCGTATCGCGCGCTCGCCGGGATCATCGTGCCAGCCAACGCCCGCAGCGCGCAGCGCTCACCGGCGGACAATGCCGGCGGCTTGATCAACGGGATGAACGATGCGGGGATCGATCGGCGACTCATGCGGGCGCTCCTGATCGAACGCCGAACGAACCCGGCATGCCTGCGCGTACCGCCCGGATGTGCATGCGCCTCACCCGGATACGCTTCTGCGCGAACGCGTAGTCTCCGTTCATGGCTTCCTAGTCGAACAGATTGGCAAGCCGCCGCTTGATCTGGTCGGCGACGTACAGCGCCACCGCCTGGATCGTCGACGTCGGGTTGACGCCGCCGGCGGTCACGAAGACGCTGCCGTCGACGATGAACAGGTTCTTCACGTCGTGGCTGCGGCCCCATTCGTTGACGACCGACCGTTCCGGGTCGCTGCCCATCCGCGCGGTGCCCAGCAGATGCCAGCCGGCCATCCGCAACGGCGCCTCGGTGACGATGTCCCAGGCGCCGGCGGCCCGCAGGATCTCGCTGCCGCGCGCGATCGCATGGTCGAGCATGCGCCGGCTGTTGTCGCTCAGCGTGTAGTCGATACGCGGCGCCGGGATGCCGTGCGCATCCTTCATCACCGGGTCCAGGGTCACCGTGTTGTGCGGCTCGCGCAGGTCCTAGCAGATCGCCAGCATGCCGGCGCTGTGGCCGAAGCGGCGCCGGAACTCCGCCTGATGGCCATCGCCCCCCGGGATGCGGCGGGCCGCCATGCCGGCCATCGCCGTCACCACCGGCCCCTGGCCGCGCGAGAACTGATAGCTGTAGCCGCGCACGAACCCGCGCGAGCGGTCGGTCTCGTAGAACTCGTGTCCCCATTGACCGATGTGCGGACCGCGCGGCCCATCGAGCGGTTCGTCGAAGAAGCCGCGGATCGACGCGTACGGATGGAACATCAGGTTACGGCCGACCTGCCCGCTGG
>OEIU01002034.1_pt1 | contig 11426 bp, 10 predicted proteins | sample 1539221 | NCBI WGS metagenome assembly OEIU01 (sample SAMN03792071, study PRJEB22550) | activated sludge metagenome | feature: wastewater treatment plant; material: activated sludge; isolation source: Wastewater treatment plant of a petroleum refinery complex | place: Argentina: Zarate | collected... | reverse complement strand
CATCATCTCGATCGATTCGCCGGGCGGCACGACCGTCGGCGGCGAGGCGATCTACGAGGAAGTGCGCAAGCTGGCGGCCGAGAAGCCGGTGGTGGCGCAGGTCGGCACGCTGGCCGCGTCGGCGGGCTACATGATCGCCACTGCGACGGATCATATCGTCGCACGCCAGTCCTCGATCGTCGGGTCGATCGGCGTGCTGGTGCAGTTCCCGAACGTCTCGGGCCTGATGGACAAGATCGGCGTGACGCTGGACGAGGTGAAGTCGGCGCCGCTGAAAGCGGAACCGTCGCCCTTCAACCCGACCACGGAGCCCGAGCGCGCCATGCTGCGGGCCATGATCATGGACAGCTACGACTGGTTCGTCGGCCTGGTCGCCGAGCGACGCGCAATGTCGCGGGCGGAAGTGCTGACGCTCGCGGACGGCTCCGTCTTCACCGGCAGGCAGGCGCTTCAGAAAAGGCTGATCGACGCGGTCGGCGGCGAGGACAAGGCCATCGACTGGCTGGGCACGAAGGGCGTGGACACCGGTCTGGACGTTATCGAGTGGAAGCCGAAGAACGCCAACGGGTCCCTGCTCTTTTCGCAGTCGGCGCTGGACAGGATCGCGGTGGCGCTGGGCTACCCGGCCGGCAGCGGCGAAATCATCCGGGAACTCGGCGCGGAGCGGTTGTTCCTTGACGGGCTGTTGTCGGTCTGGCAACCTAACTGAGCCGGATTGCGTACCGAAAATCCAATAAAAACATTTGCCTACGTCATGCTTACCGAAAGCAAGCGGGGAACGCGCTCAATGATCAAATCCGAACTTGTACAGCTGATCGCAAACCGGAACCCGCACCTGTTCCTGCGGGATGTCGAAAACATCGTGAACGCGATCTTCGACGAGATCGCGGAAGCCCTGGCCGACGGCAACCGGGTCGAGCTGCGCGGCTTCGGCGCATTCTCCGTCAAGAACCGACCGGCACGCACAGGACGCAATCCCCGCACCGGCGAAACGGTCGATGTCGAGGAGAAGTGGGTGCCGTTCTTCAAGACCGGCAAGGAATTGCGCGAGCGGCTGAACGCGGCGAAATAGGCCATTCACACCGCCGCTTCCGCGCGTCATGGTGAATCAATGATCAATCGCATCGTTCTCGTCGCCATCATCGTCCCGATCGCCATCGTGCTGATCGCTCTGGCGGTCGCCAACCGGTCGTGGGTGCCGTTCACGCTGGACCCCTTCCACCCCGGCAATCCGGCGCTGACCATCCAGTTGCCGCTGTTCGTCTTCCTGTTCGCGGCGATGGCTCTCGGGGTGCTGCTGGGCAGCTTCGCCACCTGGCTGAAGCAGGGCCACTATCGCAAGCTCGCCCGGCAACGCGGGGCGGAAGCCGAGACGCTGCGCGCAACGCAGAAGAAGAATTTGCAGACGGTTTCCGCGACAGGCCCGAGCCTGCCGAAACCGGCGGCCTGAGGCCGGCGTCCGGCACAGCGACGATGCTCACCCTTTCCGCCGCCGATGTCGACCGCGCGCTGACTTTCGATGGTCTGGTGGAGACGCTTCGCAAGGCGTTCCGCGATGGCGCCGTACAGCCGGTGCGTCATCACCATACGGTGGAGCGGCCTGACGGCGCAGCTTCCACGCTGCTGCTGATGCCGGCATGGAACGATTTGAATGCGGCCGGCACGTCTGCGGGCGGCTATATCGGCGTCAAGATCGTAACCGTGTCGCCCGACAACAACCAGATCGGCAAGCCGGCGGTCATGGGCCTCTACCTGCTGCTCGACGGCAGAACGGGCGAACCCTGCGCGCTGATCGACGGCCAGCGGCTGACGCAATGGCGTACCGCCTGCGCCTCGGCGCTCGCGGCGACCTATCTGGCCCGCGAAGACGCCTCGCGCCTGCTGATCGTGGGCGCGGGCGCCTTGTCGCGCTTTCTGGCCAAGGCGCATGCGGCTGTGCGGCCAATTTCCTCAATCCACATATGGAACCGGACAGCCGCCAACGCGGAAAAGGCGGCTGCCGATCTTCGCGCCGAGGGCCTGAAGGCCGAGGCGGCGAACGATCTCGGCGGCGAAATCGCCAAGGCCGATATCGTGTCCTGCTGCACGATCACCGACACACCACTGGTCAAGGGTGCGCTGCTCAAGCCGGGCGCCCATCTCGACCTGGTCGGCGGCTTCACGCCGGCGATGCGCGAGGCCGACGACGACGCCATCCGCCGCGCCACCGTGTTCGTGGATACGCGCGGCGGCGCCACCAAGGAGGCCGGCGACATCGTGCAGCCGCTGGCGTCCGGCGTGCTGAAACCGGAAGATATAGCGGGCGATCTCTACGATCTCGCGCGCGGCAATGCGAGTGGCCGCGAGACAGCGGAAGAGATCACGCTGTTCAAGTCCGTCGGAGCCGCGATCGAGGATCTGGCGGCAGGCATCGCCGTCTACGAGAAGATGCGCGGGTAGCGCCAACGGGGGAGGGAAAAATTGAGCGCAGTCGATCCTAATAAATACGAGACTCAGACCTTCGACTGGGGCGTCATCAAGTGGCTGGTGAGCCCGGACAACACGCCGGGCGCCAACATCACCTTCGGTCAGGTCGTGCTGCTGCCGGGCGAAGGCCATACCCGGCACAACCATCCGACTTCCGAGGAAATCCTCTACGTGCTCTCCGGCACCGGCCGCCAGATGGTGGACGACAAGCCGGAGTTCGAGGTGCGCGCGGGCGACACGATCTATATCCCGACGGCCATCTACCATTCGACGGTGAACACCGGCTGGGAACCGCTGGTGCTGCTCGCCATCTACAATCCGGGCGGAGCGGAGCGCGACCTGAAGAACCTGCCCGATTTCAAGGCCGTGCCGGTCGGCAGCGCCCCACGTCTGAAACGAGCCTGATTCGTCAGACCGCCGAGTCCGGATCTCGGATCAGGGCGAGGCAGTCCCCGGCCTATCGCGTCCCGACGCCATTCCGGTCGCCCGGATATGGCATCTCCAAGGCAGCCTTGACGCGCGCGGCAACGTCGACCGGCAGGCGGAAAAGCGCCATGTCGGTGGCGCGACCGCTTCCGTCCTTCGCCTCGCCGTTCAGGACCGGCAGGAATTGCGGATTCTGCTGAAGGCCCGCACCCTGAAACACGCCATCCGCGACATGGTGATAAAGTTCGCGCTGGGTGATGAAGCCGTCGCCATTGTAGTCGGCCGCGCCTTCCAGAGCAGCCGCGAAGGCGACGCTGGCAAGGCCGTGCGCCCTGCCCTCGACCTCATACTCCTTCACGACCTCGCCCTCGGCGCTCGAACCGATGAAGGAAACATTGGCGAATTCGCGGTCGAGCAAACCGCCCGCGTCGCAGCCGTCGACGAAGAGCACGACATTGACGTTCCTGTCGGCCGCCAGCGCCATCCAGCGCGTCAGCTCGTCATCGGAAATGACCGAATCCGGATCGACCGAGGAGCGGTCGGCGCGGGCTGCGGGAAAATCGAAGTTGCCGAGCGTGAGCGCTTCCTGCCACCCATCCTCTTCCTCGCCGGTCGGGTCCGGCATCTGCAGGCTGGCGCCCGCGTAGGACAGCACGATCGTGTCGCCGGGATTGGCATCCTCCAGAATATCGCGCCAGACATAGTCGATGAACTGGACATTGGCGTTGCGGTCGAAAAGCCGCACGATCTTTTCCGCGCCCAGCGCCTCGACGGCGCGCGCGACCCGCTCGGCATCGTTGACCGCGCCCCGCAACCGATAGCCGACATACTCGTCGATGCCGATGGCGATACCGTAGAGCTTGGGGCTCGGTGGCTGGAAATAATACTGGCCGACGACCTGATCGTAGTAGGCCGGCGCCTGGCTATGCCGCACCTGCTGGGCAAGGGCGCGCACCTCGACCTGCGTGCGCTTGGCGATGTCGACCAGCGGCAGACCGGGCGTCTCGAGGATCGGCATGAATTTCCGCGTGAAAATGGAGTTCGGATCGGCATCGCCGGGGCCGAGACGATCCAGCGCCTTTTCGCCGACTCCGGCCGAATAGATGACAAAGACGCCCTTGTTCGGCTGGATCGGCGCAAGTCCGCCGATCTTCGCCGCGCCGCGCGTGCCGTCGCGCGCGAAAGGATCGTCGCGGCAGGCGTCGAGCACCACCAGCGCCAATTGCACGCCACGGTCGGCAAGCGTGCCGACGATCTCCGTCGCATCCACCGCCTCGCGCCGCACCTTGCGCGCATCGTCCGCCTCGATCGCGGGCATGTCCACCGGCAGCAGGTAATTGACGCCGTCCAGCGCGATCCCGTGTCCGGAATAGAAGAAGACCGCGGTGTCGCCTTCCTGCAGCGTTCCGTAGAACGCTTCGAGGGCGTCATCGAAGTCGTCGCGCTTCAGGTTCTCGTGCAGCGATACCGTGAAATCCAGCGCCTTCAGCGCCTCGGCAATGGAACGAGCGTCGCCCTCGGCTTTCTGAAGGCGGTCGATTTCCGCATATTCGTCGTTGCCGACGACGAAAGCCCGCCGTTTTCCCGTCGGTGGCGCGCCCGGCATGATTGGAGGCAGCCCCGAAAGCTCCTGCCTCAACATGTCCAGATCGGCTGCGCGCCGTGTGGCGAGTTCGTCGCCGGGCAGCTCAACGCCGGCGAAGGATACCGGCGCAAACGCCGCCGCCGCGCCGAGAAAAAAGGCGCAGCATGCCAGAACACGCCAGAATGGCGACGATGCAGACGACGACTTGCCAGACATGGTTTCAAGCCCCGGCAAACGCTAGCCCAGCAGGCGACGGCGAGCAAGCGAGCACACCCTTCAAACTTGCCCCTATCCGGTCACTGTGGCAGAAGCAGGTCAGCCCGAGCAGGAGCCGCAGAGCAAGTTGAAATCCTTTCGCGACAGGAAGAGCGACCGGCGTCCGGATCGGCCGCAGGCGGGGCGCGAACGGCCTTTGCAGAACGAGCAGAAGCAGGCGGCGGCGCGCCCGGAAAGGCTGCAGCCGGACACCGCTAAGCCCGCACCGCTGCCGCGACCGTCGGGTGCGCTGCCCGCCGAGCGGGTTCCGCTGATCCTCGAAGTGCTGCCTAACGCCGACTACGCCCTTCTCGACAGCGGCAGCGGCCAGAAGCTGGAACAATACGGCCCATACCGGATCGTACGGCCGGAGGGTCAGGCGATCTGGCAGCCCGCGCTACCGGAACGGGAGTGGCGGCAGGCGGATGCCGTCTTCACCGGCGACACGGACGAGGAAGGCATGGGCCGCTGGCGCTTTCCGAAGGCTGCGCTCGGCGAAACGTGGCCAATGCGGCATGACGGCATCGACTATCTCGGGCGTTTCACCTCTTTTCGCCATGTCGGCGTCTTCCCGGAACAGGCGTCCCACTGGGACCATATGGGGAGTCTCATCGCGGCGGCGAAACGTCCGGTGAAGGTGCTCAACCTCTTTGGCTATACCGGCCTCGCCTCGCTGGTGGCGGCGCGCGCCGGGGCGGAAGTGACGCATGTCGACGCCTCGAAGAAGGCGATCGGCTGGGCGCGGGAGAACCAGGAAATGGCGCGGCTTTCCGACAAGCCCATACGCTGGATCGTCGAGGATGCCATGAAGTTCGCCGAGCGCGAGGAACGGCGCGGCAATGGCTACGACATCGTGCTTTTCGACCCGCCTGCCTATGGGCGTGGCCCCAAGGGCGAGGTGTGGCAGTTGTTCGAGGATCTTCCCCGCCTCACCGCGCTCTGCCGCGCCATCCTGTCGCCGAAACCACTGGCAGTCGTGTTGACGGCCTATTCGATCCGCGCGTCGTTCTTCTCCATCCACGCGCTGATGCGCGACACCTTCGCCGGCATGGGCGGCACGGTGGAATCGGGCGAACTCATCATCCGCGAAAAGGCCGCGGGCCGGGCGCTCTCGACCTCGCTGTTCTCCCGGTGGGTGGCGGCATGAGCCAGCGCGAGACAGGCCGCGTGGGGCAGGTCAAGGAAGTCACCAGCCTGGCCAATCCGCTGGTGAAGGACATCAAGGCGCTGGCGCTGAAGAAATTCCGCGACCAGCAGAACGCCTTCATGGCGGAAGGGTTGAAGCTCGTCATCGACGCGCTCGATCTCGGCTGGACGATCAGAACGCTGATCTTCGCCAAGTCGGCAATCGGCAACCCGACGGTGGAGAAGGTGGCCGCACGCACCGTTGCAGCCGGCGGTACCGTGCTCGAAGTGTCGGAGAAGGTGCTTTCGGCCATCACGCGGCGCGACAATCCGCAGATCGTCGTCGGCGTGTTCACGCAGCGTTTCCTGCCGCTGAAGTCCGTCAGGCCTGAAGGCAGCGATGTCTGGATCGGCCTCGACCGCGTGCGCGATCCGGGCAATCTCGGCACGATCATCCGCACCGCCGACGCCGTGGGCGCCAGAGGCGTCATCCTCATCGGCGACACCACCGACCCCTTCTCGCTGGAAACCGTGCGCGCCACCATGGGCTCGGTCTTCGCCGTGCCGCTGGTGAAGACGAGCGTCGACGCATTCTTGGACTGGCGAAAGGGGTTCTCCGGACTGTTGGCCGGGACCCATCTCAAGGGCGCGGTCGACTACCGCTCCGTGCGCTATGACGGCAAGCCGGTGCTGCTGCTGATGGGCAACGAGCAGCAGGGATTGCCGGACGAACTCGCCAAAACCTGCGACAAGCTCCTGCGCATCCCTCAGGCCGGCCTCGCTGATTCGCTCAATCTGGCGGTGGCGACGGGCGTGATGCTGTTCGAGATCCGGCGCGGCGCCCTTTCGCTCGACGGTGACGCAGGAAGGCGCTGTTCGGTTATTCGGCGATCGCGGCGGCCGCGGTGGCGCTCGACCAGTGGATCAAGATATGGGTCGAGGCCAATCTCGTCATGCACGAGCAGATCGATATCCTACCCTTCTTCGCGCTCTACCGCACCTACAATACGGGCGTCGCCTTCTCGATGTTCTCGGAAGCCGGCGACCTGCCGCTCATCATCCTTTCCATCGCGGTCGTCGCCTTCGTGCTGTTTCTCGCGTCCCGCTCACGGCCCGGCCAGATCGTCGCACGCCTCGGCTTCGCGCTGATCGTCGGCGGGGCGATCGGCAATCTGATCGACCGCTCGATGCTGGGCTATGTGATCGACTATTTCCTGTTCCACACGCCGGTCTGGTCTTTCGCCGTGTTCAATCTGGCCGATGTCTTCATCTCGGTCGGCGCGGCGCTCGTCATCCTCGAAGAATTCCTCCAATGGCGACGCGACCGCAACGAACGCGCCATAGGCAGTTGACCGGCAGGACACGCCGCAACACATTCCCGCACCCGTACCGCAAGCTCCAGAGGTCCTCGATGCCCGACACGTTCAAAGCCATCGTCATCACGCGCGGCGAGGACAAGGTGCAGTCAGTGGCTTTCGGCGAACTGAGTGACGCTGACCTGATGGAGGGAGACGTCACGGTTCGCATTGACGCCACGACCGTCAACTACAAGGACGGGCTTGCCATTACCGGCAAGGCGCCTGTCGTCCGGCGGTTCCCCATGGTGCCGGGCATCGACTTCGCCGGCACGGTGCTGACTTCCGACAATCCCGACTGGAAACCGGGCGACAAGGTCATCCTCAACGGCTGGGGCACGGCGGAAACGCATCTCGGCGCCTATGCGGAGAAATCGCGCGTCAAGGGCGACTGGCTGGTGCCTCTGCCCGAGGGCATGAGCGCCGGGGAAGCCATGGCGATCGGCACGGCCGGCTATACCGCTATGCTCGCCGTGATGGCGCTCGAACGGCACGAGATCACGCCGGATCGCGGCCCGGTGGTCGTGACCGGCGCGTCGGGCGGCGTCGGCACCGTCGCGATCGCCCTCCTCTCCAGGCTCGGCTACCACGTCGTAGCCTCCACCGGCCGCGTGTCCGAAACCGCATTTCTCAGGGATCTGGGTGCAGCCGAAATCATCGACCGCAGAGAGTTGTCGGGACCGGCACAGCCGCTTGCCAGGGAAAGATGGGCCGGCGCGATCGACGCCGTCGGCAGCACCACTCGCGCGAACGTCCTGTCGATGACATCCTATGGCGGCGCCGTCGCAGCCTGCGGCCTCGCGCAGGGCATGGACCTGCCGGCCAGCGTCGCCCCCTTCATCCTGCGCGGCGTTTCGCTGCTCGGCATCGATTCCGTGATGGCGCCGAGAACGCTGCGTCTGGAAGCGTGGCGGCGTCTCGCAACGGAACTCGACCGTTCGAAACTCGCAGCGCTTTCCACGACGATCGGTTTCGGCGACATCATCCAGGCTGGGCAGGACATTCTCGAGGGCAAGATACGCGGCCGCGTGGTCGTGGCGCTGTAAGGTCAGGGCCTGATCCTAAAGTCGGCTGTTCATTAAAATTGCTCTAACCGGTCAAAAGCTTCCCTAAGCGTTCCTGCGCTATGGAACGGCATGGTCGGGGAGCCTGTGCGAAACCAAGCCGTCGACGCAGCGTCGTTCCAGACGATCGATCCTGCGACCGAGCGGCGCGTCTTCATGCCGCTCAACGCGCCGCCGCGCCGGGAACGTCTCAACCCCCGCAACCTGCGCGTCTGGGGCCTGCCGCTCATTCTCGCCGTCTTCATCCTGACCGGCCTCGCGCACATGATGGGCGCGCCGAACTATATCTCCGCCGGCCTTTTCGGCTGTGCGCTGATGGCGCTGTACATGCTCCACCGGACCGTCGACAGCGAAGAACGCATGGTCTCCATGTTCAGCGAGACCGACGCCGACAGCCGCGCGAAGATCGAGACGCTGGCCGACCGCCTGTGGGAGCTGCAGGAAAGCGAGGAGCGGTTCCGCGGCCTGATCGACGCGCTGGGCGACCTCGTCATCCATCGCGACCGCGAAGGCCGCATCGTCTATGCGAACAAGGTTTTCGCCAACCTGATGTCGCTGGAGCCGCACCAGTTGCGCGGCAAGACGCTGGGCGAACTCGGCATCGAGATCGGCCTCGTGCCGGACGCCGCGTTCTCCGACGGCGAGTGCCTGAGCTCGACCGACGTCGCCATCCGCTCGGCCTCCGGCATACGCTGGTTCTCCTGGATCGAGCTGTCGGTACGCGACAAGCTCAGCGCCGACGTCTCGCACCGGGCCATCGCGCGCGACATCACCAGCAGGAAACGCGCCGAGACGGCGCTGATCGCATCGCGGGAGCGCGCCGAGTTCGCCAGCCGCGCCAAGTCGCAGTTCCTCGCTACCGTCAGCCACGAGATCCGTACGCCCATGAACGGCATCATGGGCATGGCGAAGCTGCTCGCCGACACCAGGCTGACGCCCGAGCAGCGCACCTATGTCGGCGCCGTCTCGACCTCGGCAAGCGCGCTTCTCGCCCTGATCGACGACCTGCTCGACTATTCCAAGATCGAGGCCGGGCGTTTCGAACCCGAGTTTCAGGACGTGTCGCCGCGCGAGCTCGTAGACAATGTCGTGGAACTTCTGGCCGCGCGGGCCTTCGCCAAGGACATCGACCTCGCCTGCGTCGTGGCTCCCGACGTGCCGCAGATGGTGAAGACCGATCCCGGCCGCATCCGGCAAGTGCTGCTGAACCTCATCGGCAACGCCATCAAGTTCACCGATGTCGGCGGCATTACCGTGCGCATGGCGGCAAGCAACAGGGAGACCGGGACGATGCTGTCCTTTTCGGTGAGGGATACAGGCCCCGGACTTCTGGAGAAGGATCGCGAGCGCATCTTCGAGGAATTCGAACAGGCGGACGGCACATCGACGCGCCGGCATGGCGGCGCCGGCCTCGGCCTCGCCATCTCCAGACGCATCATGCAGTCCATGGGAGGCAAGATCTGGGTGCAGAGCACGCCGGGCGTCGGTTCGGAGTTCAGCTTCGAGGTGCCCGTGCGCGATGTCCAGCCCCTCTCAGCATCGCGCGAAAACGTGCTCGGCCACCGCAAGGTCCTGATCCTCTCCAGAAACGCGGTGGAGGCGGAAGCGCTCGCGGAGGCTATCCGCGCCCACGGCGGAACCGCCGGGGCGGTCACAACGGCCGAGCAGGCGATCGCCAGCGCGGACGGCGTCAACACGGTGTTGATTTCCGCGTCGCTGGAAACGCCGGACGGCCGGCTCATCAACAGGCTGCGCAACAGCGGCCTGGCGACGGCCGAGGCTATCACGCTCATCGCACCGAGCGAGCGCAGCCTGCTGGCGGAATACCGCGCCAACGGCTATGCGACGTTCCTCGCGCGCCCCATACGCGGCGAGACGCTGCTCAGGGTGATGCTCAGCGAGCCGTCGAAAAGGAGCATCGGCGCTCCGACGTCCGAGACAGAGCAGAAATCGCAGCCGTCGCGGATCGATCACAGCGTGCTGGTAGCGGAGGACAACGAGATCAACGCGATCCTGGCGCGCAGCGCGTTGCAAAAGGCCGGCTACAGGGTCGACGTGGTCAACAACGGCAAGGCGGCCGTCGAGGCGCTCGAGGCGTCCATCCACCGCCGCCGCTACGACGTGGTGCTGATGGACCTTCACATGCCGGTGATGGACGGGCTGGACGCGATCTCGCTGATCCGCAGGCATGAGGAAGAGACGGGCATCGCGCCCGTGCCGATCATGGTGCTGTCGGCCGACAGTCAGGAGCAGACGCGGCACTCGACGCTGCCGCACGGCGCCTCCGGCTACCTGACGAAGCCGCTCGATCCGGAACAGCTCGTGCGGGCGGTCGAGGACCAGATCACTATCCGGTACGACATGGCGTTGCCCTGAGCCGGCTCACATTCCCGCCGAATGCACTTTGCAGACAAACCCGCGGGAGTATGTCATATTGGTGTAGCAGATTCCGCCTATGTGCTTCGACGAGAGGGCAAGGAGAATCATGACGTGAACGCCCCGCCCGCATCCGTCATTCGTGAAGCCGGCGCACTCGTGCGGCTGGAACGCGAACCGCTCGCGCCCGGCGCGGTGCTCGGACGGATAGGCTCGCTCGAAGTGCGGCTGGCGCGCGACGAGGACGAAATCCGCGCCGCGCAGGAAATCCGCTATCGCGTGTTCTATGAGGAGCTTGGCGCGAGACGCCTCGACGACCGTCATGCTGAGAACCGCGACGTCGACCGTTTCGACGCGATCTGCGACCACCTTCTGGTCCTGGACGCCGCCCTGCCGGGGCCGGAGAGGGATCAGATCGTCGGCACCTACCGGCTGCTCCGGCAGGACGTGGCCGTTGCCGCCGGCGGCTTCTATTCCGAGGACGAGTTCGAGTTGCGCGGGCTCGTCACCCGGCATCCCGGCACGCATTTTCTCGAACTGGGGCGATCCTGCGTGCTGCCCGCCTATCGCGGCAAGCGCACCATCGAGGTGCTGTGGCAGGGCTGCTGGGCTTACGTGAACCACTACGGCATCGACGTGATGACCGGCTGCGCGTCGTTTCAGGGCACGGTGCCGGCCGCGCATGCCGAGGCGCTTTCCTTCCTGGCACATCACTGCCGCGCGGAGGGAGACTGGGCGATCCGCGCGGTTCCCGGCCGCTATCAGCCGATGGAT
>OEIU01002033.1_pt1 | contig 11430 bp, 7 predicted proteins | sample 1539221 | NCBI WGS metagenome assembly OEIU01 (sample SAMN03792071, study PRJEB22550) | activated sludge metagenome | feature: wastewater treatment plant; material: activated sludge; isolation source: Wastewater treatment plant of a petroleum refinery complex | place: Argentina: Zarate | collected... | reverse complement strand
AAGCCGAAGAATTGAGGCCGCGCAAGGCGATCACGGTCGGCAGGCCGCGCGCCATGCGCAACGTTCCGGCGGGCAGCAGGCGATGCGCGGCAAGGAACAGTGCAGGCAGCGAGAGGGCCACGACCAGCGGCGTGCAGTCGGCGGCGTATGCGCTCATCGACAGGGCGACGCAACTGCATGCGCCGAGTATGGCCCATGGCAGCAATCGTGGAGATCGCGCCTTGCTGTCGGAGCGTTCGCGCGTCGCGCGCAGCGGCGGCAGGATCAGCAAGGTCGTCGGCAGCAGCAGGAGCAGGATGCCGAGGAAAAGCCAGCGCCAGCCCCACTGCTCGACGACCCAGCCGGAGATGGCCGGACCGACCACGGCCGGCACGACCCATGCCGTAGCGAACAGGGCGAACAGGCGCGGGTGCAATTCGGCCGGCAGGGCGCGTGCCGCCGCGACGTACATGGCCACGCTGAGCGCGCCGACGCCGAGCCCCTGGACGATGCGTGCAGCGACCAGCATTTCCATCGAGCCGGCGAGGCCGGCGAGCAGCAGCCCGGCGGCGAACATCAGCATTCCCGATGCCATCGAGCGCAACGGCCCTCGGCGGTCGCAATCGAGGCCAGCCCAGACCATCGCCACGACCGAACCGGCCAGGGTGCCGGCGAAGGCCAGCGCATAAAGCGCCAGGCCGTCCAGTGCGGCCGCGACCGCCGGCATGCCGGCGGCCACGCCGATGGCTTCGAACGCGATCATCGAGCACAGGCCTATTGCTCCGATGCTGAGGCCGCGAAATTCCCGCGAGAACAACGACACGTCCGACTCCCTGCCGATTACGATCTGCATGTTTGTTTCCTAACCAGTTCCTTCCCGCGATGCAACCTCAAGTCCGGTCGTGGTCACGCCATGGATAGCCGTTCGATGTCGCGCATCGGTGAGTTGGCAGGCGCAGCGGGGGCCGTCCCGATCCTGCATTGCCAGGAATCGGAAGGCCTGCACACGCCACGCCCAGCGCCGTCGACCAGCGCCCCGGTCGGCGTGGCAGCCTGTTCCGCGACGAAGTCCTCCGCGTGGCGCAATCACTGCGAGCGAGCCTCGCGGAAATCGGGGAGGCCTTGCGCGCGTTTCCTGGCCGGCGCGCGCCGCTCCGCTGCGACCGGGCGCGCCCTTCCTCGCATTGGCGCGACACACCGGTCAGGCGCATCGAAAACCTGCAGGCTCTACGGGACCGCCTGCAGGGTTGCGTGGGTTGCGGTTGGCCAGCTTGGCAAGGGGCCACCAGCGCCCGTTCATGTCTCCTGTGCACAATGCTGCTTTTAGCGCTTCTGCCGCTTCCGGCGCCACGCCGGAAGCGGCAGTGATGATGTCTTGCCGGTGGCGCGGTGGTCGGGTCGCTCGCCACCGAGGTCTTTCCCCTCGCATTCAGGGAAGACAACTGCGTGGCCGGAGTCGCGGCCGCGATCGGCGTCGTCCTCGCTTTCCTGCTCCACAGCCTGGCCCGCTAGCGGACGGGAACGCGCAGGACCGTTCATGCGAGGTATTCGATACCGGTGGCGACGACCTCGCGGAATCGACCGGTAGCGAACCTGTGGGTACCGTCAGCCGGTTGCCTGGCAAGCAAAGAGTGGAAGAATGCCGCGAGCGACCTTCCATCGGGCGTGGCTAGCTTGATCGCGGCAGGTCCATGGAAACCGGAATTCTTGATCGGATAACATTGCCCCGCGTGCGGGCGCCGTCCAGCCTTGCCGCACGAACGATCGGTCAGCGCAGTTGCGTGAACGCCGTTCGTTGCGCGCGTGTCCGGGTCATGGCTGGCGCTGGATGCAGGTTTTCGCATCCGGCGGCGGCATCAGGTTCCGCTTGTCGGGAAAGGGAGGTCTGGAAGGTGTTGAAAACGGAAAGAAACGGAGTATTCGGATTGAGCGCCTTGGTCGCCGTTGCGCTGTTTGTCTCGGCGCAAGCGGTCGGCCGTCAGATCGACGTCGCCGGTCCCCCGGGCAGCGTCGGATTTGGCGAATCGGTGACAGCTCTCCCGAACGGCAATTTCGTCATCATCGATGCCTATGCCGATTCGGCCCCGCTGGCCGCCCTCGGTGCCGTGTATCTGTATGGCCCGACAGGCGAGCTGATCAGTGCACTGAAGGGAGGCAGCTCATTTGACCAGGTAGGCGACGGTGGCGTGGTGGTCCTCGCCAACGGCAACTTTGTCGTCATAAGCACGCAATGGCGGAATACGACCTACGGCAGTTCAAGCGCGGGTGCCGTGACCTGGGTCAGCGGCGCATCCGGACTGTCCGGGACGGTAACCGCATCCAATTCGCTTGTCGGGACGCATCCATGGGACCAGGTTGGGTCCGGCGGCGTCACCCTGCTTGCCAACGGGAGCTACGTCATCGTGAGTCCATCCTGGAATAGCCCGCCGGCGTCCCTGGTTGGAGCGGTGACCTGGGCCAATGGACAGACGGGGATCGCGGGCGAGGTCTCTTCCTCGAATTCACTGACCGGATCGAAGCCCGGCGATCAGGTTGGACGAAATGGCGTGGTCGCACTGTCCAATGGAAACTACGTCGTCGCAAGCCCGCACTGGAACAGCGACTCGGCTGCAGCGGTCGGTGCCGCTACCTGGGGCAACGGCTCCAGCGGAATTTCGGGTGTCGTCAGCACGGCCAATTCGCTGGCCGGATCGCAGGATAGTGATTCCGTCGCCTTTCGGGTGACGGCGCTCATCAGTGGGAACTACGTCGTATCTTCCCCGTACTGGAAAAACGGCGGCGCGGACGCGGCCGGTGCCGTGACCTGGGCCAATGGTGCCACCGGTGCATCCGGTCCGGTTTCCGCGGGCAATTCGCTGGTCGGATCCCATGGCGGTGACCACGTCGGCGAGCAACCACTCATTGCGCTGGCCAATGGCAACTACCTTGTTTCGTCACCAGGCTGGAGCAATGGAACCCTTCCTCAAGTGGGCGCAGTCACCTGGGCTGCCGGCAATGCAGGGACGATCGGCCCTGTTTCCCAGGCGAATTCGCTGGTCGGGGCCAGTGCCAACGACCAGGTCGGGTTCGCCGGCACGATTGCCCTGGCCAATGGAAACTATGTCGTGGGTTCACCGTATTGGGATGACGGTGCAACGGTCGATGTCGGCGCCGCAACGTGGGGCGACGGCGCGATTGGCGTGACCGGGCTCGTTTCCGTCCAGAATTCGCTGACCGGATCGTCGGCGGCCGACCGGGTTGGAGGATCCAACACCGCCTTGAGCAACGGTCACTACGTCGTTGCTTCAGAGTTCTGGGACAACGGACCGGTTGCCGACGTCGGAGCCGCCGTCTGGTGCAATGGCGTGGGCGGACGAACGGGTGTCGTCTCTGCACAAAACGCTTTGACAGGGTCGTCCGCGAACGATGGCATATACAACGTCGTCCCCCTCGACAATGGCGACTACGTCGTTTCATCGGTGTTCTGGGACAACGGATCGATTGTCGACGCTGGCGCGGCGACACGCGGCGATGGCATCGCCGGGACGTCCGGCCTGATCGGGTTCCAGAACTCGATCGTCGGCACCCGCGCGAACGACACGATCGGATCCGGGGGGATTTCGGCGCTCGACAACGGCAGCTTCATGGTCAGCAGTCCTGCGTGGGATGACGCGGCGACGCCCAATGTCGGTGCGATGACATGGTCGGGTGCAGGCGCGACAGGCGTCCAGGCAGTGTCACGCTCGAATTCGCTGGTGGGCGTTACGGCCGATGACTTCATTGGCAGTCCTGGTGCGCAGGTGTTTGAACGCGCTGTCGTCACTTTCAGAAGTGCCGGCTGGGACAATGGAGCGCTTCAGAATGCTGGTGCCGTCACGATCGTGCGCGGCGATCGACCGCTGCACGGCGAAGTCGGCCCGTCAAACAGCGTCGTTGGCGGAATTGCAAACGGCGGCGGCGGCGAGTGGTCCGTGTCCCATAACGCCCATCTCGAGACCGTCTACGTCGGACGGCCAGCCGAACTCATGGTGACGATCGCTGCCGTGCCGCTGTTCGCGAGCGGTTTCGACTGATTGCAGGCAATGGTGTGTTGACCACGCCGGGATCATGTCGACTGCAGGGCGGTCGGTCCGTTTGTCGGAACTGACCTCGACGCACCTTTGCAATTGCCCGATGCCGAAGCGGGCACTGGCGGGTACGAAGCCGGCGCGACCCGGTTGCGCCGATGCGGGACGGCACCACGCCGATCGCCGGAAATGGATCGCCAGAGGTGCAGTTCTACTTGTCGAGTCGACCTTGCATTTTGCCAGCCCTCGCCCGCCAGCGTTCGGCGAAGCGTGCACGGAGCCGCGCTGTTTCTCCGACGCGTCCGCCAACGGCCTGGCGACGGAGGGTGCCGGGACCCTTGCGCCTCACCTGCTGGCGACCTTGAGCACGAGCTTGCCGGTGTTCTCGCCCTTGAACAGCTTGAGCAGGGTCTCCGGGAAGTTTTCGAAACCTTCTGCGATGTCTTCGCGGCTCTTGAGCTTGCCCTGCTTCATCCAGCCGGCCATGGCCTTGACCGCCTCGCCGTAGCGCGACGCAAAGTCGAACACGACCATGCCCTTCATGGAGGCGCGGTTGACCAGCAGTGAAAGGTAGTTGCTCGGACCCTTGACCGGCTCGGTGTTGTTGTACTGCGAAATCGCGCCACAGATGACGATGCGCGCGTGCATGGCAAGGCGCGAAAGCGCCGCATCGAGGATGTCGCCGCCGACGTTGTCGAAATAGACGTCGATGCCCTTCGGACAATGCCGCTTGAGCGCTTCCTTGACGTCCTCGGCCTTGTAGTCAATCGCCGCATCGAAGCCGAGCTCTTCGGTGATGTAGCGGCACTTGTCCGCGCCGCCCGCGATGCCGACTACCGAGCAACCCTTGATCTTCGCGATCTGGCCGACGACCTGCCCGACGGCGCCGGCGGCGCCGGAAACAACCACGGTTTCGCCATCCTTCAACTCGCCGACCTCGAGGATGCCGAAATAGGCGGTCATGCCGGGCATGCCCAAGGTGCCGAGGTAGACCGGCAGCGGCGCGACGTCCGGGTCGACCCGGGTCAGGCCCTTGCCATTGGAAATGGCGTATTCCTGAACGCCGAGCGCGCCCACCACATGGTCGCCGACACTGAACGACGGATGCTTCGAGGCGATCACGACTCCGGCCGCGCCGGCCCGCATGACTTCACCGAGGCCGACCGGCGGAATGTAGGACTTGCCTTCGTTCATCCAGCCCCGCATGGCCGGATCGAGCGACAGGTAAAGGATCTTGACCAGGATCTCGCCTTCGGCCGGATCGCGCACCGCCGCTTCGACGAGTTCGAAATCGCTGCGCTTGACCATGCCTACGGGACGGTGGGCCAGCTTGAACTGGCGGTTGCTCGGATTGCTCATTGTGTTCTCCGCTGGAAAGGTGTCAGGAAGGCGCAAGCTGCATCGGCGGCAGCGCAATCGGGGCCATGATGCCGCGAATCGCAATGCGTTCAGGGCAGGTACCGGGATCTTCGCCTGCCGGAATACAGGGCGCCATGGAGCTGCGTGCGTTCCTGCAGGGTGGCAGCCTACTACCTGAGGCCGCATCCGGCATTTGCCAGTGCGGCGCGACATCGCGCACGTCGCGGTTGTCGCGCGTGCGGCATTCCTGTATTACCCGCAGAGGCCCGCATCGCGCGGTGCCCATGCCATGCCGGCGGCGTGGCGTGCCCGAACCGGGCAGAAGTCGCGCGGTATCGGAGATCCAGGCCGGATGAACAACATTGATGTCGCGTTCCTGTTGCTGGCCCTGATCCTCGCGACGGCGCTGTTCGCCCGCCGCATCAGCCTTCCGGCGCCGGTCCTGTTCGCCACCGTCGGCATCGCCGGGGGCGCAGCCTGGCACCTCGTCCCGGACCTGCCGCCCGTGCGCATGCCGCCCGACCTCGTCCTTTTCGCCTTCCTTCCGCCACTACTGATGACGGCGGCCTATGCGCTTCCGCTGAAGGCATTCCGCCGAAACCTCCTGCCGATCGCCTTGCTCGCGGTCGGCCTGGTCCTGGCTACGGCAGGCGTCGCGGCCGTCGTCGGCCACGCGCTGGTTGGTTTGTCCTGGGCCGCGGCCTTCGTGCTCGGCGCGATCATCGCACCGCCGGATCCCGTGGCGGCCACTGCTGTTGCGGGCAAGACAGGGCTCTCGCACCGCCTGGTCGTCATCCTCGAGGGCGAAGGCCTGGTCAACGATGCCGTGGCGATCGTCGCCTACGGAATCGCCGTGGAAGCGCTGGTGTCGGGGCATTTCGCATGGAGCGACGTGCTCTGGTCGCTGTTGCGCGAAACGCCCACCGGTGTCGCCATCGGGCTGCTGATCGGTGCTGGCGCGGCCATGGTTCGTCGACAGGCCGACAGCGTGCCGCTTGAAGTCGGCATCTCCCTGGTCACGCCATACCTGGCATACCACTTTGCGGAACGGTTCGGCTGCTCGGGCGTCCTCGCCGTGGTGACGCTCGGTTTCATGCTGCGCTGGTCGAGTTTCCGCGTGTCGTCGCCGGTCGTGCGCCTGGCCGCCCGGACGGTGTGGAGCTTCCTGCGGTATGCCAGCACCGCGCTGGTCTTCCTGCTGCTTGGCCTGCTGATCGGCGAAATCGCGGTCGACTGGCCGGGAAACGACGTGATCGTGGCCGGCGTGGTCCTGTCCGCTGCGATCGTGGCGATCCGCATCGCCTGGATGCTGCTCGTGCCGCGCCTGGTTGCTGCAATGGGGATCGGTCGCACCGCCGAATCGTCGACCGCCGAACAGGTGGTCATCGGCTGGGCCGGCATGCGCGGCGTCGTCTCGCTGGCGCTGGCGCTGGCGCTGCCATTGAGCCTTGGCGATAACGGGCAGGTCCGGCACACGATCGTGTTCCTCACCCTGGTCGTGATCATTGCGACGCTGGTCGTGCAGGGCGCCACGCTGATGCCCCTGGTGCGCTGGCTCAAGGCGGGCGATCCCGTGCGCGAGCGGCGCGAGGAGCGGCGTGCACGCCTGAAGGCGCGCCGCGCCGGCCTGGCGGCCATCCGGGAGGCCGGCAGGGCGACAGCAGGCCCCGATGCCGAGACCTGCAGGATCCTCCTCAAGGAAATCGACGAGGGAACGCTCGGCATCGCCACGGCTTGCCCTCGCGACACCGCGCATCCGCGCAGTCGTTTGCTTTTGCAGGCGCTCGACGCGCAACGCGAAGTCGTCAATCGCCTGCGCGATGCGGGACGCATGAGCGGCGAACTGGCCGAGCGGCTGGACACCGAACTGGATCTCGACGCGATGAGTGCGCGGGGCGAAGGCAGGCGCCTGACTGGCGGTGGCGATTGAGTACCGCACGCAACCGATGCCGCGCAGGCAGGGGCGCGGGGCTTGTTTTTGCCATGACGCGCAGCCAGCTATGTTCCGACGCCTGAGCGCCGAATCGATAACGAGGATGCCTTGTCCGACCATGCAACGCCGCCGTGGCAATACACGGGGGAGTCACGCCCGCCCTTTGCCGAGACGCCGCGTGCCGCCCAGTTGTCGGTGTGGGATTTTCCGCGGCCGCCTACGCACTCGGTCGATCCGCGTCGCGTCGTGGTCAGGGTGGGTAGCCGCGTCGTAGCCGAAAGCATGCGGACCCGCCGCGTGATCGAAACCGCGAGCCCGCCGACGTTCTACCTGCCACCTGCCGACGTCGACCCCGGCCTGCTGGTCGCTGCGCCGGGTACTTCGATCTGCGAATGGAAGGGTCGTGCGGCCTACTGGTCGGTCTGCATTCCCGGCCTGCCGGCGTTGCAGGCCGTTGCCTGGAGCTATCCCGAACCGAGGCCGGAATTCGCCGCGATCGCGGGCTGGTTTTCGTTCTACCCGGGGCGGCTGCATTGCGAAGTGGACGGCGAGCGCGTGCGGCCACAGCCCGGCGGTTTCTACGGTGGCTGGATGACCGGCGAAATTGCCGGTCCGGTCAAGGGCGGGCCTGGCAGCTCCAACTGGTAGGGGGTGATGATGGATCTGGTTCCGGGAATGCCGCCGGTTGCCGGGCTCGACGTGCCCGCCCATGCGCTGGTTTGTGGCGCGAGCAGCGGCATCGGGCTGGCCATGGTCACCCGGCTTGTCGGCAACCGCGAGGTCGGCTCGGTGTGCGCGGTCTCGCGTTCGGCCACCCGCTCTCCCGCGCTTTTGGAGTTGCACAGGGCAGCCGGCAAGCGACTCTTGCTGGTCGACGCCGACCTGACCGACGAAGCTGCGATTGCGCAACTGGCGGACACGCTGGAGGCACGCGGCGTGCCCCTGCACCTGGTCGCGCACGTGGCGGGCCTGCTCCACGATGGCGAGGTCAAACCGGAGAAATCGATCGCGCAGGTCAACCTGCATGCCTTGCAACGGGTCTTCGCGATCAACGCGTTCGCGCCAATCCTGCTGGCCAGGGCGCTGATGCCGTTGCTGGCCCGGGGCCAACCCGTCGTGTTTGCTTCCTTGTCGGCGCGGGTGGGCTCGATCGGCGACAACCGGGCAGGCGGCTGGTACGCGTATCGTGCGTCGAAGGCCGCGCAGAACCAGCTGATGAAGACATTTTCTGTCGAACTGGCGCGGCGCAATCGTCACGCCTGCTGCCTGCTGCTGCATCCGGGCACGGTCGACACGCCGTTGTCGGCACCGTTCCACGCGCGCGTGGCCGAGGGCAAGCTGTTTTCCGCGCAACGCGCGGCGGCGCAGTTGCTGGCCATCATTGCCGCCGCCACGCCGGCCGACAGCGGCCGCTTCGTGGCCTGGGACGGCTCCGATGTGCCGTGGTGAGTCGGTGTCGCCGGCCCCGCGCGGTGCGGGGGCCGGCCCGATTCGGTGCGCCGGCGGGGCGGGCGGAGCGCCCGGCAGGGTTGGCTCCGTCCGCTTGTCGTGCCGGATGAGTCTGATCAGTCGTTGGCTTCGCTGATCACCGAGCCGTCGTCGGGGTCGACCAGCAGGTTGACTTCGTCGCCCTTGCCGTTGTCGGCTTCGGCCTTCCAGATTCCACCCTTGAAGTCGACGTCATGGACGTCCTGGTAGCCCGCTGCCGTAACCTTGGCCTCGATATCCTGTGCGTTGAGCGGCGAAGGCTTGCCTTCGCGGAATACCTTGCCCGTAATGGGATGGACGTAGACATCCACCCACTCCTTTTCACCGCCGCGGGCATCGGCTTTCCAGATGCCATTCTTGAACGACAGCAGCCGGAATTCGGTGAAGCCTGCGGAAGCGATGCGTCCTTCCACCTCGGCCTGGGTCAGGGCCATGGCGGGCACGCTGGATGTATTGCTGGGTTCGGTGGTCGGTGCGGTGTCGGCCAGTGCAGGACCGGACAGCAGGGTGGCAAGTGCGAGAGCGAGGGGCAGGTTGCGCATCGGGGTTTCTCCTTCGTTTGTTGGAATGTTTGTTGGAAACGTCGGGAGACAGTGGTGCGCGGCCCCGCAATAGCGGCTGAACCGTCGATTCGCGCGACAGCCGCGATTAAGCCGCCGGGCGGTTGCCGCGATTCAGCACGAGGTCACCAGCGATGCCGGCATGGAGATCGCCGCGCCGGGTCGTGGCCGTTCCGGCCAGGCGCGTGGCGCGCTGCTCAGTGCATCGTCCAGTTGAGATTGACGCCTAAGGAACGTTCCGGCGCAAACGTCGAAAGTTCGTCGGCCGTGGCGTAGTACTGCCGGTTGAACGCATTGCGCAGGTAGAACTGCACGTTGAACGAAGGCGTGAAGCGATAGCGCGCATCGGCATCGACGAGGTCGACGGCGCTGCGTTCCAGTTCCTCGAAGCCGGGCCGGTCCATCTTCCAGCGATGGGTGTAGCGCGCGCCGATCTCGAACTTCGAGGCACGATAGCGCGCTTCGAAATCGGCCGTCACCGGCGGGATCCCATACAGTCGCTGGCCCGCGTCGTCGCTACCGCGAACGATCGAAATACTGCCGCGCAGGGTCAACTCGTTGGTCGGTGTCCAGCCGAGCACGGCTTCCGCGCCATGCAGTCTTGCCTTGCCGACATTGGTGAATCCGTTGACATCGGGGGCGAGTTCGACCAACTGGATGAGATCGTCGACGCGGGTTCGCCAGAGGTGGATTTCCCCGCCCCAATCGCCCGAATGCAGGGCGTAGCCGAGATCGATTCCGCGCGATTGTTCGGCGCCGAGGTCGGGGTTGCCGACAATCTCGCCCTGCGCAGTGACGCCCGTGTAGAAGCGCTCTTCCAGGGTCGGGAAGCGATAGCCGGAGGCCAGGTTCAGCGTCCATCGACCCAGGTCGCCCGGGGTCCACACCGCGCCTGCGGTCAGCGCGCTGGCCGAATCGCTGGAACTTGCCCCGGCCTGTTCCTGCCCGATCGAGGTCACCCGTCCGCCGAATTCGAACCCGAGTAGCGGAGTGGCGCGCCAGTCACTGATGGCGAAAAGCGACCACGAATCCTCGCTGCCGTCCTTCAGGCTGTAGTTGCGGTTGAGCACGCTGCCCGACGCGTCGTAACCCTCGACGTCGCGTCGCCCGAGGTACTCCACGCCGATATTGCTGGTGGTCGCGCCATGCGTGAAGGTGTGTTGTGCCGTCGCGCCGAAATCGGTGCTGCTGACCGCGGAGAACGTGTCCTCGCGCCCAGGTCTCCGGTTCCAGGTACCGAGGTACTGGTCGTGGGCGTGCGCGGTCGCCTCGAATCCGCTGGAATGGCGCAAGCGGAAGCGGCCCAGCGTGTGGCTGTCTTCGGGATAGGTCGTGTCGCGTCCGGGAAAGCGCGAGTTGGACTTGCCGATGTTTTCCGTACGTGACGGCAGCAACAGTGCGTCCATCTCGAATTCGCCTAAGCGAGTCCGGTATTGCAGCGCCGCGCTCTCGCGCTGGTAACTGGAGTTGAGCGGCGTGCGATCGGGCGCCTCGCTGTCCCCGGCCTGGTGGCGCGCGACCGCGACCGAGAAGTCCGCCGATCCGGTTCCGGCCGCCAGCGAAGATTCGTTGCCCGATGACGCGTAGCCGCCCTGCATGAACGGGGCATCGAACCAGCGCGGCTCGATCGAAACCGCGCCGCCGAGCGCGCCGGCGCCGAAGTGGACGACCGCGGGCCCGCGCGTCACGTTGATGTCGCCGAGCAGGATCGGCTCGACGAAAGCAACCGGCACGCCGGCCCGTCGCTGGGCCGTTATCGGCATGCCGCCGACCAGGATCAGGATGCCGTTGGCCCCGCTGCCGCGGATCGAAAATGTCTCGAAGATGCCGTTCTGTCCGGTCGCGCCGACCCCCGGCACGCGCGTGATCAGATCCTGGAAATCGGCAGGCGCGGCGATGGCATCGTCGTGGGTCACCACGTCGGTGGCCAGGGCCGATGGCCAGTCATTGGCGGTGCCCCTGGCGGTAACGCGGATCGATTTGGTCGTCCCCGGCGCATCCTTGGGGAGGGGATCCCCTTTGCCCGCAGCACGCGGGGCCGCAATGGCCGGCCGGTTGGCCTGGC
>OEIU01002032.1_pt1 | contig 11434 bp, 9 predicted proteins | sample 1539221 | NCBI WGS metagenome assembly OEIU01 (sample SAMN03792071, study PRJEB22550) | activated sludge metagenome | feature: wastewater treatment plant; material: activated sludge; isolation source: Wastewater treatment plant of a petroleum refinery complex | place: Argentina: Zarate | collected... | reverse complement strand
GAGTCTGGGCCGTGTCTCAGTCCCAGTGTGGCTGATCATCCTCTCAGACCAGCTACCGATCGTCGCCTTGGTGAGCCATTACCTCACCAACTAGCTAATCGGACGCGGGCCGATCTTTCGGCGATAAATCTTTCTGCTCTCGCACGTATCCGGTATTAGCTCAAGTTTCCCTGAGTTATTCCGAACCGAAAGGTACGTTCCCACGTGTTACTCACCCGTCTGCCACTCCGTATTGCTACGGCGTTCGACTTGCATGTGTTAGGCCTGCCGCCAGCGTTCGTTCTGAGCCAGGATCAAACTCTCAAGTTGAGTTGAGATTTGATCTGACTAGTCACTTAAACTCTTGACGAGTTCCCAAACACTCCGGTCCGAAGACCGGTTTCGATCCGAAGATCGAATGGTGTGTTTGAGTAAACGTGACCGTCAGTTGTCTCTTTACGACCTGCCACAAGGGCAGGTCCGCAAGGACTTCCGCCGTCCACGTTTCTCTTTCTTCCGATTCAATTGTCAAACAGCAGCGTCTTGGTGGAAACCGAAGGTTTCCGAAAGACTTGGGCGAAGTCGCCTCACAACCTTAGCGGTCGAACCGGCCTCGCTCCGATCTCTACTGATCAGAGTTTGGCTACACCCGAGAAGTCTCGAGAAGGTTCCGAACCGCGCCGGCCGCGTCAGCAGCGACGTCGTCGATGGGCGGCTTATAGACCCGGGCTCGTTCGGGTGTCAACAACCGATTCAAAAAAAGTTCGAAAAAGTTCGTTTTCTGAGGAATTCCGGGCGTTTGCAGCGCACAACGTTTTCTTCGCGGCTGCGTTCCTCCGAAAAAAATCGCGCGCCCAACTTGGGCCATGATCGGCAGGCTTGGTCCGGGCCGGAATGGCGGTCCGGTTCGGACGCCGACGGGGTTCATTTGCGCGCGCGGGCATGTTAGGCCGGGTCGAGGCGCCTGAAACAATGGGTCGAACCTAAGTGCGATCGCCATTTTCGATCGGTGGACACCAGCCGCTGCGCGCCGTCGCGGTCGAGCTGGGCGACGAGCCCCCGATCGAGGCGGACGGCGGCCGCCGCTCCGAGGACGATCACCGGCGCATTTCCTTTCACTGGCTCGCCGGCACTATTCTCACCGGGCTCTCCGGCGCTGCCCTGATCGGCGCCGCCGCCTTCAGCGCGCTGGACCGCCAGACCTATCAGGCCGAGGCGCCGCAGGCGGCCCAGACCGCCCGCAAGGACGACCGCGGCGATTCCACCGTCAATCCGCGCAAGGGCGACCGGCTGGTCAAGGCCGTAGACATTGTCGCCGCCAAGCAGAGTTTCAAGGCTCCCGTCGCCGTGCGGGCCGGCGATCGCGAGATCATCCGCACCTCGACCTTCACCCGGGTGGCCACCTCCCTCACGCTGACCGACGCCGGCCTCGGCGACGAAGTGCCCCCCTTCAACCCCCTGCGCCTGCTCGCCAGCGCCCGCGGCGACGCCGCCGCCGCGCCCGAGGAGACCGAGGCCCGGGTCGACGACGCCGAGGTCGCCTTCGTCCTGCGCGATCTCTCGGGCGAGAAGATCGGCGTCCAGCCGGCGCAGCTCTCGGCGGACGAGGTCCAGGCGCAGGTCAACGAATATCTCAAGACCGTCGCCGTCTCCGGGCCGCGCGCTCCGGTCCAGTTGCCGGCGCAGATGTTGCTGATGCGCACGAGCCGCGTCGCCGGACCCGGCCTCGCCTACGCCAATGTCGGCGACCCCGTCGTCTCCTCGACGCCCTTTTCCTCGATCGAGGTCAAGATGGTGCCGGAGAACGTGACGTTGATCTCCAAGTCGCCCGCTCCGGCTGACAAGCAGCCGACCCAGATGGACGAGCGTCTCGTCGTCATCCGCCACGGCGAAAACCTGCAGGACGTCCTGCGCGCCAATTCCGCCACCCGCCAGCAGGCCGCCGACATCGTCGCGGCGCTGGGCGGCCGCAAGGCCGACGCGATCGCCTCGGAGGGCCGGCGCGTCAAGATGCTCTTTGCCGATCTCGACGGCTCCGGCGGAAATATGACGCTCGCCCGCGTCACGATCCACTCCGACGATCGTGTCGAGGCGACCGTCGCCATCACCGACGACGGCCGCTACGTGCAGGTTGAACGCGCGGTCGAGACGGCTAACGCGGGCAAGCCGAAACGCGCCAGCGACGACGAGGAAGACGACGACGCCGGCGGCATGCGCCTCTACGACTCGATCTACCAGACCGCGCTGAAACAGGAGATGCCGAAGCCGATCGTCGCCGATCTCATCCGCATCTTCGCCAACGACATCGATTTCCAGCGCGCGGTGCAGCCCGGCGATTCCTTCGAGGCCTTCTACGACGAGAGCGAGGATCGCGACGATCGCGACAAGCTGCTGTTCGCCTCGATCACCGCCCGCGACGAGACCTTCAAATACTACCGCTACCGCACGCCCGACGACGGCCTGGTCGACTATTACGACGAGAACGGCCGCTCCACCCGCAAGTTCCTCATTCGCCAGCCGATCGCGACCGCCAAGATCACGTCGACCTTCGGCGTCCGCTACCATCCGATTCTCGGCTATTCCAAGATGCACACGGGCGTGGATTTCGCCGCGCCCATCGGCACGCCGATCTTCGCCGCCGGCAACGGCACGGTGCTCACGGCCGGCTGGCATTCGGGCTATGGGCGCCGCGTCGAGATCCAGCACGCCAACGGCTATGTGACGGCCTACAACCACATGTCCGGCTTCGCGCGCGGCGTGAACGAGGGCGTACGCGTCCGCCAGGGCCAGATGATCGGCTATGTCGGCACCTCCGGCCTCTCGACCGGCCCGCATCTCCATTACGAGGTCATGGTCAACAGCCATTTCGTCGACCCGATGCGCGTGAAGCTCGCCCGCACCCGCGAAATGGACGGCAAGATGCTCGCGGACTTCAAGCGCGAGCGCGAGCGCATCGACCAGTTGATGGCCAAGGCGCCGAATGCGACGCGGGTCGCAGCCCGCAGCGCCTCGAATTGATCCCGTCTCCGGACCCGGACGCCGCGCGGCGCGCATGACCGGCGTCGATCCGCAAACGCTCGCCCTGCTCTGCGCGATCGCGGCCCTTGCCGGCTGCGTCGACGCCATCGGCGGCGGCGGCGGCCTGCTGACCGTGCCCGCCCTTCTGCTCGCCGGCCTCGATCCCGTCGCCGCCATCGCCACCAACAAAGCGCAGGGCGCGGCCGGCGCTTTGTCCTCGGCGCTCGCCTTCGCCCGCGCGAAATACGTCGACTGGCGCACGGCGACCCCCGTGGCGCTCGTCGCCGGCGCGTCGTCCGTCCTGGGCGCGCTGTCGGTGACGCTCGTCGACCGCCGCGCGCTCGAGGCGCTCGCACCGGCGCTGCTCGTCGCCATCGCCCTCTATTTCCTGCTCGCGCCGCGCCTGTCCGACGAAAGCGCCCATGCGCGCATCGCGCCGGCGCTCTTCGCCGCCACGGTCGCGCCGCTCGTCGGCTTTTACGATGGCGTCTTCGGCCCGGGCGCGGGATCCTTCTACATGATCGGCTTCGTCAGCCTGCTCGGCTACGGCGTGCTGCGGGCGACGGCCCACACCAAGATCGCCAACGCCGCCAGCAATCTCGGCGCGCTCGGTCTCTATGCCGCGACGGGCGCTGTCCATTGGCCGGTCGGCGTCGCCATGGCGATCTGCGCCTTCCTCGGCGCGCAGGTCGGCGCAAAGCTGGCCATGCGGCTCGGCGCGCGGCTCATCCGCCCGCTGCTGGTCGTCGTGGCCTGCGCCATGGCGATCAAACTGCTCGCCGATCCCGCCAATCCGCTGCGTCAGGCCATCCACGCGCTTTTTGCGAATTGATCACCCGGCCGGCAGGCCGACCATCCGCCGGATATCGGCTGGCGTCGCCCCTTCGGCGCGCAGGTCGCGCAGCGTCTTCGATCCCCGGCTCTTCGACAGCTTGCCGCCGTGCGCGTCGAGAATCAGCCGGTGGTGCCTGTAGTTCGGCGCCGGCAGGTCGAGCAGGCTCTGCAGCAGACGATGCACGCTGGTGGCATGGAACAGGTCCATGCCGCGCGCGACATCGGTCACGCCCTGCAGCGCGTCGTCGACCACCACGGCGAGATGGTAGCTGGTCGGAACGTCGCGCCGCGCGACGATCGCGTCGCCCCACACCTGCGGCTCGGCGCGCACGTCGCGGCCTTCCGTGCCCTCGCCGAATTCGCGCCAGCCGAGCGTCTGCTCGAGCCGGGCGCAGGCGTCCGGCATATCGATGCGCCGGGCCGCGTGCCGGCCCTCCATCAGAAAGGCTTCCCGCCGCTCACGCCCCATGCGCTTGCACGTGCCGGGATAGAGCGGCGCGCCGTCGGGATCGCGCGGCCAGTCCGGCTGTCCCTCGATCGCCCGGGCGATCTCGCCGCGCGTGCAGAAGCAGGGATAGACGACGCCCCGGTTGCGCAGCCCGTCGAGGGCCAGCGCATATTCGCCGAGATGCCCGGACTGGCGGCGCACAGGCTCCTCCCATTCCAGTCCGAGCCAGGCGAGATCCTCATAAATCGCGGTCTCGAATTCCGGCCGGCTGCGTCCGGCGTCGATATCCTCGATACGCAGCAGGAACCGGCCGCCCGACCGCCGCGCCCCGTCGAAATTGCGGAGCGCCGAATAGGCGTGGCCGAGGTGCAGCAGACCGTTGGGCGACGGGGCGAAACGCCAGACCTGTTGACTTTGCGGTTCGCTCATTCCCCACTCGCGCTGACATGCCGCCTCGAGACACAACTATAGCGACCCCCAAAAGTTCGTCAGCCGCACGGCGCAAAAGCGCCGACAAGCCGCGACCGAAGAAAGCCGCGAAACGGCCCGAGCCGAAGGCCCCCACCGGCGCAAAAAAAGCCGCGCCGCGAAAAAAGCGGCGCGTCGCGGCGACGCCGCGCGCCTATTCGCCCGGGCCGCCGGTCCTCGACGAAGCCGCGCTCGCGTTGGCCGTCGCGGCCTTGCGCGAGCGGGACGCCGCCGTCGTCGGCGCCATGCTGGAGGTCGCGGGCCACCCGCCGCTGCGCCGCCGCGAGCCGGGCTTTGCCGGTCTGGCGTGGATCGTCGTCGGCCAGCAGGTCTCGACCGCCAGCGCCAACGCCATCTACGCCCGTCTCAACGCCGCCTTCCCCAAGCTCGAGGCGCGCGCGCTGGGCGCGGCCGACGACGCCGCCCTGCGCGGCTGCGGCCTGTCCGCGCCGAAGATGAAGACATTGCGCGCCATCGCGCATGCGCTCGAATCCAAATCGCTCGATCTCGACGCGCTCGCCGCCATGACCGCGGAAGACGCCCATGCCGCGCTCTGCGCCGTGCACGGCGTCGGCCCGTGGACCGCCGACATTTTCCTGCTCTTCTGCCTCGGCCATCCCGACGCCTGGCCGGCGGGCGACCTCGCCCTACAGGAAGCCGCGCGCATCGCGCTCAACCTCAGGACGCGCCCGGATACGAAAAAGCTCGAGAAGATCGGCGAGCGCTGGCGTCCCCTGCGCGGCGTCGCCGCGCGCCTGCTCTGGTCCTATTATCGAGTCGTCAAGGAAGGCCGCGCCGGCGATACGAAGTCGGCTGTTGCCGACTTCGGCTAGACTTTGGCGCTCGCCTGAACCCGGAGAGATCATGGCCGCCACCATCGACGGACCCCGCATTGCGCCCAAATCCGGCGCGCCGCGCCAGCTCGTGGTCTTCCTGCACGGCTACGGCGCCGACGGCAACGACCTGATCGAGCTCGGCCGGCAATGGCGTTCCTTCCTGCCGGACGCGCTGTTCGTGGCGCCCCATGCGCCGGAACTCTGCGCCATGGCGCCGTCGGGGCGGCAATGGTTTTCGCTGACCATGCGCGATCCCGCCGAGCGCTGGACCGGCGTCAACAAGGCGCGCCCCGCGCTCGACGCCTTTCTCGACGCGGAACTCGGCAAGCTCGGCCTCGACGAATCCGCCCTCGCGCTCGTCGGCTTCAGCCAGGGCACGATGATGGCGCTGCATGCGGGCCTCAGGCGCAGGCGCGCGCCGGCGAGCATCGTCGGCTATTCCGGCGCGCTGGTCGGTCCCGACCATCTGGCGGAAGCGACCACGCGCGGAAAGGACGGCGGCCCGCCGCCGATCCTGCTCGTGCACGGCGATTCCGACGACGTCATCCCGCTCGATTCGCTGTTCGATTCGGCCGACGCCCTGGCGAAAGCGGACATTCCCTGCCAATGGCACATTTCGTTCGGCGTCGGCCACGGCATCGACGAAGGCGGCCTCATGCACGGCGGCCTGTTCATCGCCCGCAACTTCGGCCTGCGCGCGGACGCCGCCGTCCCACCGCCGGCGCCGCGACGGCGGTGAGCGGAGAAGAGCGCAGGCAAGATCATCGGGCCGATGCTTTCCGCAAACGCTTTAGCACTGAGCTTCAAGTCCGGTCATCGGCGATGGCGCAGGCGTTCGGACGGCCCGGCGCCCGCGGCGCGATCCGCCGGAGGGTCTGAAGTGTCGGCGAGATGGTGCCGCAAGAGGGATTCGAACCCCCGACCCCCTCATTACGAATGAGGTGCTCTACCAGCTGAGCTATTGCGGCCGCAGGCGCCGACGGGCGGCGCGGGCGCGCTTCTCATATCGGCGCGCGCGGCGTTTGACAATGGCCTCTCCACGCGCGGCCGCGCCGCATCGGCGCCGGTTTACCGCCGTGCGCCGGATTGCTAACCCTTTGGGCGCGCCATGTCCGCCGCCATCACAAAGCCCCTGGAGCTCCGCCCCCTCCGAGACGTCGCCATCGAAGACGGTTGCTTCGTCGCGCTCGGGCCCGAGCCGTGGCTGGAGGTCGGCCCGCTCGCGCGGTTCCGCCGCGGCGCGACGATCGAAATCTGCTATGCCGCGGGCCTCACGGACCGGATTTCGCGTCCCGTCCTGCAATTCCGCGACCGCAGCGGCCGCGCCTGGAACGCATTGCTGCCCGCGCCCTCCGAGGGCGCCGGCTTCTGGCGCGGGCGCGTGCCGCGCGACACCGTCGAGATCCGCATCAGCCCGACGGACGAACCCGGTCCGTTCCGCTTCACGATCGAATCGGTCCGCGTCCTGTCGCCGCGCGAAATGATGCGGCTGCGCATCGCCTCGCCGCGGCGCGGATTGTTTGCGACCGGCGCCCGCATGGCCCGCCTGCACGAGGAAGCCGATCTCAACCTGCGCTGGATGCTGGAGCGCGCCGAGACGCAGAATTTCGACCATTGGCGCGCGCGCCGCAGCCGGCCCGGACCGATCGCGGAAATTTCCCCGTCCCAGGTGGCGGTGGCGATCCGAGGCGCGGACGACGTGGCCGGGATCGCGCGCGCGGCAGCCGCGCTGCTCGCCCAGACCCACGCGCGCTGGCGGCTGGCCCTTCCCGACGCCTCGCCCGAGGTCGCCGCCTGGGCGCAAGCGCAGGCCGATCCGCGCATCGCGGCGGGAACTCTCGAGGACGCGGCCTTCGTCATGCCGCTCGACGCCGGCGACCGGCTTGTTCCGCATGCGCTCTCGGCGTTCCTCGCCAAATTCGCGCGTCATCCCGGCTACGAGATCGTCTACAGCGACGAGACGCGTCGCCCACGCCCCGGCGTCGCCGCCGAGGCCGTGTTCAAGCCGGACTGGAGCCCGACCCGGCAGGCTTACAGCCCCTACGTCGGCCGCGCCGCGATGCTGCGCGGTCCTGTCGCCCGGCGCCTTCTTGCGACCGGGCGCGCGAGCGATACGCCACAGGCGCTGGTCGACGCCGCCCTTGGCGAGGCCGCGCCCGGCGCCGTCGGCCATGTGGCGCGCGCGCTGGTCGAGACGGCCGGTCCCGCGCCCCTGCGGCCGCGCATGGACCGCAGGGCGCCGCCGGCGAACGCGGCTCGGCGCAAGGTCACGATCATCATCCCCACGCGCGACCGCATCCGCCTGCTCGAACGCTGCCTGGACTCGATCCTCGCCAGAACGCGCTACGGCGACTACGACGTCATGGTCATCGACAACGGCAGCGTTCAGCCAATGACGCTCGCCAGTCTGGACAGATACGCGCGCATCGAGCCGCGCATCTCCGTCCTGCGCAATCCGATGCCGTTCAATTTCGGCGCCTTGTGCAACTTCGGCGTCGCCCATGCGCGCGGCGACACGATCGTCTTCCTCAACAACGACACGGTGATCCTGCAACGCGACTGGATCGAGCGCATGCTGGAATTCGCCGTCCGGCCCGACGTCGGCGCCGTCGGCTGCAAGCTCGTCTATCCGAACGGGCGCGTGCAGCATTCGGGCGTCGTGCTCGGCCTGGGCGGCGTCGCCGGCCATTTCGGCGACGGAATCGGACGCCGCGCCAGAGGCTGGCTCGGCGGATCGCTCGGCCCTCACGAGACGTCCGCCGTCACGGCGGCCTGTCTCATGGTCGAGCGCGACAAGTTCGAGACGGTCCAGGGATTCGACGAGAAGAACCTGCCGATCGAGCTCAACGACGTCGATCTCTGCCTGCGGCTCGACGCGCGCGGCTGGCGCACGATCTGCGATTGCCGCGTCATCGTCGCGCACCACGAATCCGCGAGCCGCGGCGGCGCGACGCTGCGTCTGCAGCGCGTCTACCGCAAGGAGCGCGAATATTTCGCGGCGACATGGGGCGGGGCGATCCGCAGCGATCGCTACTTCAATCCCAACCTGTCGCTCTACGACCGCGAGCCGAAGCTCGGTTAGGGCTGTTCGCGACGATGTGAAATTGCGGCGCCGTCATTGTGAGCAACGACGGTATCGGTGCGCTGGTTCACCCTCCGTTAACCATGAAGCCGACGCTTTGCCGCGTTGCCGCAAGAACTGCGCGCAATTCTCTTTACGTTAAAACCCCATTAGCAAATCGACTCGTATCGTCCCGATCTCGTTGATGACTAAGCGACTGAAATTGAATTGCCTTCAATTCATCGCCGTTATCGGGTCCAAGGGCCCAATACATCGGCGGCCGCAGCGCCGGGCCAGGCTGCGCCGTCTTCGAAGCAAGAGATACGGCCGCGGGCAGACATCCGCCGCCTGAAGTAGAGGACAACAAGATGCGTATGGTTCGTATTCTGGCGGCCGCCCTTTCGGCTTCCACGATCGCTGGCGCCGCCGTGGCCGCCGATCTTCCCTCCCGCAAGGCGCCGCCGCCGGCCTACGTGGCGCCGGTCCCGATGTTCACCTGGACGGGTCTCTACATCGGCGTGAACGGCGGCGGTTTCATCAACAATTCCCGCATCGGCTCGTTCGCCGGCTTCGGCAATTCGGGCAAGCTCGGCGGCGGAAGCTATCTCGTCGGCGGCACGATCGGCTACAATTGGCAGACGGCCAACGGCATGGTCCTCGGCGTCGAGGCCGACGCCGACTATCGCGGCAAGGCGTCCGAAACGCCGCCGCTGTTCCTCAACGTGAACTCGAACGACGGCGTGCTCGGGTCGGCCCGCGTCCGCCTCGGCTACGGCTTCGATCGCGCGCTGATCTACGTGACCGGCGGTCTCGCCTTCGGCAACGCCATTGCCCCGAACGCCCTGGTCTCGCCGTTCTTCGGCGTCGCCGCCGCCCGCAGCGGCTCCAACCCGACCTTCGGCGTCGGCTGGACCGCGGGCGCGGGCCTCGAATACGCGCTGAACAACAACTGGTCGGTCAAGGGCGAATATCTCTACGCCGATCTCGGCTCGAAGAGCTGGGTCTACAACGCCGGCCTCGTGCCGGTCTCGGTGGCGGGAACCAGCGCCGCGCACGAACTCAAGGCGGGCGTCAACTACCGCTTCAACTTCGGCGGCGTCCCCGTCTACGCGAAATATTGATCGCTTTCCCCACGCGAGAACGCCCGGCCCTGCGGCCGGGCGTTTTGCTTTGCGGGTCAGACCTTGCCGAGCTTGCCCAGAATCTGCTCGATGTCGCCGATGCGGTGATGGGTCAGGTCCTTCGCCACTTCGCCCTTCACGTGTTTCAACGTCTCGCCGTGCAGGCTCCTGCGCAGGTCGCCCAGGACCTTCGGCGGCGCGACCAGCGTGATCTCCTTGCAGGCGCCCGCGCGCACCGCCTCGTCGATCTCGGCCGCGACGCTTTCGGCGAATCGATGCTCGGCGAGTTCGTGCCAGTCGGTCGTCTCGACCGCGCTGCGCGGCCCCATGCTCGCCTGCGCGCGGCCCGGCGCGTCCGTCCCCTGATCGCGCGTCGCCGGATTGTCGTCGAGACGCACCGCCGCGCGCCGCAGGTCGAGCAGATCGGCGTCGCCCTCGTTGCGCAGGAACAGCGCCTTGCGGCCGTCGCCGACGAGAACCCAGGCCTTGTTGTGGATGCGGACAAGCGTCATCGCTTTCTCCTTGTCGTTGGACGTCGATTCAACGCCCGATCGCGCGCGGGGGCGATGACGGAGCGCAAGGACGCGCGGCGACCCAAATGCGGCGTTCGCGAAATGCTAACGCGCGAGCGCCAGAATGGTTGAATGCGATTCGCTCATATCCTGTTCGCGCTCGTCGGCGCTCACATCGCCAGCGGCTGCGCCGTCGTGACGGTCGTCGGCGCGGTCGGATCGGCGGGCGCGACCGCCGTCTCGACGGCCGGCGGCGTCGCCGTCACCGGCGCCAGCGCCACGCTCTCCGGGGCGAGCGCCGTCGCCCGCGCCGCGACGCCGAGCTTCAGCAGCGAGGACAAGCCGGCGCAGTAACGCCGGCTTCAGCGCTCAATTGCCGCCTTCGAGCAGGCGGCGCGCGATCACCATCGCCTGCACTTCCGCCGCGCCCTCGAAAATGTTGAGGATGCGCGCGTCGCACAGCACGCGCGAGATCGCGTATTCGAGCGCGAATCCATTGCCGCCGTGGATCTGCAGCGCATTGTCGGCCGAGGCCCAGGCGACGCGCGCGCCGAGCAGCTTCGCCATGCCGGCCTCGAGATCGCAGCGGCGGCCCTCGTCCTTGGCGCGGGCCGAGAAGTAGGTGAGCTGGCGGGCGATATGCGTCTCCACCGCCATCATCGCGATCTTGTCGGAAACGCGCGGGAAATCGAGCAGCGGCTTGCCGAACTGGATGCGTTCCTTGGCGTAGCGCAGCCCCAGCTCCATCGCCGACTGCGCGACGCCGACCGCGCGCGCGGCGGTCTGGATGCGCGCGGATTCGAAGGTCTGCATGAGCTGCTTGAAGCCCTGCCCCTCCTCGCCGCCGAGCAGATTGTCCGCCTTCACCTCGAAACCGTCGAAGCCGATCTCGAATTCCTTCATGCCGCGATAGCCGAGCACCTCGATCTCGCCGCCGGTCATGCCCTTCGCCGGGAAGGGATTGGAATCGTCGCCGCGCGGCTTTTCCGCCAGCAGCATGGACAGGCCCTTGTAGCCGGGCTCGTTCGGATTGGTGCGCACCAGCAACGTCATCAGGTCGGCGCGCACGGGATGGGTGATCCAGGTCTTGTTTCCGTAGACCTTGTAGACGTCGCCCTCCTTTACCGCGCGCGTGCGCAGCGAGGCGAGGTCGGAGC
>OEIU01002031.1_pt1 | contig 11434 bp, 15 predicted proteins | sample 1539221 | NCBI WGS metagenome assembly OEIU01 (sample SAMN03792071, study PRJEB22550) | activated sludge metagenome | feature: wastewater treatment plant; material: activated sludge; isolation source: Wastewater treatment plant of a petroleum refinery complex | place: Argentina: Zarate | collected... | reverse complement strand
GCCTTCGGAAAGATCGTCGACTCCCTGGTGGGCGACGTCATCATGCCGGTGATCTCGGCCATCCTGGGCGGCCGCTTCGACTTCAGCAACCTGTTCATCGCGTTGGGCAAGGTGCCCGAGGGCACCGCGATGACGCTCGACGCGGTCAAGAAGGCGGGCGTGCCCGTCTTCGCCTACGGCAACTTCATCACGATCCTGATCAACTTCATCATCCTCGCCTTCGTGATCTTCATGATGGTCAAGATGATGAACCGCTGGAAGGAGCAGCCGGCCCCCGCTGCCCCGGCCGCCCCGCCCGCGCAGGAAGTGCTGCTGGGCGAAATCCGCGACCTGTTGAAGACCCGCGCCTGACGACCCGCGCCTGGCCGCCGGCCCGGCCGCGAGGCCGGGCCACGCTCACACCGGGTTGTCGTCGTCGACGAACCGGTGCGCGATGCGCAACCGGGCGGCGACGTGCTCGCCGAGCGCCTGCACGCCGTAGCGCTCGGTCGCGTGGTGGCCTGCGGCGAAATAGACGACGCCGGCCTCGCGGGCCAGGTGCGTCGTCCGCTCGGCGATCTCGCCGCTCACGAACGCGTCGGCGCCCGCCGCGATCGCCTGATCGAGCATGTCCTGCGCCGCGCCGGTGCACCAGGCCAGGCGCCGGATGGAACGATCGAGCGCCCCCACCGCCAGCGGCTCGCGGCCGAGCCGCTTGCCGAGTTGCCGCGCGACCTGCGCGGCGCTCGCCGGCCGCGCGAGGTCGTGCCACGCGATCAGGTCCTGCTCCCCCGCGTGGCCGTCGACGCGCCAGCCCATCCGCGCGGCGAGCTGCGCGTTGTTGCCCAGTTGCGGATGCACGTCCAGCGGCAGGTGATACGCGAACAGGTGCAGGCCGTGGCCGAGCACTTCGGCCAGCCGGGCACGCCGCGTGCCCGTCACCCGCGGATCTTCGCCGCGCCAGAACCAGCCGTGGTGAACCAGCAGCGCGTCGGCGCCGTCGTCGACCGCAGCGCGAATCAGCGCGAGGCTCGCGGTGACGCCACTCACCAGCCGGCGGATCGGGCGCTCGCCTTCCACCTGCAGGCCGTTTGGGCAATAATCGGCGAACCTGCTCGCCCCGAGTACCTCCTCGAAGCACGCCGACAATTCGGCGGCGGTCACCGCCGCGGCAGCCGAACCGCGTTCCGTGCGTCCCTCTCCGCGTCGCCGAGTCATGCTCAAGAAGCTCTGGTTGGTCTTTGCGCAGGCGGTCACGATCCTGCTGGCGCTGCTGTTCACGTTCGCGACGCTGCGTCCCGAATGGCTGCCGCAACGGTGGGTGCGCGAGCGGCCGCCGCTGTCGGCGCCCGCGCCCGGCGCCACCGTGGAGCCAGCCGCCGGCGATTCTGCGCCGGCTACCGGCACTGCTGCCGGCCGCGTCACGCCGATTCTGTCATACAGCGAAGCGGCGCGTCGGGCGACCGCGGCGGTGGTCAACATCTACACGATGAAGGCCGCGCGCGTTCCGCAGGACCACCCGCTGCTCGGCGACCCGCTGTTCCGCCGGTACTTCGGCGACCAGTTCGGGGATCGCCAGCAGCCCAGCAGCCTCGGCTCGGGGGTGATCGTCTCCGCCGACGGATACGTGCTCACCAACCACCACGTCGTCGAAGGCGCCGACGAGATCGAAGTGCTGCTGGCCGACGGCTCGCGTGCGCGCGCCCGGGTCGTCGGCTCCGATCCGGAGACCGACCTGGCCGTGCTGCGCATCGACCTGTCCGACCTTCCGGCCATCGCGTTCGGCAATGCCGACGCCGCGCGCGTCGGGGACGTCGTGCTGGCGGTGGGCAATCCGTTCGGCGTCGGACAGACCGTGACGATGGGCATCATCAGCGCGCTCGGGCGCACGCAACTGGGCATCAACACCTTCGAGAACTTCATCCAGACCGACGCCGCGATCAACCCGGGCAACTCGGGCGGCGCGCTGGTCGACACCGAAGGCCGGCTGCTCGGCATCAATACGGCGATCTACTCGCGCACCGGCGGGTCGCTCGGCATCGGTTTCGCGATCCCGGCCAGCACCGCGCGCCAGGTGATGGAGCAGATCGTCGCCACCGGTTCGGTCACCCGCGGCTACATCGGCGTCGAGCCGCAGGACCTCACTCCCGAGCTGGCCGAGGCGTTCAAGCTGCCGCGCAAGGACGGCGCGATCATCGCCGGCGTGATGCGCAACGGGCCGGCCGATCGCGCCGGCGTCAAGGTCGGCGACATCCTGGTCGAGGTCGAAGGGCAGCAGGTGACGAACACTGCGACGATGCTCAACGTGATCGCGCAGCTCAAGCCGGGATCGACCGCGCGCTTCCGCTTCGTGCGCGACAGCAGCACGATCGAGATCCCGATCCGCATCGGCAAGCGCCCGAAGCCGGGGGCCCCGCGCGAGTGAGCGCGAGGACGGTCGGGCGAGCTAGCGCTGCCCTCCGCCCGGCAGCGTCGGGTCGACCGGCGCCGGCGCGACGCTCGCGCCGCCAGGTTCGCCCGAACCCGCCTCCGCAGCCTCATCGTCGTCGGGAGCGCGGCTGCGCGCCTTGATGAAGCCCGCCAGCACGATGCCCAGCTCGTAGAGCAGGATCAGCGGGATCGCGAGCATGAACTGGCTGAGCACGTCGGGCGGGGTCAGCACCGCCGCGACGATGAAGGCGCCGACCACCACGTAGCGGCGCGCCGCGCGCAGCTGCTCGGTCGTGACCATGCCCAGCTTGACCAGCAGCATCTCGGCCACCGGCACCTCGAAGGTCAGGCCGAAGCCGAAGAAGATCGCCAGCGTGAAGTCCCAGTACTTCTGCAGGTCCTGCAGCACGTCGGCGCCGGTGCGCGAAGCGAACGCAAAGAAGAACTTGTAGGCGGCCGGCAGCACGAACCAGTAGGCGAAGGAGATGCCGACGACCAGGAAGAAGATGCTCGAGACGATCAGCGGCAGCGCGAACTTCTTCTCGTGCTCGTACAGGCCCGGCGCGACGAAGGCCCACGCCTGGTACATGATCCACGGCAGGGAAAGCAGCACCGCGGCCAGGAACGACACCTTGGTCAGCGTGAAGAACGCGCCGGCCTGGTCGGTGAAGATCGGTTTGGTGCCCGGCGGCAGCGCCTGATACAGCGGCAGCGACAGGAACTTCATGATCTCGCCGGAGAAGTAGAAGCACACGCCGAACAGCACGAGCACCACCACCAGCGACCGGATCATCCGGTCGCGCAGTTCGACGAGGTGGGAGACGAAGCTTTCTTCCTGGCTCATGGAGATCGGATCGGGCTGCGGGCGCCCGGGCGCCCGCTGGGCCGGTGCCGCGCGGCGCGCGGACCGGGCCGTGTCAGTGGTGACGGCGCTTCGGACGCTTGTGCCCGAGCTCCTTCTCGCGCTCGATGCGCCGGTCGTGGATCCGCTCGCGCAGGCGCCGCTGCGCGTAGACCTTGTCCCAGTCGGTGGCCGGCTCGCTGGCGCCGGCCTTCGTGCCGTCGAGGTCGGCAGCGATCGAGTCGAACTGCGACTGGGTCTCGGAGATCGTCGACTTGAGCGTGGCTTCGAGGTTCTGCGCCGCGCCGGTGACCTCGCTCTGGAGCTTGCGCAATTCGTCGAGTTCCATCTGGCGGTTGATGTCCGACTTCACGTCGGCGACGTAGCGCTGAAGCTTGCCGAGCCACTGCCCGGCCTGCTTCGCGACCTTCGGCAGGCGCTCGGGGCCGAGCACGATCAGGCCCACGATCGCCACGATGACCATCTCGGAGAAACCGAAATCGAACATCTTCGCGTCTCAGGCAGTCGGCCGACCGGCCATCGCGGCCCCCGGAAACGACGCGAGCGGCCGCAGGCGACCGCTCGCAGGCGAAACGGGGCGCTCGATGCGTCGATCAGCTCTTTTCGCGGGCCTCGACATCGATGGTCTTCGACGATGCCTGCTGCGATTCGGAGGCCGCCTTCTCGGTGCCTTCCTTGACGCCTTCCTTGAACCCGCGCACTGCGCCGCCGAGGTCGGACCCGATGTTGCGCAGCTTCTTGGTCCCGAAGATCAGCATGATGATCACCAGCACGATCAGCCAGTGCCAGATGCTAAGACTTCCCATGTCGTACTCCCGTCAGGTGCGGTTCATGCCGGAACCGAGTGGATCTGGCCCGCCAAGCACATGTACGTGGAGATGATACACCTCCTGCCTGCCCACCCTTCCGTTGTTGACTACCACCCGGAATCCGTCGACGGCGCCCTGCTCGCGCGCGAGCTGGCCGGCCACGCCGAGCAGCTTGCCGAGCAGCGCCTGGTACTTCATGTCGGCGTCGTAAAGGTTCTCGAGGTGCAGCCGGGGAACGATCAGGAAGTGCACCGGGGCCGATGGGTGGATGTCGTGGAAAGCGACGATTTCGTCGTCCTCGTAGACCTTTCGCGACGGAATCTCCCCGCGCGCGATCCGGCAAAAGAGGCAGTCGGCCTTCTGGCCCGACGGCGCCTGGCCGCCGGCCGTCGCTCCGGTATGCGTGCTCACTCAGGCATCCTCCCTGGGACCGGACTTCCTCGCGGCCTTCTCGTCCAGTCCGGACAGGCCCTCTCGGCGGGCCAGTTCGTCGAGCACCTGGCGCGGCGACAACCCGAAATGGGCCAGCATCACCAGGCAGTGGAACCACAGGTCGGCGGTCTCGGCGACGATCCGCTCGGGCGCGCCGTCCTTCGCGGCCATCACGGTTTCGGTCGCTTCCTCGCCGATCTTCTTCAGGATCGCGTCGGGCCCCCTGGACAGCAGCCGCGCGACGTAGGAACGCTCGGGGTCGCCCCCCTTGCGCGATTCGAGCACGGCCGCCAGCCGATCGAGGATCGCGCCCGCATCGCCGGACGCCGCGCCGGCGGCCGCCGCGACCGGCGCGCCCCCTGTCTTCGCATCGCTTCGACGCGTCATCGGTAGATCGACTCCGGGTCCTTCAGCACGGGGTCGACCACGACCCAGCGCCCGTCCTCGAGGCGCCTGAAGAAGCACGAGTGGCGACCGGTGTGGCAGGCGATGCCTCCGATCTGCTCGACCTTCAGCAGGACCACGTCGCCGTCGCAGTCCAGGCGCAGCTCGCGGACGGACTGGACGTGCCCGGACTCCTCGCCCTTGCGCCACAGGCGGCCGCGCGAACGCGACCAGTAGACCGCGCGGCCCGTCGCGGCGGTTTCGGCGAGCGCCTCGCGGTTCATCCAGGCCACCATGAGAATGCGGTCGGTCGACGCCTCCTGGGCGATCGCGGGCACGAGACCGTCGGCGTCGAACCGGACTTCGTCCATCCAGGCGCTGTCGCCGCGCGGGTTGCCGGTGCTCGCGGGATCCATGGCTGCCGTGCCCGCGTCAGTCGAGCCGCACCGGGATGCCGCGCTCGGCCATGTAGCGCTTGGCCTGCCCGACGGTGAACTCGCCGAAGTGGAAGATGCTGGCCGCCAGCACCGCATCGGCGCGCCCCTCGGTGACGCCGTCGGCCAGGTGCTGCAGCGTGCCCACGCCTCCGGAGGCGATGACCGGCACGCCCACCGCGTCGGCCACCGCGCGCGTGAGCGCCAGGTCGAAGCCCTGCTTCGTGCCGTCGCGGTCCATGCTGGTGAGCAGGATCTCGCCGGCGCCAAGCCGCTCGACTTCGCGCGCCCACTCGATTGCGTCGCGGCCCGTCGGCTTGCGCCCGCCGTGGGTGAAAACCTCCCAGCGCCCGGGGCCGGCCGCCTTCGCGTCGATCGCGCAGACGATGCACTGCGCGCCGTAGCGGGCGCTCGCGTCGGCGACCAGCTGCGGGTTCTGCAGTGCCGCCGTGTTGATCGATACCTTGTCGGCACCGGCGTTGAGCAGCCGGCGCACGTCGTCGACCGCGCGCACGCCGCCACCCACCGTCAGCGGGATGAAGACTTCCTCGGCTACCGACTCGATCACGTGCAGGATGATGTCGCGTTCGTCGCTCGACGCGGTGATGTCGAGGAACGTGAGCTCGTCGGCGCCCTGCTCGTCGTAGCGACGCGCGATCGCGACCGGGTCGCCGGCGTCGCGCAGGCCGACGAAATTGACCCCCTTCACGACGCGCCCCGCGGTCACGTCGAGGCAGGGGATGATGCGCTTGGTGAGCATCGGCGCGGCGCGCTCAGCCGTTGAGCTCGTCGGCGCGCGCCTGCGCGGCCCGGAAGTCGAGCTTGCCCTCGTACAGCGCGCGGCCGAGGATCGCCCCGGTGACGCCGTCTTCCTCGATGGCGCACAGCTTCTCGACGTCCTCGAGGCTGGCGAAGCCGCCCGACGCGATGACCGGGATGCGCAGCTCGCGCGCGAGCCGCACGGTGGCCTCGACGTTCACGCCGGTGAGCATGCCGTCGCGACCGATGTCGGTATAGATGACGGCCTCGACGCCGTAACCCTCGAACTTCTTCGCGAGGTCGAGCACGTCGTGGCGGGTGAGCTTGCTCCAGCCGTCGGTGGCGACCTTGCCGTCGCGGGCGTCGAGCCCGACGATGATCTGGCCGGGGAACGCGCTGCAGGCGTCGTGCAGGAAGCCGGGATTCTTGACCGCGGCGGTGCCGATGATGACGTAGCTGATGCCGTCGTCGAGGTAGCGCTCGATGGTGTCGAGGTCGCGGATGCCGCCGCCGAGCTGCACCGGCACGTTGCCGCCGACCGCGTCGACGATCGTGCGGATCGCCGCCTCGTTGCGCGGGCGCCCGGCCACGGCCCCGTTCAGGTCGACCAGGTGGATGCGGCGGGCCCCCTGCTCGACCCAGTGCCGCGCGACGGCGCCCGGGTCGTCGGAGAAGACGGTTTCGGCGTTCATGTCGCCCTGTTTCAGGCGGACGCAGCGGCCGTCCTTCAGGTCGATGGCGGGGATGAGGAGCATCGCAATGGGTGACGGTCGGTTCGGAAGCTTGTCGGGTCGCGGCGCGGCCGCACCCGTCCGGGAAGGCTGCCTGCCGGCGGGCGCGGCGGGCTAGGGTTGCCAGTGGATGAAGTTCTCGTAGAGCCTCAGGCCGTTGGCTGCGCTCTTCTCCGGGTGGAACTGGGTCGCGAAAATGTTATCCCGCGCCACCGCCGAGGTAAAGCGAAGCCCGTACTCGGTTTCCCCGACCGACAGTTCGCCGGCCGCGGGCACCGCGTAGAAGCTGTGCACGAAATAGAAGTACGCGCCGTCGGGCACGCCCGACCAGATCGGGTGCGCGCGCGCCTGGACGACGCGGTTCCAGCCCATGTGGGGCACCTTGAGCGCCGCGCCGTCGGGCGCACGCATCGCGTCGCGCCGGAACCGTGTCACCTGTCCGCCGAGCACGCCGAGCCCTTCGGTGTCGCCCTCTTCGCTTCGCTCGAACAGCATCTGCTCGCCCACGCAGACGCCGAACAGCGGCTTGGTGCGCGCGGCCCGCAGCACCGCCTCGCGCAGGCCGGCCGCGTCGAGATAGCGCATGCAGTCGGGCATCGCGCCCTGCCCGGGAAACACGACGCGGTCGGCCTCGTCGACCTGGGCCGCGGTGCCCGACACGACCACGCGCGCCTTCGGCGCGACGTGCTCGAGCGCCTTCGCCACCGAGCGCAGATTGCCCATCCCGTAGTCGACGACCGCGATCAGCACCCCCTTCCCCCTTCCCCCTTCTCCCTTCGCTCGCTCAAAGCGATTCCTTGGTGGAGGGAATGCGCCCGCCGGCGCGGGGGTCGAACTCGACGGCCATGCGCAACGCACGGGCGAACGCCTTGAACACGGTCTCGCACTGGTGGTGGGCGTTCTCGCCGCGCAGGTTGTCGACGTGCAGCGTGACCTGCGCGTGGTTGACGAAGCCCTGGAAGAACTCGCTCGCGAGGTCGACGTCGAAATGGCCGATCATCGCGCGCGTGAACGGCACGTTCCAGTGCAGCCCGGGCCTTCCCGAGAAATCGATGACGACCCGCGTGAGCGCCTCGTCGAGCGGCACGTAGGCGTGCCCGTAGCGGCGGATGCCCTTCTTGTCGCCGATCGCGCGCGCGACGGCCTGGCCGAGCGTGATGCCGATGTCCTCGACGGTGTGGTGCGCGTCGATGTGCAGGTCTCCCTGCGCCTCGACCTCGAGGTCGACGAGGCCGTGGCGAGCGACCTGGTCGAGCATGTGGTCGAGGAACGGCACGCCGGTGGCCAGCTTCTGCTGGCCGCTGCCGTCGAGCGCGACGCGGACCCGGATTCGGGTCTCGGCGGTGTTGCGGGTGACTTCGGCGGTACGCATGGGGATCCGGCGGTTCTCTGGCGGCGCGACCGGCGCGCTGCCGGGGTTCACAAGGACTGGCGCAGCGCCTCGACCAGCAGCCGGTTCTCGTCGGGGGTCCCGACCGTCAGGCGAAGGCAGTTGCGCAGCGATTCGTGCATTCTACCGACGTCCTTGACCAGGACACCGCGGGCGCGCAGCCGCTCGAAGGTCGCCGGGCCGTCGGGCACGCGCACCAGCAGGAAATTGGCGCGCGACGGGAACACCGCCGCGCCGGGCAGGCCGCCGAGCAACGCCCCCAGCGAGCGGGCGAGCGCGTCCCGGTCGGCGCGCAGACGCGCCGCCTGCGCCTCGAACACGTCCAGGTGGTCGAGCGCGAAGCGGGCCGCGGCCTCGGTCAGCACGTTGACGTTGTAGGGCGGCCTCAGCTTGTCCAGTTCGGCGAGCCATGGGCCGGACGCGCTCAGGTAGCCCAGCCGCAGGCCGGCGAGGCCGAGCTTGGAGACGGTGCGCAGGACCATCAGGTTCGGGTAGTGCGGCAGGCGCGGCATCCAGGTGTCGACCGCGAAGGGCTGGTAGGCCTCGTCGATCACCACGAGCCCGGGCGCCGCGTCGAGCACCCGCCCGACCGCCGCCTCGTCGAAGCAGTTACCGGTCGGGTTGTTCGGCCAGGACAGCCAGACGATCGCCGGGCGATGCGCTTCGATCGCGGCGAGCATGCCGGGCAGGTCGAGCGAGAAGTCGGCAGCCAGCGGCACGCCGACGAAACGGCTGCCCGCGAGCCGCGCCGACATCTCGTACATGACGAACGACGGCCACGGGGACAGGTGGACGGCGCCGGGCCGCGCGGTGGCCACCGCGAGCAGCGTGATCAGCTCGTCGGAGCCGTTGCCGAGGAGAACGTCGTAGCCGGCAGGCACGCCGAACCGCTCGCGGATCGCCTGCCTGAGCTCGCGGTAGTCCGGCGCCGGGTAGCGGTTGATCGCGACGTCGGCGAGCCGGCGCGCCAGCTCGGCGCGCAGCGGCTCGTCGAGCCGGTACGGATTCTCCATCGCGTCGAGCTTGACCAGCCCCGCGGCGTCGGGGACATGGTAGCCCTTCATCGCGAGGATGTCGGCCCGCAGCAGCTCGGCCGGTGCCAGGCGGGCGCTCACGACCGCTCGTCCGCTTCGCCCTCCAGGCGCATCTCGGCGCTGCGCGCGTGCGCCTCGAGCCCCTCGCCGCGCGCCAGCGTCGCGGCGATGCGGCCCAGCGTGCGCGCACCCGCCGCCGACACCTCGATGATGCTCGAGCGCTTCTGGAAATCGTAGACGCCCAGCGGCGACGAGAAGCGCGCGGTGCGCATCGTCGGCAGCACGTGGTTCGGCCCGGCGCAATAGTCGCCGATCGACTCGGACGACCAGGGCCCGAGGAACATCGCACCGGCGTGGCGGATGCGCGCCGCCCATTTCGCTGCGTCGGCTGCCGAGATCTCGAGGTGCTCGGCGGCGATCCGGTTCGCGATGTCGCAGGCCTCCTCCATGCTGCGCACGACGACGAGCGCGCCGCGGTCGGCGAGCGAGCGCGCGATCACCTCGCGGCGCTGCATCGTCGGCAGCAACCTGACGATCGAGGCCGCCACCCGGTCGGCGAAGCCGGCATCGGGCGTGAGCAGGATCGACTGCGCCATCTCGTCGTGCTCGGCCTGCGAGAACAGGTCCATCGCGACCCAGTCCGGGTCGGTCGTGCCGTCGCACAGCACCAGGATCTCGCTGGGCCCGGCGATCATGTCGATGCCGACGGTGCCGAACACCCGGCGCTTGGCCTCGGCCACGTAGGCGTTGCCGGGGCCGACGATCTTGTCGACCGCCGGCACGGTGGCCGTGCCGTAGGCGAGCGCCGCCACCGCCTGCGCGCCGCCGATCGTGAAGACACGGTCGACGCCCGCGATGCAGGCGGCGGCCAGCACCAGCGGATTGCGCACCCCGCCCGGCGTGGGCACGACCATCACCAGTTCGGGGACGCCCGCCACGCGGGCCGGCAGCGCGTTCATCAGCACCGACGACGGATAGGCGGCCTTCCCGCCGGGCACGTAGAGCCCGACCCGGTCGAGCGGCGTGACCTGCTGGCCGAGCCGGGTGCCGTCGGCCTCGGTGTACGACCACGACTTCGCCAGCTGGTGCGAGTGGTAGTTGCGCACGCGCTCGGCGGCCGCCTGCAGCGCATCGCGCTCGGCGGCGCCCAGCGAATCGAGCGCCGCCTGCAGCTCGGCCCGGGGCAATTCGAGGGCTGCGGCATCGGTCACGTCGACGCGGTCGAAGCGCCGCGTGTATTCGAGCAGGGCCTCGTCGCCCCGGCGTCGCACCTCGCGAAGGATCTCGGCGACGGCGCGCTCGACCGCGCCGTCCTGCATCGGCTCGTAGGCGAGCAGCGCGGCGAGCCGCCGGTCGAAATCGGGGCTGCGGCTGTCCAGTCGGGTGATCGGTACGCTGGCACTCATCGCCCGCCCCCCGCCGCGCGGCCGATCGCCGCCACCAGCGGCTCGAGCTGCGCGGATTTCGTCTTCAGCGACGCCTGGTTGACGATCAGCCGCGACGAGATCTGCATGATCTCCTCGACCTCGACCAGGTGGTTGGCGCGCAACGTGCTGCCAGTGCTCACCAGGTCGACGATCGCGTCGGCAAGGCCGACCAGCGGCGCGAGTTCCATCGACCCGTACAGCTTGATCAGGTCGACGTGCACGCCCTTGGCGGCGAAGTGCTCGCGCGCGACCTGCACGTACTTGGTGGCGATGCGCAAGCGCGCTCCGCGCCTCACCGCGTTGGCGTAATCGAAGCCGTCCGGCGCTGCCACGCACATCCGGCACCGCGCGATGCCGAGGTCGACCGGCTGGTACAGGCCCTCCCCGCCGTGCTCGAGCAACACGTCCTTGCCGGCCACGCCGAGGTCGGCCGCGCCGTACTGGACGTAGGTCGGCACGTCGGAGGCGCGCACGATGATCAGCCGCAGGCCCGGGTCGCCGGTGGGCAGGATCAGCTTGCGGGAGGCCGCGATCGACGCGTCGACCGGAATGCCGGCGGCCGCGAGCAGCGGCAGCGTTTCGTCGAAGATGCGGCCCTTCGACAGGGCGAGCGTTATCACGTCAGTGGCTCCAGCTTGCGTCGCACGAGCTGCGATACGGAACGTCTGCGTACGGAACGTCTGCGCGGGCAAAGGCGTGGGCCGTGCGCCGCGGGCGCGCCGGGTGCTTGCCCCCGCTTCGCGGGGGTGCCCTGCGATGCTCG
>OEIU01002030.1_pt1 | contig 11435 bp, 13 predicted proteins | sample 1539221 | NCBI WGS metagenome assembly OEIU01 (sample SAMN03792071, study PRJEB22550) | activated sludge metagenome | feature: wastewater treatment plant; material: activated sludge; isolation source: Wastewater treatment plant of a petroleum refinery complex | place: Argentina: Zarate | collected... | reverse complement strand
GGCGAACTGGTGTTCAGCCAGAGCCAGCCGGTGTCGGCCCTGTTCATTCTGAAGAGGGGCCGGGTGCGCATTTTCCGGGTCACCGAGGAGGGCAAAGCCCTGACGATGGCCATTCTTGAGCCCGGCGCCGTGTTCGGCGAAATGATGATGGTCGGCCAGCGGATGTACGACAACTATGCGGAGGCCATCGACCATGTGGACCTGTGCCTCATGGGCGTCAAGGATGTCGAACGGTATTTGCTGTCGGACCCCCGCATCGCCATTCGAATCTCCCGCCACCTGGGGGAGCAGGTGGTGCGGTTGGAGGAGCGTCTGACCGATCTCGCGCTCCGCCCGCTGCTGTCGCGCGTCTCAAGTACGCTCGTGCGGTTGGCGGAATCTGCCCGCACGCCAAGGTTTTCGCATCCGACGATCCGGCTCACCCACGACCAGCTGGCGGGGCTGCTCGGGGCGACGAGGGAGTCCACGAGCAAGACGATGGCGGAGCTGGCGTCGCGCGGCATCATCCGGCATGGTCGGGCCCGCGTCATCATCCAGGACCTGGATGCGCTCTCGCTGCTCGCCCGCCAGTCCGGCTGAACCGCCCCGTTCCTGACCCCGCCTATGGCACGCGCGGGTGTTTCTGGCCAACGCGGGTGTTGCAACACGCGCGCCAGGTGAAATCTCCCGCGTCACGCGAGCGGTAGCTCGCCGCCCATCGATCGTCTCGAAACCGGACTTCAAGGCTCCTGTGTTAGAGTTGAGCCTCGTAACGCGGGGTGGAGCAGTTCGGTAGCTCGCCGGGCTCATAACCCGGAGGTCACAGGTTCAAATCCTGTCCCCGCAACAGAAAAGGCCCGGAATCATTGCGATTCCGGGCCTTACTCTTTTTCCGAAAGGCTCACTCGCCACTTTCACTCGCCACGTTGGCCATAACGTCGGGGCTGAGAAGGCCTTCCAAAAGGGCGGCATTATCAGCCGTCTGACGGTGTTTCTCAATGTAGTGAGCCTCGGTTACTCGGGAGTCGGCGTGCCCAAGTTGCTGAGCGGCCGCGTCAATGTTCACGGACCCCTCCAGGATGGTCGCAACGCTCCGGCGGAGTGTGTGTGGGGTCACCCACTCAAGGTCAGAACCATGTCGTGCCTCACGCCAAGCCCGTCGGATGTTTCCGGGTGAGATGCAGCGGCCCGTCCCGGACGTGAAGACGAGGTCGGGGCTGCCATTGAGCTCCATCTGTCGCCGAAGTGCTCTCACGACGAATGCGGGAAGCGTGATTTTGCGAACTGACTCTTGTGACTTCGGAAAAGGTTGCCGCTGGACACCACCGGCGCCAGCCACCTCGATGAGGGTTCCTGTCACGATGAGCCCGGGGACCTCGGCATCAAGATTCAGGTCGGCGGGGCGGAGGGCCAAGACCTCACCAATGCGAAGACCGGTGCCAATCATCACCTCGATGGCGTCAGTTGCAGCGAATGAAGGGTCGCGTGGCGCCCCATTCTTTCCGGTGCTCTCAGTGCGCCAGGCGGCCAGGAGGGCTCTCATCTGGTTGAACCCCGCTGCGTCCAGCGCCCGCACTGGTCTTGGTTTTCCTGGCTTCTGCCGCGGCACACTCAGCACAGGGTTCATCGGGATGGCCCCGTCGAGTACGCAGGTCATGAGCACCATCCGCAGAACCTTGCGCGCGTTCCGGGCTTGGGTAGGTGTCGTCCGTGTCAGTTTCTTCAGATATTTGTCGATGATTCCAGGGGTCAGTTCCGAGACCTTTTTCCTTCCGAATTCCGGCAGGAGGGTCTGGCGCGCGACGTGGCGGTAGAACTGACGCGTCTGCGGGCGGCGGTCTGGGTCTTGATTGACTTCCATAAGCCACACGGCAATGGCATCGCGCATAAGGGTGTCGGCCTCAATGCACTCGATGTCAGTCTGCAAGTCATCATTAGCGGGTACCGGCAGCTTGCCTCGCTTCGGCCGCCGGATGGGTGGCCCGGTGCGGGCATTCAGCTTGTTTGCCAGCGCTTCGCGAGCCGCGTCATCTGAGTCGCCGGTTGCCTCCACGGAGCGGAGCGCACCATCCGAGTCCCTCACTCGGCATCGGGCAGCGTACCTACCGGACGCAAGTACTCGGACAGCGACCCTGCCGCTGCCGGCGGGTCCCCCCTGAAGCCCGCGGTTCGCCATTACGCTGCCTCCCCCGTCGTTTCGAGCCAACGGTCGACGTTGGACCTCCGGTAGCGAAGGTAGCGGCCGACTCGGTAGGCAACCGGGCCAGAGCCCGGCCGTGAGCGCCAGGCGTAGAGTGTGGCCTTCGGGACGCCAAGATAGCCGCTGAGTTCCTCAGCGGTCATTAGGCGGTCGTCGTTCCGCACTGTTTCTGTGATGGTAGGCATGTCCATGCCCTTTCTATGCGCGGCAGTGCTCACTGTCCTTTGACAGCTGTTTGCGCAGGTGGTCGTTTGTCACTGCTAATAGCTCTATGCGGCGACTTCTCGACCGGCTGGGACTTTTCAAGTTCCAGAGGCCTGGAAGAGGCCTCGAACTCTCACATGCGGCAAATCTGGCTTCAATCATCAATATCCGGCCTGCAGCGGGCTCCGGCTTCGCCTCCGCCCGCATCGTCGCGTTTCTGAGTGTCCGCAGCATGTGTCGCGAAGACAACCCCGGCGCGCACCACCACGCTGTCTGAACACGTCGCAACGAATTACCCAGCGTCGCGTTCCACGACGCCCTCGTCACACTCCGCGACGACAAGCCTTCCCGCTTCGCCCCGCTTTCGACCGGGCGACGCATAGCGTCTCACGCAGCCCGCTGGTCCTGGCCCGTTCTGGGGTTCGGCTTTTGCCCGTCCCGGCAGGTCCCGGGCCGCGCCCTCGGTAGGGTTGTCCGAACCGGTGCGGGGGTCGTGCCGGGCAAAGATCAGGGGGATTCATGGCTAAAACGCCAGAACTGACCGAGCATGAGCTGTACCAGTGGCTTTTGACGCAGCGGATTCTGCATGAGGCAGGTCTCTTGGAGCCGGACCAGGTGGCTTTGCTCGACACGATGAACGACGGCACCGAGTTACTGAAGTGGAATGCACCGCTCACAGACGAGGACTGGGGTCACGCAATGGATGCTGACCACCCTGAACTGAACGCCGCTTTCGAGGCCTGGTGGAACGCGACCGGGATGTCCCCGGAGCCGATGACGTTCGCACAGATCAAGGCGAAGGCTCTCGCCGAGATGTAGCTAGGGCCGCCACGCTCCGTCCCGCGGCGTTACGCTCCTGCCACGTCTAAGCTGGGCGGTTGGCAGCTGTAAACCCGTCTGTGCGCGGCTGGCGGGCGCTGGGACGTGGTTCTGGGGGTGTTTTGGCTGATCAGGAAGACTTTTCGGCGTAAGTTAGCAGCCCCGGTTCTCATCTGTCGGCGTTTGATGCGAGAGCGGATTCACGACGCGCACGCTTGGATGTAGTCGACGAGCTTTCCGCCGGTGAGTGTGACGTGGACGTCATGCTTCGCATCCGGAACGGGGAAGCCACCGTAACTTCCACCAAATGTCACGGTGACCACGTAAGTGCGTCCTGCCGGGGGACTTGTCATGGCTTTGTTGCAGCTTGTCGCTTCGGCGAGCAGCCACGTTGTGTCAGGGCTGATGGTGGTGAGATCGGGCACGCTGGTCTCTACGTCAGCGTTGGCAATGAGCGCTGCTATACCCGCAGCGAATGTCGGTGCTGCCTGGTTGTAGATCGGTGAGTCATTCGCCCCGATCCACGCAGCGCCAGCGGTGGGGCTTTTCTGGAAGGCGATACTGCGGTCGTAGTAGAACTTTCGGATCATCTCTTTGATATCTGAGGCCAGCACGGTTGTACTTGCGTCGTCACCAATCACGGCGAGAGGCTTCTTTGATTTGGCAGTCGCGCTGATAGTCGTTCGGTATTTCAATGTTCCGGTGGACTTCACCGTCGTTGTGTAGCTCGCGGCGAGTTTGGGACCCTTATCCGTGACCTTCTTGACGGTGGTCCAGGTAGTGCCGTCTGCCGATGATTGAATGCGGATGACGACTGAATCGGTTCGTTTATCAGCGATTGCTCCGGAGTACGTGACCGTTACTGGATCTCCCAAAAGTGTGTCAACCGGAGCAGTCACCTCCACCTCCGAGTGAATCTGCTTCCCGGCAAGAGGGCTCGAACAGCCCGTGAGTGTCGAGATTACGAGGGCGACGGCCCCGAGAGACATGGCTGCGGTGTGAGTGAACTTCATTGTGGGCGCGTCTCCATCGGGTTGCATCACCACTTTGGTGGGATTATCCGAAGCTTAGTAACCGTGTGCCGTTGGCACGACGCCCCAAGCGGGGGGTCTGCTGCACGGTTAGGTGACAGTTCTAGTCACGCCGCGAGTGCGACGGTCGTGTCCATGATGGCTTCGAATTCGATCGGGGTCAAACGCCCCAATGAGGCCTGTCTGCGACGACGGTGATAGGTGCGCTCGATCCAGGTCACTATCGCGATCCGCAGCTGCTGCCGGGTGGTCCAGGATTGGCGGTCGAGGACATTCTTCTGCAGCAGGGCGAAGAAGCTCTCCATGGCCGCGTTGTCGCCGGCCGCAGCAACTCTTCCCATGGATCCGACCATCCTGTTACGGGTCAGTGCGCGCAGGAACTTCCGGCTGCGAAATTGCGATCCTCTATCGCTATGCACCACGCAGCCGGCGGTGTCACCGCGCATCGCGACCGCGTTTTCGAGCGCTCTGACTGCGAGGTGGGACTTCATCCTCGAGTCGATCGAGTAGCCGACGATCTTGTTCGAGAAGGCGTCCTTGATCGCGCAGAGATAGAGCTTGCCTTCTGCGGTCCTGTGCTCGGTGATGTCGGTCAGCCAGAGCTGGTTCGGCTTGTCGGCGGTGAACTCGTGCCGGATTCGGCCGTCTTCGTCGGTGACAGTGCAGAGGTCGTCGTGGACGGGTGGTCCGGGCTTCTTGCCGTTCTTGCCCTTCTTCTTCCCGAACGCGGACCACCAGCCATTCTCAGACGTGATCTTCCACGCGGTCCGATCCGACATGGCCTCGCCCGCATCACCGGCTTCGTCCGCGAGGAGACGATGCCCGAACTCGGGGTCGTCCCGGTGCGCGTCAAACAGCGCGTTCGCGCGATACGCCTGCACCCGCTCCGCCTGGGTGATCGGGTCGGCCAACCACCGGTAGTAGGGCTGACGAGAGAGCTTGAGAACCCGGCACGTCACCGTGACGGGGATCCCCGCAGCGGCGAGCTCTGTCACGAGCGGGTAGTACCTTTTCCCGGCAGATGCGCCTGCGCGAAATACGCCGCAGCACGGCGGAGTACCTCGTTCTCCTGCTCGAGAAGCCGGTTGCGCTTGCGCAGTTCCCGGACCTCATCGCTCTCCGCACGGGTCACGCCAGGCTGCTCGCCATCCTCGATGCGGGCTTGACGCATCCATTTGTCCAGAGTCCCGACATGGACACCGAAATCTTTCGCGATCTGCGCGAGAGTGACCTCCGGTTCGCGCTGCTGCGCGACACGAACCACGTCGTCGCGGAACTCCTTGGGAAACGGCTTGGGCATAATGACATCCTTCCAGGCCAGCCCTCCGGGCTAGCCACTTCAGATGTCACCTAATCGTGCAGCAGACCCATGGCAGCAAGGGTGCGCTTGATCGTTCCGACAGGATCGCGCAACCTCTGTGATCCGTGTTGCCTGGTGTTCATTGGTGCGCCGAAAGTCCTACCCTGTGTTGCGAGAAGCTCGCTGTGTTCGATGACCCTTTGACCTCTTTACCTTTCGCCGAGTGGGTGTATCGACGCTTCGAGGCAGAGGTGAGTTCCAAAGTTCTTTTGGCAACGAGGTGCGCAAGCTATTTGTTGATGTCTTTAAAGTATTGGATCGCCCAAAGATCTGTCCTGTCCGGATACTCGGCGAGGGTCACGCGTTTAACAATTACTCCATCATCGCCTACATCGAAAGAGCCATAGTCGGAAGTTGCGGCAGTGTTTGTTGCGCCGTTCAGAGCAGCCTGCACGGCCGCGACAGGGTCATTCCCCGTCACGACTAAAACAGACGCTGGATAAGGCGCGCTCCCGAGAGAAAGTTTGTAGTCGCCAGCACACACAACGGTTAGCCCGTTTGCGAGGAACTGGCGACTGAAGGCAGTCGGTGAAATAGGCTCCTTATGGCCGCCATTTATCTGCGCCTGTGTTTGATCCACGACGTTGAGCGAGCACATGGGTGATTGGTTCGCAGCGCACCCACCAAGTGAGGCAACGATGAGGAGTGCGAAAGCTGAAGCCGCAATTGTGCGGGGTTGTCCTTTTCTTACCAAATTCTGTCTGTGGAAGTGGATCATGAGGTCATCCTATTGAAATACTGCGAAGGTGACGGGCGTTTCGCCGCGGGTCGTTGCCATCTGATGAGGGAGTGTCACCATTTGCAGGGCAGATTGCCTCGGAATTGGTCGTCCAATAGTAGCCAAGGGTATTGTTATCGCCGAGTTGATGATTGTGAGTGTCGTAGCGCCGTTGATGGCAGCTTGCTAGCGGTCCGGTCTGGGCAACGACTCGGGCGCCTACCGTACTACTTCCAGTGCTCCACGTCTTGGTGGGCCTACATTCGCATACGGCTGGATGCCCATGGTCTCCTTGAATCCGAGAATCAGGCCGCTCTCGACGGCTTCGCTCGTGCCTTCGGGGAGGAGCTTCCAGGCAATGAGAAGTTGGTCCGCGTCACCGATCTGCCAGACCAACTTTCCGCCATAGTGATTTGCACCGCCTGCGTATCCGTGCTGCTGGAACTCGTAAATCCTCTGTACGAGGCCGTCCCGCTTGCGACTCGTCGCCCGTCGGAGCGGTCCCTTTCCAAAATAGAGAACCTGGACGCCGGGCACCCAGTGTTCTGCTGCTTCGACCGCAGTCCGGATCGTCACACGCGGCTTTGAGTGGTCTTCCTCAGTGAACATCGGCCGTGCCATTGACTCCCGCACGATCGCGTAAACGCCCTCCGCGTCCGGCTCACCCGGCTTGATGATCATGCCCTTGGCCCAAGTCCGGAACGGTGCGAAGCCCACGAAGCCAAAGTTGCGCAAGTCATCGATGGAGTAGGCCACGTTCGAAGCCTATTGTGAGCCGCCGACCTGATCTAGGATCGCCCTATGCGTCGAGTCGCCTCAGATGAGAAGCCACCCGAGCCAGGCGACCTCGAGGAGTTCTTGGCGGAGACCGACAATGTTGACTCAGAGAGCGGACTGAGGGGACTGAGGACTGAGTTGAATGAGCCCGCGGCACTCGACCCGAGCACAGGTGTGGAAAAGAGCCCAGAAGACCGCGGGAAAACCCCCTGAGAGTCCTCCCCCCAACTCGCCACGTTGACTCGCCACATTGGAGCCCAATTCGCCACTAACAAGAATCTCGACCAAGTCACGAAAAGGCCCTTTCATCAGGGATTTTAGGCTCTACTGATAAGTGCCGAAAACCATGCGCCACAACCCGGAGGTCACAGGTTCAAATCCTGTCCCCGCAACCACAGCACCACCGAGAAGGCCCGAAAGTCCGTGCGACTGTCGGGCCTTTTCTCGTGTGTGCGAAAGTTGAGCGCAGAAGAGCGAAGGTCGCCGTTGCCCTACTGGGTCACGCCGGTCTGCTTCGCCTCCCAGTCGGCAAGCTTCTGCGGGTCGATGCCGCACTCCTTCACTTCCTGCGCGAGCTTCTTGGTGAGCCGCGACTTGCCCGCGGCGACCGCGTCGTGGGTGGAGCCGACGAAAATCTGGCCATCCTTCGACTCGCGGTTCACATCGGATGCCCCCTGGCAGAGGTGGTACACGTTGCCCGACTTGGTCCAGGTGACCTCGTCGGCGCCGGTGAGGAACACCACGGCGTCGGTGTCCTGGGCGTAGGCCTCCTGTGATGGCGCGTTCCAGTCGACGCCGAACGCCAGCACAGCAACGAGCCCGATCACGATCGCGATCCCGCCCGCGATGCCTTTCTGCTTGCCGTCCATGTCCTTGTTCAGGAAGATCATGATGATGAGCGGCAGGAACGCGAGGATGGTCACGATCGCGCCGAGCTGGTTCTGCACGAAGAAACGGAACTTGTCCTTCTTCGACGCCGGATCGAGACGGTTCGCTTTCTTCCACAGCCACGAACCGACGGAGGCGAGAACGCCGATGACGACGATGAGGCCGATCAGCAGGATGAGGTGCCAGGTCTCGAACGGGTTCTGCCGCAGCAGCCAGAAAATCGCGAACGCCTCCGTGCCGATCGCAACAACCCACAGCACCGCGGCGATGATGCGGAATCGCACCGCCTTCGACTTGGATTCGGCCGTGGGAGTCCACGCGCGTCCGTCATCCGACGTCGTTTCGGCATCCGGAGCCGACTCAACCCGAACTACCTTCTTCTTTCCCTGCGCCATGGTGTTCCCCTGTCTCAGAATTGCACCAGCATAATGGATACGTGCCCCCTGTCGCGTCGGTAATGTTCGTGTGCGTTCACAACGCCGGCCGATCGCAGATGGCGGCCGGATTCCTTCGCGCGCTGGGCGGCGACCGGGTCGTTGTGCGATCCGCGGGCTCCGAGCCAGCGGCGCACCTGAACCCGGTGGCGGTTGCGGCGATGGGCGAGGTGGGGATCGATATCGCCTCGAGCGAGCCCACGCTGTTGAGTGTTGATGCGGTTCAGGAATCGGATGTCGTGATCACCATGGGCTGCGGGGACGCGTGCCCGGTGTTCCCCGGCAAGCGCTACGAAGACTGGGAACTGGATGACCCGGCCGGCCAGGGCATCGAGGTTGTGCGGGGGATCCGGGACGACATTCGGGAGCGGGTCGTCGCCTTGCTGGGCGAGTTGCTGCCAGGGGGGCGCTGAGCGGGCGGCTGCCGGGGTCAGCGCTCGAGCACGACCGCCAGGCCCTGCCCGACGCCGATGCAGATGGCCGCCACGGCGACACCGCCTCCGCGCCGCCGAAGCTCGTGCGCAGCATGGCCGACGATGCGCGCGCCCGATGCCCCGAGCGGATGCCCGATCGCGATCGCGCCCCCGTGGATGTTGACTTTCTCCGGGTCGAGTTCCGGCCAGAGCTTCAGGCACGCGATGCTCTGCGAGGCGAATGCCTCATTGAGTTCGACGACGTCGACATCGGCCCAGGTCTTGCCGGCACGGGCGAGCGCTTTGTTCGCCGCCTCGACGGGGGCGATGCCGAAAATGTTCGGATCCACCGCGTGAACGCCTCGGGATACGATGCGCGCGAGCGGCTCCGCGCTGAGCGCATTCTCGGCGCCGACCACGAGTGCTCCGGCGCCGTCGTTGAGCGGTGAGGAGTTGCCCGCGGTGACGGATCCGTCCTCCCGGAACGCCGGTTTCAGCCCCGCGAGTGTTTCCATGGTCGAATCGGCCCGGATGCTCTCGTCCCGGGCGAGCTCGACGCCGGGAACCGGCACCACTTCGCCGTCGTAGATGCCGGAATCCCAGGCCACTGCGGCGAGCCGGTGGCTGCGGACCGCGAACTCATCCTGCTCCTGGCGGCTGATCGCGTACTGGTCGGCGAGGATTTCGGCGGTCTCGCCGAGGGGGATGCTCCACTGCTCGGGCATCCGCGGGTTGACCATCCGCCACCCCAGGGTCGTCGAGAACATGGGTTCGTGGCCTGCCGGGTACGCCCGTTCGGGCTTCAACACCACCCACGGCGCCCGGCTCATCGACTCGACGCCGCCGGCGAGAATGAGGTTCGCGTCTCCCGTCTCGATCGCGCGGCTGGCCTGGATGATCGCCTCCACGCTTGACCCGCACAACCGGTTCGTGGTCGAACCCGGCACCGAGGTGGGGAAACCGGCGAGAATCGCCGCCATCCGCGCGACGTTGCGGTTGTCTTCGCCTGCGCCGTTCGCATCACCCAGGATGATGTCGTCGACCGTCGCGGGGTCCAGCGCGGGGTTGCGTTCGAGAAGTTGCGCGAGAACGGTCGCCGCGAGGTCATCCGGCCGGATGCCGGCAAGCGCCTTGCCGAGCCGACCGAACGGCGTGCGGATCGCGTCGAACACAAAACTGGCGGACATCCGGCTCCCTCGATGGCGGTGGGCTGCCAATTCAGCGTACCCGGTCCCCCCGCCGCGATCAGGGTCCCAAATGAAGGCACTGTGGCACTGTCGGCGAATTGCGCCCCATCAGTACGGGTCGCGTCGCGCAGTTCTCCTTCATTTGGGTCTGAAGTGCGGTGTGGGTGGGGATGCGCTCGACTTCGTAAGCTAGGGGCATGGATGACTCCGCCATCGCGATCGCCGTCGCCCAGTTCGCACCGGGGGACGATAAGGCGAAAAACCTGGGCTCGATCCGTTCGCTCGCCGCGCTCGCCGCCGAGCGCGGTGCGAAGCTTGTCGTGTTCCCGGAGTACTCGTCGTTCTTTCTGCCCGACCTGGGGGAGCGGTCGGTCGCCGCCGCCGAACCGGTGGATGGGCCGTTCGCCACGGAACTGGCCGCCCTGGCCGCCGACCTCGGCGTACACCTGGTCGCCGGCATGCTCGAAGCCACCGACGATCCGCACCGCTTCTCAAACACGCTCATCGCCGTCGACCCGTCGGGCGCGCTCGTCGCGAAGTACCGCAAAATGCACCTGTACGACGCGTTCGGCCAGAAGGAGTCCGACTGGGTGGTCGCCGGACCCATCGAGGAGCCGGAGACGTTCACCCTCGACGGCGTCACGGTCGGGTTGCAGACCTGCTACGACATCCGGTTCCCCGAGGTTTCGCGGCGCATCGTGGATGCCGGTGCCGACCTGATCGTTCTGCCGAGCGAGTGGGTGCGCGGCCCGCTCAAGGAGCACCACTGGCGCACGCTCGTCACGGCGCGCGCGCTCGAAAACACGGTGTACATCGCCGCGGCGGACCAGGCGCCGCCGATCGGCGCGGGCAACAGCATGATCGTCGACCCGATGGGTGTCGAGCTCGCCACGATCGGTGAAAACACGGATGTCGCCCTCGCCTGGATTTCGCTCGAGCGCCTCGCCGAGGTGCGCGCCGTGAATCCTGCACTGAGGCTCCGCCGGTTCGCTGTCACAGAGCGCCCGCAGGGGCGCAGTTAGCGGCGCAATTCGGCCAGTTGCGCAGATGCGCGCTCCAGCACCTCGATCTTCTTGCAGAAGGCGAATCGGATGAGCGAGGCGTAGTCGGCTCGGTGTTCCGGCCGAACGAATGCGGTCACCGGAACACCGACGACGCCGGCGAGCTCCGGCAGGCGGCGGCAGGCTTCGTCGGCGTCGGGGAAGCCGAGTGGTGCGGCATCCGCGATCACGAAGTAGCCTCCGTGCGGCTTCGACACGGTGAACCCGGCGGCGCTGAGTCCAGTGGACAGTATCGCGCACTTGGCTTCCAGGGCGGAGGCGACCTCCCGGAAGTGTGCATCAGGCAGGCCGAGCCCGACCGCGATGGCCGGCTGAAACGGTGCGCCGTTCACGAAGGTGAGGTATTGCTTGACGGCCAGGATCG
>OEIU01002029.1_pt1 | contig 11443 bp, 11 predicted proteins | sample 1539221 | NCBI WGS metagenome assembly OEIU01 (sample SAMN03792071, study PRJEB22550) | activated sludge metagenome | feature: wastewater treatment plant; material: activated sludge; isolation source: Wastewater treatment plant of a petroleum refinery complex | place: Argentina: Zarate | collected... | reverse complement strand
AGGAGCGCCTCGTGGCTCGTGTAGACGTTCGTCGTGCGCAGTTGCGGCGTGTTCTCGGCCGTGATGCCGCACGCGCGCATGAACTCGAGCGTCTCCGAGATGCGGCTCGCCAGCTCCTCGAAGCGACGGCCCTGCGGGCTGTCCTTGATGAAGCCGAGCGTCCACTGGTGCACGCGCTCGAGGTCGGCATAGCCGCCTTGGGCGAACGCGCGGATCAGGTTCAGCGTCGCCGCTGCCTGCCGGTACGCCTGGAGCTGGCGCTGCGGGTCCGGGATGCGCGACTCGGACGTGAACTCCGCGCCATTGATGATGTCGCCGCGGTAGCTCGGCAGCTCGACGCCATCCTTCTTCTCGAAGGGCGAGGAGCGGGGCTTGGCGAACTGGCCGGCAATACGGCCGACCTTCACCACCGGCACGCCGCCGGCATAGGTCAGCACGACCGCCATCTGCAGGAAGACGCGGAAGAAGTCGCGGATGTTGTTGGCGCCGTGCTCGGCAAAGCTCTCGGCGCAGTCGCCGCCCTGCAGCAGGAACGCCTCGCCCCTGGCGACCCGCGCCAGCGCCTTCTTGAGGTTGCGCGCCTCGCCGGCAAAAACGAGCGGCGGAAAGGTCGCGAGCTGCGCCTCGACATCCTTGAGTGCAGCCGGGTCCGGATAATCCGGCACCTGCACCACCGGCTTGTTGCGCCAGCTGTCGGGTGTCCAACGCTCGCCCATTGTCTGCTCCTTGGGAAATTCGATGCCTAGTCCGCTCGCGAATGGGTCGGACGGCCGGGTTATACACAGGCTCCTCCCCGTTCGCCAGTCGCATTCAGAAAGACAATTCAAGGCCTTGCACGAAAAGCGGGATTCGCGTTTTCTGCGCAGCTGGAGGACGGGAGCCGCCGTGAGCCACGACACGCCCGACGATGTTTTCGTCGACGACATCACCTTTCAGGCAAGCGACCGTTTCACGCTGGCCGCGACGCTTTTTCTGCCGCGCGGGCGCAAGACCCATGCCGTTCTGATTAATTCCGCGACGGCCGTGCCGCGCAAGGTCTATCGCGGCTTTGCCAGCTATCTCGCAGGTCGTGGCTGTATTTGCCTCACCTACGACTATCGCGGCATTGGCGGCTCACGGCCCGCCTCGCTGAAAGGCTTCAACGCCACGATGTCAGATTGGGCCGCAAAGGATGTCGCCGCGGCAGCGCAATGGATCGGCTCCCGCTATAAGGACTTGCCCCAGCTCTATGTCGGACATTCCTTCGGCGGGCAGGCGCTCGGCCTCATTCCCGACAATGGCGGCATCTCCCGCGCCCTGCTCATCGCCGCGCAGGCCGGCTATTGGGGTCTGATGACGCCACCGGAAAATTACCGCGTCTGGGCCTATCTCAACCTGATCGGCAGGCCAGCCACTCACCTTCTCGGATATGCGCCCGGGAAACTCGGCCTTGGCGAGGATTTGCCCAAAGGGGTGCTGCTGGAGTGGGCGCGCTGGGTGATGAGTCCGCGCTACTTCTTCGACGATCCCGCGCTGGAAGCCGCACGCGCCAACTTCGCCGGCTACCGGGGCGCGTTGCGGGCGTTATGCTTCAGCGACGACCCGTGGGCGACACGGAAGGCGGTTGAGTTGCTGTGCTCTGGCTTCACGCTCACCTGGGCGGACATCCGCACCATCGAACCCAAAGACGTGAGCGCTCAGAAGATCGGCCATTTCGGCTTCTTTCGGCCAGAGCATCGCGAAACGCTCTGGAAGGATGCCGGCGACTGGCTGTTGCAGGTGCGCTGACTTATTCGGCCGCGACCGTGCGCACATGACGCGCGTTGCGCGTACGCATCGTCACCAACTCTTCGGCCGCAGTCGGATGTAGCGCCATCGTCGCATCGAAATCGGCCTTGGTGGCCTTCATCTTCACGGCGATGCCGACGGCCTGAATGATCTCCGCCGCCCCGTCGCCGACGATATGACAGCCGAGTACGCGATCACTGTCTCCATCGACGACGAGTTTCATCAGCATGCGTGTATCTCGGCCAGCCAGCGTCGCCTTCATCGGACGGAAATCGGTCTTGTAGATATCGACCGTCGCAAATTTCGTGCGTGCTTGTTCTTCCGTCAGGCCCACCGTACCGACCTCCGGCTGTGTAAACACAGCGGTTGCAATATCGGAATGGTCGACGCGCGTTGCCTTGCCGCCGAAAACGCTGTCGGCAAAGGCGTGGCCTTCACGGATCGCCACCGGCGTCAGGTTGAGGCGATGGGTAACGTCGCCGACCGCGTAGATGTGCGGCACGCTGCTCTGCGAAAAGCCGTCGACTTTGATGCCCCCACTGACCGGGTCCAGCGCAACGCTAGTCTTCTCAAGGCCGAGACCGGCCACATTGGGGCTACGCCCAATCGCGAACAGCACCTGATCAGCGTCGAGGCAGCGCCCTTCTGACAAATGCACGACAAATTCGTCATTCGCCTTTTCAACGCGCGTGACGGTCTGTCCGGTAACAATCTCGATGCCGGCTTTTTCCATCTCGCTGCGCAGGTGCGCGCGAACATCGCCATCGAAGCCGCGCAGGATATTGTCACCGCGATAGATTACCGTCACATCCGAACCGAGTCCGGCAAAAATGCTGGCAAATTCGAGCGCGATGTAGCCGCCGCCTTGAATCACGATCCGCCTCGGCAGCGTCGGAAGATGAAACACCTCATTCGAGGAAATGACATGTTCGATGCCCGGAATGCCCGGCCCGTGACTCGGCGCGCCGCCAACGGCAATCAGGACGGTCTTGGCCGTCACGGTCCGGCCGTCTGACAGGCGCAGCGTATGCGCATCCTCGAATTCCGCCCTCGCCTTGACGGTGGTGACGCCCGCCTTGTCGAGGTTGGCCGTATAGGCCGCTTCCAACCGGGCGATTTCCTTGTCCTTGTTGGCGACCAGCGTCGGCCAGTCGAAGGACGACTGAGGGATCGTCCAGCCGTAACCGGCAGCATCCTCCAGGTCATGACGGAAGTGCGAGGCGTAGACCAACAGCTTCTTCGGCACGCAGCCGCGGATCACGCAGGTGCCGCCGACACGATATTCCTCGGCCACCATGACGCGCGCGCCATAGCCCGCCGCGATCCGGGCGGCGCGCACGCCGCCGGAGCCGCCGCCGATGACGAAGAGATCGACATCGTAATTCGCCATTGCCGAAGCTCCTCGTATGGCTTGTCTGCCGGTGCGCGCCCTTGCGGTTCTCAGATCTCCTTTCCGCGCTTGCGCATCTCGGCACGGAAGCGGCCGTTGACCTCCTCGCTGAACCGGACGGCCCACTGATCCATGTAGCTCATCGTGTCGTTGACCGCTTTGGGGTCCATCGTCAGCGACTTCTGACCCAACGGCGACTTGTAGAACGTCAGCAGGTCGCGCAGTTCCGCCTCAGTAAAGTTCTGGGCATAGATCCTGGCGACGTCGTTGGCGATCTGCGCCTCGCGCGGCTTCATTTCGCCGGCGATTTGGGTCGCAACCTCATTCAGATCGCGCTGATAGTTCAGATTCGACTGAAGCAGCGTGTTCTTCATGTTCTGGATCACGTTCGCGACCGCGCCGGTATAAATGCCCGTCGCCTGCTTGAGCGTCAGGATTTCCTTGGCGGTTGCGATCGCCGCCGGCGAGGGATTCGCGGTCTGCGCCTGCGCCGCGGAAAGTTGAACCGCGCAGATCAGCGCAATCGCGGCGGCGAAGGTTTTCAATACTGCTCTCATCATTCAGCTCCTGTGTTTTTCGATCGCTTAGCCGCGCGTTGCGCCTTTGCGGCCTCAAGCGCGATGGACAACTCGAATTCCGTTTGCACCCGCCAGCACGACCATCCGCGCCATACCGACGAACAGACCATTTTCGACGACGCCAGCCACCATATTGAGGTCGCGCGCCAGCGCTGCAGCGTCCGGAATCCGACGGCAGTGCGCATCGATGATCCAGTGGCCGCCATCGGTGACGAAAGCATGGCCGTCCTTGCCGCTGCGCAATGTGAGCTTATCGCCAACTCCATGACGCGTAAGCACATCGGCGATGGCTGCTTTCGTCGCAGCAAGCCCGAATGGAATGACTTCGATCGGCAGCGGGAAACGTCCAAGAGCATCGACCCATTTGCTGTCGTCGGCGATCACGATCATGCGGTCGGAAGCGGCCGCGACGATCTTCTCGCGCAGCAATGCGCCGCCGGCGCCCTTGATCAGGTCCAGATTACCGTCGATCTCATCCGCGCCGTCAACGGTGAGATCGAGACGTGGCAGTTCGTCCAGCGTTGACAGCGCAATGCCGCACTGTTCGGCCTGCATCCGAGTGGCTTCCGATGTCGGCACACCGATAATCCGCAACCCGCTGCGAACACGCTCGCCCAACAGATCGACGAAGTGCCTCGCGGTCGAGCCGGTGCCTAAACCCAGCTTCATACCGTCGCGCACTTCTTCCAGCGCGCGCGCCGCCGCCTGACGCTTCAGCCCGTCCATATCCATGGGACGCCTTTGCCGGCGCATCGCCGGCCCCTCTCTCACAGCCTTCTCTAAAGCAAGACCGCGAGCCGAGGAAACCCTATTCTTGGAAAATGACGCCCGAACAATCATTTGCAGGTAGTGCCTGAGAGCTGGTCATAGGGGCGACCTCATTTCACGAACCGGATTACGGCAGGGAACGCCCTTCCGGTCTCTTATGATCTTGCCCGAATCCACCGTTGCGGGTTAGCGATCGTCAATGATCTCGCCTCCACTCCTCGTTTTCGATCTCGACGGCACGCTGGTCGACACCGCGCCGGACCTGATTGCCGCATTGAACGTGATTCTCAAGCGTGAAGGGCTTCTGGAAGTCCCGCTTGAAAGCGCGCGAAACATGATCGGCGGCGGCGCGCGCAAGCTGATCGAGCGTGCCATCGAGGCCGAGGGCCGGGATTGCACGCCGGCTGAGATTTCGCGCATGACCGACGATTTCATCGCCTGGTATGCCGACCACATCGCAGACCTGTCGCGCCCCTTCGAAGGCCTGGAGACCGCGCTCGACGAGCTGTCGCGCAAGGGTTTTGCATTCGCAGTCTGCACCAACAAGCTGGAATGGCTGTCGCGACGCCTGCTCGATCAACTCGGTCTGACGTCGCGTTTTGCGGCGATTTGCGGCGCCGACACCTTCGGCATCTCCAAACCCGACCCGGTTTTTTTGCGCCAGACGGTGGCGCGGGCCGGCGGCGACATGGCCTCGACCATCATGGTCGGCGACGCCGGGACCGATATCGGCGTTGCCCGCCGTGCCGGCGTGCCGGTCATCGGGGTTACGTTTGGCTATACGGAAGTGCCGATCGAAGCGTTGAAGCCGGACATCGTGATCTCGCAGATGATGCAATTGCCCGCCGCTGTGGCCCGGCTGAATGGGCACCGCTAGGCAGGAAAAGCGCCCGTCGCGGACAAGATGAGTTGCGGAAACATCCGGCAACAAGCCGATCTCGGTACTGACGTTAACCGTTTGTAAAGGAACTTGACGGCCCCGTTGCGCCGTCATTCCGACGCTCCTATGGTCAGCCCGAGACTGCGGTTGTTTGCCGCACAATCATCGGGGTTTTCGATGCGCCGCGTCGCTGTCATCGCTGTCGCAGGGCTCTCATTGGGAGGATGCGGCTCGCTGTCCCTTCCCGGTTTCGATGGGATGCGCTCCGCTCCTGCCGCAGCGACCTTGCAACTGGAATCGAACCCGCCCGGCGCCGAGGCCCGGACCTCGGTTGGCCCGGTCTGTAAAACTCCCTGCGCGGTCACAGTGCCTGCCGACGGTCCGTTCACCGTGACTTACACGCTACCGCGCTATCAACCGCAAACGATTTCCATTCAGCTGGTGCAGCGGCCGGGCAAGCCCGATCCGCAGGATCCGGACATTCTCGGACCGTCCGTGGTCGAATTGGAACCCAATCCGGCGTTTGTGCAGCTGGAGCCGGCAGGTCCGGCGCGCCGCTCCGGCCGCCCTGTTGCCGCTACGCCCAAGAAGAAGCGCGCCGCGCCGGCAGCGGCCGCTCCGGCCGAAGCTCCCGTCGCGGCTCCGAATGCCTCGCCGTTCCCACCGCCCCCGCCTGCCAGTAATTCCAGTCCGTTTCCGAATCCGCAGCGCTGAGGGCTAGCCGTTGCCATCAGGGCCGTCCTGACGCAGCCGTGGGAAAGCGCCTCAGATTTCCCGACAAGTTGATGTGAAACAACCTCTTCGGAAAATCAGGCTGCAATTTACGCGCTCATGTCCTACATAAAGGCTGTATCCGGCAACCGGCCGGATCTGTGAGCACATTCGATGGGTCAGTCCCTCCCTGTTCCCGGCGCCATGATCGATCCGTTCGGACGGATGATCAGCTATTTGCGCGTGTCGGTGACCGATCGTTGTGACTTGCGCTGCTTCTACTGCATGTCGGAAGACATGACGTTCCTGCCGAAAGCGGACCTGCTGACGCTCGAGGAACTCGACCGTCTGTGCTCGGTGTTCATCGATAAGGGCGTGCGGAAACTGCGCCTCACCGGCGGCGAGCCGCTGGTTCGACGCAATGTCATGTCGCTATTCCGTTCGCTGTCGCGGCACCTGTCGAGCGGCGCGCTGGACGAACTGACGCTCACCACCAACGGTTCGCTGCTGTCGCGTTACGCCGCCGAACTTGCGGACTGCGGCGTGAAGCGCATCAACGTGTCGCTTGATACGCGTGATGCCGGTCTGTTCCGCAAGATCACCCGCTGGGGCGACATCGGCAAGGTTTTCGCCGGCATCGACGCCGCCCAGACGGCCGGACTGAAGGTCAAGATCAACACGGTCGCCCTGCGCGACCTCAACGAGGCGGAAATCCCCTCGCTGGTCGAATGGGCCCATGGCCGCGGCATGGACCTGACGCTGATCGAGGTGATGCCGCTCGGCGATGTCGGCGAGAGCCGTCTCGACCAGTATCTGCCGCTGTCGACCGTGCGCGCGCAGCTTGCCCGTCGTTTCACCCTGACCGACACCGACCTTCGCACCGGTGGTCCTGCCCGTTATGCCCACATTGCCGAGACTGGCGGCAAGCTCGGCTTCATTACCCCGCTGACGCACAATTTCTGCGAGTCCTGCAATCGTGTGCGCATCACCTGCACCGGCACGATTCATACCTGCCTCGGCCAGGACGACGCCGCCGATTTGCGCCGGCCGCTGCGCGCCGCGGACGACAACGCCCTTGTCAGCGAAGCCATCGACCGCGCCATCGGAGCCAAGCCGAAGGGGCATGATTTCCTGATCGACCGGCGTCACACCGGCCCGAGCATCCGCCGCCACATGAGCGTAACCGGGGGCTAAATCCCGGTTCCAGAAGGGAGGCCGCAGCATAGCGCGGCCCCTTCATCAATCCTGTGTGACAAGACAAACGTCCAATTGAACCAGTGCTTCGCGACTGGAATGGTCCCGTGGGCAATGCTACGGTCCGGCCGAGGGTCGAGGCCGGCATAGCCTTAAAAACAATCACGCGGCAGCCGGAAGCCCGAACAGGGCACAGCAGGGGATACGCTTGCAGGGACTATTGAGAGTGAGCGGCGTGATCGATTGGATCAACGACCGCTTCGGCATCATTGCGAACTGGCTGGTGCTTCTGGCCTGCCTTGTCAGCGCCGGCAATGCCGCGAGCCGCTACATGTTCAGCGCCTCGTCGAACGCCTGGCTCGAAGTCCAATGGTACATGTTCGCCGGCATGGTGCTGTTTGGCGCACCCTACACGCTCAAGGTCAACGAACATGTGCGCGTCGATCTCGTCTACAGTTCGGTGTCGGACCGCACCCGTATCTGGATCGATATTATCGGGCTGACGCTCTTTCTGCTGCCGATCTGCCTGATCCTGATCTATTTCACCTGGCCGTGGTTCGTTGAATCCTACCGCCAGCACGAGTATTCGCCCAATGCCGGCGGATTGCTGCGCTGGCCCGTCAAGCTGATGCTTCCCGTCGGTTTCCTGCTGATGAGCCTGCAGGGCCTCTCCGAATTGATCAAACGAATTGCCGCCTTGCAGAATTTGACCAAGCTGCAGTTCAAATACGAAAAGCCGCTTCAATGAGCGTTATTCGCGACAACATGGCGCCCCTTATGTTCGGGGGCATGATCCTGTTCATGCTGATCGGTTTTCCCGCCGCCTTCTCGCTGGCGGCGACCGGCCTTGCCTTCGGCTTTCTCGGTATCGAGCTCGGGCTGATCCGTCCCGATTTTCTCGGCAATCTCACCTTCCAGCTTTACGGCGTGATGTCGAACGACCTGCTGCTGGCGATCCCGTTCTTCACTTTCATGGGCGCCATCCTCGAGCGTTGCGGTCTCGCGGAAGACCTGCTCGATTCAATCGGGCAATTGTTTGGACCGGTCCGCGGCGGCCTCTCCTAGGCCGTGATCTTCGTCGGCGCGATCCTCGGCGCCATCACCGGAACAGTCGCGGCGTCGGTCATCGCGATGGGCGTGATCTCGGTGCCGATCATGCTGCGGTACGGCTATTCGACGCGGCACACGATGGGCGTCATCGCCGCCTCGGGCACCATCACGCAGGTGATCCCGCCGTCGCTGGTGCTGATCGTCCTCGCCGACCAGCTCGGCCGTTCGGTTGGCGACATGTATGCCGGCGCGATCGGTCCCAGCATCATTCAGGTCGCCCTGTTCTGCATCTGGGTGTTCATCGTCAGCCTGATCTGGCCAAGCGACGTGCCTGCGCTGCCGCCGGAAGCCCGGCAGCTGCGCGGCTGGCCGCTCTTCATCAAGGCGATGCGCGGCATCATTCCCTCGATGGGATTGATCTTTCTCGTGCTCGGCACGATCTTCGTCGGTCTAGCAACGCCGACGGAAGCAGGCGCGATGGGTGCCGTCGGCTCGCTCGCGCTGGCCGCATTCAACCGCACGCTGACCTGGCCGCTCGTCTATCAGGGCATGGCGACGACCATGCGCATCACCGCGATGGTGGTCTACATCCTGATCGGCTCGCGCGTGTTCAGCCTCGTCTTCCAGGGCGTCGGCGGCAAGGAATGGATCGAGCATCTGCTCACGTCGCTGCCGGGCGGCCAGGTCGGCTTCCTGATTTTCGTGAACATCTTCATCTTCATCCTGGCGTTCTTTCTCGATTTCTTCGAGATCGCGTTCATCATCATTCCGCTGCTGGCGCCCGCGGCCGACAAGCTCGGCATCGATCTGATCTGGTTTGGCGTGCTGATCTGCGCGAACATGCAGACGAGCTTCATGCATCCGCCGTTCGGCTTCGCGCTGTTCTATTTGCGCAGCATCGTGCCACCAACGGTCAAGACAACAGACATCTACATGGGTGCAATCCCCTGGGTGTTTCTACAGATCATCCTTGTCGCGATCCTGATCCTGTGGCCTCAGTCGGTCACCTACTGGCTTGACCGCACGCCGGCGATCGATCCCAACACCGTCAAGATCGAGATCCCGCAGATTGCGCCGCCGCCCCTCGATCTGGGGCCGCCAAAGTTCTGAGACGTCTTGTCATCGGCAAAATAAAAGCCCGGCCTCTCGGCCGGGCTCTTTATTTGAGAGTTCGCCCGATACGACGGTCAGCTTCTCGTGCGCGAGCGGATCATGAAGGTGTCGTAGCCGTATTCGGCGACCTGCCACCACAGATACTGCTCGCCGCGGAACGCTGCCATCGCCTCGTGGATCTTCTTGAAGTCGGCGTTCTTCGCATAGGTTTCTGCGTAGACTTCGTTGGCTGCCTTCAGCGAGGCATCCATAACCTCCTGAGAGAACGGGCGAAGTTGTGCGCCGCCGGCAACCAGACGCTTGAGCGCGGCCGGATTCACCGCATCGTACTTCGCCTGCATCCATTCGTTCGCAAGCGACGACGCGGTCTTGACCAGCGACTTGTAGCCCGCCGGCAATTCGTTCCACTTGTTGATGTTGATGAAGTTGTGCAGCGTCGGGCCGCCTTCCCACCACCCCGGATAGTAGTAGTACTGCGCGACCTTCTGGAAGCCTAGCTTTTCGTCGTCGTACGGACCGACCCACTCGGCGGCGTCGATCGTGCCCTTCTCCAGCGCCGGATAGATGTCGCCGCCAGCGAGCTGCTGCGGCACGACGCCGAGCTTGGTGAGGACCTGACCGGCGAAACCGCCGATACGCATCTTCAGGCCGGACAGATCCTGCGGCGTTTTGATCTCCTTGCGATACCAGCCGCCCATCTGACAGCCGGTGTTGCCGGCCGCAAAGGCGATGATGTTCGCTTTCTTGTAGAAGTCGTTCAGCAGTTCGGAGCCGCCGCCGTGCTGCAGCCACGCCGTCATCATGCGGCTGTTGAGACCGAACGGAACAGACGTTCCGAGCGCGTAGGTCGGATCCTTGCCGAAGTAGTAGTAGGATGCCGTGTGGCACATCTCGACCGTGCCGCTCGACCCCGCATCCGCGGCCTGCAGACCGGGTACGATTTCGCCTGCCGCAAAAACCTGAATCTGGAATTTGTTGTCGGTAGCTTCGGCAACGGCTTTTGAAAACACCTCCGCCGCGCCGTAAATCGTATCGAGCGACTTCGGAAAGCTCGAGGTCAGACGCCATTTGATGTCCGGCATCGATTGCGCAATGGCCGGCGAAGCTACGCCGGCCGCAGCCAGTCCGACGCCAGCCGTCTTGATAAAGTCTCTTCGCTTCATGAGCATGTTTCTCCCTAGGATTGTTGGCCTTCTTGGCGAGGCTTGTTGCAAGGGGAACAGAGGCGGCGACGGAAGCCAAGTAAAATCGGTTCCTGCAACGCGAAAAGGCCCGGCTTAAGCCGGGCCTTTGTCTTATACATTCGTCTAATCGAGGGGCAGTCGAACGGCCTTTCCGCGCGAGATCAGCCGCGGCTGCGCGAGCGGATCATGAAGGTGTCGTTGGCATATTCCGCCACCTGCCACCACAGATACTGATCCGAGCGATAGGCTTGCATCGCGTCGATCGCCTTTTTGAAGTCGGCGTTCTTGGCGGAAATCTCGGCCCACAGCTCATTGGTCGCCTTGAGGCAGGCTTCGAGGATTTCGTTCGAGAACGGGCGAAGCTGCACGCCGCCCGCGACAAGACGCTTCAATGCCGCCGGGTTCTGCATATCGTAGCGCGCCGCCATCCAGCTATTGGCGTTGACCGTCGCATTGTAGACGATCGTCTGGTAGTGCTTCGGCAGCTCGTTGTATTTGGCGAGATTGAAGAAGGCGTGCACGGTCGGTCCGCCTTCCCAGAAGCCCGGATAATAGTAGTACTGGGCGACCTTGTTGAAGCCGAGCTTCTCGTCATCATAAGGACCGACCCACTCGGCCGCGTCGATCGTGCCCTTCTCCAGCGCCGGATAGATGTCGCCGCCAGCGAGCTGCTGCGGCACAACGCCGACTTTCTGCAGCACCTGGCCGGCGATGCCGCCGATACGGAACTTCAGGCCGGACAGATCGGCGACGGTCTTGATCTCCTTGCGGAACCAGCCGCCCATCTGCGTGCCGGTGTTGCCGCAGG
>OEIU01002028.1_pt1 | contig 11444 bp, 14 predicted proteins | sample 1539221 | NCBI WGS metagenome assembly OEIU01 (sample SAMN03792071, study PRJEB22550) | activated sludge metagenome | feature: wastewater treatment plant; material: activated sludge; isolation source: Wastewater treatment plant of a petroleum refinery complex | place: Argentina: Zarate | collected... | reverse complement strand
TTCCAGAACTTGTTCGCGATGGAAATCGCCGTCCGGGAAATCTTCGCGGAATTTCGCTTGAATGGCCTGGCGGCTGAGAGACGCCGAACATGGGCAGGTGCTCGAGTACAGCACGCGCGTTTCCAGGGTCGAAGTCACCTGATCATTTTTGCGCGCCACACGGTACGTGACCGGATAATTGCGCCAACCGGGCAAGCCACTCACCAAGCCTGAGCGCAAAACCGGGAAGTCGAAGGACACGCTCAACACCGCGGCGTCGGATAGCCCCTGGTGGGTGAGCAGCATTTCTTCCAAACCTTGATGGAGCCAGTTCCAAGTCAGTTCATGTTCGTAAAGTGAATTGAGCACGCGGAACATGCGCGACATGTGAATGCCGCGGCTACGCTTGTCCACCAACGAAACGGTGGCCAGAGCGTTGGCCGGCAACATCAAACCCTCTAAACGAATCTGCGTCTGAACGTTTTCGAGCCCCACCTCATCGAGCGTCAGTTCCAGATTTTTTTCCGGAGGCAGCAGGGCCACGTCGGCCAGATTCGGAGATTTGGAATGGGTTTCCATCATATCACTTTCACGCGTTAACAGCGTCGTGCGTCACCTATAACTAGTACATGTGCAAGACCGTTGCAACGGGTATAAGGCCCGGATGCAGCTCTCTAACGATGTCGAAAAAGCGTATAAACATGCGATTTCCGCGCGCTCCCGGGCGCACGTGCCCTATTCGAAATTCCAGGTCGGGGCGGCGTTGAAACTCAAAGGACAAGCCGAGGCGATCGGCGATTGCAACGTTGAGAACGCGAGCTTCGGCGCCACGATGTGCGCCGAGCGCGTGGCTTTGTTCAGCGCGGTGTCCACGCACGGAAAAATCCAGCCCGAGTTCTTGGTCATCGTCACGGCCGAGGCCAACGCCACCGTTCCGTGCGGGTTGTGTTTGCAGGCTCTGGCGGAGTTTTGCCCGGATGAGATGGACGTGTACTTGGGCAATATGGACCGGGTGATTGAAAAACGGCGTTTCAAGGATTTCTTGCCGCATGCCTTTCGCGCCTTTCAGGCGGGATCGTGAAGCGCGCGCTGATCACCGGCGCTTCGAGCGGGATCGGCGAAGCGACGGCCCGGCTTCTGGCGTCCAAGGGCGTGAACCTGGTTTTAGCCGCCCGCCGCGAAGAGCGGTTGAAGAAACTGAAAAGCGAACTCCGGAACGTCGACGTGAAAATCCACGCGCTCGACGTGCGCGGTGATCTGAGCGCCCTTGAAGAATCTCTTGCGGACGTCGACGTGCTGATCAATAGCGCCGGGCTGGCGCGCGGAATCGACAAGCTGCAAGATTCCGATCCCGCGCGAATGGACGAGATGATCGACACGAACGTGCGTGCGCTTTTGCGCGTTTCGCGGCTCGTGCTGCCGCATATGTTGAGGAACGGCCGCGGTCATGTGGTGAACGTGGGTTCCGTCGCGGCCCGTTGGTTTTATCCGGGCGGCGCGGTTTACTGCGCGACCAAGTTCGCGGTGCGCGCGATCAGTGAAGGGCTGCGCATGGATTTGCTCGGCACGGACATTCGCGTGACCAACATCGAGCCCGGCATGGTCGAAACCGAGTTCAGCGAGGTGCGCTTGGCAGACAAAGAGCGCGCGAAAGCGGTTTACAAAGGCATGCAGCCGTTGAGCGCGCAAGATATCGCCGAGAGCGTCGTCTGGTCGCTCGAGCGACCCGCGCACGTCAATATTCAAGAGATGGTGATTTTCCCGACCCGCCAGGCGGCGATCGGGATGGTTCATCGGGGCGTGGCCGCGAAGCCCCGCGCTGAACGGCTTCCGAAAGCGCCTTGATCGCCGTCACCGAGCGGTTCTCGGCGCGATAAAGCAAAAAGATCTTATCCGCGAACGTCGGCGCACGGCCAATGTCAGTGACGGCTGACTGCCCCCCCAGGCGCTGTGCGGCTCGGGTCAGATTCCCTTGTTGAGCGATTTCCAAGAAGTAGCGGAGGTCTGCGGGTGACGGCAGCATCGGATATTCGCACTTCCTGACGCACCATGCATGCGCCTGATTTCAAAGACTTAACTAAATTCTAATGAATAGTTCCAAAGTGGAACCAAACGGTTTGCATTATTTTCAACAGTTCGGTCTAATTTTTCTCGACCGAAGTCTAGTTGGGCTTCAAGGAATAAGGGGGATAAATGTTTTCAGGGAAGGGTTTCCGAGTCGTCGCCGCGATGGTCGCGCTGAGTTTTGGACTGAGTGCTCAAGCGGCAAGCAAACGCTACGCAGTTTTGTTTAAAAGTCCGGAAACGTTCAAAGCCGTGGCCGCGAATGCGACCGACAGCTCCGTCTCGAACAAATTGTTCAATCGCAACGCCGCGATTAAACAGACGCTGAACAGCCTCAATATATTGGTGGTTGAATCGGATGACCAGGCCGCGATCGAATCGCTGCGCCAGCATCCGGCCGTCGCGTTGGTTGAAGAAGAGATTTTCCACCCGGCGCCGAAAGTGATGGCCACGTTCTCAAAAGCGCCGGCTTCGAGCCGCATTTCGCCGACGATGGACACTCCCTGGGGCATTCTCGCGGTGAAGGCGCCCGACGCCTGGATCACCACGAAAGGCGAGAACGCCCGCGTGCTCGTACTCGACACGGGTCTCGATCTGCGTCATCCGGCGCTCAGAAATCAATTCGAAGCCGGTCGTAACTTCACGGTGGAAGGCGCTCCGGAAGATTTCAACGACCTGGCCGGTCACGGCACGCATGTCGCGGGCACCATCTTGGCGGACGGCGTGGCCGGTGGCCTGGTGGGCGTCGCTCCGATGGCGAAACTTTTGATGGGTAAGGTCTGCGCCGCGAACGGCTGCGGCTCGATCGCCATCATGAACGGTTTGAACTACGCCGTTGAGCAGAACGTCAGAGTCGTGAACATGTCGCTCGGCGGATTCTTCATCAGCGAAGCGGAAATCCAAGCGTTGATCCGTGCCGAGGCCGCCGGCGTGATGGTGGTCGCCGCCAGCGGTAACGGCGGCACGTCCAGAGTTTCGTTCCCCGCGGCGTTCGACAGCGTGCTTTCGGTGGGCGCAGTCGATTCGGCTCTGATCAAAGCTCCGTTCTCGCAATGGGGTCCTGAGCTCGACGTCATGGGGCCCGGCGTGGACGTGATTTCGAGCGTGCCGATGGGTACGGGGCGCGGCGCGACGACGGGCATCGCTTTCACCGGCAAAGAGATGAGCGAAATCGCTTCGCTGCCGTTCGTCGGTTCTCCGTTGGCGACGCGGATGGAAAACGAATTGGTTTTCGCCGGACTCGGCAAAGAGACTGATTTCGCCGGTATCAATCTGCAAGGCAAGTTCGCGTTGATCTCGCGCGGTGAGATCACCTTCAAGGAAAAAGTCGAGCGCGCGATCGCTCACGGCGCCGCCGGCGTCGTGATGTTCAACAACGCTCCGGGCTTGATGCAAGGCTCGCTGACCGACGACGGTACCGAAGCGGCGATTCCCGCGGTCATGATCGAGCAGAGCGTGGGCGAGCAAGCCAAAGCCGATTTGGCTCTGGGCCAGGCGGTGCGTGTTTCGTTCTCGATTGATGCTTCGGACTACGCGAGCTTCCAAGGCACGTCGATGGCCACCCCCCACGTCGCGGGCGTCGCGGCGCTGGTTCGATCCGTCAATCCGAGCCTGAGCCCCGCGCAAGTGCGCGACCTGTTGAAAGCCACCGCGATTCGACTCGGTCCGAATCCGGGCAACGAATACGGCTCGGGCCTGGTCGACGCTCACGCGGCGGTCGAGCAAGCGAAAACGATGAGCGTCGGAGTGATGCGCATCGCGAACTGAACCGCGTTTCAAGTCGAGTTTTCGAAAATGGGTCCCTGACGGGGCCCATTTTTTTTGCCCTGTTTCCGCGTCCGGCGTATTCTGTCCGGCATGCGGTTGCGGATACTGACCTACAACATGCACAAAGGGTTTTGTTTTTATTCGCGCCAATACGTTTTGCGAGAATTGCGGGCCGCCATTCGCGCGGTCGATGCCGACATCGTTTTTCTGCAAGAGGTGATGGGCATGCACCCGGTCGAAATGGAAAACGAAGAAGAAGAGCTCGATTCGCAGTTCGAGTACCTGGCCGATCAAATCTGGCATCACTATGCATACGGCAAGAACGCGATCTATTCGACGGGTCATCACGGCAACGCCATCTTGAGCAAATATCCGTTCCGAGCTTACGAGAACATCAACGTGTCGACCAATCCCCTGGAGCGCCGCGGGCTTTTGCACGCCGAAGTCGAAATCAAGGGGCGGCCGGTGCACTTGGTTTGCCTGCACTTCGATTTGCTCGAGACGGGCCGCCAGAAACAAATGCAGAGCCTGATCGAGCGCGTCCGCTCGGCGACTCCGGATGACTGTTCGTTGATCGTCGCCGGCGACTTCAACGACTGGAAAAGAAAATTCTCGGACCCCATGGCCAGCGAATTGAATCTGCAAGAGAGCGGCGTCGCTTTCACCGGCAAACACGCGCGCACCTTTCCGTGTTGGGCGCCGCTTCTGCCGCTCGATCGCGTGTACACGCGCAAGTTTCAAGTTCATGACTACCGCGTTTTGAAAGGCGAGCCGTGGCGCAAAATGAGCGACCACGCGGCCGTCGTGGTGGATTTAGGGCTTTGAATTCCTTTAAAAAAATAGACATTACATAGCGTAAAACAGATCCCGTGCCGCCCGAGCAAGCGATCGACGGCAAGACGGGGATGATTCAGCTGGGCGGCGATCGTGCTCGCGTTGATTCTATGGCGGCTCGGGTCGTACATTTTTTTCGTCAGACTTTTGCGCCGCGAGGACGCGGATCCGCGGGAGGCTTGATCGTCTTAATGGGCGCGGCAGGCCCGCAATTTTTGGTAGTGGGCCGCCGCGAGGATCAATCCCGCCGAGACCATCGCGGCGACTTCGAACTCGTGGCTATAGGCGCCGATGAACATGCCGAGCGCGATGATAAACAAACCGATCGTGCCCAAGTAAATCACGGATTTGCGGCGGTGCAGGCGGTAGCCGTTCCATAACGCCCAAGCCGCGACGGGAAATACGACCAGCGCGATACCCACGTGGAACCAGTCGTGCGAAAGGAAATCGCCGGCGAACGGCAAAGCGAGCACAAGAAGCGGCGTCAGCAGGCAATGCGCCACGCACAGTAATGACGCCGAAATTCCAACTCGATCCCAAAGTCCTCGCATAGATATGTCACGAGCTACCGACCTTCGTGAAGACACGTCAACGAAAACAGAGAATTGAGTTGAAAAACACGCGTGCGCTCGTGTAGATTGAGTTCATTCCTATGAAAGGGGGTCGTAGCATGACTAATAAGCAAATGCAGAAGATGCAAAATCAAATGATGACGGTAACGGATTGCGAAGTGGCGACCTCCATTCGTCCTTCGGTCATTTAGCCGAATCAATTTTCTTTAAAATCCAAGTTCCTGTTTAGGCCTTACAAGGTCTGACTCAAATTTTTATTTTTCGGGCCGTCTCGCGTCTGACGCGGGCGCGGGTGGCCCTATGGTTTTGGCAATTCCGCCAATCCAACAGGAGCTCGTTTGAGCGAGCGACCAAACATACGGAGGATTTATGTCCAAGCGTAACCAGGCCTTGAAATGGCCAAGACGCGCGAAGGCCGCGGAGTCGTCGGCTCCGAGCCTCACGCGGGAAGTGGAAGAATGGAATCAAGAGCAAGAGAAGTTCAGGGTTGAGCTTCAACAATCGCGGAAAAGTCCGCGGGAGAAAGTGAATGAAACAGTTTCGCCCGTCGATTTCAGGCGGTTGATTTTATGATGTTGATGTCCGTCAGATACACAAAGTCCCTGAGGGGGCGAACGAGTTTCGTTCTCTCAGGGACCAACAGCGGAAACTTATTTGATTTCTTTGTGGAGCGTGTGACGGCGAAGCGAAGGGTTGTACTTCTTCTTCTCCAAACGCTCCGGATGAGTTTGAAAGTTCTTTTTCGAAGTGTAGCGTGAAGGCGGTTTGCCTTCTTTGCGCGCTTCCGTGCATTCGAGCGTGATAATACGTACTTTGCCTTTTTTCTTTGCCATTATGATCTCCGGAAACGATCTGTATAGCCAACAAACCCCGTTAAGCCAATAGAAATACTGGGAAGATCCTAAGGGTCCCGGTGAGTCAGAAAGCGCGGCACGGGGATACGCACTTTAGGGCTCAGCTCGACACGCGAAAACCAAGCCCAAAACCTGGAAACCACGTAGGAATTCTGAAAATAATTGGTCACGGACCAGGGCTCTTGCGTCTCAAGCGCCGCCTCGTTCTCGGAGGCTTTCGGCTGAGATCTGCGACGCGGTTTCTGACTCACTGGTCCCCCAGATGCTGTTGAACCTTGGTTTGGAATTCTTCAAGGGACGTGTCGCCCTCCCATGCCTCAAGCAGGACGCCGCCGGGGCCGAACAGCAGGGTGGCGGGAACCGCGCCGCTCCACTTCGGGTAGATCTCGGTCACGAAGCTCATGGTTTGCGCGCCCTTGTAAAAGGTGGGGAAGTCGACCTTCTGGCTGGTCAGGAAGACTTTGGCGGCGTTCAAGTCGGCGGGATTGTCGATCGAGACAAGAACGACTTTCAATCCGCGGCCGGCGAACTCTTCGCGCACCTGCAGGATGTGCGGGAATTCGACTTTGCAGGGCTCGCACCACGAAGCCCAAAAGTTGACCAGCACCAGCGGCGCATCGAGTTCGCGGATGTGCTTCAGGATCGCTTGCGGCGTGGCTTCTTGAATCATGTCGCCCGGTCCGCCCGAACGCGAATGCCAGATCGTGGCGGCGCCCACCAGGATCAGAACGACTGCAGATATTACAAAGAGTCCCCAGCGTTTCATTCTTGTTTTAATTGTGACGTGGTCCTCGACGCCCGGTCAATCTTTGGCTAGTTCCTTAAAGCATGGACGGAAGAATGGATGGCGGCGACCGACACACGAGTTTGGAGCAGGCGAAAGAATGGGTTCAAGCCTTTTGCGAGGAACGTGGTTGGGACCCGTATCACGGCCCCAAAGATCTGGCGATCGGCCTGGTGACCGAAGGCTCGGAGCTGCTCGAGCTGTTCCGCTTCGTGAACGAGCGCGAGTGCATGGAGTTGCTTAAGGATCCGGCCAAGCGCGAGATGATCGCCGACGAGTTGGCGGACAGCATTTATTTTATTTTGCGTTTCTCGCAGCTTTACGGGTTCGATCTGTCGACCGCGTTGAAAAACAAAATCACCAAGAACGCGCGCAAATACCCCGCGCGTTGATCACCACGAGTTACGCAGCTCGCGCCATTCGGCGAATTCCTTGACCGTGCGCGCTTTTAAAAACGGATTGAATTCGAGCTCCTGTTTGAGCGTGGTCGGCGTCGTGGATTCGTGCCTGGCGAGTTTGGCCTGCGAGTCGGTCAAATAGTCTCGGTAAGGCCAATCGGGGAAATGGCGCGCGACGAACTCCAAGTTCCGCACGGTGTATTCATGGCCGAAGTAGATGCGCGTATCTTGGGGCAGCGCTTTCAGCTTCGCCATCGATTGGAACATTTGTGCGGGCGTGCCTTCGAACAGTCGCCCGCAGCCGGCCGAAAAGAGCGTATCGCCCACAAAGACGATGCGCGAATCGGGCAAGTGATAGGCGATATGTCCGAGCGTGTGGCCGGGTATTTCGAGCACGCGGACGGTTTGATCCCAAAGCGGCATTCGGTTCCGCGCGGTCACGGTCGCAAACGGAATGCGGGCGCGATCGTGGCGCGAACACCATACCTGTAAATCAGGACGGGCGCGCGCGAGCTCGGGCGCGCCGGCGACGTGATCGGGATGATGATGCGTGAGCAGAACATGGGTAAGGTCCAAGTTTCGGCTTTTCAGAAAATCTTCGACGGGCGCGGCTTCGCCGGGATCGACGACGGCGCACCGCGAATCTTGAACGATCGCGTACACGAAATTGTCTTTGAGCGCGCGCAGCGTGTGGATGGTCATTCGCGCTTAACGATGGTCAAGTAATTCCGAATCGTCGCCGGCAGGCCTTCGAGCAAGGCTTCGCAAATCAACGCGTGGCCGATCGAGACTTCTTCGATCTCGGGCACGTGCTCGAGCAAATAGCTCAAGTTCTCTTGATTCAAATCGTGACCGGCGTTGACCGCGACGCCATTTTCCTTGGCCAGTTTGGCTACTCGCGAGTACAGCGCGGTCATTTGAGCGCGGTTCGGGGTGTTGAACGCGTCATGAAAAGCCTCGGTGTAAAGCTCGATCCGGTCGGGGCGAATTCGCTTCAGGGCCGAGAGTTCCTGGGCGTCGAACCGCGCGGGATCGACGAACAGCGAGACGCGGATTTTCCGGTCCCGCAGTCGGGCCGCGATCCCGGTCAGCGCCGCCTCGTTCGTGCTCAAGTCCCAGCCCGCGTTCGAGGTCAGCGCTTCGGGCGGATCGGGGACGAGCGTCGCCTGATCGGGGGCCGCCGACTCCAAGAGTTCCAGGAAGTCCGGGGAGGGATACCCCTCGATATTGTATTCGATCGGCGCCTTCACGATCTTTTTCAGATCGAAAACGTCGTCACGACGAATGTGGCGTCCGTCGGGCCGCGGATGCACGGTGATGCCGTGGGCGCCGAGTCCGATGATTCGCGCGGCCATTTCGGCCACGTTGGGCGTGTTCTTGCCCCGCGAGTTGCGAAGCGTGGCGAGCTTGTTCACGTTGACGCTCAATTTGGTCATCGGCATGCTACTTAGCATGACAGGGGGAGATTTGGCATGGTGAAAACCTTGGTCATGATTCGACACGGTCAACGCGACAATTCCCGTCGCGAGCTCGACAACGGGCTGGACGACAAGGGCCGCGAGCAGGCCAAGGCGCTGAAGCATTTCTTTCAAAAACGCTTTTCCGACGTGGACCCCGAAAAGGCGCTCTGGCTGGCCTCTAGTCCCAAGCTACGCTGTATCGAGACTCTGGCTCCGATCGCCAAAGCGCTGGGGCGCTCGGTGGACTCGCATCCCGGGCTCGACGAGCAGGCGATGCGCGAGAGCGGGACGGCGTTTGCCGACCGCGTTCAGGCGTTTTTAAAGGAGTGGAATCGGTCGAAAGTGCCGCTGACGGTGATCTCGAGTCACGGGGACTGGCTGCCGCTCGCAGCCTATAGCCTTTTGGGTTTACATCTCGACGTAAAGAAGGGCAGCTGGCTCGAAATCGAATGGGATTCCCAAAGAGCTTTTCTGAAATGGTACATTCCGAGTTTCAAGCATCTGGACGTTGCGCCGTAACGCATTCATTGCTAAGACGCAGTGGATGACAGAAAGCGAATCCCCATCAAAAAATGATTTTGTTCCTTCGGGTGTCGACCCCTACAATAAACCAGGGGCACAGGGGGAATTCATGGTCCGTCACATCGATTCGGAATTGCAGGGTTTAAAGGATTTGGCTTTGCAAATGGGCGGCAGCGTGGAGCAGGCGCTCGAAAACGCGTGCAAGACGGTCCTGGCCTTCGAGAAGAAGGCGTTTGACGAGGTGTTTCGTCACGAAGAGCGCATAAACGACTTGCAGATTTTGATCGACGAGTCTTGCGTGAACGTATTGGCCAAGCAAGCGCCCGTGGCGAAAGATTTGCGCTTGGTGATCGCGATTACGAAGATCAATACGGATTTGGAACGCATGGGCGATCAGTCAAAGAATATCGCTTTAAGCTCACGCGATCTTTACAAGGCTTGGCCGCAAGAGACGCTACCGCCCCAGATTCCGCATATGATCGAAGAAGTGCGCGCCATGGTGCGTTTGGTTCTGGATGCATTCTCGCGCCGCGATGTCGAGCTTTCGCAAAAAGTCTTACAACAAGATGATTTGATCGATGAGCTCAAGGATGCTTTGATTCGTGATATGAAGGAAAAAATGAAAGGCGGCCCCGATCAAGTGGACAAGGGTTTGGCTTTCATAATGATCGGCAAGAATCTAGAGCGACTCGCCGATCATGCCACCAATATCGCTGAAGAGGTGATTTACCTTGCCACAGGAAATGACATCCGCCACGGTCACTCTATCTCCGTCAATTCATAACCTAAGGCCGGATATGGAAGCGCCCAAGCGCGTACTCGTCGTCGAGGACGAATCCGAAATCCGCCAACTCGTCGTACTGCATTTGAAACGCGAAGGCTTCCAGGTCGAGGAACTCGCCGACGGCGAACAGGCCCGCCAGGCCCTTATGCAACGCGAATTCGATTTGATCATCTTGGACTGGATGTTGCCCTCCTTGAGCGGTTTGGAGCTCACGCGCTGGCTGCGCAAGCAATCGACGCCGACCCGCGCGCCGATTCTGTTTGTGACCGCCAAGGTTGAGCCGGAGCACGTGGCCACGGGTCTTGACGCGGGCGCGGACGATTACATCGCCAAGCCTTTCGACACCTTGGTGCTGATGGCGCGTGTGAACGCGTTGTTGCGTCGCCAGGATTGGTTGCGCTCCCAGGCCAAGCGCGAGTCCGGCGGCGCGCCCGTGAATCGCCTGGTGCTGGGTGAATTGAGCTTGGACACCAACACTTACGAGGTGCGCTTGGCGGGCCAGCCGTTGGATTTGACCCGCTCGGAGTTCCGCTTGATGGAATCGCTGATGCTGAATCAGGGCAAAGTGCTTTCGCGCGAAGCCATTATCGAAGAGATTCAAGGCGAGGGCGTGAACGTCGTCGGTCGCACGGTCGACACGCATGTCTTCGGATTGCGCAAGAAGCTCGGCGAGTACGCCGACATGATCGAAACGATTCGCGGCGTGGGTTACCGGGTCCGTTATTTGACCAAATGAAGATTTATTTTCCCTGGCGCCTGTTCCGCTGGATTTTGAGACAACAGATCGTGATTTCGGGCGTGGCGTTCGCCGTGATCGCGGCGGCGTTGATTTTTCAGCTCGAGCGCGCCGGGCACGAGCGCGAGATGTTGCGCGCGATGCGCGGGCAAACGTTGTTGGCCTTGGGACTCGCGTTCGTCGCGCTGACTCTGGTGGCCTTGTTCGTCGCGCGGCGCTTGGTGATTCCGCTGGGACGGCTGATCGAGAAAACGCGTCGTCTGCGTGACGGGCCTTTCGAACCTCAGGAGTTCGATCCGGAAGCCCTGACTTTCGACGAGCCGGGGGAGTGGTACGACCTTGAGCGCGCGGTGAACAAACTCGGCCGCGATTTGCAGAAAAAAACGATTCGTTTGTCGCGCGAGAAAACGGAACTGCGGGCGATCATGTCGGCGGTGAGCGAAGCGGTGCTGGCCGTTTCGAAAGAACGCCGCGTGTTGTTCTTCAATTCGCAGTTCGCCTATTTGTTCAATCCGGTGAATGCGACCGTCGGCGACGTCCGCATCAGCGAGGTTTTGCGCGTCCCGGACGTGATCGACGTTTACGATGCCGTGTTGAAGACGGGTGAGCCGCAGCGCCGCGAAGTCCAGGTGTCGGTGGCGAACGAGCGGTTGGCGCGCATTTTTCAATTGTCGGTCGCGCCGTTGCGCA
>OEIU01002027.1_pt1 | contig 11449 bp, 8 predicted proteins | sample 1539221 | NCBI WGS metagenome assembly OEIU01 (sample SAMN03792071, study PRJEB22550) | activated sludge metagenome | feature: wastewater treatment plant; material: activated sludge; isolation source: Wastewater treatment plant of a petroleum refinery complex | place: Argentina: Zarate | collected... | reverse complement strand
GGTGAAGAAGATGTTGGCGCCCTTGAAGCGCCAGTTGGCGAGCGCGTAGCCGTTGACCGAGGCAATCGCGATCGAGACGACGACGGAAGGCACGGTGATGCGCACCGAATTCCAGAAGCCCCGGCTCAGTCCGTCGCAGTTCAGGCCCGTGCAGGCCGTCGCCCATGCCTTCACCCAGGGCTCGAAGGTGATCTCGACCGGCGGAGAGAAGATGTTGCCGAGGCGGATCTCGGGCATGCCCTTGAGGGAGGTGACGATCATCACGTAGAGCGGAATGAGGTAGTAGACCGCCACGACGATCAGCGTGCCGTAGAGCATGATGTTGCGCGGCGAGAGCGTGCGGCGCGGCCGAGGCCCCTGTGGACCGGACAACGGCATGGCCATCGCCTCTGCGGTTGCGTCAGCCATGGCGGCGCCTCCTGCCGAATTCCAGATACGCCCATGGCACGACGACGATGATGACGGAAAGCAGCATCATGGTGGAGGCGGCGAAGCCCTGGCCGAGATTCTGCGACAGGAACATCGTGTCGTAGACATATTTTGCCGGCACTTCCGAGGCGATGCCGGGGCCGCCGCTCGTCTGCGCGACGACGAGGTCGTAGACGCGCACGATGCCGCTGGCGACGATGACGAGCGTGGTGACGAAGACCGCCCGCATCATCGGGATGACGATGAAGAGGTAGGTCTTCCATGTCGGGATGCCGTCGACGCGCGCCGCCTTCCATATGTCCTCGTCGATGCTGCGCAAACCGGCCAGCATCAGGCACATGACGAGGCCGGTCTGCTGCCACAGCGCGGCGATCAGGATGCCGAAGATGACAATGCGCTGGTCGTAGAGCGGGTCGAAGGCGAAGCTCTCCCAGCCGAGGCTGCGCACGATGTGCTGCACGCCGAAATTGGGGTTGAGAATCCACTGCCAGACGAGGCCGGTGACGATGAAGGAGAGCGCGAAAGGATAGAGGAAGATCGTCCGGAACGTGTCCTCGAACCGGATCTTCTGGTCGAGCAGGGCCGCGAGCAGGAAGCCGAAGAGCAGCGAAAGCACCAGCATGGAGACGCCGTAGACGGCGATGTTCTCGATCGCCACATGCCAGCGCGGCGTGCCCCAGAGACGTTCGTACTGGTCGAGCCCGACGAAGTTCAGGCGCGGCAGGAGCCGCGAATTGGTGAAGGAATAGACGACCGTCCAGATCGTCCCGCCGACGAAGATGACGAGCGCCGTCAGGATCATCGGGATGGAAGCGATCTTCGAACTCAGGTTCTTGAAGAGTTGGTTCGGGCGCCCGGCGCTCTCCTCAGCCATAGGCCGACATTCCCTTGAGGTGCGGGGGAGCCGGCGCCGGTCCTAGCGGAGCGGCGCCGGTCGGCGGATGACGGATCAGTCGGCCGAGGCCACGAGATCGGTGAACCGCTTCTGCGCGTCTTCCGCCGTCATGGCGGGCGTGTTGAAGAACTCCGCGAACAGATCGTTGATGCGGGTGAGCGAGTCGGCCGACATCAGCTGATCGGGAGCGGGAATGACATTCCCCTTGGCGAGGATGTCGAGGCCCTTCTTCATGCAATCGTTGGCGGCGGCGAGGTCCACGTCGCCGCGCACCGGCAGCGAACCCTTCTTGAGGTTGAAGGCGACCTGCGTCTCCTTGCTCAGCATGGTCGACGCCAGCACTTCCTGCGCCTTGGACTTCTCCTCGTCCTTGAGCAGCGGGAAGTAGAAGGCGTCGCCGCCTGTCTGGATGATGTCGTTGACGCCGAGGCCGGGCAGGCAGGTGTAGTCCTTGCCGGCGACCTGTCCGGCCACCTGGAATTCGCCTTGCGCCCAGTCGCCCATGATCTGGCCGCCGGCCTGGCCGTTGATGACCATGGTCGTCGCCTGGTTCCATTCCTGCGCCGTGGATTTCGCGGCCATCTTGCGCGCATCGTCCGCGGCCTTGAACACCTTCGCCATATCGGCGCTGGCGGCGAATTCGGCATCCTTGTCGCCGAAGATCTTCATGTAGGCGTCCTTGCCGGCGAGCGCCGTCAGCAGCACCTGGAAGGCCAGCGTCGTCTGCCAGCTCTGCTGGCCGATGGCGAGCGGCACGATGCCTGCCTTTTCGAGGGCGGGAGCGGCGGCGACATACTCGTCCCAGTTCTTCGGCACCGACACGCCGGCCTTCTCGAAGGCGGCGTTGGACAGCCACAGCCATTGCTGCGAATGGATGTTCACTGGCACGCAATAAATCTTTCCGTCGAGCGTGCACGAGTCGAGCAGACTCGACGGCTTGACAATGTCCTTCCAGCCTTCCTTGTTGGCGAGATCGGTAAGATCCCGCATCAGGCCGGCCTGCACAAGTTCCTCGGCCTGCCGTCCGTGATTGAACTGTGTGGCGGCCATGGGGTCGCCGCCGGTGATGCGGCTGATCATGATCGGACGCGCCGTGCCGCCGGAGCCGGCGATCGCCCCGTCGACCCATTTGTTGCCCGTGGCGTCGAAGGCCTTGGCGAATTCGGCGACGGCGGCGGCCTCGCCGCCCGACGTCCACCAGTGCGTCACTTCGAGATCCGTCGCCATGGCGGCTCCGGAGAGATTGAGCGCGACACCGGTCGCGAGCAGCGCAGTCAGCTTAAAACGCATGGGTTCTCCTCCAAGAAACTGTAACGTTTCAGGAGCGGACGTTATGCGAAGTCGGATTGGCGTGCAACGGCCAAAAAGGCGCCTGCCGCGTTTTTTCCGGTGCCGATGGGCTGATCGTCAACAGAAGGTGCAGCTTCTACCCTACGGTATCTGCTTGTTGCAGTGCGCAAATTGCGTCCGGAATCAAGCTTCATCTCCTTGATTCCTCAATATCTTGCATTGCGGCAAAGGCAGTTGCTGTCGGCTCTGGGATCGCGGCCGGCTGACAATCGGGCGGAAAATCTGTAACGTTGCAGATAATGTCGAGGCGCTTGTCAGATTCAGTGTGCGGTGTCATACGAAAGGCGTAGTACAGGTGGCCCGGATGGACGAGAAGATTTCAAAGGATGCACGCGGCGTGGCCGCGGCGGCCGGGCCGGACCGTCCGACCCTGAAGACCATCGCCTTCATGACCGGGCTCGGCGTAACCACCGTGTCGCGGGCGCTGAAGGATGCGCCGGACATCGGGATGGAGACGCGCAAGCGCGTGCAGCTTGTCGCCAACCAGGTCGGTTACCGGCCCAACCGTGCCGGCGTGCGCCTGCGTACCGGCAAGACCAACGTCATCAGCCTCGTCCTCGACACGCAGGAGCAGGTCGGCGGCTTCGTGTCCGACATCATCTACGGCATTTCGGAGCAGCTCGCGCAGTCGCCCTATCATCTGATCGTCACGCCCTATTCGCGCGACAACGATCCCATGCAGCCGATCCGCTACGTCGTCGAGACCGGCTCGGCCGACGGCATCATCATCTCCCGCACCCAGCCCGACGATCCGCGCGTGCGCTACATGATCGAGCGCCGCTTTCCCTTCGCCACGCATGGGCGGACGGCGATGAATGTCGAGCATCCGTATCACGTTTTCGACATTTATCCCTTCGCCGGTCTCGCCGTGAAGCGCCTGGCCGAAATCGGCCGGCGGCGGCTGGCGCTGCTCGCCCCGCCGTCCTCGCTCATGTATCATCAGCACATGCGCAGCGGCTTCCTCGACGGGCTTGCCGAGGTCGGGCTGAACGAGGTGCCGTTCTCCTCGGTGACGAACGATCACTCGATCGAGCGGATACGCGCCGCCACCATCGAGATGATGCGCCGTCCGTCGCGCCCGGACGGCATCGTCAGCGGCGCCGGCGGCGGCACCTTCGCCCTCGTGGCCGGCATCGAGGCGGCGGGCTTCAGGCTCGGCCGGGACGTCGACATCGTGTCGAAACAATCCTTCCGGCTGCTGCCGATGTTCCGGCCGGAACTGCATGTGGTGAACGAGGATGTGCGTCTGGCCGGACGCGAACTGGCGAAAGCGGTGATCGGCAGCATAAACGGGGCGCCGGTCGAAGGGCTGCAGAGCCTCATCGTGCCGACGGAGGTGCTGTCGCCGCCCTGTTAGCCGGCGCGGTGGGCTCAGCGTTTCCGGAAACGCAGGATCTGGGAGTGGCGTGGAGGGCGCCGGTCGCATTGAGCAAGACCTTTCCGACCGTTCAGGATGTCGCGCGCGCGGCGAACGTATCGACCGCGACAGTGAGCCGCGCGCTCTCGTTGCCGGATCGCGTTTCCGAGGAAACGCGGCGCATCGTGATGGAGGCGGTCGAGCGGACCGGCTATTCGATCAATCGCGCGGCGCGGAGCCTGCGGCGGCAGGAGACCAACTCCATCGTGGTGCTCGTGCCAAATCTCGGCAATCCGTTCTTCTCGCGCATCCTCGCCGGCATCGAGGCGCGTCTCGCGCGGGACGGCTACAACGTGCTGGTCAAGGACACCAACAACCCTGACGTGCCGAGGGAGAGGGTGCTCGACTATGTCCACGTCAACCGCGCCGACGGCATCATCTGTCTCGACGGCACGTTGCCGGAGCATTTTTTCCGCCACGGCGCCTCGGTGCCGCCCGTCGTCTTCTGCTGCGAATGGATCGACGGCGGCATCGGACCTTCCATCCGCTTCGACAACAGTGGCGGGCAGGCGGCGGCGGTGACGCACCTGTTCGAACACGGCCACCGCGACATCGGCCATGTGCTGGGGCCGAAGGGCAACGTCCTGACCGGCGAGCGCGTCGAGGGTTTCACGCAAGGCCTGAGACGGCACGGGCTTCGGGAGCGCGCCGACTGGATTTTCGAGGGCGACTTCTCGCTTGGTTCAGGCGTCGAGGCGGCGCGCCGCTGGCTGGCGATGGCCGACCGGCCGACCGCGATCGCCACGTCGAGCGACATTATGGCCTGCGGCTTCATCTCGGAACTGCATCGCGCCGGGGTCGAGGTGCCGCGCGATGTCTCCGTGGTCGGCTTCGACGACATCGACATCGCCGAGGTCTTCATTCCGGCGCTGACGACCATCCGCCAGCCGCGCCGCCATATAGGCGAGAGCGCCGCCGACACGCTGCTCGGCCTCGTCCGGGCGGACAATGCCGGCTCGGGAAAGGAGCAGGTCGTGCGCTGGCCGGCGGAACTCGTGCCGCGCGAGAGCGTCCGCCGGATCTGAACGGGCCGCTCAGGCGGCGCCGCTGCCCCATGGGCCGTGATGCGCGCCGGCCGCGTCGATCCGCTCGAAGCCGTGCGCGCCGAAGAAGTCGCGCTGGGCCTGGATGACGTTGGACGTGCCGCGCCCCTGCCGGTAGCCGTCGAAATAGGCGAGGGCGGAGCCAAGCGCCGGGGCGGGCAGGCCGGCCTCCGCCGAGATCGCCACCACGCGGCGCAGCGCCGGGCTCGCCTCCTTCATCATGTCGATGAAGGCTGGCGTCATGAGCAGGTTCGCGACCTTCGCATCCTTGCCGAAAGCCTCCGCGATGGTGCCGAGGAACTGCGAGCGGATGATGCAGCCGGCCCGCCAGATCTTCGCGATGGTCGGCATCGGCAGGCTCCAGCCGAACTCCTTCGAGGCCGCGGCCATCACGGCAAAGCCCTGCGCATAGGCCGCGATCTTGCCGGCGAAGAGCGCCAGTTCGAGATCGGCCAGAATGTCCCTGGAGACGCGGCCCGTCGTCGCCGGCCCGTACGCCTTTTCGGCGGCGAGCCGCTCGTCGCGCATGGAGGAGATGACGCGCGCCGCGACGGCGGCCTCGATCGCGGTCGCCGGCACGCCGAGCGTCTGCGCCTCGATGGCCGACCACTTGCCGGTGCCCTTCTGGCCGGCCCTGTCGAGGATGATGTCGACCACGGGCTTGCCGGTCTTCGGATCGTCGGCCGCCAGCACCTTTCCCGTGATCTCGATCAGGAAGGAGTTGAGACGGCCCCTGTTCCAGCCGTCGAACACCTTGCCGATCTCCTTCGCGCCCATGCCGAGGCCGTCGCGCAGGATGCCGTAGATCTCGGCGATCATCTGCATGTCGGCATATTCGATGCCGTTGTGGATGGTCTTGACGAAGTGGCCGGCGCCGTCCGGCCCGAGCCAGGCCGAGCAGGCCTCGCCCTCATATTTCGCCGAGATGGCGGTGAGCGTCGGCTCGATGCGGCGATAGGAGTCCTCCGTGCCGCCGACCATGATGGACGGGCCGTGGCGTGCTCCTTCCTCGCCGCCCGACACCCCCATGCCGATGAAAGTCAGGCCGGAGCCTTCAAGTTCGCGCGTGCGACGCACCGTGTCGTGGAAATTGGCGTTGCCGGCGTCGATGATGATGTCGTTCTTCGCCAGAACCGGCTTGAGATGCGCGATCTGCTCGTCCACGGCAGCACCTGCCTGCACCATGACGATGATCGGACGCGGCGGCCGGATCGCCTCGGCAAGCGCCTCGATGGTATCGCATGGCACGATCCGGTCGGCGAGCGCGCCCGCCTGCTCGACGAAAGCCGCGGTCTTCGACGCGGTGCGGTTGAAAACCGCGATGCGTTGTCCCTTTTCGGCAATGTTCAGCGCGAGGTTCGCGCCCATCACACCCAGGCCGATCAGGCCGATTTCGGCTTTTTCCGTCATTTCCATCCCGTCATGCAGTCGTTGTTTTTGTTCCGGCCGTTCTCACCCGCCGCCGGCGGCCGGATATTCGTCTGCGGGACTGCCGCCGTCAACATGCGGCGCCCCGGCAGCGCCCGCCCGCGATATTTTGGCGCCGCGCGCACTGCCCCATTGCATGGCGCGCGGCCTGCGTCTACCCAGCAGCAGGCGTCGGCGGATTCTGCCGCGCCGTTTCCCGGAAGGCCTTCTCGTGAACAGCGGTATTCTCCTGGCTCTCGCCGCCTACGCCGTCTATGCGTGGGGCGACGGCATCATCAAGGGGTTCGGCGGCCAGCTCTCGGTTTTCGAGATCGGCTTCTTCAACATCCTGTTCGCCAGCCTCTTCCTGTTCCTGCTGAAACCGGAGGGCGAAAGCTGGCGCGGCTTCTGGCGCATGAAGCGGCCGTGGGCGGTGCAGGCGCGCGCACTCTTCGGCTTCGGCGCCGGCGTGTTCAGCGTCTACGCCTTCACCACCATCCCGCTGGCCGAGGTCTACGCGCTGATGTTCCTCGCGCCGATCCTGGTCACGCTGCTTTCCATCGTCTTCCTCAAGGAGAGGGTGGGGCCGTGGCGCTGGCTGGCCGTGGTCATGGGCTTCTGCGGCGTGCTGCTCGTGGTGCGGCCCGGCTTCCGCGCGCTGGAACTCGGCCATCTGGCGGCCTTCATCGTCGCCTTCTTCGGCGCCTCGACCATCATCCTCATGCGTTCGCTGCAGCAGGAGCGGCAGACCACCATCCTCGGCGTGCTGGCCGTCTACAGCCTGGTTCTCAACGGAGCTGCGGCGCTGGCGACATCGACCTTCGCGGCGCCCGACTGGAAGGTCTGGGCGCTGCTCGCCGCATCGGGCCTCTGCACCGCGGGCGGCAGCCGGCTGCAACTGCTGGCCGTGCGCCACAGCCCGGCCAACCTCATCGCGCCGACGCACTATTCGCAGATCGTCTGGGCGGTGATCATCGGCGCCGCCTTCTTCAACGAATATCCGGACTGGCTGAGCGTCGTCGGCATGGCCGTCGTCGTCGCATCGGGCCTGCTCACGCTCATGCGCGAGAAGATCAGGCTGGGCTTCGTGCGCTGGAATCCGTTTTCCCGCACGCGGTTGTGACCATCGGAGGCGGCCCGAAGGCCGCGGATTTTCGCGAGCCGCGATGACGTAGCCCTCGCGGGAGACACTGACAGAACGATCATGCGGCCTTGCAATTGGCCTGCATTCCACGACATTGAAGGCATGGATACGCCAGTCGAACCGGTGCGCCTGCCCCGCCCGCAGCAGAGGAAGCGGCGTATCCCGATCGCCGCCATCATGGCGCTCAGCATCGGAATGCTGTTGCTGGTGTCAGTGGGCGGCGTCCTGGCGCTCGCGGTCGGAGCCAATCTCCGCAACACGGTCGACCTGCTCGGCGCGCAGTCGGCTCTTCTGATCGATGCGATGGAGGATTCGCTCAGCGACCAGCTTGGGCGCGCCGAAGACGCCGTCGACGGCATCGTGGAGCTTTACGCGCAATCCTCGTTCGAGATCGACGACACGAATGCGGCGTATGCCGCGATGGCTGGCGCCTTGTCGGCGGCGCCGCAGGTCACCGCCATGCTGCTTTGCACGCCGGAAGACGACTGCCGGGGAGCAGCACGCGACAGGGACGGGGCGAATCCGGCCGGCGGGATACGGATGTTGCCGGTGGAGCGCGAGAAATCGCCGCAAATGCTCGAGGCGCTCGAGAAGCGCAGGCAGCTCGACGGGCGACGGTGGGGCGCCATCGTCCCGAACGAGTACGGCCTGTTTGCCAATGTGTCGGCGCCGCTTTCGCGCGACGGGTCGGTGCAGGGCTGGGTGATAGCTGCGGTCGAACTGCAAAACCTCTCGGCGATCACGCGGGAACTGTCCGCCCGTTTCGGCACGCACGCATTCATCCTCGACGCCGACGGCCGCGTTCTCGCGGATGCCCGGCTCGCCGATCCGGAGGCGCGAAAGAACGGGTTGCTGCCTCCGATGCCGATTGCGGCATTGGGCGATCCGGTGCTGGCCGCGTTTCCCGCCCGGCGGCCCGTCGAGGCGTTCGACGCGACGCGCACGCGCAATGTCGAAGTATCGGAAATCGAGCTTGCCGGTGACGGCGAAGGGCTGGAATCCTGGACCGGCGACCCGAACTATATCGTGCTCACGCGCCAGATTCCCGGCTATGGCGGGCCGCCCTGGACCATCGGCGCATATTTCGCGAATGGGGAGATCGGCGACGAACTCCAGCGCGTGGCAGGCTCGGCGATCGTCGGCCTGCTCGCGATGGCGGTCGCTGTCCTGATCGCCATCCTGCTTGGCAAACGCCTGTCGCGCCCCATCAGGGCGATTGCCGGGCAGGCGACGCGCGTCGCCGATTTCGATATCGACAGCGTGACGCCGCTGCCGCGCAGCAGGGTCCTCGAACTGGATAATCAGGCTATGGCGTTCAATGCCATGCTGATCGGTCTGCGGGCATTCTCGACCTATATTCCCCGCAGCCTCGTCGCCAAGCTGGTGCGCACCGGCGAGATCGGCGTGGCCGGGCCGCGCGAGGCGATCGTCACGGTCATGTTCACCGACATTGCGGGTTTCACCACGCTATCGGAGCAGATGGACGCGACGACGACGGCGCGTGTGCTCAATCATCATTTCGCCCTCCTGTGCGGCGCGGTCGATGCGCAAGGCGGCACCGTCGACAAATTCCTGGGCGACGGCATGATGGCCTTCTTCGGCGCGCCCGACCGACTCAAGGGTCATGCGGCCGCCGCGGTGCGGGCCGCCGCCGCTATCCGCGACGCGCTGGAGGACGACAACAGGCTCGCCGTGGCGGAGGGACGGCCGCCGCTGCGAATCCGCATAGGCATCCACACGGGTTCGGCCATCGTCGGCAATATCGGCGCTGCCGACCGCGTCAACTACACGATCGTCGGCGATACGGTGAACATCAGCCAGCGCCTTCAGGATATCGGCAAGCTGCTGGCGCCTGACGCGGCGACCACGATCGTCGTGTCCGGCGAAACCGCATCCCGGCTGGACGAACGTTTCGAGACGATCCCGGCGGGCAAGCACCGGCTGAGGGGGCGCGGCGAGGCGACGGAGGTGTTCGTCGTCGGCGCGGTCGCGCTCACCGGAGGCAGCACCATGGAGGCCGGCCTCGCCAGAGCGGGTTGAGGCGTTCGGCCAAATTCCTTCGGGCTAGAGCATTTCCAGCAAAAGTGTGAAGCGGTTTTGCGTCCGGAAATGCGGCTAAAACAAAGAGATAGAGCGGTTCCGCCGATTCCCTAAAACCCGGAACCGCTCTACCGCAGCATCTCGACCGGCACCGGGTCGATGTCGCGCTCGTCGACATTGTCGCCGGCCATCGCCCAGATGAAGGCGTAGTTCTTCGTGCCGACGCCGGCCTGGATCGACCATGGCGGCGACAGCACCGCCTGCTCGTTGGCGACGACCAGATGCCGGGTCTCGGCCGGCTCGCCCATCATGTGGAAGACGCGTTGTTCCGGCCGCATGCCGAAATAGAGAAACGCTTCGGTGCGCCTCTGATGCAGTTCGCCGGACACGCTGTTCCACACCGAACCTTCGGCGAGAACCGTCATGCCCACCACGAGCTGGCAGGTCTCCATGATCGACGGATGCACGATGTTGAAGGTCACGCGCTGGCTGGCCGTGGCCGGATCGCCCTGCTCGATGCGCTCCGAGCCGGGGCCGCTCAGCAGCCGCGCCGGGATTTCCTTGTGGGCAGGCGCGCTGACCAGATAGAACTTCGCCGGCCGGCTCCGGTCGAGGCTGGAAAAGGAAACCGGCCCCGTTCCGCGCCCGAGATAGAGCGCGTCGCGGCGCGCCAGCATGTAGGTGCCGGTCAGCGTCACCACCTGGCCCTCGCCGCCTATGTTGACGATCACCATCTCGCGCCGGTCGAGGAAATGATCGGTGCCGGTTTCCTTCACCACCGGCAGGAACACCTCGCGCTCGGCCGGCAGCGCGCCGCCGAGGATCAGCCGGTCGTAGTGGGAATAGACGAGCCTGATGTCGTTCTGCGGGAAAAGCGCGTCGACGAGGAACACCCGGCGCAACGCCTCAGTGTCAAACCCCTTCGCTTCGCGCGGGCTGACCGCGTGGCGGATTTCCATCGACATGGCCCGGTCCCCCTCGAGCGTTCGGAAGCGGTTTTCTTCGTCCCGCCGGAAATGCTTTTCCATACGACTTTATACGAAAGTCGTTTCCGAAAGCTCTACCGGACCTTTCCGCTGCCGCGCCGCCCGATCAGGCCGCCTCTGCCATCGCACGGGATACTGCGTAGGAGCGGCCGTCGCCGTCGAACAGATGCAGGTCACCCGGCCTGGCATCGAGGCGGATGATGTCGCCCCGCTTCACCTCCGCGCCGCCCGGCAGCTTCGCCGTCAGCGGCTGATCGGCGCGGCCGATGTCGACATAGACGAGCTGCACTTCGCCGAGCTGCTCGATATAGTCCACCGGACCCTCGAACAGGTAGCCGTCGCCGGTCGCCACGAACAGATCCTCCGGCCGCACGCCGAAGCTGACGGCGCTGCCAGCAGCATCGGCCGGCGTCGCGATCGGCACCTCGGCCCTGCGCCCGCCGATATGGCTGACGGTGGTCGCCGCGCCCGCCTTTTCCACTTTCGCCGGCAGGATGTTCATGGCCGGCGAGCCGATGAACTGCGCGACGAACAGATTGCCCGGGTGCTTGTAGAGCTCCATCGGCGAGCCGATCTGCTCGACGCGGCCCTCCTTCAGCACGACGATGCGGTCGGCCAGCGTCATCGCCTCGACCTGATCGTGTGTGACGTAGATCATCGTCGTGTCGGGCATCGATTCCTTCAGCTTGGCGATCTCGATGCGGGTGGCGACGCGCAGCGCCGCGTCGAGGTTGGACA
>OEIU01002026.1_pt1 | contig 11451 bp, 8 predicted proteins | sample 1539221 | NCBI WGS metagenome assembly OEIU01 (sample SAMN03792071, study PRJEB22550) | activated sludge metagenome | feature: wastewater treatment plant; material: activated sludge; isolation source: Wastewater treatment plant of a petroleum refinery complex | place: Argentina: Zarate | collected... | reverse complement strand
AACAGCGTGCCGAGCGCGGCCAGCAAGGACGGCAGCAGGAAGGCGATGCGCCAGTGCCCGGTCAGCTTGAAAGCCGCCGCCTGCATGGCCATGAACATCGGTGGCTTGTCCGAATACAGTTCGCTGCCACGATGGGTGATCAGCCACTCGCCGCTTTCGACCATGTGCTTGGCGACCAGGGTGAAGCGCGGCTCGTCGGCCGGCCACGGATCGCGCAGGCCGATGCCCGCGCCGAGCACGACCAGGGCAATCAGCAGGAACAGCCAGAATTCGCGGCGCTCGCGTGGCGTGCGCGGCGACAGGGTCAGGATCGGATCGTTCATCGTCGTCTGGCTGATGGGATTGGGCCGGCCATAGCCCGACAGGATAACGCAGGACGCGGCGTGGGCCCGCTCAGATGGATCCCAGCGGCAGGCGCAGGGTGAATTCGGCGCCGCCGCCGCTGCGCGCACTGGCGCGGACGCTGCCGCCGTGCTCCTCGGCGATCTTCTTGACCACGGCGAGACCAAGCCCGGTGCCGCGCGACTTGCTCGAGGTATACGGTTCGAACCAGCGCTCGCCGAAGCCTTCGGGCAGGCCCGGTCCGTTGTCGGCAACTGCGATGTCGACCCAGGTCGCGTCGCCGTCCTTGACGATGCGCGTGCTGACCACGATCTGCGGCTTGCGCTGGTTGCCGATCGCTTCGAGCGCGTTCTTCAACAGGTTGTGCAGGGCCTGGCGCAGGCGCACGGCGTCGACCTTGACCATCGGCTCGCCGTCGACGAACTGGCGCGACAGGTTCAGGCGCTGGTCGTTGCCGTAGAGGTCGAGCACTTCGGCGATCAGCGCGTGCAGGGCGACCGGACGCGTGGTCAGCTGCGGCGGTCGCGCATAGTCGCCAAAGGCATTGACCATGGTCTTGAGTGCCTCGACCTGGCTGACGATCGTGTTGGTGGCGCGATCGAGCAGCTCGCTGTCGTCGGCGGGCAGGCGTCCGACGAAGCGCCGGCGCAGGCGTTCGGCGGCCAGCTGGATCGGCGTCAGCGGGTTCTTCACCTCGTGCGCGAGGCGACGCGCCACTTCGCCCCAGGCCGCGTCGCGCTGGGCGCTGTTGAGCACGGTCAGGTCGTCGAAGACGGCGACGAATCCGCCTTCGCCGGGCAGCGCCGCGCCGCGCAGCATGAGCACGCGGCGACCGTCGCCGAAGTCGACGACGATCTCCTCGCGCCATTCGCGCAGCCCTTCGCGCATGTGCCGGGCGAGCGGATCGGTGATCGGCGCCAGTTCGGGTTTGTCGCGCCTGATGTCGGCCAGCGTGCGTCCGCTGTAGGTGCCGAGCTGGATGCCGAGGATGGCCTCCGCAGCGCGGTTGGCCACGCGCAGCACGCCTTCATGGTCGAAGCCGAGCACGCCGGCGGACAGCCGCTCGAGCACGGCGCCGAGCCAGGCCCGCTGTGTATCGATTTCCTGGGCGCTGCGCTGCGCGCGCATGCCGGCGAGCTCGAGCTCGCGGGTCATCTGGCTGAAGGCGTTGATCAGGTGGCCGAGTTCGTCGTTGCTGCCGACCGGCAGCGGCGTGTCGAAGCGTCCGGCACCGACCGCGCGCGTCGCATGGATCAGGCGACCGACCGGAGCGAGCAGGCGCCGCGACACGCCGAACGCCGCGAGCACCGCGAACAGGACCGACAGCAAGAGGACGAAGGTGAGGATCAGGCCGAAGGTCAGTTTCAGCGAACCGCGCAGGAACTTCAGGCGCTGGAAATCGAAGCTGGCGTTTTCGATGTTCGATACCAGCGGCTGCAGGCGATCGGGCAACGGAAACAGCCCCTGCAGCAGGCGACGCTTGCCGCCCGTGGCGGCGCTGCCGACCGGCACCACGACGCGGATCAGCAAGGTGTCGCCCAACGGTTCGGCGGCGGCGAAGCGGTCCTCGCCGGCGACGCGCATCAGCGTGGTCGAATCGGGGAACAGCGGCTCGAGGTAGCGCGGATCGGAACTCGACAGGGCAAGCACGCGGCGATCGGCGTCGAACATGCTGAGCTGGATCGCGCCGAGGCCATCGATTTCGCGGTCGAGGACCGACTGCAGGTTGGCATCGAAGGTGCTGACCAGTTCATCGGCCAGGGCGAGGCTGCCCGCCTCGTCCTTGCGCAGGTGCTCGTCGACCACGATGCGGCCGACTTCGAGCGCATCGTCGAGGGCGCGTTCGAGATTGACGTCGAACCAGTTGTCGACGGTGGCGTTGATGAAGCGCAGGGCGAAGCCGTAGACCACGACGACTGGCGGCACGGCAAGCAGCACGAGGGTGAGCAGCAGGCGCCGGCTCAGGCGCGCGCCCGGTGCGTCGCGACCGAGGTCGCGACGCAGGCGCCACAGGCGCTGGCCGATCAGGACCAGCAGCACGAGCAGGGCCAGCACCGCCGCGCCGAGCACCCAGCGATAGGCGTCGACGAATTCGCCAGCGCCACCGGCCGCCTGTTCGGCCAGTTTCAGCGACGCGGCGAGCAGAGCCAGCACCGCCAGGGCCGGCAGCAAGCGCCGCCCGACCAGGGTCAGCCAGCCGCGAGTGTCCACGAATACTCCGGAGCGATGAGGCGCCAGGCCGGTTCGAGCATGGCGGGCAGGCGCAGCGCCCCGGGCAATGCGGCGTGATCCAGGCCGACCTGCAGGCTCAGCCGCGTGCCCGGGGCCAGGCCGGCGAAGGCATCCGGCAGTGACAGGCGCAGCGCAGCGAGGGCATCGGTCAGGTAGCCGGCGGCCGGAAAGCTGCGCACCTCGCCGTTGCCGCTTTCGCGCAGCTGGTAACGGCGGGTCAGCGGAAAATAGCGCAGCTCGACCTGGCGCCGGTCGCTGGGCACAGCGGAACGGCCCTGGACTTGCAGGCGGAAATCCAGCGTGATCGGGATGCCGTGCTCGAGCGCGTCGCTGATCGGTCCACTGAGGCGGCAATCCAGGTTCACTTCCAGGCGCGGGCCATTGGCGGCGGCGACCAGGCGCGCGTCGCGCACGACCAGCGTCCCCGGCACCTGTTCGCGCAGCACGTCGCAACCGCACAGCAGGGCGGCCAGACATGTGAAGCTAATGAGCTTTTTCCACAACCGCATAGTAGAAACCGTCCATCCCCTTGTTGCCCGGCAAATTCTGGCGGCCCGGACCGGCCGCGCGTCCAAGGCGTTCGGCAATGGGCAGCGCCCTGGCGTCGGCATGCAGGTCGAGGAACCTGGCCATGACCGCCTCGTTCTCGGCCCGCAGCAGCGAGCAGGTCGTATACAGGAGTCTTCCGCCCGGAGCGAGCATAGGCCACAGCGCGTCCCCGAGTCTTGCCTGGATTGCGGCGAGCGGCGCGATATCCGCAGCACGGCGATGCAGCTTGATGTCCGGTTGGCGGCGGATGATGCCGCTCGCCGAGCACGGGGCGTCGAGCAGGATGCGGTCAAACGGACGGCCGTCCCACCACGTGACGGGACGCGTCGCATCCCCCTGCAGGATGCTGGCGGCCAGGCCGAGGCGCTGCAGGTTCTCGCGCATGCGTGGCAGTCGGCCGGCATCGGAGTCCAGCGCGGTGAGATCGACATCGGCGCGTTCGAGGATGTGCGCGGCCTTGCCTCCCGGTGCGGCGCAGGCATCGAGGATGCGCTGCCCGTTTTCGAGGTCGAGCAGGTCGGCAACCTGCTGCGCGGCGCCATCCTGCACCGAGAAGTGGCCTTCGGCGTAGCCGGGCAGGCGGCTGACATCGGTGCTCTCGGCGAGCACGAGGCCGTCGCCGATGTGCGCGGGCGCCTCGGCCACGATGCCGTCCGCCGCAAGGCGCTCGCGCAATGCCTCGCGCGTGCTGCGGCGCCGGTTGACGCGCAGGGTCAGCGGCGCCTCGCAATTGTTCGCCGCGAGTATCGCTTCCAGGTCACGCGGCCAGTCATTGCCGATGCGTTCGATCAGCCAGCGCGGATGCGCGTGTCGCGTGGCCGGGTCCTGGTCGACGCTGGCGAGCAGGGCGACGCGTTCGCGCAGGTACCTGCGCAGCACCGCATTGACCAGGCCGGCATGACGCGGCTGCCCAAGCAGGCGCGCGGCATCGACGCAGGCGGCGACGACAGCGTATTCGGGCATGCGCATGACTTCGATCTGCACGAAGCCGAGCACGAGCAGGCAATGGATCTCGCGTGCCTTGGCCGGCAGTGCGCGTTCAAGCAGCTGGTCCAGCACGGCATCAAAGCGCAGCCACCAGCGCGAGGCGGAGAACAGCGTCGCCGAGAGCAGCGCGCGATCGCGCGGATCGTTGCTGCGCGCGGCGCGCGCGTCGAAACCCGAGCGCAGCGAGACGCCGTCGAAGACGACCCGAGCCAGCACGCGCGCCGCGTCGGCCCGAACGATGGCGCCGGCATTGTCCCGGGGTTCGCTCATGCAGCGTTGCCCGACAGGGTCGCAGCGAGCTCCGGTCGCGCGTTGAGCCAGTCGCGAACCGCCATGCGCCGGCCGCCGTCGCGCTGGATCTCGGTGATGCGCAGCACGCCGTCAGCGGTGGCCACGTCGAGGCCTTGCGCATTGACGCCGAGCACCTTGCCCGGAGCGCTCGCGCCGGCTTGCTGCAGGGCATGGGCCGACCAGATGCGCAAGCGCTCGCCGCCGATCCCGGCTTCGGCCACCGGCCACGGATTGAAGGCGCGCACCTTGCGCTCGAGTGCGATGGCCGTGGCGCCCCAGTCAAGGCGCGCTTCCGCCTTGTCGATCTTGTGCGCGTAGGTGACGCCCTCATCGGCTTGCGCGACCGCCTCGGGCAGCCGGCCGGCGACCAGCCGGGCCAGGCCGTCCGCCAGCGCTTCCGCGCCGAGCATTGCCAGGCGATCATGCAGGCTGCCGCCGGTTTCATCCGCGGCAATCGGCGTGTGCCGCTCGAGCAGGACCGGACCGGTGTCGAGCCCGGCCTCCATGCACATCAGGGCGACACCGGTCTGGGTGTCGCCGGCGAGGATCGCGCGCTGGATCGGCGCCGCGCCGCGCCAGCGCGGCAACAGCGAGGCATGCACGTTCCAGCAACCTCGGCCCGGAATGGCCAGCACGGTGCGCGGCAGGATCAGTCCATAGGCGACCACCACGAGCAGATCGGGCCGCCAGGCCGCCAGTTGGCCACGCGCTTGCGCCGTGCGCAGCGATTCTGGCTGTTCGACCGCGATGCCGGCGGCGAGGGCCGCCTGCTTGACCGGGCCTGGCGTCAACTTGCGCCCGCGACCGGCCGGCCGGTCGGGCTGGGTATAGACGGCCACCACGTCGCAGTCCGCCGCCAGGCAGGCCTGCAGGCTGGGCACGGCGAAATCCGGCGTTCCCGCGAACACCAGGCGCAGACGCTCGGACATCAGGATTCCCCGATCGGTTGCTTCAGGCTACCGCCGACTCGGAATGGCGGCGTTGCTTCTCGAGCTTCTTGCGCACCATGTCGCGCTTGAGCGGCGAGAGGTAATCGACGAACAGCTTGCCGACCAGGTGATCCATCTCGTGCTGGATGCAGACCGCGAGCAGGCCCTCCGCCTCGATCTCGATCGGCTTGCCGGTCACGTCCTGCGCGGCCAGCTTGATGCGGGCGGCGCGCTCGACGTCAGCGAAGATGCCCGGGACCGAGAGACATCCTTCCTGGCAGACCTCGCTGCCCTCGCGCTCGAGGATGCGCGGGTTGACGATGACCATCGGCGCATTCTTTTCCTCTGACACGTCGAGGACCAGCATCTGGATATGGCGGTCGACCTGGGAGGCGGCCAGCCCGATGCCGGGCGCCGCGTACATGGTCGCGAGCATGTCCCCGGCCAGTTCCTTCAGGGCGGCGTCGAACTGGGTGACAGGCTGCGCCTTGGTTCGCAGACGCGGGTCGGGGAATTCAAGAATGGTAAGCAGTGTCATGGCAGTGGATCCGGAAGCGCCTGGCCTTCGCTGGCAGATTAACGGTTATCTGGGGGCACCAGGGGAGCAGACAAGCCGTGTCGGGGGGCAAAAGTCTACGCGTTTCCTGCCCTGCGGGCGATTGTAGCCACGTTTGCGGGCGAATCCGGGTGGCTGTGCCGGCGCGCATGGGGGCCGGATTGGCGGGATGGCCGGCCGGCCCCCCGCAAACCGGTTGTCTGCGCGGTTTGCGACAAGGTTCCGGTTTCCGGCGACCGGTCGTTTTCTCAGGTTAAACTTTCCTATACACTCGCCAAAGCCATAGGGGAATCAGGTAATTGGCAGCCATGCTTAAAAAACTACTTTCGATTTCTGCCGGACTCCTGCTCACGGTGTCGGTATTTGCCGCCCAGCAGTGGGCCGAGAACGCGCCACAACGCTATATCGTCAAGAAGGGCGATACGCTGTGGGATATCTCGGCCAAGTTCCTGATCAAGCCCTGGCACTGGCCGGAAATCTGGCAGCTCAACCCGAAGGTGCGCAATCCGCACCTTATCTATCCGGGCGACGAGCTGATCCTGTCCGGCGACGGCGTCAGCCACGGCGATGGCTCGATCGGCCCGCATGCCCGCGAAACCTCGCTGGCCGACGCGGTCAAGCCGATCCCGCTTTCGGCGGTCAAGCAGTTCCTGAAGAACAGCCAGGTCGTCGACGAGGAGGTGATGCGCAATGCGCCCCACGTCGTGGCGATCGAGGAAAACCGCCTGCGCGGCGTGACCGGCCAGCTGCTCTATATTCGCGGCCTGGACGCTGCGGTTGGCGACAAGTTCGCCATCGTGCGCCCGCTCGGACGCTACTACGACATGCCGCCCAAAAATGAGGGCGAAGTGCGCGAGACCTATCGCCAGGCCCGCGATGGCCGCGACGGCCGCCAGAGCATGCTCTGGCGCCACGGCCCGCACGAGTGGAGCTTCAAGGGCCGCGTGCGTTTCCTCGGCTACGAGGTGCTTGAGTTCGGCACCGTGCAGGTGACGCGCACTGGCGACCCGAGTTCGGCGCTGGTCACCTATTCGGACTTCGAAGTGCGCGAAGGCGACTACATCCTGCCACTCGACCCGACTCCATACGATGACCAGTTCGTTCCGCACGGGCCAGCCCAGGCGCCCGACAACATGCGCGTCATCGCCTTCACCGATGCGCTGAACGCGGTCGGCCCGCTGCAGGTGGTCGCCCTTTCCCGCGGCAGCGAGGACGGCGTCGACAACGGCACGACCTACTCCATCTATACGGACGGCGAGACGGTGCACGACAGCACCGACTATCCGCGTGGCAAGTCGCGCGCATTCTTCAACCCGCGTGATTCGAAGGTGACCCTGCCACCCGAGTTCATCGGCCACCTCATGGTTTTCCGCACGTTCAAGCGCGTCAGCTACGCGCTGGTCATGGACAGCGTCCGCCCGGTCCACATCGGCGACTTCATGCACGATCCGGACACCACGCCCTGACCCGAGCCATCGGGTGATCCACCAGGAACGGCGCGATGGACTCCATCGCGCCGTTTTCGTTTGGGGATTCGCTACACTGGAGTTCCACGGATACGGGGAAGCGACGCATGGCGACGGAAGCCTGGCTCACACTCTTGCGCACACCGGACATCGGGCCAGCCGCGTTGCGCACGCTGGTTTCACGCCAGGGCAGCGCAACCGCCGCCCTCGATGCACTGCGCCACGGCAAGGATGGGCGGGAGCTGTCCGCGCCGTCGCGGGCATGGCTGGACGCGCCGGACGCGGCACGCATCGCGGCCGACCTGGATTGGCTCGCGCAACCCGGTCACCACCTGCTTGGCTGGGACGACCCCGACTACCCTTCCCTGCTGCGCGAAATCCCCGGCGCACCCGCGGCCCTGTTCGTCGCGGGCGACCCGACCCTGTTGTGGATGCCGCAGGTCGCCGTGGTCGGCAGCCGCAGCGCGAGTGCCAGCGGCCTCGCCACGACGCGGCGGTTTGCCCGCGCCCTGGCGGTCGCCGGCTTCACGATCACGAGCGGGATGGCCGATGGCATCGATGGCGCGGCCCACCAGGCCACCCTCGATGCCGAAGGCCGGACCATCGCCGTGCTCGGCACCGGTCCCGACCTGGTCTACCCGCGCAAGCACCGGGCGCTGGCCGGGCAGATTGCCGAAAATGGCGCCCTGGTCAGCGAATTCCCGCCCGGTACGGTGGGCAAGCCCGAGCACTTCCCGCGGCGCAACCGGATCATCTCCGGGCTGGCCCTCGGCACGCTGGTCGTCGAAGCCGGACTCAAGTCGGGCTCGCTGATCACCGCGCGCTATGCCAGCGAGCAGGGGCGCGAGGTCTTCGCGCTGCCCGGCTCGATCAACAACCCGCTGGCCCGCGGATGCCATCAACTGATCCGCGACGGAGCCCGCCTGACCGAATCGGCCGAGGAGATCGTCGAGGCCCTGTCCGGGCTTGCCGCGGAGCTCGGCGACCGCCGGCGCGCCCGCCTCGAGCCCGGCGGGCGCACGGCCGCCCCTGCGGCGCCCGACGATCCGGGCAGCGCCGGGCGGTCCCTGGATCCCGACTACGCGCGCCTGCTCGGCGCGCTCGGGCATGAGGAGACGGACCTCGACCAGCTTGCTGAACGAACCGGGATGGCCGTTTCGGCGCTTTCCTCGATGCTGCTCGTGCTCGAGCTCGAGGGCGTGGTCAGCGCCGGCCGGGGCGGCAAATACACCCGCCTGGCCCATTCCTGAGCCGCGAACGCGGCCGGCCGGGTCGGGCCGGCCGGGTCGACGCGGCCATCCGGTGGCGCGTCCATTTGGGTATAGTGCGCCGCGCCCGGGCTTGACAGTCCGCGAACTCGTGTGTCCTTCTGAATAGGCAACACGCCACTTTCCCCTGAAATTCATTGCCGAATGGCCGCCTGCACGGCGCCAACAGACACCGGCGCCAAGGACCGCACCATGGCCAAGAACCTGCTCATCGTCGAGTCGCCCGCCAAGGCCAAGACGATCAACAAATACCTCGGCAAGGATTTCCAGGTCCTCGCGTCCTACGGTCACGTGCGCGATCTGGTGCCGAAGGAAGGTGCCGTCGATCCCGATCACGATTTCGCGATGAACTACGACCTGATCGAAAAGAACGAGAAGCACGTCGACGCCATCGTCAAGGCGATCAAGCAGGCCGACGCGCTCTATCTGGCGACCGACCTTGACCGCGAAGGCGAGGCCATTTCCTGGCATATCGCCGAGATCCTGCGCGAGAAGAACCTGCTCAAGGACAAGGTCGTGCACCGGGTCGTGTTCTCGGAGATCACCCCGCGCGCGATCAAGGAAGCCGTCGCCAATCCGCGCCAGCTGTCGATGGAGCTGGTCAACGCCCAGCAGGCGCGTCGGGCGCTCGACTACCTGGTCGGCTTCAACCTCTCGCCGGTGCTCTGGCGCAAGGTCCAGCGCGGCCTTTCGGCCGGCCGCGTGCAGTCGCCGGCGCTGCGCATGATCGTCGAGCGCGAGGAAGAGATCGAAGCCTTCATTCCGCGCGAATACTGGTCCGTCGAGGCCGATCTCGCCCATCCCGACCAGGCCTTCAAGGCGCGCCTGCTCAAGCTCAACAACAAGAAGTTCGAGCAGTTCGACCTGACCAACGCCGACGACGCGCATGCCGCGCGCAATGCCCTGCACAAGGCCGCGCAGGGGCGGCTGGTCGTCGGCGAAGTGCAGTCCAAGGAACGCAAGCGGCGTCCTTCGGCGCCTTTCACGACCTCGACCCTGCAGCAGGAGGCGGCGCGCAAGCTCGGCTATGCGACCAGCCGCACCATGCGCCTCGCCCAGCAGCTCTACGAGGGCATCGCGATCGGCGACGAAGGCGTGGTCGGCCTGATCACCTACATGCGTACCGATTCGGTATCCATTTCCGACGAAGCCACCGGCGAATTGCGCGAAGTGATCGTGCGCGAATTCGGTCGCCAGGCGCTGCCCGAGCAACCCAACCTCTACAAGTCGAAATCGAAGAATGCGCAGGAAGCGCATGAAGCGATCCGGCCGACCTCGGCGGCGCTGACGCCGAAGCGCGTCGCGGCCTATCTCTCGCCCGATCACGCCAAACTGTATGAACTGATCTGGAAGCGCACCGTCGCCAGCCAGATGCAACATGCGACCCTGAATACCGTATCGGTCGATTTCCCCTGCGGAGCCGATGCGGCGTTCCGTGCCACCGGCACGACGGTCATCGATCCGGGCTTCCTTGCCGTCTATGAGGAAGGCAGCGACCAGAAAGCCGCCGACAGCGAGGACGATGCACGCAAGCTGCCGATCATGAAAGTGGGCGAAGCGGTGCCGCTGCGCGACATCGTCACCGACCAGCACTTCACCGAGCCACCGCCACGCTTCTCCGAGGCCAGCCTGGTCAAGGCGCTCGAGGAATACGGCATCGGACGACCATCCACTTACGCCAGCATCATCCAGGTCCTGCTCAACCGCGAGTACGTCATCCTAGACAGCCGACGCTTCAAGCCGACCGACGTCGGTCGCGCCGTCGGTCGATTCCTGGCCAGCCATTTTGCGCGCTATGTCGACTACGACTTCACCGCCAAGCTCGAGGACGAACTCGATGCGGTCAGCCGCGGCGAGGAAGACTGGGTGCCCTTGCTGAGCCGCTTCTGGAAACCTTTCAAGGCGCAGATCGACGAGAAGATCGAAACGGTCGACAAGTCCGAAGCGAGCGGCAGTCGCGTGCTCGGCGAGGATCCGAAATCCGGCAAGCCGCTGTCCGTGCGCCTCGGGCGCTACGGGCCGTTCGCCCAGATCGGCACCAAGGAAGACGAGGACAAGCCGAAGTTCGCCAGCCTGCGCCCCGGCCAGAGCATGCACACGATCACGATGGAGGAAGCGCTGGAACTGTTCAAGCTGCCGCGCACGCTCGGCACCTCCGACGAGGGCGAGGAGATCACGGTCGGCATCGGCCGCTTCGGCCCGTTCGTCAAGATCGGCTCGACCTATGCCTCGCTGACCAAGGAAGACGATCCGTACACGATCGAATTGCCGCGCGCGCTGGAACTGGTTCGCGCCAAGGCCGAAGCGCTGGCCAACCGCATCATCAAGGACTTCGGCAACGGCATCCAGATCCTCAATGGCCGTTACGGTCCCTATATCACCGATGGCGACAAGAACGCGCGCATACCGAAAGACCGCGAACCGCCGAGCCTGAGCGAGGCCGAATGCGTCGAGCTGCTTGCCGCGGCGCCATTCCGGCCCAAGCGCGGCTTCGGCAAGGGCGCCAAGGGCAAGGGCAAGGCCCCGGCGAAAAAGGGCGCGGACGCCGAGGCGAAGGCCAAGCCCGCCGCCAGTAAGGCGGCAGCAAAGAAGACTTCCGCAAAAAAGACTGTGGCCAAGAAGACGCCCCGGAAAACCGCGACGAAGAAGGCCGCGACCTCGAAAGTTGCAACCAAGAAGACTGCGACCGGCAAGAAAACCGCCATCACCAAGGCGGCCACAACGGCGCCCGCTGCCGAAGACAGCTGATGTCCGAGAGCGCCGCATGCGCGGTGGCCGTATTGCGCCGTGGCGGGGTGATCGTCCACCCCGCCGAGGCAGCCCGGGGCCTC
>OEIU01002025.1_pt1 | contig 11454 bp, 11 predicted proteins | sample 1539221 | NCBI WGS metagenome assembly OEIU01 (sample SAMN03792071, study PRJEB22550) | activated sludge metagenome | feature: wastewater treatment plant; material: activated sludge; isolation source: Wastewater treatment plant of a petroleum refinery complex | place: Argentina: Zarate | collected... | reverse complement strand
CGTCCCGCCATCGGACAAACAGAACCGTTTCCGGGTAACCCTGAAAGGCTCTAGCTCACAGCACGCGTGACAGGAACTCGCGCGTGCGCGGCGACTGCGGATCGGCGATCATCTCCCTCGGCACGCCGCGCTCTTCCACAACGCCGCGATCCATGAAGATGAGCTGGTCGCCGACCTCGCGGGCGAAGCCGATCTCGTGCGTCACCACCACCATGGTCATGCCGCTTTCCGCCAGATCGCGCATGACCACCAGCACCTCGCCGACCAGTTCCGGGTCGAGCGCCGACGTCGGCTCATCGAAGAGGAGAACCTTCGGATTCATCGCCAGCGCCCGCGCGATCGCGACGCGCTGCTGCTGTCCGCCGGAAAGCTGTCGCGGATAATAGCCGGCCTTTTCGGCGAGCCCTACCCGCTCCAGCAGAGCATGGGCCATCTCCCTGGCCTCGCTCTTGCGCATGCCCTTCACCGTGATCGGTGCCTCGATCAGGTTCTCCAGCGCCGTCATGTGCGAGAACAGGTTGAAGGACTGGAACACCATGCCGATGTCGGCCCGGCGCTTGCAGAGCAGGTTGTTCTTCACCTCGTAGAGCTTGCCGTCGCGCAAATCGTAGCCGACGAATTCGCCATCGACCAGCAGCACGCCGCCATTCACCTCTTCCAGATGGTTGATGCAGCGCAGGAAGGTGCTCTTGCCGGAGCCGGACGGGCCGATGATGCAGGCGACGGAGCCTGCCGGCACGTTGAGGTCGATGCCCTTCAGCACCTCGACGGTTCCGAAGGACTTGCGGACGCCCTTGGCGAATACCATCGAATTGGCCGGGACGCCGAACCGTGCCTGATTTTCCGCCTTGGCTGTCATGCCGGCTGCGCCGTCCTTCCCAGCTTGAACGCGCGCCGCAGGATGCCGCGCGCCGCGCCCGACTGCTGCTGGTCGCTTCTTCCATAATACTGCTCGATGTAATGCTGCCCGATCGAAAGCAGCGTGACCACGAACAGGTACCAGAACGCCACCACGATCAGCAGCGGGATCGTCTCGAAGGTGCGCGCATAGATGCTTTGCGCGGCATAGAGCAGGTCGTTGACGGCGATGATGGTGACGAGAGAGGTGGTCTTGAGCAGGTTGATCGTCTCGTTGCCGGTCGGCGGCACGATGAAGCGCATGGCCTGCGGCAGGGTGATGCGCCTGAGGATGAGGCGGTGGTTCATGCCGAGGCTTCCGGCGGCCTCGGTCTGGCCGCTCGGCACCGACTTGATTCCGGCGCGCACGATCTCGGCCATGTAGCCGGCCTCGTGCAGCGAGAGCGCCACGACGGCCGCCACGAAAGGCGTCATGAAGTCGTTGGTCTTGACCGAGAATATCGTGCCGACGAAAGGCAGGGTCAGCGAGAACTCGCGGACCACGAGCGACAGGTTGAACCAGAAGATGAGCTGGATCAGCGCCGGCGCTCCGCGGAAGAACCAGATATAGGCGCTGGCGAAGGCGTTCAGGATGCGGCTCGGCGACAGGCGCATGATGGCCACGATCGTGCCGATGATGATGGCCAGCACCATGATGACGACGGTCAGCACCAGCGTCTGGCCGAGGCCCCGCATGATCGAGGGGTGGAAGAGATATTTTCCGACGGTCGGCCAGTCGAAAGCCGGGTTCGTCGCCAGCGCCTGCACGAGCAGCGCCAGCAGAACGATGACCGCCGCCGTGCCGATCCACAGGCCGTAGTGGCGGACCGGAACGACGACCAGCGTCTCGACGGGAGCCTGCGGTTCGGCTTTCGACATTCCGTCAACCTTTCGACAAGGATGAGGTCGGCCCGGCGCGAACGGTCGAGTCGCGCCGGGCCCGCACCCGCTATTTGCGGATCTTGTCGGCGCTGTCGACGATGTACGCTTCCTCGATCATGGCGCTGGTCATGCCGTACTTGCCCATGATCGTCTTGTACGTACCGTTCTTGATCAGCTCCTCGAGCGCGGCGCGCAGCATCTCCGCCGTCTCCGTGTCGCCCTTCGGCACCGCGATGCCGAGCGGGGCGACGTCGTAGAGGCCGGGCACCACGACCATCTGGCCCTTGCTGGTGACCTCGAAATATCCGGACGCGGTCGCGTCGTCGAGACGGGCGTCGATGCGGTCGGAAAGGGCGGCCTGGATGATGTCCTTGCCCTCGGGGAACACGCTCTTTTCGATTTCGGCAAGGCCTTTCTCCTTGCACTCGCCGCTCAGCCGGTCGGCGATGAAATCGGAAACCGAGCCGCCGATGACGCCGACGCGCTTGCCGCACAGATTGTTCTCGCCCTGGAACTGCGGCGCCTTGTCGGCCGTGGTCGAGGCGACGATGCCGGACTTGATGAACATGACGAAATCGACCTGCTTCAGCCGGTCGTCGGTCGCCGCGAACGTCTCCCAAGCCACCTTGAAGCGGCCGGCCGCGAGGCCCGGGATCATCGACGGGAAGGGGATGCGCGTCACTTCGAGCTCCGCGCCGAGCAGCTTGGCGGCCTCCTCGGCGAGCTCGATGTTGATGCCCACCTGCTTGCCGTTCTCGTCGATGAACTCGAACGGCGCATATTCCAGCGTGTTGGCGATGGCGAGCTTGCCGGTCTCGGCGACTTCCGGCGATTTCGGCAGCTCCGCGGCGCCGAGCAGTCCGCCGGTGCCCAGAAACGCCGCGACCAGCGCGGTGCCGCGCAGAAGCGAAAAATGTCGTTGCATGGAAGTCCCTCCTCATTGTGACGGCGGCAACGGATGCCTTCCGCTTCGCCTGCCGTCGTGAAACCGTGTTCCCTTTGCAGCCCGTGGCGGCTGCTTTCTTCAGTGCAAGATCAGACGATAATTCTGATATTGAAATGTATTTTTCATGGCGCCTTGCTTGTCAAGCGGGCGTGTCTGCCGATACCCGGGGCACGCCACCTCAAAAGCGCAGCGATCGCAATCCTACCGTGCGGTCTATGGCCAGGATAGCCGCGAAAGTCAGAAATATGCTGAGCGAGGCGATCGCGGCTGCGGTGGGGTCGAAGTTGAAGCGCAGATAGTCGAACAGTTCGAGCGGGAGCGTGTTGTTGCCGACTGACTTCAGGAGCAGCGATATGTTGAAGATGTCGAAGGAGATGACGAAGGCGAACAGGCAGCCGGTGATGATGCCCGGCTTGATCGCCGGCAGCGTCACGCGCCGGAAGGTCATCCATCCGCCCGCGCCGAGGCTGCGCGCGGCTTCCTCCTGCGAATGATCGAAATTGAACAGCGCCGACGAGACGTTGAGGAAGACATAGGGGAAGGTGACCACGATATGGCCGATCTGGATGCCGATCGAGTATTCCGTGCCGATGCCGATCTCGTAGAAATAGAAGAGCAGCGCGATCGCCGTCAGGATCTCCGGCACCAGCAGCGGGCCGGTCATCACCAGCCTCAGCCGGTCGCGTCCCCGTCCCGCATGGCGGGCGACGTAGATGGCCGCGAGCGTGCCGATGACGCCGTTGACCAGCGTTGAGATGGCGGCGATGCGTACCGAATAGAGGGTGGCGTCGAGGAAGCGGCTGTTGGAGAACAGCGACTCGAACCAGCGCAGCGAGAAGCCTTCCAGCGGGAAGGCCAGGAACTCGCCGGAATTGAACGAGAGCAGCACCACCAGCACGATCGGGAACATCAGGAAGATGTAGATCGCGGTCACCAGCGCGATGAACAGCCGGTCCCAGACGGTTTTTTCGACGCCGTCCGCACCTTTCATGGCAGCCTCCGCATCGCGCGCGCCGTCAGCCTGAGATAAAGCCCGACGACGAGAACGGCCACGCCCGCCATGATGATGGCGAGCGCGGCGCCCGCCGGCCAGCGGAAATTGTCGACCAGATACTGCACCACCAGCACCGACATGGTGCGCCCGCCCGTGCCGCCGAGCATGGCGGGCGTCACATAGGCGCTGATCGACAGCACGAAGACGAGGATCGTGCCGGCCTGGATGCCGGGCAGGCTGAGCGGCAGGGTCACCTTCAGGAAGGTGCGCATGCGCGATGCGCCGAGCGAGCGCGACGCCATGGCGAGATCCGGACTGATCGCCTGGAGGTTGCCCAGCAGCGGCAGGATGATGAAGGGCAGGAAGACGTGCGTCAGCGCGATCGTCACGCCGAGCGAATTGTTCATGAGCTGGAGCGGAAAGCCGATCACGCCGAGCGTCATCAATGTCTTGTTGGCGACGCCGTTGTTGGAGAGGATGATCATCCAGGCGAAGGTGCGCACCACCAGCCCGACCAGCAGCGGCGAGAGCACGAAGATGTAGAGCAGGCTCGTCCAGCGGGAGCGCGACCTTGCGAGGTGATACGCCACCGGGTAGCCGAGCAGGAGCGTCAGCACCGTGACGATCGCGCCGATCAGCAGCGTCTTTCCGAGGATTCCCCAGATATAGGGATCGCCGAGCGCGGTGGCGTAGTGCGCCACGGTGAAGCCGTCGCCATAGACCGCGCGGGTCGAGGCCTCGCGCAGGCTCATGGTGATGATGGTGATGTAGGGCAGGGCGAAGAAGCCGATCAGCAGCACCAGCGCCGGCACCAGCATCCAGGCGGGACCGAACCGGCCGACGCCGGGCGGGCGGACGCTTGCGCGCGGGGCGGCTTCGACCGCGCTCATGCGGCGAGCAGCCACGCGTCGCGCGCCGCGAAGCCCAGCGCGACCTGTTCGCCGACCGGCAGCGGATTGCGTCCGCTGACATCGACCGTCATGTCGCCGCCGCTCGCCAGCCGCACCTTCAGCTGCGTCGCATTGCCCTGGTAGATGGCGCTGGCCACCGAGCCCGCGAGCACGTTCTCGTCCGGCGAGGCGGCTGCCGGCTCGCCCTGCCTGCGGATGCGGATGTTCTCGGGGCGGATCATCACGCTGACGTCGGCGCCCTTTGTCAGACCCGCCGGACCGTGCGCGCCAATCGTCCCGCCGCTGGTCTCGACCTTGTAGGCGTCCGCGCCCAGAACCTCCGCGATCTTGCCGGAGAGCGTGTTCGACCGGCCGATGAAGCCCGCCACCGCCTGCGACGCCGGCCGCTCGTATATGTCGCGCGGCGTCCCGAACTGCGAGATCACGCCGGCATTCATCACCACGATCTTGTCCGACATGACCATCGCTTCCGACTGGTCATGCGTGACGTAGATGCTGGTGATGCCGACGCGCTGCTGGAGTTCGCGGATGAAGAAGCGCATCTCGTCGCGCAAGGTGGCGTCGAGATTGGCCAGAGGCTCGTCGAGCAGCAGCACCGAGGGCTCGATGACCAGCGCGCGGGCGAGCGCCACGCGCTGCTGCTGGCCGCCCGAAAGCTCGCGCGGAAAGCGCTGCTCGTAGCCCTGCAGCCGCACCATGGCGAGGACGTCCCCGATGCGGCGCTTACGCTCGGCCGGCGAGACCTTGCGCACCTCGAGGCCGAAGCCGAGATTTTCCGCCACAGTCATATGCGGGAACAGGGCGTAGGACTGGAACACCATGCCGACGTCGCGCTGCTCGGGCAGGGCGCGCGTCATGTCCTTCTCGCCGAAAAGGATGCGGCCGCTGTCGGGCCGTTCGAAACCCGCCACGCACCGAAGCGTGGTGGTCTTGCCGCAACCGCTCGGCCCCAGGAGGGAAACGAACTCTCCCTGGGCGATCGGGACGGAAATGTCCTTCAATATGTGCAGGCTGCCATATTGTTTGTTGATACGATCGATGGTCAGTGCAGTCATCCGGCCACCTCATCCACCCTGCACGCGGGCCGCCGAAGACGGGAAATCTCCGGCGGCGTTTTTCGGGAGCAGCGTCACGCCATCTCGCGGTTCCAGCGGTCGGCGATGTCGGCGGCCTTGTCGACGTAGCTGTCCCAGTTGTAGCTCCTGATCTCCGACATGCGGTCGCCGACGATCGGCGTCCGCTTGCGGATCTCGTCGTCCAGCTCCGACGCCTTGTTGCAGGGCGAGGTGTAGAAGGCCTTCGCCATGTCGCGCTGCACGTTGGCGTCGAGCACATAGTTGAGATAGGCGTGGGCGGCGTCCTTCTCCGCACCCGTCCTGACCAGGTTGAAGGATTGCTCGAAGGCCAGAACGCCTTCCTTCGGCGCGACGATGTCGACCGGTGCGCCCTTGTCCTGCAGCACCATGATCTCGGTCCAGTCGACCGGCGCGACGATGGCGTCGCCCCGCATCAGCGCCGTCGACAGCTCGCCGCTCCACGATGCCTGCGAGAACGGCAGAAGCTCCTTGATCTTGGCGAAGGCGGTATCGAAATCGTCCGGGCCGCTGCCGAACAGCTCGCCGACGAGGCGCAGGAAGACGACGGCGCCGGTGTTGCCGATCTGGTAAAGGCCGATCCGGCCCTTGAATTCGGGGTTTTCCCAGAGGTCGTGCCAGGATGTCGGCGGCGTCTTGACCATGTCGGTCCGGTAGGCCAGCCCGATCGGGGAGATGATGGAGCGGATGCCGTTGGTGTCCTTGTTGACGAATTGCGGATAGACATTCGCGGCGTTCGGCAGCTTCGACACGTCGAACGGCTCGAAGAAGCCTTCGGCGCGCAGGATGGCGGCGATGTTCTCGTTGCCCATGAAGATGCTGTAGGGCGAGCGGTCGCCGCCGGCGCGGATCTTCGACACGAAATCCTTGCCGAGGCCGACATCGAGCTGCGGCTCGACATCCGTGGCCTCTTTCAGGCCCGGCAGCAGCTTTTCTTCCCAGAACTTCGCCCAAAGACCGCCATAGGTCGGGACGACCAGCGGGGATCGCGCCGAGGCCAGGCGCGGCAGGCCCATCGAGGCAAACGCGGCCGTCGCTGCGACGGCGAATTCACGCCTTGTCAGCTTCATCGAAACATCTCCTATGTTCCCACAAGAACTTCTTATTGTTAGGCTGCCCGGCAGACTCTCCAGTGCGGCCGGACAAGGAACGCTTGCATTTTTTTTGCCACCGGTCAACAATTTCGATATTGTAATATTTAAATAAGGGAAGCGAGACGGCAGCGAACGATGAGACGGAGGGAGGAGGTCATACCGGAGATTCAGGCGACGCGGAGTCTCGCGCACCAGATCGCGACGGCGCTGCAGCAGGAGATCGTGCAGGGAACGCTGAGCGTTGCCGAGCGCCTGCCCTCGGAGACCGAGATCGCGAAGCGCTTCAACGTCTCGCAGCCGACGGTTCGCGAGGCGCTCAAGATTCTCGCCGCCAAGAAGCTGGTGCGGTCCAAGCGCGGTCCGAACGGCGGCGTCTTCGTCAACGCGCCGTCGCTGACGACGGCCAGCCAGATGCTGCAGGAAATGACGACATGGTTCGTCGGGCTCGGCGTCTTCGGGCTCAGCGAGATCGTGGAGGCCCGCCTTTTCCTCGGCCGCACCTGCGTGCAGCTCGCGGCGGAGCGCGCCACCGAGGAGGATCTCGCGACCATAGAGGCGACGCTCGAGGCCTTCGAGCGCGCGGATATTTCGGACGAGGAATTCTGCCGGCTGGACGTGGCTTTCCATCACGCCATCGCGCAGGCCACCGGCAACAACGAGCTGCGCTTCATCATGCTGGTGGTCAACGACTCGCTCATCCCCGCCACCAACATGATCTCCTTCCGCTTCCGCGAGCGCGGCCGCGTCGTCGCCCTCCACGCCGACATACTTGAGGCGTTGCGGGCCGGCGATTCCGCGGCGGCGACGGCGGCGTTCGAGGAACTCATCGCGTATCAGTCGAGCGTCTACGAGAAGGCGCTGGCGGCCCGGCAGATCGACGCTGCCGGCAAGCAGGAGAGCCTGTGCCGCGGATATCCGCCGACGGTCGGGCGCTGATCGAGGAGCGGCAGGCCGATGGCCGCGTCATCTACCGCAATTCGGTCCCTCTGCCCGACGGTCTGCCCGATATCTTTGCGCGCCTGCGCCATTGGGCCGGGACGTCCCCGGACAGGGTGCTGCTCTCCGAACCCGCCGGCGAAGACCGGCGTCACATCACCTATCGCGAGGCGGTACCGCGCGCCCTCGCCCTGAAAGGGTTGCTGGTTTCGTGGTTCGGCCTGCGCAAGGGCGACTGCGTGGCGACGCTGCTGCCCGCCGGCATCGACGCGCTGCTGCTGAAGCTCGCCTGCCTCGCCGGCGGATTCGTCCATGCGACGCTGCCGCCTTTCCCGTTCCGTGACGGCGTGCATGACGACGCCACGAAGCCGTTCCTGCTGGCCGCGAAGTCCAGGCTGATCGTCGCGCCCGACAAGCATCCGGCAATCGCCGGCATGGGCGCGCTCGCGGTCTCCGAACTGGCCGCCGATGGCGAAGCGGACGAGACGGGAGGCGCCAGCCCCGACGATTGGGCGGCTATCTTCTTCACCTCCGGCAGCACCGGCGCGCCGAAGGGCGTGCCTGTCACGCGCGGCATGATCTCGTCCAATCAGGCGGCGATCGTCGCCATGTGGCCGTTCCTTGGCGAGGAGCCGCCGGTTCTGGTCGACTGGCTGCCATGGCATCATGTCTTCGGCGGCCTCGACAACATCTTCAAGATGATCTGGAACGGCGGCACGCTGCATGTCGACGCCGCGCCGAGCCCCGGCGCCATGGACGCCACCGTGCGGCTGATCGAAAAGGTCTCGCCCACGCTGCACATCGCCGTGCCGCTCGGCTTGCGCCTGCTGCTCGACCGGCTGGAAGACGACGACAACGCCGCCCGTGCCTTCACGCGCAGGCTGCGGGCGATCTTCTTTGCCGGCGCGGGCATCGACGCCGCGCTGTGGCGGCGGCTCGCGGCCTTCCGCGATGGCTATGGCGATTTCCAGATCCTTTCCGGCTATGGCGCGACGGAGGCGGCCTCAACCATCTGCCTGTCTCCCGCGCCGCTGGAGCGGCCCGGCGAGCTCGGCTATCCCTTGCCGGGCCATGCCGTCGCCCTTGCCGATGTCGACGGTCGGCGCGAACTGCGCGTCGCCGGGCCGAATGTCGCGCCCTGCTATCTCATCGAGAGAAACACCGTCCCGCTTCCGACGGATGAGCACGGCTTCTACCGGACGGGAGACGCGGCCGTGATGCGCCCGCGTGCGGACGGTGTCGAGGTCTTCGCCTTCGACGGCCGGCTGGCCGAGGACTTCAAGCTGTCGAGCGGCGTCAAGGTGCGCACCGGCCCCCTGCGGGCCGGTCTTCTGGCGCATTGCGCGCCGCTGCTCGACGACATCGTCATTGCCGGGGAAAACCGCGACCGGCTCGTGGCGCTGGCATTTGCCTCGGCGGCCGGGCGCAGCGAGCCGGACCTTGCTGCCGCACTCGCCGCGCTTCTTGGAAGCTGGAACGCCGCGAATAGCGGCGCTTCGACCGCCATCGCCCGGTTCGATCTCGCGTCGGCCCCGCCTGACCGCGCCCGGGGCGAACTTTCCGACAAGGGGCAGATCGTGCAGTCGCGCTATTTGCGCAACCACGCCACGGTTTTCGAGGCGTTGCAGGCGGGCGGCGGTCAGGCGCCCGGAGCATGATCCCGAAAAGTTGCAGACTTTTCGGACACGATCATGCGGCTAATGGAGCATGATCCCGAAAAGTTGCAGACTTTCCGGATATGATCTTGCAGCGAATGACGCCTGACGCCATCGATCGTCAGTCGAGGTCGCGGAACGGCTTCTCGCGGATCGCCAGGAATTCCTTCAGCGAATGCTCCTTGAGCAGCCGCATCCAGTAGCGCCCTTCTTCCGAAGCGTGCAGGATCGCGGTCGTCTCGCGGTTGTAGGTCCACGAGCTGTCGAGCCCCGCCGTCTGCTGCTGGTGATTGAGCGCGGCCTTGGCGAACTTGATCGCCGCGCCCGGCATGCGGGCGCATTTGCGGGCCAGCTTCTCGCTCTCCGCCTTGAGCCGGTCGCGCGGCACCGCCTTGTTGACGAGGTGGATGCGCTCCGCCTCGCGCCCGTCGATCAGGTCGCCCGTGTACATGAGATGGCGCGCATGGATCATAGGCACGGTCCAGGGCAGCATCAGTGTCGGCGGCGCCGAGACGTGGCGCACCTCGGGCTCTCCGAACAGGGCGTCTTCGGCCGCGATCACCATGTCGCAGCACATCATCAGTTCGAGCCCGCCGGCCAGCGCGTAGCCGTTGACGGCGGCGATGATCGGCAGCGGCGCGTCGCGCAGCACCTGCATGCGGCGCATATTGGCGCCGATGTCCTCGCGCCAGCCTTCCGCGTCCATCTCGAAATCCTCGCCGCCGAGGTCGAAGCCGGAGGTGAAGGCCCGGCCCGCGCCGGTGATGATGACGGCGCGCACGTCCGGGTCTTTCACCGCCCGCCTGACCGCCGCCTCCAGCGCGTCGCCGAGCTCCTGGTTCATGGCGTTCATCTTGTCGGGACGGTTGAGCGTCAGGGTGACGAAGGCGTCCTGTTCGTCCTTGTGCCAGAGTACGGTATCGCTCATTTCTTCCTCCCTCAGGCGATCTCTATGACGACGCGGCCGCGCACGGCGCCAGCCACGATCTTGCCGGCGAGTTCCGGCAACTCGCTCAGCCTGTGCACTTCGGTCATCGCCGCCAGCTTCGTGCGATCGAGATGTTCGGCCAGCGTCTTCCATGCACGGTCGCGCTTCGCCTGCGGGGCGAAGACGGAATCGACGCCGATCAGCGTCACGGACCGCAATATGTGCGGCATCACCGTGCCCGGCAGGTTGGCGCCGCCGGCCAGTCCGCAGGCCGCCACCGCACCGCCATAGACGGTCTGCGCCAGCACATTGGCGAGCGTGTTGGAGCCGACCGAATCCACCGCGCCGCTCCAGCGTTCCTTCTGCAGCGGCCTGACGTCGCCGGAAAGTTCGGCGCGGTCGATGAAGGCGGAAGCGCCGAGGCCGCTGAGATAATCGTGCGTCTCGGGGCGGCCGGTGGACGCCACCACGATGTAGCCCTTCGACGACAGCAGGCTGACCGCCGTGGAGCCGACGCCGCCGGCCGCGCCCGTCACCAGAACCTCGCCCTTGCCGGGCTGGATCACGCCCCAGTCCTCGAGCGCGTTCACGCAGAGCGCCGCCGTGTAGCCGGCGGTGCCGATGGCCATGGCCTGCTCCATGCTGAAGGCTTCCGGCAGGCGGATCAGCCATTCCGGCTTCAGCCGCTGGAAGCGGGTGTATGCGCCCCATTCGGTCTCCGAAAGGCCCCAGCCGTTGACGATCACCTTGTCGCCCTGCTTCCACGCGGGCGAGCGCGATTCCACCACCGTGCCGGCGAGATCGATGCCCGCCACCATGGGCAGGCGGCGCGCGATGCGGCCCTTGCCGGAAACGGCGAGGCCGTCCTTGTAGTTGAGGCTGGAATAGCCGATCTCGACCAGCACGTCGTGATCGGGCAGGTCCGATGTGGAGATCTGCTTGAACGCCGCCCTGGGCTTGCCGTCCACATCCTCCAGCATCAGCGCGGTGAAAGTTTCACTCATTCAATTCTCCAACTGGACATCTGTTGACGAAGGTACGAACTAGGGTCAGGACCTGTTCATTTGACTGGAATGGTCGGAGCGGATTTGCGCGGATGCGCGAAGCAAGGCCGCAG
>OEIU01002024.1_pt1 | contig 11466 bp, 9 predicted proteins | sample 1539221 | NCBI WGS metagenome assembly OEIU01 (sample SAMN03792071, study PRJEB22550) | activated sludge metagenome | feature: wastewater treatment plant; material: activated sludge; isolation source: Wastewater treatment plant of a petroleum refinery complex | place: Argentina: Zarate | collected... | reverse complement strand
GCCGATCACGACCATCGAGAAGCTCGCGGCGAAAATTCCGGGATTACAGCTCGCCAATTGCTATGGCGCGACCGAGACGACCTCACCCTCGACCATGATGCCGGCGCAGTTCGTCGCCTCGCACATCGACAGCGTCGGCTTGCCGTGTCCCGGTGCTGAAATCATCGCAGTCGACAGCGCGGGCAGGGAACTGCCGCGCGGCGAGATCGGCGAAATCTGGATTCGATCGGCGTCCGTCATCAAGGGCTACTGGAATAATCCGACGGCGACTGCCGAGAGTTTCACCGGTGGCTTCTGGCATTCCGGCGACCTCGGCTCGGTCGATGCCGATAATTTCGTGCGGGTGTTCGATCGGCAGAAGGACATGATCAACCGCGGCGGCTTGAAGATTTATTCGGCCGAGGTGGAGTCGGTGTTGGCCGGCCACCCTGATGTGGTCGAGAGCGCGATCATCGCCAGGCCCTGCCCGGTGCTGGGCGAGCGCGTGCATGCGGTGGTGGTGACGCGTGGCGCGGTGGCAAGCGAGGCGCTCCGCGCCTGGTGCGCCGAGCGGCTGTCGGACTACAAGGTGCCGGAAACGATGCAGCTCACGGCCGATCCATTGCCGCGCAATGCCAACGGCAAGGTGATGAAGCGGCAGTTGCGGGAGACGTTCGTCAGTTGACCGGCTAACCACCGATCGTCATCCTGAAGGTGCCCCGCGCATGCTCGGGCCCCGAAGGATGTGTCGCGTGGGCAATGGCCGATTCGTCCTTCGAGGCTCGCCTGAAGAAGGCGAGCGTCTCAGGATGACGGGGTAAGATTGGCGCATTGAACTACAGCTTCGGCGCAGCGCCCTTCGGCGATGCGCCGCCGCTTTGCGTCGTCGCTTCGCCGTCGATCGCCGAGGCGCTGATGACGCGCTTGACGTCCAGCAGCGTGAACTGGGCCTCGCCCACGCGGTCGGATGAGGTGCCGGGCGTCAAGTGGACGCTCAGCACGCCGTCGCAATTGGCGCCCTTGGCATCGTCGAGCAGGGCAACCAGCGTCCGTTCCTTTGCCAGCGCGCGCTTGACGACGGCGACGCAACTGCCGCGGCCGGTGCTGGAGGCGTTGAGTTTCAGCGCCTTCTTCGGATCGAGCGGCTTGCCGATGGCTTCGACCGCAGCGGGCTCCTTGTACTTGCCGCCGACCGAGACGATGCTCTTGCCGCGGTAGACGTAGTACAGGTGCTGGTCGCCGACGATGGTGGGCATGCCGTATTTCTCCATCACCTGCTTGACCATCTCGGCGGCCAGCGGCTGCTGGTCCTTGGCGAACGTCAGGGTGCGCGCGATGAAGAACACGCGATTGGCGCTGGCGGGCGAGGAGAAACTGGCCGAAAGCGCTTCGCCGCCCTTGGCGCCGGCCGGCGCGCTGAAATTCAGTGCGCTGATGTAGCTGGTAGCGCCGAACTTCTGCTGCTGGATGTCGGTCTTGGTGTCGGTGCGGATCTTGAACGCGGCCTCGAAGATGGCGCGGGCCGAGTCGGCGGAGGCTTCTTCCGATACGCCGAGAATGTCGGGGCGAAGCTTTCCTGCGAAGGCGCTATCCGGCGTCTTCGCCTGGACGGCCTGCGCAAGCGAAGCGGCGGGCAGGGCGGCTGGAAGCGCGGCTAAAATCGCAATCAGGGTGCGGCGAAGCATGAATCACCTGCAAAACGGGACCAAGGACAAATCGAGCGGAATACGCCAAAGTTTGAATGCCCGTGTCAATCGCTCGGGGCGGTTCGCCGCAGGGCCCGCCCGTACTAACCCCGTTATTAATCATTGGCCGGTAACACGTTGATCGGGCTGGCTTTGCCTTGCCACCGCCATATCGATAAGGTAACGCCGCCGCCAAGGTTCGGGCCGGACGCGTGGCGCCGCCCTTTTTGTGGGCCTTACCGGGGTATGGGATCATCTTAAGTGTCTGAATTATTTGACGAAGTCGACGAGGACGTGCGTCGCGAGCAGCTCAAGAAGCTGTGGGACAAATATTCGATTCTGATCATCGCCCTCGCCGTGCTGATTGTTGCGGGGGTGGGCGGCTGGCGCGGGTATGAATATCTCGAGGCCAAGAAAGCCGCCGAGGCCAGCGTGCTGTTCGACAAGGCCGCGGAACTTTCCGAGGCCAACAAGCATGCCGAGGCGGAAGCGGCCTTTGCCGACCTCGCAGCCAAGGCACCGCGCGGCTACCGCATCCTGGCGCGGCTGCGCACGGCTGCCGAAATATCCCATCGCGACAAGCCGGCGGCGGCCAAGATGTTCGACGACATCGCCGCCGACACCAGCGTCGGCGCGCCGGAGCGCGATCTGGCGCGGATTCGCGCTGCGCAATTGCTGCTGGAGACCACGCCCTATCCGAAAATGCTGCAGCGGCTGGAGCCGGCAACGGCCAAGGACGCGACCTTCCGCCATACCGCGCGTGAATTGCTGGCGCTGTCGGCCTGGCGCGCCAACGACCCTGCAGCGACACGGAAGTGGCTGGACGTGATTACCGAAGACGGCGAGAGCCCGCCGGCGTTGCGCTCGCGCGCCGAGGCGCTGCAGGCCTTGCTGCCGCCGGTGGCAAAGAGCTGACGCGGGGCATCACCATGCGCGGATTGAAAAACCTGATCGTCCTGGCCGTCCTTGCCACGCTCTCCAGCGCGGTGGCCGGCTGCAGCACGGCCAATTTCGATCCGACCGATTTGCTCGATTTCCTCGACACCAAGAAGAAGATGCCGGGTGAGCGTAAGCCGGTGTTCCCCGACGGCGTGCCGGGCCTTGAGCAGGGCGTGCCGAAGGATCTCTACAAAGGGGCGCGCCAGCAGCAGATCGACGAGCAGAATGCCGCCGCGGCGGCCGCCGCCGCACCGCCGCCGGAGCCGCCGCAAAAGGGTGGCAAGAAGGGCAGCCGGTCGAAGCAGGCGGCGGCACCCGCGGCCACGGCACCCGATCCGGACGCGGCGCCGGAGGAGGAAGGCAGCACCGCCGCCGCTCCGCCGCCACCGAAGCCTGCCAAGATCGTTCGCCGCCGCACCACCGCGCCGCCGCCCGATCCGGCCCCGGCTCAGCAGCAAGCGCCGGCGCAGCAGCAATCCGCATTCCCTGCACCGATGCCGAGCGGTAGCTTCTCGCGCTGATTTTCGCGGCCGCCCGCATTGACACGCCCGTCCCAACGGGCGAACGGGTTTCATATGTCCTTTACGATCGCCATCATCGGCCGGCCCAATGTCGGAAAATCGACGCTGTTCAACCGGCTGGTCGGACAGAAGCTCGCGCTTGTCGACGACTTGCCGGGCGTTACCCGCGACCGCCGCGAGGGCCAGGCCAAGCTATACGATCTCCGCTTCACCATCATCGACACCGCCGGCCTCGATGAGGGCGCCAAGGGATCGCTGACCGCGCGGATGCAGGAGCAGACCGAGATGGCGATCGAGCTTGCCGATGCGCTGCTGTTCGTGATCGACGCGCGGATCGGTCTTACGCCGAACGACCGCGCCTTCGCCGACTTCGCCCGCCGCGCCAACAAGCCGGTGGTGCTGGTCGCCAACAAGGCCGAAGGCAAGCACGGCGAAATCGGCGCGATGGAATCCTACGCGCTCGGCCTCGGCGATCCCGTGCAGATTTCCGCCGAGCATGGCGAGGGCATGGGCGATCTCCGCGACGCGCTGGCGGCGCTGATGCCGGAACAGGCGGACGACGACGAAGAGATCGATGAAGACGATATCTCGGAAGAGGAGGCCGCGACGCGGCCGATCCGGGTCGCCATCGTCGGCCGCCCCAATGCCGGAAAATCAACGCTGATCAACCATCTCCTCGGCGAGGAGCGGCTCCTGACCAGCCCGGAAGCCGGCACCACGCGCGATTCGATTGCGGTCGAGATCAACTGGCAGGGCCGCGATTTCCGCGTGTTCGATACCGCCGGCCTGCGGCGGCGTTCCCGGATCGAGGAGAAGCTGGAGAAGCTGTCGGTGGCGGACGCGCTGCGCGCGGTACGCTTTGCCGAAGTCGTCGTGATGATGATGGATTCCCAGAACAAGTTCGAGGAGCAGGACCTGCGCATTGCCGACCTGGTCGAGCGCGAGGGCCGCGCCATCGTGCTGGCGGTCAACAAATGGGATCTGGTCGAAAAGCGCGGCGGCCTGATCTCCGGACTTCGTACCGACGCCGATCACTGGCTGCCCCAGGTCAAAGGCGCGCCGATCGTCGCGGTATCCGGCCTGATGGGCGAGGGCATCGACCGCCTGATGACGGCGATCCAGGAAGCGTACGCCGTCTGGAACCGGCGCGTGCCGACGGCGGCGCTCAATCGCTGGTTCGAGCAGGCGATATCTGCCAATCCGCCACCGGCGGTGTCGGGACGGCGGCTGAAGCTGAACTACATCACGCAAAACAAGGCGCGTCCGCCGAGCTTCGTGCTGTTCTGCTCGCGCGCCGACGCGGTGCCGCAATCCTATCTGCGGTACCTCGTCAACTCGATGCGCGAGGCGTTCGACCTTCCCGGCACGCCGATCCGCATTACCCTGCGTGAAAAGGCCAATCCGTTCGCGCACAAACGCAAGCGGCCGTCATGAGTGAGAGCGGACAGGCGCCTCCCCTCGCGGCTACGGCCCCGCGTGGTGCCGCCGTCATTTTCATCTTCATCACCATCCTGCTCGACACGCTGGCGCTCGGCCTGATCATTCCGGTGCTGCCGAAACTGATCGAGAGTTTCGTCGACAACGACACCGCCAGCGCAGCCCGCATCCTCGGCCTGTTCGGCACGGCCTGGGCGCTGATGCAGTTCTTGTTTTCGCCGGTTCTGGGCGCGTTGTCGGACCGGTTCGGACGGCGGCCGGTCATCCTGCTTTCCAATTTCGGGACCGCGCTCGATTATGTGCTGATGGCACTGGCGCCCTCGCTGGTGCTGCTGTTCGTCGGCCGCGTCATTTCCGGCATCACGACCGCAAGCATCTCCACCGCCTTTGCCTATATCGCCGACATCACCGCGCCGGAGAAACGTGCGGCAGTGTTCGGCAAGATCGGCGTCGCCTTCGGTGCCGGTTTCATTCTCGGCCCTGCGCTCGGCGGCCTGCTCGGCGATTCCGATCCGCGGCTGCCGTTCTGGGTGGCAGCGGGCCTGAGCTTTGCCAACACGCTCTACGGCTTCTTCATCTTGCCGGAATCGCTGCCTGCGGACCGGCGGGCGCCATGGCGCTGGAAGAGCGCCAATCCGGTCGGCGCGCTGCGTCTCTTGGCTTCCGATCGCATCCTCACGGGCTTGTCGCTGGCCAACTTCTTCGGTCAGCTCGCGCATGTGGTGCTGCCGTCGGTGTTCGTGCTGTATGCGAGCTATCGCTATGGCTGGGATTCCAAGACGGTCGGACTGACGCTCGCGCTGGTCGGCATCTGCTCGATGGTGATCCAGGGTGGGGCGATCGGGCCGATCGTGAAGCGCTTCGGCGAGCGGCGTGCGCTGTTCCTCGGACTCGCCTGCGGAGCGGCGGGCTTCTTCATCTATGCCGCAGCCCCGAGCGGCCACCTGTTCTGGCTCGGCATTCCCGTGATGTCGCTGTGGGGCGTCGCGGGCGCCGCCGTGCAGGCGATCATGACACGGCACGTCTCGCCGGAACAGCAAGGGCAGTTGCAGGGCGCCAGCAACAGCGTCAACAGCATCGCGCAATTGCTGGGCCCGTTCCTGTTCACGCTGTCGTTCGCCTGGTTTATCGGCGAAACGACACCGTTCAAGCTGCCTGGTGCGCCCTTCTTTCTGGCTTCCCTGCTGCTACTGCTGGCGCTGCTGGTGTCGATGCAAACCCTAATGCGAACCGAACGCAACTAGCCGACTGGGCTGTCAAAACCGCGAACACGTATTTTCACGGTGAGATGATTTAATGGTTTGGAGATAATATCGGCCGAAATTTGCCGTGAACCTGCCTCGCGATGTCGCCTCAAGCAGCGCTGCTCATTTCGGCTCGTTCGAGAGAATTCAACCGCTCGCCGAGATTGTACCATGACTCATCAGAACGACAGTCGTACTCGCCGCGAATTCAACCGCATCGATGACCTGACGATTTCCGCCTTGCGAGAGGCCAGGCCCTTCATCCTCGAGAGGATGTCCGGAATCCTCGACGGCTTCTACAAGCATATCGGGCGCTTCCAGCAGACCTCCGCGTTCTTCAAGTCGGAGCAGCACATGAAGCATGCCCGAGACATGCAGCTCAAGCATTGGGGCATCATCCTCGAAGGCAATTTCAACGAATCCTACATGACCTCGGTGACGCGGATCGGCGAGGTGCACAATCAGCTCGGCCTTGAGCCGCAATGGTACATCGGCGGCTACAACGCCCTGCTGTCGGACCTCATCAAGTGCATCGCGCTGGACTATCCCGTCGGTCGCTTCCAGCGCAATCCGGCGCAGAGGAAGGCTCAAATCCAGGCCGCCGTGGTCAAGGCGGCACTGCTCGATATGGACCTTGCCATATCGGTCTACATCGAAGCGGGCCGCCGCGAACGGCGCGCGCTGCTGGAGAGGCTTGCCGGCGACTTCGAGGCCAAGGTCGGCGGTGTCGTCGGCATTGTTTCCTCCGCTGCGACCGAACTGCAGGCTTCTGCCCAGACCATGCAGTCTGCGACATCGGAAACCGCCGAGAAATCCGATGCGGTGACGCGGGCTGCCGCTGAAGCGTTGGGCAGCGTCAGCGCTGTAGCTGCTGCCGCCGAGCAGCTCAATGGATCGATCACGGAAATCAGCCGGCGTGTTGCGGACTCCGCCAATATCGCCAGCAAGGCAGCGCATGGCGCCGACGATGCCGGAAAATCGATCGATCGCCTGTCGGAAGCTGCGCAGAAGATCGGAGCGATCGTCGACCTCATCACCAACATCGCCTCACAGACTAATCTGCTTGCCCTCAACGCCACCATCGAAGCGGCGCGCGCCGGTGAAGCGGGGCGGGGGTTCGCCGTGGTTGCTTCCGAAGTGAAGGGTCTTGCGGAGCAGACTGCAAAGGCGACCTCCGAAATCGCCGCCCAGATCGGGGACATCCAGCAGTCGACCTCGGACTCGGTCGTCACCATCCGAAGCGTGACCGACGTCATTCGCAATATGTCGGAAGTCTCGACTGCGATCGCGTCCGCGGTCGAGGAGCAGAACGCTGCGACCACGGAAATCTCGCGTAGCGCGCAGTCCGCCGCCAGCGGTACAACTGGCGTTTCCAGCAATATCAAGGACGTAAGCGCTGCGGCGGAGGAGGCGGGAGCAACCGCTTCGAACGTGCTGTCGGCCGCGGGCGAACTTTCGCGACAATCGGAGGCGCTCCGGGCCGAGGTCGCACGGTTCCTGGAGACGGTGCGGGCGGCCTGATCCACCGCCATCGTTCCTATTCGAAAGCTATCCAGCATAGCGCCTTGTATGGGTTCCATCCGCCGGTTACACGAAACGTGGAACAAGCGGCGGAGCCCACCATGCAGATCGACAACGTTGCCGACCTGATCGCTGAAACCCTGAGCCAGGCCGGCGTCAAACGCATCTTCGGCGTGGTCGGCGACAGCCTCAACGGCCTCACCGAAGCGCTTCGCAAGCGCAATGCGATCCAGTGGGTGCACGTCCGCCACGAGGAAGTCGCCGCGTTCGCGGCTGCCGGCGAGTCGCAGGTCACGGGGGAACTTGCGGTTTGCGCGGGTTCGTGCGGACCGGGCAACCTTCATCTGATCAACGGCCTGTTCGACGCCCATCGCAGTCGCACGCCGGTGCTGGCCATCGCGGCGCAAATCCCTTCCGCCGAGATTGGCGGCGGCTATTTCCAGGAGACCCATCCGCAGGAACTGTTCCGGGAATGCAGCCACTATTGCGAGCTGGTTTCGGACCCGTCGCAACTGCCCTACATGCTGGAGAACGCCATCCGCGCCGCGGTCGGTCGCCGCGGCGTGGCGGTGCTGGTCATCCCCGGCGATATCGCGCTGAAGGCGGCGTCTGGCCGGGCCATCTCGCCGAATGCGGGACTGTTGCCGCCGGCGCCGGTGGTCGTTCCTGCCGATGCGGAATTGACGGCACTGGCCGAATTGCTGAACGGCGCCGGCCGGGTCACGTTGTTCTGCGGCCGTGGCTGCGCGGGCGCCCATGCCGGCCTGATGCAACTGGCCGAGAAGCTCAAGAGCCCGATCGTGCATGCGCTCGGTGGCAAGGAGCATGTCGAGTTCGACAACCCCTATGACGTCGGCATGACCGGCTTCATCGGCTTCTCATCGGGCTATGCGGCCATGCACGCCTGCGACGTGCTGTTGATGCTGGGAACGGATTTCCCCTACAAGCAGTTTTTCCCGACTGGCGCAAAAATCGCCCAGGTCGATATCCGGCCGGAGAATCTCGGCCGCCGCTGCAAGCTCGATCTGGGCGTGGTCGGCGACGTCGGCGCCACCATCGCGGCGCTGATGCCGAAGCTGACGGCGAAGAGCGACAGCCGACATCTCGATGCCGCGATGGCGCATTACAAGAAGGCGCGGGCCGGGCTCGACGAACTGGCGCGCGGCACGCCCGGCAACAAGCCGATCCATCCGCAATATCTGGCGCGCCTGCTCAGCGAGGCCGCCTCCGACGATGCAGTCTTCACCGCCGATGTCGGTACGCCGACCGTGTGGGCCGCGCGTTATCTGGTCATGAACGGCCGCAGGCGCCTGCTCGGCTCATGGGTGCACGGCTCGATGGCCAACGCCATGCCGCAGGCGATCGGCGTGCAGGCGTCGCAGCCGGGACGGCAGGTGGTGTCGATGTCCGGCGATGGCGGCTTTACGATGCTGATGGGCGATCTCATCACGCTCAAGCAGATGAAGCTGCCGGTGAAGGTGGTGATCTTCAACAACGGCGTGCTCGGCTTCGTCGCGCTGGAAATGAAGGCGGCCGGATTCGTCGAGACCGGCGTCGATCTGGAAAATCCGGACTTTGCGGCAATGGCCCGCGCCATGGGCGTTCACGGCGTGAGGGTCGAGGATCCCGGCGACCTGCCGCGGGCGATCCGCGACGTGCTCGCCCATGACGGGCCGGCGGTGCTCGACGTGGTGACCGCAAAGCAGGAGTTGTCGATGCCGCCGACCATCACCGCCGAGCAGGTCAAGGGTTTCAGCCTGTGGATCCTGCGCGCGGTCATGAGCGGCCGCGGCGACGAGGTGCTCGATCTGGCCAAGACCAATCTGTTGCCGCGCTGAACGGTCTGCGGCCTGCAATTATGCCTTGCTTGCGGCCAAAGGTTGCGGCGCGCCGGGGCCGGGATGGGTGTGAACCTGCTTGGCATGCAGCGGCTCGCCGCATTCGGAGCAGACCATCACCGGATCGAAATCCTTGCCGCAGTTCTTGTGCTGATGGAGCAGGGGCCTGCCGCGCTCGTCCACCATGTGGGTATCGCCCCAATGAACGATCGACATCACGATCGGATATAGATCGAGCCCGCGCTGCGTCAGGATGTATTCATAGCGTGCCGGACGTTCCTGGTACTTCACCTTCCGCAAGACGCCGAACTTCACGAATTTCTTGAGCCGGTCCGCGAGCAGATGCCGCGTGATCGACAGCCGCGACTGGAATTCCTCGAAGCGGCGGGTGCGCAGGAAACATTCGCGCAGGACCAGCAGGCTCCAGCGGTCGCCAATGACAGCAACTGTCCTCGCCAGCGAACACTGCTCGTCTTCAAGGGTGTCCCATCTCATCGCGACTCTCCGCGGACCTCTTCGGCTTCATCAATACGACATAACGTATTGCATTCCAAATAAGAATTTAATCGACAAAGATAGCCTCATCAGTCCGAAAAAGAGTGGTAAACCTTTAGCATTTGACAGTTCTATTTTAGAACTGTAGGGTCCTCGCATCAGTGCCAAGGCCCACTTGGCCGTAAGTGACGGGGATGCGCATGGTCGGGGATGCAGGTGTGAAGGTTCAGTTCCTGTTCGATTTCGGAAGCCCGAATGCCTATCTTTCGGCCAAGGTGATTCCGGACATCGAGAAGCGGACCGGCGTTCGCTTCGACTACGTTCCGGTGCTGCTCGGCGGCATCTTCAAGCTGACCGGCAATTCCTCGCCGGCCGACTATCTCAAGGACGTCCGCAACAAGCGCGAGCATATGGAGCGGGAGACCGAACGCTTCATCCTGCGTCACGGCATCACGACCTTCCGCGCCAATCCATTCTTTCCGGTCAACACCCTGCAACTGATGCGCGGCGCCGTTGCGGCCGAGGCGGAAGGGCTGTTCTGGCCGTACTTCCACGCCGTCTACCATCACATGTGGGAAGAGCCGAAGAAGATGGACGACGTCGGCGTGATGACGGCCGCACTGGCGGCATCCGGCATCGATGCGGCGCGCATCGCGGCGAAGTCGCAGGAGCCTGCGATCAAGGGGCGGCTGGTGCAGCTCACGGAACAGGCGGTCGCGCGCGGCGCGTTCGGCTCGCCGACCTTCTTCGTCAATGACGAGATGTTCTTCGGCAAGGACCAGCTTCGCGACGTCGAGGAAGAAATCCTGGCGCAACTGCCCGCAAGAGGCGGCCGCGAAGCGATGCGGGCCGGCGCCGCGTCGTGATCTTCCGGCGGCTCGTCCGGGACGAGGCCGCACCCGACAACGACAGATAAGGGCGAACGGCCCATTGGCGAGGGAGCACGCAATGCAAGTGAGGATCGACACGTTCGGCAGCGAAGATGTGCTGCGTGGCCAGCCGTCGCGGGTCCACGAGGTCTATGCGCGCATCGTCCAGGAGATGCCGGATCATCCAGCCTTCGTCGAAGGCGACCGCGTCTGGAGCTACCGCGAATTCTCGCAGGCCGTGGATACCGCATCGTTCGACCTTGTCCGCCTCGGCATCCGGCCGGGCGACCGGGTGATGGTGGCGAGCGAGAACAGCGTGGCGCTCGGTGCGATGCTGTTCGCGGCCAGCAAGCTCGATGCCTGGGGAATCGCCACCAACCCGCGGCTGTCGGCGCGCGAGATCGACCTGATCGCCGCCCACAGCGGCGCGCGCAGGGTGCTGATCAATTCGGACCTGTCGCAGGAGGCCGCCGGCCACGCGGAGCGCCTCGGCGCGACGATGCAATCGATCGGGCCGTTCAGGCTGGCGGTCGGTCCGCTGAACGAGGCGACGGAGCCGGAGCCTGTAATGGCCGATCGGGCCAAGCAGGTCGCCGGCCTGATGTATACCTCCGGCACGACAGGCACGCCGAAAGGCGTGATGCTGACGCACCAGAACCTGCTGGTGGCTGCGAGGACGTCGGGGTTGCTGCGCAGGACCGGCCCCACCGACCGGGTCTATGGCGTGCTGCCGATGTCGCACATCGTCGGCTACACGGTGCTGCTGATTGCAACGCTGATGCACGGGGCGACGCTGCATGTCGTGCCCAAGGCGGATCCGGCCGCGCTGGCGCGGGCGATCGCCAATGACGGCATCACCACCGTGTTCGGCGTGCCCGCGACTTACCAGCGCCTGCTCGAATACAAGACAGTGCAGGGGCTGGCGAAGCTCGCGCGCG
>OEIU01002023.1_pt1 | contig 11468 bp, 8 predicted proteins | sample 1539221 | NCBI WGS metagenome assembly OEIU01 (sample SAMN03792071, study PRJEB22550) | activated sludge metagenome | feature: wastewater treatment plant; material: activated sludge; isolation source: Wastewater treatment plant of a petroleum refinery complex | place: Argentina: Zarate | collected... | reverse complement strand
AACGCGCGAGAGCGCGTCTTCGGCGCCCGTTTCTCGACAATGTCCGGCAAGCGCATCTCGCCGCGCAGCGCCTGCTCGATGCCGTCCGCGATGCGGTTCGCGCGGCGCAGTTCGTCCTCGTCCAGATCGAACTCGCGCGTGACGGAGATGGAATCGAGCGCAAGGCCGTCGGTGGTCGTGAAAATCTGCGCGTCCACGATGTTCGCACCGGCCGCCGCACACGCGCCCGCGATCACGGACAGCAGGCGCGGATGGTCTGGGGTGAGCAGCGTTAGTTCGGTTACGCCGCGCGAAGGATCGGTCCGCACCTTGGTAGCGACCGCCTTGCCGCCCTGCTCGGTGCTTCTGATGAAACGCGCGTGCTCGATCTTGTGCTGCAAATCCGTCTTCAACCAGTACGGCTGATAGTGACGCTGCACATAGCGGTCGAGTTCTTCCTTGCTCCAGTCGCCCATCGCCTCGCGGAATTCGGCCTGCGCCATTTCCACGCGGCGCGAGCGGTTCACTTCCGAATAGCCGCCGGTCAGCACCGGCTCGGTCTCGTAATAGAGCGTGCGCAATAGTTGCGCCTTCCAGCCGTTCCACACACCGGGGCCGACCGCACGAATGTCGGCGGTCGTGAGGATAAGCAGCATCTTCAGGCGTTCGAGGTTCTGCACGATGGCGGCGAAGCCCTCGACGGTCTTGCGGTCTGACAAGTCGCGCGACTGCGCGATGGTGGACATGGTGAGATGCTGCTCGATCAGCCACGCAATCGTCTCGGTGTCGGCCTGCGACAGGCCGATGCGCGGGCAGAACCGGCGCGCGATCTTCGCGCCCATGATCGAATGGTCTTCGGGGCGGCCCTTCGCGATGTCATGCAGGAACAGCGCGATATAGAGCAGCTCGCGGTTCTTGATGGTCTTCATCAGTTCGTTGGCAAGGCCGTATTCGGGATTGGTGCCGCGCTCGATCTCGGACAGCACGCCGATGCAGCGGATCAGGTGCTCGTCCACCGTGTAGTGGTGGTAGAGGTTGAACTGCATCATCGCGACGACATGGCCGAATTCCGGCACGAAGCGGCCGAGCACGCCGGCTTCGTTCATCTTGCGCAGCACGATTTCCGGCGCGTGCTTCGAGGCGACGATCTCGCGAAACAGCGTATTCGCGTCCGGGTCTTCGCGGAGCGCGCCGTCGATCAGTTTCAGCGAGCGCCGCGCGAGGCGCAACGCGTCCGGGTGGAAATCCAGATCGTGCTGGTCCGCGATGTGGAACATGCGCAGGAAATTGACCGGGTCCTTCTGGAACACCTTGTCGTTCGCGACGCTGACGCGCTCGTTGTCGATGACGAAATCCGGATAATCCTTCACGGGCCTGCGCTTGCGGCGCGCGAAGCGCGAGATGACGCGGGTCAGCGCGGGCGCGCTTTTCGCGTGAATCTCCTCCAGCTCCGCGCAGACGATGGCGGTGAGGTCGCCGACATCCTTCGCGATCAGGAAGTAATGCTTCATGAAACGTTCGACGTCGCGCTGGCCCGGATGATCGGTGTAGCCGAGGCGCAACGCCATTTCATGCTGCACCTCGAACGAAAGCCGTTCTTCCGCGCGTCCGGTAAGAAAGTGCAAGTGACAGCGCACCGCCCACAGGAAATCCGCGCAGCGGCGGAACAGCGCGCGCTCCGCCTTCGTGAACAGGCCCTTGCCGACCAATTCTTCAACGTCGCGCACGCGATAGACGTATTTGCCGATCCAGTTCAGCGTGTGCAGGTCGCGCAACCCGCCCTTGCCTTCCTTCACGTTCGGCTCGACCAGATAGCGCGACTGGCCAGCGCGCTTGTGGCGCTCGTCACGCTCGGCGAGCTTCGCCGCGACGAATTCGGCCGCGGTGCCCTGCACCACTTCCTTGTCGAAGCGTATCTGGAATTCGTCGAACAGTTTTTCGTCGCCGACCAGCCGCCGCGCTTCCAGCAGTGCGGTGCGGATCGTCATGTCGGCGCGGCCCTGCCGAATGCACTCGTCCACCGAACGCGTGGCGTGGCCAACTTTGAGGCCCATGTCCCAGAGCGCGTAGAGGATCGCTTCTGCGACGCTCTCGCCCCATGCGGTCTGTTTGTACGGAAGAAGAAAAAGCAGATCGATGTCGGAGCCGGGCGCAAGCAAGCCGCGGCCATATCCGCCGACCGCGACAACCGTCATGCGCTCGGCGGTCGAAGGATTTTCCGAGCGGTAAAGTTGCTCCGCCGCGACTTCGTAGGCGAGCGTGATGATCGTATCCATCAAGCGCGACAGCGCTTCGGCGCAGCCGCGGCCCGCCAGACCGCCGAGGAGTTTTTTCTCGGCCAGCTCGCGGCCTTCGGTCAGCGCAGTTTTCAGCCGTTGCGTCAGCGCGACGCGAATGTCCGCGGCACGGCCCTGATGCTGTTCGCTGAGCTTGGCCAGCTCAGCACGCAGCTTCGCAACATTGATGAGGTCCGCGGCTCCGGGCTTGGCCCGGCGGCGGCGTCTTGGTGAGCGCGACATTGGCGGAAAACGAATAACCCTGTGCGGGAAATACCTTATCTCCTCTGCAACGTCATGGAATATGACCTTTATAATACAGGTATATTTTGTTCTATTTTTCTATTGACAGATAATCCACGTATGAATGAGTGTACCCCACGAAATTCACGTTTTTTTGCAGGGGTAATCATGCGCTTCCAACTCCGCCACCCCGGCGGCGCCGCGCCCGCGGCGCTCGCCGCCGTAACGCTCACCGCAGGCGCTTCGCGCGCGCAGCAGGTGACCGAAATCCGCATCGACTGGGCGACCTACAACCCGGTCTCGATCGTGCTTCGCCAGCAGGGCCTGCTGGAAAAAGAGTTCGAGAAGGACGGCATCAAGATCCGCTGGGTGCAGTCAGCCGGTTCGAACAAGGCGCTCGAATTCCTGAATGCCGGGTCCATCGACTTCGGCTCGACCGCTGGCTCGGCCGCGCTGGTCGCGCGCATCAACGGCAACCCGATCAAATCGATCTACGTCTACTCGCGTCCGGAATGGACCGCGCTCGTCACCGGGCCGAAGTCCGACATCAAGTCGGTCAAGGACCTGAAGGGCAAGACCGTGGCGGTCACCCGCGGCACCGACCCGCACATCTTCCTAGTGCGCGCGCTTGCCGATAACGGCCTCACCGATAAGGACGTGCGTTTCGTGCTGTTGCAGCACGCCGACGGCCGCCTCGCCCTGATCCGCGGCGATGTCGATGCATGGGCCGGCCTCGACCCGATGATGGCGGCCGCCGAAATCGACGACGGCGCGAAGCTGTTCTTCCGCAAGCCCGAAGCGAATACCTGGGGCATCCTCAACGTGCGCGAGGAATTCGCGAAAGCGAACCCGAAGCTGGTCGAGCGCGTGCTGAAAACCTACGAGCAGGCACGCCGCTGGTCGCGGGCGAACCCGGCCGAAGTCACCAAGCTGCTCGCGCAGGCCGCGAAGATTCCGGAAAACGTCGCCGAGAAGCAGCTCAAAGAGCGCACCGAACTCACGCATAGCGTGATCGGCCAGCCGCAGCGCGCTTCCATCCTCGCCGCCGGTATTGCGCTTCAGAACGCGGGCGTGATCGACGCCAAGGTGAACGTCGAGAAGGTCGTCAACGAACTGATCGACGACCGCTTCAACGCGTCGCTTTCGAACTAAGCCACAAGCGCGGTAAACCATGAGCGTCATGGACGCCATTCAACAACGAGACGCCGCCATCGAGGCGGCGTCTCCCGTTTCCAGGCCGAAGCCGGTATGGGCGCGGTTTCGCTTTCTTCTTGGATTCGCACTGCCGGTCGCGCTTGCGCTGGGGTGGGAAATCGCGATCCGCGCGGGCTGGGCACAGGGCCGCCTGATGCCGCCACCGAGCCGCCTGTTCGCGACACTTTATGAACTCGCGATCAGCGGCGAACTCTGGCGTCACATCGTGGCTACGCTCGGCCGTGTCGGCGCGGGCTTCGCACTCGGCACCGTTACCGGCACCATCGTCGGCGCGATTGCAGGCGCGTCGCGCCTGTCCCGCGACGTGGTCGATCCTTCGTTGCAGGGCCTACGCTCGGTGCCGTCGATCGCATGGGTGCCACTCTTTATTCTCTGGTTCGGAATCTACGAGCAGTCGAAGATCGCGCTGATCGCAGTCGGCTGCTTCTTCCCGGTCTATCTCGGCGTGCTCGGCGCGATTTCCGCCGTGGATCGTAAGACCGTGGAAGTCGGCCGCATCTTCCGGCTCTCGACGCCCGCGCTGGTGCGGCGGATTCTGCTGCCCGCGATCCTGCCCGCCTATATCGTTTCGCTGCGGCAGGGCCTCGGCCTCGGCTGGATGTTTGTGGTCGCCGCCGAATTCATGGGCGCGAGCGAAGGGCTCGGCTATCTGCTCACCGACGGCCAGCAGCTCGGCAAGCCGGATCAGATTCTCGCGGCGATCCTTACCTTCGCCGTGCTCGGCAAGATTACCGACGGCTTGCTCGCCACGGCATCGAAGCCGTTCCTGACCTGGCAAGACTCTTTCGCGCCGAAGGGCTGAACCATGCTGAACGTCCGCTCGGTCGATAAAATCTACCCCAACGGCGTGCGCGCGCTGGACCGCATCTCGCTCGACGTGAAGCAGGGCGAGATCGTCGCGGTGGTCGGCGGCTCCGGCTGCGGCAAGAGCACGTTGCTGCGCCTGATCGCAGGTCTCGATCCGGCGACGAAAGGGCGCGTCGAACTCGACGGCGAGACGATCCTCGCACCGCACGAATGTGTCGGCCTGATCTTTCAGGAGCCGAGGCTGCTGCCGTGGCTCACCGTCGCGCAGAACGTGGGCTTCGGTCTTTCGCATCTGCCGCGCGGGAAACGCGAAGCCATCGTCGGCGAAGTGTTGCTGCGCGTCGGCCTCAGCGATTATGCGGACCGCTGGCCGCGCGAACTCTCCGGCGGACAGGCGCAGCGCGTCGCCATCGCACGCGCGCTCGCCCCGCGCGTGAAGGTGCTGCTGCTCGACGAGCCGTTCTCGGCGCTCGATGCATTCACCCGCGCAAGCCTGCACCAGCATGTGCTCGATCTGTGGCGTGCCTCCAAGCCGCCGCTCATTCTCGTCCCGCATGTGGTCGAGGAGGCCGCCGTCCCCGCCGCCCGCGTGGTGGTGATGCAGCCCAAGCCGGGCCGCATCTCCGCGCAATTCGATCTGAACCTGCCGCATCCGCGCGACCGCTACGGCGCGGACGTGGAGGCCGCGAAGCGTAAGATCCTTCATGCCCTCGACCAGTCGCTGCGAATTCGCGCGCCCGGAGAAGAACTGGCCCCCGCTGCCGCAATCTGACATAAGGCGCGGGAATTCCGGAGGACGATCATGGATGCATCCGAACTTCGCTCGCTACAGGCGCCGATCAAGGAAAAGTACAAGACCGATCCGAATGCGGCGGTCATCACGCTGAAGGCGAACGGTACGCTCGACGACGGCATCGCGTGCAAGGTGCAGACCGGCCGCGCGCTGGAAATTGCGGGCCTGCATCCGGCCACCGGTGGCTCCGGCCGCGAGCTTTGCTCCGGCGACATGCTGCTGGAAGCGCTCGTCGCCTGCGCGGGCGTGACGCTGAAAGCGGTCGCAACCGCAATCGAGATTCCCCTGAAATCGGGCAAGGTCTCGGCAGAAGGCGATCTCGATTTCCGCGGCACGCTCGGCGTCGCAAAGGACGCGCCGGTAGGCTTCCGCGAAATTCGCCTGCGCTTCGACGTGCAGACCGACGCGCCGCAGGAAAAGCTGGACCAGCTTCTGAAACTCACCGAACGCTATTGCGTGGTCTACCAGACCATCAAGGCCGGACCGAAGGTCGACGTTTCGCTTCACAACACCTAGACTTTTCTTTCGCAGGCGTTTGCCGCGCATGAAGCGCGTCTGGCGCTTCCGCCATTCGCGCAAGTTATGAGCGCGTAGAAGTTTTCATGTCTCCCGATCTGATGTTCTGGCTGGCGGTGGCGGCGAAGATGATCCTCGCCGCTTCCGTCGTGCTTGCGGCGACGATTGCAGCCGAACGCGCCGGGCCGCTGGTCGGCGCGCTGATCGCGACCTTGCCGGTTTCGGCAGGTCCCGCCTACTTCTTCCTCGCGTTCGAACAGGACGCAGCGTTCATCGCGCAGGGCGCGCTCGGCAGCCTGTTACTCAATGCCGCCACCGCAATCTACGCCACGACCTACGTGCTGCTCTCGCAACGGCATCCGTTCATCGTCTGCGTGCCCGCGGCGATCGTGCTCTGGCTCGGCTCTTTGTTCTTATTCTCGCACTTCGTGCGGACGGGTTTGGGCGCGGCGGCGCTGAATGTCGCCGTGTTTGGTATCTGCTTTTTTCTGGTGCGGCGCTATCGCGACGTGCGGATGCCGAAGATCAAACTGCGCTGGTACGACTTCGTGTTCCGCGCCGGCCTCGTCGGCACGCTGGTCGGCATCATCCTCGCCCTGCACAGCGCAATGGGGCCGCTGGCGACCGGCGCACTCGCGGCATTCCCCATCGTCTTCACCAGCATGATGCTCATTCTGCATCCGCGCTACGGCGGCCCCGCCTGCAGCGCGGTGATGGCGAACGGGATCACCGGCCTGATGGGCTTCGGCATCGCCGCCTATGTGCTGCATGTCTCGGCAATTCCGCTCGGCGTACCGGCGGCGCTCACGCTGGCGCTGTGCATCACGGTCGCGTGGAATCTCGGCGTGTTCTTCTTTCGCGGAAAACGGAAAGCGTAACGGCGCTACTGCGCGGTCCAGCCGCCATCGACGGGAATGGCCGCGCCGGTGAGATTGTGGGCGGCAGGATGCGTCAGCCACAGCGCAAGCGCGCCGATGTCATCCGGCTGCGACATACGCAGGCTCGGCTGCTTTTCGCCGAGCAGATCCGCGATGCCGGCCGCGCGGTCGCCGCCATGTTTTGCGACCCGCTCCTGAATCTGCGGCTCGATCAGCGTGGTCTCGATGAAGCCGGGACAGATGCAGTTCACGGTGATGCCGCCGCTTTCGCGCGAACCCGCCGCGGCATATTCGAGCGCGGCGACGCGCGTCATACCGACCAGTCCGAATTTGGAAGCGACGTAAGGCGCCTTGTTCACGGAAGCGACCAGGCCATGCACGGACGCGATGTTGATGACGCGGCCGTAGCCGCGCTGTTTCATGCCGGGCAGCGCAAGGCGCATCGTATCGAACGCGGCGGACAGGTTGATTGCGATGATGCTGTCCCAGACCTGCCGCGTCGCTTCCGCGAGGCTCACGGTGTGCTGCGTGCCTGCATTATTGACGAGAATGTCGGGGCCGCCCCAGCCCATCACTTCCTTCATCATGGCTTCGATCGCGGCCGGGCTGCGCAGGTCGCCTTCGAAGAAGCGCGCTTCCGGCGCGCCGCTGTTCTTCACTTCCGCAAGCGCTTCGGCAGCCTGTTGCGGCGTGGCCAGTCCGTGCACGCCGATGCGTGCGCCCGCGGAAGCGAGCGCTTTGGCGATGGCAAGCCCGATGCCCTGCGCCGAACCCGTTACAAATGCCGTGCGGCCTTCAAGATAGCGATCCATCGCCAAACCCCGAATAACTCTGAAGGTTCATCCCAATCCAATTATGCGACGGGCGCAATACGACGATCAGCGGTCGCGAAGAATCGTTTTCAGCCGGTAGAGCGCATCCATCGCCTCGCGGGGCGACATCTCGTCGGGATGGATTTCGTCGAGCGCGGCGGTGAGCGGATCGGGCCTGCCGTCTTCTGTCACTGTCTTCGCAACGGGCGCCTTGATGTTCTGGAACAGCGGCAGGTCGTCGAAGCCGGCGAGCGGCTTGGAGCGCTGCTCGGATTCGAGTTCGGCGAGCACCACGCGTGCGCGTTCGATCACGCCATGCGGCAAGCCCGCGAGCTTCGCGACCTGAATGCCATAGGAGCGATCCGCCGTGCCGCGCGCGACTTCGTGCAGAAAGATGACTTCGTTTTCCCATTCCTTGACGCGTACCGTCGCATTCACCTGTCTTGGAAGCCGCGCGGCAAGCGCCGTCAGTTCGTGAAAATGCGTCGCAAACAGTCCGCGGCACTTATTCACTTCGTGCAGGTGTTCGAGCGTGGCCCACGCAATCGAGAGGCCATCGAAGGTGGCGGTGCCGCGCCCGATCTCGTCGAGGATGACCAGCGAGCGAGCCGTCGCCTGATGCAAAATCGCGGCGGTCTCCACCATTTCGACCATGAAGGTCGAGCGGCCGCGCGCAAGGTCGTCCGCCGCGCCGACGCGCGAGAACAAACGATCCACCACGCCGATATGCGCCGATTTCGCGGGCACGAACGAACCGCTCTGCGCGAGAATGGCGAGGATCGCGTTCTGGCGAAGGAACGTGGATTTACCCGCCATGTTCGGGCCGGTGACGAGCCAGATCGCACCGGCATCGGCACCATCGGGCGGCGAGAGCGAACAGCCGTTCGGCACGAACGGCCCGCCATCATGCGTCAACGCGGCCTCGACCACGGGATGCCGCCCGCCTTCGATTTCAAAGTGGAGCGAATCGTCCACCACCGGCCGCACCCAGCTTCCTTCGGCTGCGAGTTCGGCGAGCGCGGTAGCGGCGTCGATTTCGGCGAGCGCGTTCGCGACCATTTCGAGGAGCGTCGCCGCAGCCATAACCTGCGCGGCAAGGCGTTCGAAGATCGCAAGCTCCATCTGCAACGCGCGGTCGCCCGCGGAAGCAATGCGCGATTCCAGTTCGCCCAGTTCGGCGGTGGAGAAGCGCATCGCGCCAGCCATCGACTGGCGATGGATGAAGCGCTCGCGCATCTTCGTGCTCAGCATGCGTTCGCCGTGCTGGCTCGGCACCTCGATGAAATAGCCGAGCACGTTGTTGTGCTTGATCTTGAGCGCCTTGATCTGCGTCTCGCCGGCATAACTTTGTTGCAGGCCGGCGATGATGCCGCGTGCTTCGTCGCGCAGGCCGCGCGCCGCGTCGAGATCGGCATCGAAGCCTTCGCGCACGAATCCGCCGTCGCGTTTTGAGTGAGGCAAATCGTCGGCAAGCGCGTCGGCGATGGCATCGCGCAGATCGCGGTCGGATGCGCCGAGCGCTTCCGCTGCGAGCTTCGTTTCCTCCGGCACGTCCTGCGTGTTTTTCAGGAGCGTCGAAAGCGCCAGCGCAATGCCGAGTGCGCGGCCAATGGCGGCGAGATCGCGCGGGCCGCCGCGTTCGAGCGCGATGCGCGCCAAAGCGCGCGACAGATCGGGCGCTTCGAGCAGCGCCTTGCGGATTTCGCCACGCGCGGTCCAGTGCTCGACGAAGAAGCCGACACCGTCGAGGCGCGCATTGATCGCGCGCGCATCGCAAAGCGGGCTGGCGAGGCGCTGCGCGAGATTGCGCGCACCCGCCGCCGTCACCGTGCGGTCGATACAGGCGAGCAGCGAGCCGCGCGTCTCGCCGCCAAGTGTCCGCAACAATTCGAGATTGTTGCGGGTCGCGGCGTCGATCTGCATGACGCTGCCCGCGCGTTCGCGCGCAGGCGGAGAGAGCGCGGGGCGCGAACCGATCTGCGTACGCTCGACATAGGTCGCGGCGGCCGCGGCGGCGGCCAGTTGGGGACGCGAGAACACGCCGAAGGAGTCGGATGTCGCGACATTGAAGAACGCCGCCAGCCGCCGTTCGGCGCTGGTGGAATCGAACAGTTCCTTCGGCATCGGCGTCACGTTCTTGAGCGAGCGCCAGTAGGCTTTCAGTTCGGGTTCGTCATAGAGCGAATCGGATACGAGAATCTCGCCCGGCTCGATGCGCGCGATCTCGCCCGCGAGCTGCGCTTCCCCGATTTCGGCCACGCGAAACTCGCCCGTGGAAATGTCGAGCCACGCAAGGCCGCAAATCGCTTCCTCGCCGGTCGCGGGTTTCGCGCGAGTCACCGCCATCAGCCAGTTGTTTCGCTTCGCGTTGAGCAGGCCGTCTTCGGTCAGCGTGCCGGGCGTGACGAGACGCACCACGCCGCGCTTCACCACCGATTTCGCACCGCGCTTCTTTGCTTCCGCCGGGTCTTCGGTCTGCTCGCAGACGGCAACACGGAAACCCTGCGCGATCAGGCGGTGCAGGTATTCCTCGGAGCGTTCCACCGGCACGCCGCACATCGGGATGTCGTGGCCCTGATGCCGGCCGCGCTTGGTGAGCACGATGCCGAGCGCGCGCGATGCCTTCTCGGCGTCCTCGAAGAACAACTCGTAGAAGTCGCCCATCCGGTAGAACAGCAGGCAGTCCGGATTGGCCGCCTTGATCTCGATGAACTGTTCCATCATCGGCGTGACGCGTTGCGCGTCCGCCGCGGATATTTCGTTCGTGCCGGAAGAAGCCGCATCGTTCATTGCGGCGGCAGACTAGCAGAGCACTTCCCACGCTTGCAGGCGAAAGAGGCGGTTATCCCTGCTCTTCAATGCGTTGATATAGCTCGCGTTTCGCGGCCCGCAGCACCGCGTCGGAACCTGCGCCATCGGCCAACCGCGCATGAACCAGCGCGCCCACCATGAGCGCCACGAACGCGCTGGCCCGCTCTTTCGCGTTCGCGCCCTTTAAATAGCGCGCGACCAGCGAAACGAGCCGCTCGCGTCCCGCGGCAACCGCCTCGCGCGCGGGGCTTTCGCGGTTTGCCGCTTCGCTGCCGAGTGCCGCAACCGCGCAGCCTTTGCCCGGATTGTCGCGATGACTGCGCGAGAGATAACGGTCAACGATGACTTTCAGCTCTTCGCCGGGCTTCGCGGCTTCGGCGGCGGCACGCAAACCGCCGCCCGGCTCGCCGAACGACCACGCGCAGGCTTCCGCGACCAGCGCGTCCTTCGATTCGAAGTGCTTGTAGAAGCCGCCGTGGGTCATGCCCGCGGCCTCCATCAATTCGGCGACGCCGACGGAAGCAATACCGCGCTCGCGAAACAGCTTCGCGGCGGCCGCCACGATCCGCTCGCGATTTTTCGCCGCCGTTTCTCTGGAATTGCGCATCCCTTGGCCTCAGCCATGCGTCCCGTGAATAGATGATGATTATCATCCAATTATTGACAGGGCAAGGAGGCCGTGGGATTGCCCGAAGACGCAGAGGAAAAGCCCATGAGCATGGATGCCGCCGTCGCTACGAAGCCCGCGCGCCTGGAAGGCAAGCCGTTGATCTTCTTCCTCACGCTGCTCGCGGCGCTCGGCATGCTTGCGACGAATATGTACCTCCCGTCGTTCCCCTCGCTCGGCCGCGACCTCGCGGCGACGCCCGCGCAGGTGAAGCTGACGCTCACCGTATTCCTGCTCGGCTTCGCGTTCGGGCAACTCGTGATCGGGCCGCTCTCCGATAAATTCGGCCGCCGTCCGCTCCTGATCGGCGGACTGGTGGTTTACGCCATCACCGCCGCGCTGATCGCGCTTGCCGTCAGCATCGAATGGATGCTGGCGCTGCGCGTCGCGCAGGCGGTGGGCGCGTGTACCGGCTCGGTGCTGGCCCGGGGGGTGGCGCCCGATCTTTTCTCCGGCGACCGACTCACGCCC
>OEIU01002022.1_pt1 | contig 11468 bp, 12 predicted proteins | sample 1539221 | NCBI WGS metagenome assembly OEIU01 (sample SAMN03792071, study PRJEB22550) | activated sludge metagenome | feature: wastewater treatment plant; material: activated sludge; isolation source: Wastewater treatment plant of a petroleum refinery complex | place: Argentina: Zarate | collected... | reverse complement strand
GCGGCTTACGCCACGCTCGCCAGCCTCTCAACAATCCGCTGATGAATAAGACGGGCTAGATCGCGTTGATGTCCACGCTCTCCAGGATCGGCTTCGGATAGCCGTCGCGCGCCACCTTGATCATGGCGCGGCCGAGTTGCTCGCTGGTCGTCATGTGGTTCGGCGTGGCGCGCACCATCCAGGACAGCAAGGGCGCGGTGAGGGCGTAGACCGCGTTGATCCACGGGGTCTTCGACCTGACGCCGTGCAGCGGCTGGATGCCGGATGGACGGAACATGTAGGCCGCCTTGAACGGCAGCTTGAGCAGATCTTTCTCGGTCTTGCCCTTGACCCGCGCCCACCCCAGCGGGCTCGTTTCAGTCTGATCAGTGCCCTTGCCGGTGACGTAGGTGAAGACCATGCCGGGGTTGAGCCGCGCCAGCGTGTTGGCCGCCGCCATGGTGACGTCGTAGGTCAGGTGCCGGTAGCGCTCCGGCTCCATGCCGATCGAGGAAACGCCGAGACAGAAGAAGCAGGCGTCAAATCCGGCGAGCCGGGATTCGATCTTCGAGAAATCCGTGAAGTCATCGTGCAGGACTTCACGCAGCCTGGCGTGCTGCACCCCGCTCGCGCTGCGCCCGACCGCCAGCACCTCGGTGACCCCGGCATCGACAAGGCATTCGCGCAGGACGCCCTGCCCGACCATGCCGGTCGCGCCGAACAGGATCACCTTCATGACCGGATGAACGCCAGCAGGTCGGCATTGATGGTGGCGGCTTCCGTGGTCGGCATGCCGTGCGGAAAGCCCTTGTAGGTCTTCAGCGTGCCGTTCTTCAGAAACCTGGCCGACAGCGGCGCGGAATCAGCGTAAGGCACGATCTGGTCGTCGTCGCCATGCATCACCAGCACCGGCACGCTGATCTTCTTGAGGTCGTCGGTGAAGTCGGTCTGCGAGAACGCGACGATGCCGTCGTAATGCGCCTTGGCGCCGCCCATCATGCCCTGCCGCCACCAGTTCTCGATCACGGCTTCCGACGGCTTGGCGCCGGGCCGGTTGTAGCCATAGAACGGACCGGCCGCGAGGTCGCGATAGAACTGGGTGCGGCTGGCCAGAAGCTGCGCCTGCAGCCCGTCGAACACATCCTTCGGCAGGCCGCCCGGATTGGCTTCCGTCCGCACCATCAGCGGCGGCACGGCGCTCAGGATCGCCGCCTTCGCCACCCGGCTCTCGCCGTGGCGGGCGATGTAGTGCACCACCTCGCCGCCGCCGGTGGAATGGCCGACATGAACGGCGTTCTTCAGATCGAGATGCGCGGTCAGCGCCGCGAGGTCGTCGGCGTAGTGATCCATGTCGTGGCCGTCGGCGACCTGGCTGGAGCGGCCATGGCCGCGCCGGTCATGGGCAATGACGCGAAAGCCGTTGTTGACGAAGAACAGCATCTGGGTGTCCCAGTCATCCGCCGACAGCGGCCAGCCATGGCTGAAGACGATCGGCTGTCCCTTGCCCCAATCCTTGTAGAAGATCTCGACGCCGTCCGTGGTCGTGATGGTGGGCATTGCGAATTCTCCCTGGATCAGGCGGGACGGAAGCGCCGCCACACGCCGATGATCATGACGACGAAGAACACCAGCACGATGCCCTGCACGACGGCGAACGGCGGCTCGGCCGGCGGCACGCTCGGCGCCAGCGCGTGCAGGAACGGTACTTTCAGAAAACTCTGGATCACCAGCACGAACACGTTGAGGTACAGCGAGATCAGCGCGGTCACGACATAGATCCGGCGCCAGGGACCGGCCAGCCGCATGGCATAGAGCGCGATGCAGGCAATCGCGAGCAGGACCAGCGAGAGAATCCCGATCATGTGCGAGGGCAGCAGCTTTTCCGAGATCAGCGGCGGAATCAGGAAGCCGGTGGCACTGGTCAGGATGGTGAACAGCAGGAAGATCGCGGTGAGGCCGTCCTGACGCTTCGAGCCGAGCATGCCGAACATCACGATCATGCCGGCGACGATGCCGATCAGGCTGATGATGACATGGAACAGTACGAACGTCGCCTCACTCATCCCCAGTATCATGACGCGCGCCCCCTCGTTGGAAACATGCCCGACGTTACGATGCGGTTCGAAAAATTTCCACACGCGTCGCGTGCAGCCGCGGCAATGCAGGCATGTGCGGGCAAATATGACGCATCAACCAAAGTATGATGCACGAAATATTTGCACGGATGTCACAAAGTGGGGCTTCGGCCCAATGTCAGCGATTGAGAAATTCGACAAGTTTGGGAATCACCTGATCCGGCGCTTCTTCCATCAACCAGTGTCCGCGTCCCTTCACCAGCACGCCCTCGACATCGGTGCCAACCATCTTGCCCTGCTCGATCAGGAACGGACCGCCGGCTTTCTCTCCCGACAGCACCAGCATCGGCATCGACAGTTTGGTCTTCGCAAGGTCCGCAAACTCGACGGCGTCCTGCGGGAATGCGCGGAAAACTTCCATCCCGGACTTCATGTGGCCGGGCCGGGCGTACTCCCTGGCATAGAATTTACGATCGGCCTCCGGCACGGATTTGGTGGGATCGGCGGCAAAATCGTTCCAGAAATGTTCGAGATAGGTCCGTTCGCGGCCGGTGACCAGCGCGAGCGGCGTCTTGCCGAAGAAATGGAAGTGCCAGAGATCGCGCAGCAGAAAGACGTTATTCCATTCGCCGACGCCGGGCAGGAACGCCTCCATCAACACGATGCGGTCGACTTCGCCGGGATATTGCGCCGCGTAGGCGTAGGCCACCATCAGTCCGATATCGTGACCGACCAGCCTGATACGGTCGTATTTGAGGCTTTTCACCAGGGCATGGATGTCCTGCGCCATCGCCTTCTTGGTATAGCCGTCTGCGGGTGCCGAGGACTGCCCGAAGCCGCGCAGGTCGGGCGCAATCACGGTGTGCTTGTCGGACAGTTTTGCAATCAGCGGCCGCCACATATGGCTGGTTTCGGCAAAGCCATGCAGCAGAACGACGGGATCGCCCTTGCCGGCGACGAGGTAGTGCAGCCTCACGCCGTTGACCTCGGCGAACCTGCTCTGGGGCGCCTGCGCGAATGCGGCGCCTGAAGGGAGCAATGCGACCGATAATGCCATCCACATGATGGAAGCGATGGCGCGCAGCATTGGCGGTACGCATTGCATGCGAGATTCCTCGCTCTTCGTTGCAGAGGAATCAGTAGTAGCGCGGGATCGGTCCGTTGTGTGGAGTTTTTCGCTTCGACAGATCGAACATCACCTCGTCGACATAGCACCAGCCCCAGCCTTCCGGCGGATCGTAGCCCTCGATGACGGGATGGCCTGATGCGTGGAAGTGCGCGGTGGCATGGCGGTTCGGCGAGTCGTCGCAACAGCCGACATGGCCGCAGGTGCGGCAGATCCGCAAGTGCAGCCATTTGCTGCCGCTCTTCAGGCATTCCTCGCAGCCGAGCGCGCTCGGCGTCACGGTCTGGACGCCGGCGATATGGCTGCAGCCTTGTCTGGTCATCGCTTTACTCCAAATCGTGTCAAACCACGTCGCGTCAAAGCGACGGCTTCATCGCGTCCGCAAGATAGAAATGCAGCGCGGCTACCACCTGCGCGCCCTCGCCGATCGCGCCGCCGACGCGCTTGACCGAACCCGAGCGCACGTCGCCGACCGCGAACACGCCTGATACAGATGTTTCCAACGGCGAAACGGGCTGTCCGTCCTTCTGCTGCTGGCACAGCGCGCCCGTCACCACAAAGCCGCCGCGATCGACCATGACGCCGCAGCCGTCGAGCCAGCCGGTGGCGGGATCGGCGCCGACGAACAAAAAGAGATTGCTGATGTCGAGCGTGTGCTCCTCGGGGGCGAGACGGCTGCGCCAGCGCAGGCGCGCGAGCGCCGCGTCGTCATTGCCCTCGAGGCCGACCACCTCGGTATTGAACATCAGTTCGATGTTGCCGGTCGCCTCGATCCGCTCGATCAGGTAGCGCGACATGCTGGCCCCGAGCCCGCCGCCGCGGATGATCATGTAGACCTTGCGCGCGTGGCCGGACAGAAACACCGCGGCCTGCCCCGCCGAATTGCCGCCGCCGACCAGCACGACATCCTGGCCCGAGCACAGCCTGGCCTCGATCGGCGAGGCCCAGTACCAGACGCCGCGCCCCTCGAACCTTTCGAGATGTTCGATTCCCGGCCGGCGATAGCGCGCGCCGCTCGCCACCACGACCGATTTGGCGCGCATCGACTTTCCGCAGTCGGTCGCCAGATGGAAGGCGCCGTCGGCGCGGCTGCAATCCAGCGACTGGATCGAGACCGGGATCAGCATGTTGGCGCCGAACTTCTGCGCCTGGTTGAAGGCGCGCCCGGCCAGCGCCTGGCCGGAAATGCCGGTCGGAAAGCCCAGATAGTTTTCGATTCTGGCGCTGGCGCCGGCCTGTCCGCCGAACGCGCGGGCGTCGAACACGGCGACCGACAGGCCTTCGGAGGCGGCATAGACGGCGGTGGCGAGCCCCGCCGGCCCGCTGCCGACCACCGCGACGTCGTAGAGCTTTTCATGGTCGTGGTCGCCGATCATGCCGATCGCGTAGGCGATCGCCGCTTCCGTCGGATTGCGCAGCACCTGCCCATCGGGACAGACGACCAGCGGCAGATCGGCGCGCGAGGGCGCATAGCGCGCGACGAGGTCGGCGGCGTCCCTGTCGGTTGCGGGGTCGAGTACATGGTGGGGCTGGCCGTTGCGTTCCAGAAAGTTCTGCAGCCGCGCCATCTCGCCGAGCGAAAGCGGCCCGATCAGCACCGGGCCGCCGGCGCCGCCCTGGATCAGGTTGACCCGGCGCAGAATCAGCGCGCGCATGATGCGCTCGCCGAGTTCGGCCTCCGCCACCAGCAGCGCGCGCAACTGATCGGGCGGGATCAGCAGCGTCTCGACATCGCCCTCGGCATAGCCGTCGACAAGGGCGAAGCGGCCGGAAAGCTGGCCGATCTCGGCCAGGAATTGTCCCGGCCCCTGATCGATGACGGGCGTGACATGGCCGAGGCCGTCGCGCTGGGTGATCGCGACATGGCCCGACAGCACCACGAACATGCCGGGGCCGACCTTGCCGGTCTCGAACAGGGCTTCGCCGTCCCTGTAACTGCGCGGCTCGCCGAACCGGCGCATGCGCCCGATTTCCTGCGGTGTCAGGACCGGGAAGGTCTGCTCGTGACGCGGAAACGCGTAGGCGCTGACGCCGTCAGTCGAACCCGCGGTGATATCTGCACTCATTGCCGTCGCCCCAAAACGAAACATAACCGTGCAGAGACCGTGCCCGAACCATTTGAGCGAAAGATGTCGCGGCGCTACGAGACCGGCTCTTCTCCGCCGGCGTCATCCAGGGACGCGTCGGCATGTTCGGGAGGTCCGGCATCGCCGCGCCCGCGCGCCTGCGCCTTGCGCCGCTTGAGGTTTTCGCGGAGCGCCAGCTTCAGCCGGTCGCGGCGCGAATCCCTGTCCGCGCCCGGCTTGCCTGCGTCCTTGCCCTGATCGCCCGTCATTGTGGTCCGCTCGAACTGCGATGGTCGAAACAGCGTCTGTGACGCCGCCGCAAGATGTTAGTAGGTGTGGATCGTCCACGACGCAATCGAGCCGTCGGCTCATCGCGCCCGCCGGCGGCGTAGACGCAACGGCGGAGTCGTTGCGCCGGAGCCTCACTTGGATCGGGAACCGGGACCGAGAGGCCCAAAATTGCCCAATTATCGCGGCCCCGATCCATCGGCGCCGATTTTACCCCATTTTGGTGCTGTCCCGGCCCCGCCCCGCGCTTGCGCCAAAGGGGCCCTTGTGGCAAGAACCGGCCGCCTGAGGGGCCCTTGGGGCCGATTCTTGAATACCGGGCATGCTGCCGTAGCTCAGTGGTAGAGCACTCCATTGGTAATGGAGAGGTCGACAGTTCAATCCTGTCTGGCAGCACCATTCCTCGGCCGGCGCTTCATCAACTCAATTGGAATTGAAACCGGCCAGGTGCGGCACCAGCGAGCGCGTATGCGCGCCAACGGTCTTGCCCGCCACAGTGGCGCCCGCTTCATGCGCGAGATTCGCCCGCGATTGATGATTGACGAGCAGGCCGGCCGCGACGGCCACCACCGCCAGATAGAATGCAAAGATACTGCCTATCCATTTCCATGAGATCGGGCGCTCGCCGGGAGCGAGGCTTTCAATCAATCGACGCATCGCTGCCTCCTCTGGGAACAGTTGGGGGTCGTATAGCTTCTACCCAGGAGACTGCGTGTGACCTGCTTCACACAACACGAGGCATTGATTTCCGGTGACCGGAGCTGAGTTCAAGCAACTGCGCAAGGATCTGGGCGAAGCGATCGGCCGCGATCTTTCGGCCGCCGACATGGCCAAGCTCTGCGGCCTGCCGCCCGCCAACGGCGCCGACACCATCCGCCGCTGGGAAGTCACCGGTCCCGCGGCGCCGGTTGCCGAGCGGCTCCGCGTGCTGGCGATGGCGAGCGAGCGCTACCCGATCCTGGAAAAGTTCGACATCTTCAACCGCTTCGATATCGCCGAAAAGGACCGGCCGGCGCGGCGGGAGGAATTCCGCCGCAAGATCCGCGACGAAGTGCTGGAGCGTCTCGACTGACGGAGCGATTAACGCTTCGGTTTCGATTAACCCTTCATTAAGCAAAGAACGCGTTCCGGCGCTCAATATGCCGGGCGATCGGCCCGCGCCGGCTGCGAGTGACGGCATTTTAGTCAAATGCGATCTATTTCGTTCCCCAACGATGACGCCTCCGGCGTCCTGCACGCAATTGTCGGGGAATACCAATGAAGAAGATCCTGCTCGCCACCGCCGCCTTCGCCGCCCTCGGCGCATCCGCTTTCGCCGCCGATCTCGGCCCGCGCAGCTACAACAAGGCGCCGATCTTCGCCGCGCCGATCTACAACTGGACCGGCTTCTATCTCGGCGGCCATCTCGGCGGCGCCTTCAGCGCCAGCAACAACTTCAACGGCCTCGTCTTGAGCGACTACGAAGCGCGCCTGCTCGGCGGCGTGCAGGTCGGCGCCGACTGGCAGTTCGCGCCCAACTGGGTGATCGGTGCCGAAGGACAATATAGCTGGCTGGGCAAGAACAACATCGACGCGATCTTCCCCGGCGGCTTCGTCTACAGCAACAACCCGCGCGGGCTCGGCTCCATCACCGGCCGCGTCGGCTACGCCGCAGGTCCTGCGCTGTTCTACGTGAAGGGCGGCTACGCCTATTCGGACCATCGCGAAACACTGACCTTTGGCGGCGTGCCGGTCGCCTTCGCGCTGTCAGGTAATCATACCAACGGCTGGACCGTCGGCGGCGGCGTCGAATACATGTTCGCGCCGAACTGGTCGGCCAAAGCCGAGTATCAATATTACGATTTCGGCGACAGCCGTTTCCTCGCGCCGGCCGCGCTGGTGCCGTTCGGCAGCTTCAACAACGACATTCATACGCTCAAGCTCGGCGTCAATTACCGCTTCAACTTCGCAGCGCCGGTCGACGCGCGCTATTGAGTCGAAGCGATCAACAATTGTTGACCACGGCGACGCATAAAGTTTCGCCGCGCTCAGCCTGAGTTATCTTTTCTTGCGTAACGCCGCCGAATTGAGGCTTCTTTCCGACATTCTTGAGTCTCGATTGCGAGTCTGATCGGAGAAGTTCCGCACGCGGTCGCGTTGTCGGCGACTGTGTCTGACGAGTGACAGCATTTCCCGTGGAAGCGCTCTAACAGCGCTGTCCTGAATGACGCCAGCGCACCGGCGTCATTGAAATGATCCTGGAGACCAAGACTAATGAAAAAGTTTCTGCTTGCTACCGTCGCGCTGGTTGCACTTGGTGCACCCGCGCTGGCGGCCGACCTCGCCGCGCGTCCCTACACCAAGGCGCCCCCGATGGCCGCCCCGATCTACAACTGGACGGGCTTCTACATCGGCGGTCACATCGGTGCCGGTTTCAACAACGACAGCACCTTCAACGGTCTCGTCACCGGCGGTAATGACGAAGCGCGCTTCCTCGGCGGTGTGCAGGGCGGCTTCGACTACCAGTTCGCCCCGAACTGGGTGCTCGGCGTCGAAGGCCAGTACTCCTGGCTCGCCAACAACAACGGCGCCTGGCTGTTCCCCGGCGGCTACGCCTACACCAACGACCAGCGTGGCATCGGCTCGGTGACCGGCCGCCTCGGCTACACCTGGGGTCCGGCGCTGCTCTACGTGAAGGGCGGTTACGCGTTCTCCGACAACCGCGAAACCCTGCTGCTGGCCGGCGTGCCGCAGGCCTTCGCGCTCAACGGCGACCACAAGGACGGTTGGACCGTTGGTGCGGGCCTCGAGTACATGTTCGCCCAGAACTGGTCGGCCAAGGTCGAATACCAGTACTACGACTTCGGTCGCAGCAACTTCGTGACCCCGGTGGCGCTGGCGCCGTTCGGCGATTTCCGCACCGACCTGCACACCGTGAAGGTCGGCCTCAACTACCGCTTCAATCTCGGTGGCGGCCCGGTTGTTGCCAAGTACTGATCTCAAGTACCGATAAACTCTCTTCATCGAGAGTGACGGAAAGGCCGGCGCCATGCCGGCCTTTTTGTTGTTGCCGGGCGAAAAGCCCGCCAGCCTCCCCGTTTTTCCCGACTTGTTAACCTGGTATCGCGATACTGCCGCCCGGCTTTCATCCTGGGGTTGGGGCAGGCAATGGCGTTTCGGTTCAGCATCGGCAAATTCAGGCTCAAGCGTATCCTTCCGGAATGGGGCATCAGGGGCAGCCTGTTTGCCGCCTTCGCCGTCATTGCGGGCATGGCGATCGCGATCAGCGCCGGGGCCGGCTGGATGCTGAACCACCTCGGCGACGGCATGACCAATCTAGGCGGCCGCGACATCCCGCGCCTGGCCGCCAGCCTGCAACTGCAGGCGCAGAGCGCCAGCCTCGCCAGCCAGGGACCGGCGCTGCTCGCCTCGCGCGACGAGGCGATGCTGAAAGAGCGCGCCGCCAAGGTGAAGGAGACCCAGGCCGGCGTAATGGCCAAGCTCGGCGAGATCGCCAGGCTCGGCGCCGACAAGGAGATCGTCGCCAACCTCACCGAAACCGTGAAGAACATCGACGACATGATCAACAGCCTCGGCTCGGCGGCACGCGAACGGCTGGAAGCCGCCGCCCAGCACGAGAAGCAGTATGAGGCGCTGCGCAAGGCGCAGGCCGAGTTCGTCACGGCTTCCGTGCCGGAAATGGTGGATGCCCAGAGCCGGCTCTATGCCGTGCTCACCGCCGTCGACCTGTCGGCGGACGATGCCGGCCACGCCGCGCGCATCGTCGAGCAACTCGGCAACGTGATCGCCAGCGGCAATCTGATGGCGTCCAATATGGCCTCGGCGCTGTCAGCCCCCAGCAGCGACGCGCTGGAGACGATCGAGAAGGAATTCAAGGAGACGGTCGAGCGTCTCAAGACCAATCTGGAGATGCTGCCGAAAGGCGCCGGCGGCAAGACCATGAGCGATGCTTCGGCGAAACTGCAGGCGCTCGGCCAGGGCAAGGAACGCATCTTCAAGATCCGCCAGAAGGAGCTGGATTCCGACGATTACGGCCAGACCATCCTGGAGGAAACCCGCAAGCTCAATGTCGGCCTCGGCATCAGCGTGCAGCAGCTCGTCGACGGCGTGCGCAAGGAGACCGATGCCGCCACCGCGCAGGCGCAGCAGGAGATTTCCTGGGCCACGCTGGTGATGCTGGCCGCGGGGGCGACGACCCTGGTCGGATCGGCGCTGTTCGTCTGGCTCTATGTCGGCCGCAGCATCCTGCGCCGCATGCGCGCCCTGCAAAGCTCGATGAAGATCCTGTCCAGCGGCGATCTCGAATCCGAAATCTATCGCTCCGGCCAGCGCGACGAGATCGCGGAGATGTCGGAAGCTCTGCAGGTATTCCGCGAAAGCATGATCACCGCACGCGCGATGTCGGCGGAGCAGGACAAGGACCGCGTTGCCAAGGCCGAGCGCGCCGCCCGCATGGAACAGCGGATCGCCGAATTCGAATCCACCGTCCGCGCCGCGCTGGAGAACCTCTCAAGCTCCGCCAATTCGATGCAGACGACCGCGCAGAGCATGTCGGCGACCGCCGACCAGTCGAGTGCGCTGGTGAGCGCGGTCGCTTCCGCCGCCGAGGAGACCTCGGTCAACGTGCAGACCGTATCGTCCGGCACCGAGGAACTGTCGTCCTCGATCGCCGAGATCGGCCGCCAGGTCGTGACTTCCGCGGAGATCGCCCGCAAGGCGGTCGAGGAAGCCGGCGCCACCGACGCCACCATGCAGGGCCTGGCCGACAACGCCGCCCGCATCAGCGTGGTGGTCGACCTGATCCAGACCATCGCCTCGCAGACCAACCTGCTCGCGCTCAACGCCACCATCGAGGCGGCGCGCGCCGGCGAAGCCGGCCGCGGCTTTGCCGTGGTGGCGTCCGAAGTGAAGAACCTCGCCAGCCAGACCGCCAAGGCGACCGACGAGATCCGCCAGCAGATCGTCAGCATGCAGACGGTGACGGATTCCGCCGTCGGCGCCATCAGGAATATCTCCAGCACCATCACGGAGATCAACGAGGTCACCTCGGCGATCGCCGCCGCGGTCGAGGAGCAGGGCGCGGCGACCCGCGAGATCGCCCGCAACGTCCAGCATGCCGCCGGCGGCACCAGCGAGGTCTCCGCCAACATCGTCGGCGTCAGCAATGCCTCCAACGAGGCCGGCACCGCCGCCGGCGAGGTGCTGACCGCCTCCGACGCCCTGCGCCGCGAGGCCGACACGCTGCGCGGGGAAATCGACGCGTTTTTGCAGAATATCAGGGCGGCGTAAGCCACACTCTCACGACGTCATTCCGGGATGGAAGGACCAGACCCGGAATCTTGAGATTCCGGGTTGCCAACGCGTCGCGCTGGAATGACGCCCATCCGCTTTTTCGGCTGGCGCCGCGCCGCGCGGCCCGCTAAGCCGATAGCATGCATTCGAGAGCCGACAGCATTCAGTCCATCGCGGAGACCCTGCGATACCCCTGGGAGAGCCACCCGGGCCATGACCAGGTGGTCGAGGTCGCCCCCGGTGTGCTGTGGGCGCGGCTGAAGCTGCCGTTCCGGCTCAACCATGTGAACATCTACCTCCTGGCCGACGGCGACGGCTGGGCGATGATCGATTCCGGTTTCGGCAACGAGGAATCGATCGCGGCCTGGACCACGCTGTTCGAGGGGCCGCTCAAGGGCGTCAAGGTTTCACGCCTGATCGTGACCCATTCGCATCCCGACCATGTCGGCCTTGCGGGGTGGATCACCGAGCGCTTCGACTGCCCGCTTTACATGTCCCAGGTGGAATATCTGCAGTCGGTCTACCACCAGAACCGAGGCACCGAGGAGCGGCGCAACGCGCAGCGGCTGTTCTTCCTCCGGCACGGCATGGACGAGAGCCTGACCGACATGCTGCTCGGCCGCGGCCAGGATTATCTCAAGC
>OEIU01002021.1_pt1 | contig 11474 bp, 12 predicted proteins | sample 1539221 | NCBI WGS metagenome assembly OEIU01 (sample SAMN03792071, study PRJEB22550) | activated sludge metagenome | feature: wastewater treatment plant; material: activated sludge; isolation source: Wastewater treatment plant of a petroleum refinery complex | place: Argentina: Zarate | collected... | reverse complement strand
GCGAACAGCGTTTCGAAGGTGGTGCGAAAGCTCGGAACCTCGTCCGGCCACACATTGTTCGGCTGCTGCGCGGCGAGCGGATGGCCTTCGGGCAGGTCGCGGCCGACGTGCCAGAATTCCTTGAGGTCGACCTCCTTCGCGCCCTTGGCGATCTCGGTCCCGAACGGCGTATAGCCGCGCGCGCCGCCGCCGCCGGATATGTGATAGGCGCGCTTCGCCTCCTCGGGCAGCGCGAAGAAGGCCTTCGCCTTCGCCCAGGCGTCGTCGATCAGCGCGGGATCGATGCCATGATCGGTGATCATCGCGAAGCCGAAACGCTCGAACGAGGCGCCGAAGTCGTGCGCGAACTGCTCGGCGGGGAGCGACATGGAAATGACGGGAACGGCAGCGGTCATGCGTGGGAAGTCCATTCGATTCGGGGGCGGCGCCCGGCGGGCGCTGGATGACTCGCGATTTAGGCGCTGCGGCGCGCGGGTTAAAGGGAAAAAGGCGGTTTCGCCGCGCGCGGGGCTCGGCTAGACCCGCCGCCATGGCAAAGCAATATTGGCTGATGAAATCCGAACCCGACGCTTATGCGTGGGACCAGCTCGTCAAGGACGGCACCGGCATCTGGGACGGGGTGCGCAATCACAGCGCCAAGCTCAACATGAAGGCGATGAAGGCCGGCGACGAAGCGCTCTTCTATCACAGCAATATCGGCAAGGAATGCGTCGGGATCATGACGATCACCGAAGAGGCTTTTCCCGACCCGACCGCCGAAGAGGGTTCGCCGTGGGTGGTGGTGCGCGTCGCGCCGGTGCGCGCGCTTGCGCATCCGGTGACGCTGGCGGCGATCAAGGCTGACCCGAAGCTCGCCGACATGGACCTGATCCGCCTGTCGCGCCTGTCAGTCGGGCGCGTCACGCCTGCTGAGTGGAAGCATATCCTGAAGATGTCGGAGAAGGCGGCGGGTTGAGCCTCTTCGTCATTGCGAGCGCAGCGAAGCAATCCAGAGCGGTTTACGCCTACTCTGGATTGCTTCGCTGCGCTCGCAATGACGAGCTTTTGATCTGACCCACCGTCCCGTTCGTGTCGAGCGAAGTCGAGACACCCATCGGCCTTGCGCTACGCCGATGGGTGTCTCGACTTCGCTCGACACGAACGGATTTGGAATGATGCCGATTTATCGCATCATGCGCTGAGGGTTCTATCGCAGCTTTATCTGCAGATGCTTCGCCACCGACGGGTGCAGCGGGTGGACGAACTCGCAGCCGAAATTATTGCCGTCGGCGCGGCGGACCACCGCTTCGAGCTGTTGCAGGCCGGGCAGGTTCACCCAGATATGCTTGCCGATCTGCGGCCGCGCGAAGGTGACCATGCGAAAGCCGGTCGAGGAGAGATCGAACAGCTCGACGTCGAACGGGTTGAAACCGGGCTCGCGAAAGCGCGCGCGGCCGCACACGGGCGCGCGCTCGGCGCCTCGCGTCTGCGCTGCCGGTTTGCCGTTGGTCGTCGTCTGCACGGTCCTGTGTCCCACCCTTATGTGATTCGGGTCGAAACTAGCGCCCCATTGGTTATCCCAAAGTGAAGAAACATAGTGAATTTCAGGGGCGCGGCGGCGTGTCCCCGACGGCCATCAAATGGCCGGGATAGGGCGCGATGAGCTCGCTCGCCTCGCGCCAGTCGGCGGTCAGCCAGCGCTCCTGGTCCTCTGGCGCAAGGATCAGCGGCACGGCGTTCGGCTGATAACGTTCGACGAGGCCGTTGGGGTCGGTGACGAGCAGCGCGAAGCTCGGCCAGTCCTCGGTCTGGCGCTGGATCCCGGCAAAGGCGAAGATCGGGCAGCCGGGAAGCGAGAACCAATGCTGGCGCCGCGCGCCGTCGAGGCCCGACCATTCGGCATAGCTCGTCGCCGGGATCAGGCAGCGCAGCTCGGGGTGGCGCAGCGTGCCGATCCAGAAAGGGCTGGCGAGGTTGCGGACGCTGGTGATCGGCCGCGTCCCGCGTGGCGGCGGCGGGACGCCCCACAATCGCGGGCGCAGAAAACGGCGCGGCCCGCCGCGGCTGTCGGGGACGATCACCGGCGCCGGGCGGCCCGGCGCGACATAGTCGCCCGTCCATGGATCGTCGCCGGTCTCGACTCCGAAGGCGGCAGAAATCTGGGCTGCCGTGGCGTCGAGACGATAGAGTTGCATCGCCTCGGCGTCCGCTAGTCGAAGGACACGCGGCCGCGCCCGGCCTTGACCGTGGCGCGGGCTTTCTTGCTGTCGACGCGCCGCGCCTTGGCCGCCTTGCTCGGCTTGGTCTTGATCCGCCTTTCGGGGCGGACGAGCGCGGCATCGATCAGTTTGTTCAGCCGTTGCCGCGCGTCGGTGCGGTTCGCTTCCTGCGTGCGGAAGCGGCGCGCGAGGATGACGAGTTCGCCCTCGGTCGTCATCCGGCTGCCCGCGAGCGTCTTCAATCGCCGATAAGCGTCGGGGGGCAGGCCGAGCGCATAGACGTCGACGCGAAGCTGGCACGCGGTCGCGACCTTGTTGACATTCTGCCCGCCCGGCCCCGTGCCCGCGAGGAATTTTTCCGTGATCGCGCTATCCGGTATGTCAGCCACGGGTTGGCGCCGCGCCTTCCGGCGGCTCGAACCCCAGCGCGGCGAAGCGGTCGGGGAAGGGGGCTTCCGCAATGATCGACGGCTTGACGTCACGTTTCACGACCAGCCGTTCGGCATGGAGCATCGTGCGATCCCTCGGCCCGCCGGTGCCGTAGACGGGATCACCGACGATCGGAAAGCCGAGCCCTTCGAGCGCGTGGACGCGAAGCTGATGCGTGCGTCCGGTCTCGGGACGGAAGCGGAGCAGGGCGCGGCCGTTCGCGACTGCCAGCGTCTCCCAATGCGACACTGATGGCTTGCCCTTCGGGTCGACGACCATCCGCCAGCCCGCCTCGGCGGTCGACGTCTTGCCGAGCGGCAGGTCGATGGTGCCGCGATCGTCCGCCGGCACACCGGCCAGGATCGCGAGATATTGCTTCTCGACCTCGCGCCCCTCGAAGGCGCGGGTGAAACGCCCGTGCGCCTTGGGATTGCGCGCGAGGAGCAGGCAGCCCGAGGTGTCGCGGTCGAGCCGGTGGACCGCGAGCGGCCAGCGCTTGAAACCGAAGCGCAGGCTGTCGAGATGATTTTCGAGGCTGAGGCTGCCGTCGCGCGGCGGATCGACCGGCAGGCCTTCGGGCTTGTCGAGGACGAGAGCCTCGCCGTCGAGGAAGAGAATGCGATCGGAAAGCAGCATGGCGCGCCTATAGGCGAAGCGGGGCGCGACGCCAATGCCGCCGACGAGTGGTGGGTCAGTTTGAATATAGATTTGTGATCGGCCCACGACCTTCTCTTGTCTCGTCACCCTGAACTTGTTTCAGGGTCCATGGCCTGCCCTTTCCTTCGGCGCGGCGTGGGACGAGAACCCAGGCCATGGATGCTGAAACAAGTTCAGCATGACGAAAGAGGAAAAGTCCGCTCTTTGCCAGAACCAATATTCAAATTGATCCACTACCCAGCGCCGATGGCTATGGGAAATCGTCGCCCAGCGGCTTGCCGTTCACGAACAACTGGCGCCGCGTCACCGGGCGCACCTCGACCGTCGCCTTCGCCAGATCCGCCGCGGTCCCCAGCGTCGCGGGCGCAAGGCTCGGCGGATGCTCGTCATATTGGCGCCATTGGCGGGTGGCGGGCATCCGCTGGAACAGGGTAACATGATCGCCGAGCCGCGCCACCACGATATGGTCATCGTCCAGCCGATAGGCGATGCAGGGCTGGCTCAGGCAATATCCGCTCTCGTCGATGGCGGCATAGGCGTCGGGCGCCAGCGCCGCCCCGGCCGGCAGGACGCGCAGCTTGTCCTCGATCTTCCTGGCGGCCACGGCGACGTCGGCGCCATACCGCCCCCCTTCCCCCGGCACGGCGCTGCGATATTTCGCCTTGAGCGCCATTTTCGCCAGGCCGGCCCGGTCCTGTTGCGGCGATCGGGCCAGCGCCTCCAGCGCGCGGCGCCCGGCCGGCCCGAAATCGAACGCCATCGCCGCCCAGTCGAACGCCTCAGCCTTCACCGCCCCCGACTTCAGCCGCGCCAACTGGTCGCGCGTCGAAATCGCGCCGAAATCCACAACCGGCAGCGCCAGGAAAAGGGCAAGCAGCATCAGCCCGACCCCCGTTTTCTGCGACACCGCCCGAAAGAGATCGCAAAACCCCCCCCCCCCGCGCGCCCCCGCCCACCCCCCCGCCACACCATAGGCGAGCGCGATCGCCGCCGCGATCACGCCCCATAAACGCTCGGGCGTCCAGCCATATTGGACCACGCGCAGATACATCGAATAAAAGGCGATCGCCGCCAGCGGCAGCACCGCGGCGACCAGCGCCGCCGCCGCAACGTGCAGCAGGCGATTGTCCGCGCGCTCGTCGCGCCCGCTGCCGACCGCCGCATTGGCGAGCAGCACCGCGAAGGCGGCGGCCGCCATCATCAGCGCCGCGGTCGAAAAGCCCGATTCCCACAGCGGCGTCAGCCCGGTGCCGATCAGCGACAGCAGGAACAGCAGCAATGCGGCCGCCAGCACCGGCGCCAGCACCGCGAGCACGATCATCACCAGCCGCTGCAGGGTCGCGACCAGCTTGTCGCGTTCGCGAAGCAACCCCACCGCGCCGCCGAACGCCGCGCCCGCAAGCATCCAACCGAACCATTCGTCATTGAGCAGATCGAAGATCAGATTGATCCCGATCAGCTTGAACATCTGTCCAATCAGCACGATCAGCAAAAAGGTCACGCCGACGAACGCCAGCCCCGCCGCGCCGATCACCGCATCGGCCCAGGCGTGGCTGTGCAGCCGCGCATAGGGCATGTCCCACAATTTCCAGAAGCGCCAGTCGGGCGCGACGTCGCGCCGCGTCTGGAACAGCGGCGTCGCGACGAGCACGGCGAGCATCCCCGACCAGAACGGCCATTCGAACGGCGATCCGCCGACATTATAGCCCGCCGAATGCCAGGCGATCAGCCCGATGACGGCGCCCCACGCCAGCGCGAACCCCGCTGCCCAATGCCAGCGCCGCCGCTCGACCCCGAGCAGGAAGACGACGGTCGAGACCGCGACGAACGCCGCGAGCGCGTCGCGGGCCGGCGCGCTTTGAGAACGGTCGATCAGCAGATGAAAGATCAGCCCCGCGATCGTTCCGACCAGCGCCATGATCCACGGCCGCAGCGGCCAGGGCGGATCGCTGTCGTCGAGCCGTGCCGAAAGGCGGGGCGAATCGGGGACGGGCGGGCTTGCGGGCGCATCGGTCATGCGCAACCTCTACCTTTTCTATTCGTCATGCTGAACTTGTTTCAGCATCCATGGCCTGCCCTCCCGACCCGCGCAGCGCTCCAGTCGAGGATCGTCCATGGACCCTGAAACAAGTTCAGGGTGACGGGTATGGGAAGGGCGGCTAGAGACTCGCCAAAACCTCTCCCGCCCCATGGAGCCCCCATTTGGCCCGCAAATTCCTCTATGCCATCGCCGCGATCATTCTCCTCATCCTCGGGGTCGGCATCGCCTATCAGCTCAATCCCGGCTGGTTCGGCCGCGTCGCCTTCGTGCCGAGCACCGAATTCGTCGAGCAGACGGTCGCCGCGCCGAACACCTATGACGATCCCAAAATGTGGTTCGCGCGCCCCGGCCTCGACGCCGACCCGTCGGACTGGCGCCCGCCCGCGACCGACGAGACGGGGCAGGCAAAGGACGCCGACGGCAAACTGATCCCGCCCGCCAAGGCCGCAGCCCCCGCCGACACCGCCGAAGCGGCCTTTCCCAAGGGCGACGCCGCGATCTTCTTCGTCCATCCGACGAGCTATTACAGCAAGGCGAGCTGGAACGCCCCGCTCGACGACGCCGACGCCAATTACCGCGCGAAGCTGTTCATGCAGGGCATGGCGAGCGCGTTCGGCGACGCGGGACAGGTCTGGGCGCCGCGCTACCGCCAGGCAACGCTCGGCGCCTTCCTGGCCGAGGATCGCGTCACCGCGGGCAAGGCGATCGACGCCGCCTATCGCGACGTCGAACAGGCGTTCGACGCCTTCGTTGCGTCGATCCCGAAGAACAAGCCGATCATCCTCGCGGGCCACAGCCAGGGCGCGCTGCATATCGAAATGCTGATCAAGAACCGGATCGCGGGCACCCCGCTCGCGAAGCGGATCGTCGCGGCCTATGTGATCGGCTGGCCGATCAGCCTCGACACCGACATGGAGGCGCTCGGCCTTCCCGCCTGCGAAACCCCCGAGCAGAAGGGCTGTATCCTGAGCTGGGCGACCTTCGCCGAGCCCGCCGACACCTCGATGGTCACCACCGCCTATGACGGCACGATCGGCTTCGACGGCCGCCCGCGCGCGGGGACGCGGATGCTCTGCACCAACCCGCTCACCGGCATTCCCGACACCGCCGCCGGCCCCGACGCCAATATCGGCACGCTGAAGCCGAGCGCGGGCTTCAAGGCGGGCACGCTGATCGCGGGCAAGGTCGGCGCCCAGTGCGACGCCGACCGCGGCTTCCTGCTGATCGGCGACGCCGACGCCGCGAAGAATTATGTCGTCGCGGGCTATGTGCTGCCGGGCAATAATTACCACGTCTACGACATCACCCTGTTCTGGGCGAACGTCCGTGCCGACGCGCTGCGGCGGCTGGCGACCTTCGAGGGCAACCCCTCGCCGGTGCCGCCCCCGGCGGCGCCGGTTGCGGCCCCCGTCGAGACTATTCCGGCGACGCTCAAATCCTGATTCCGTTCGTGTCGAGCGAAGTCGAGACACCCCGAAGGCGTGCGCGACCGACGGGTGTCTCGACTTCGCTCGACACGAACGGTTAGAGAGGTTCGATGATCACCACCCTCGCCCCCGACTTCGCCGCCGCGCTGCCGAACGGCGGCCGCCTCGCGGGGCTCGACGTCGGCACGAAGACCATCGGCGTCGCGCTCTGCGACGCGGGGTGGAGCTTCGCGAGCCCCGACAAGACGATCCTCCGCAAGAAATTCTCGGTCGATCTCGAAGCGTTGAAGGCCGTCGTCGCCGCGCAATCGGTCGTCGGCCTCGTCGTCGGCCTGCCGCTCAGCATGGACGGCAGCGACAGCCCGCGCACCCAGAGCACCCGCGCCTTCGCGCGCAACCTCGCCCCGCTCGCCCTGCCCGTCCTGCTCTGGGACGAGCGCTGGTCGACCGCCGCGGTCGAGCGCGCGATGATCGCCGCCGACGTCAGCCGCGCCAAGCGCGCCGAACGCGTCGACAGCGCAGCCGCTGCCTTCATCCTGCAGGGCGCGATCGACGCGATGACGCGCTGAAAAAGGGGAAACATGCATGATCGTCTACGTCCTCGGCTGGCTGATCGCGGTGAACCTGATTGCCTTCGTCGAGATGGTTTGCGATAAACGCTATGCCGAGGCGGGGATGCGCCGCACGCCCGAAGCCCGGTTGCTCCTCTGGGCCTTTCTCGGCGGCGCGCTCGGAACGGTTTGCGCCGCCCGCTTCGCTCGTCACAAGACGCGCAAACAGCCGTTCGCGACCTGGATGCTGATCTGGCTCTGGGTCGACATCATCCTGCTCGTCCTGTGGTCGTTTGGAATATTGGGGCGGCTGCGCGTCTCGGCGCTGGGAAAAAGCCCAGCAGCCGCCTAAAGGCTCGGCTTTAATGACAAGCGCCACGACAACCCGCCCCGCCAGCGATTATCCGCCCGGCGGCGATGCCTTTCGCCATCGCCACCTCACCGGCATCGCCCAGCTCACCCCGTGGGAAATCTCCTATGTCCTCGACGCCGCCGAACAGTGGGTCGAAATGAACCGCAGCGGCGCCGCCAAGCACGACGACCGGCTCGAGGGGCTGACGATCATCAACGCCTTTTTCGAAAATTCGACCCGCACTTTGCTCTCGTTCGAGATCGCGGGCAAAAGGCTCGGCGCCGACGTCGTCAACATGCACGCCGCGCAATCGAGCGTGAAGAAGGGCGAGACGCTGATCGACACCGCGATGACGCTCAATGCGATGCGCGCCGATGCGATCGTCATCCGCCATGCGTCGTCGGGCGCGGTGCAACTCATCGCCGACAAGGTCGACTGCCCGGTTCTCAACGCGGGCGACGGCCGCCACGAGCATCCGACGCAGGCGCTGCTCGACGCGCTGACGATCCGCCGCCGCAAGGGGAAGGTCGAGGGGCTGACCGTCGCGATCTGCGGCGACGTGCTGCACAGCCGCGTCGCGCGCTCGAACATTCTCGCGCTCACCCTGCTCGGCAACGAGGTCCGCGTCGTCGCGCCGCCGACGCTGATCCCGCCCGCGATCGAGCGGATGCACGCGATCCCGTTCACCGACATGGACGAGGGGCTGAAGGATGCCGACGTCGTGATGATGCTCCGCCTCCAGAACGAGCGCATGGACGGCGCCTACCTCCCCAGCCCGCGCGAATATCACGCGCTCTACGGCCTGACCCCGCAGCGCCTCGAACGCGCGAAACCCGACGCGATCGTCATGCACCCCGGTCCGATGAACCGCGGGGTCGAGATCGACAGCAGCGTCGCCGACGATCCCGCGCGCTCGACGATCACCGAACAGGTCGAAATGGGGGTCGCGGTGCGCATGGCCTGCCTCGATATCCTGACGCGCCGCAAGCGGGGAGTGCCGGGATGGAACTGACCCCGCTCCTCATCACCAATGCGCGCCTGCTCGGCGGCGAGAGCGCGAGCCTGCTCGCCGTGGACGGGCGCATCGCCGCGCTGAACCCGGCCGAAACGCCCGAAGGCACCGAAACCGTCGATGCCAGGGGCCAGTGGCTCGCCCCCGGCATCGTCGATCTCGGCGTCTTCGCGACCGACAAGCCTGCCTTTCATTTCGGCGGCATCACCCGCGCCGCGCTGATGCCCGACAGCGGCCCGCTCGATAATATGGGGCTGGTCGAGCGCGCGGCGAAGGGCGGCAAGCCCGACCTCTGGGTCCACCCGCTCGCCGCCGCGACCAAGGGGCTCGCGGGCAAGGAACTCGCCGAGATCGGGCTGATGAAACAGGCCGGCGCGCGCGCCGTCGCCACCGGCCGCGCGCGCATCGCCGATGCGGGCGTGATGCGTCGCGTTCTTTCTTACGCTGCCGCGCTCGGCCTCACCGTCATCACCCATGCCGAAGACGAAGGGCTGACCGCGGGCGCGGTCGCGACCGATGGCGAGATGGCGACGCGGCTCGGCCTCGCCTCGGCCCCCGCGATCGCCGAGGCGATGGCGATCGCGCGCGACCTGATGCTCGCCGAGGAGACCGGCGCCGCGATCCATTTCCGCCAGGTCACCACCGCGCGCGGGCTTGACCTGATCCGTGACGCCAAAGCACGCGGCGTCGCCGTCACCTGCGGCATCACCCCGGCGCATCTCTTCCTCTCCGACACCGCGATCGGCGATTTCCGCACCTTCGCGCGCCTGTCGCCGCCGCTGCGCAGCGAGGACGACCGCCACGCCTGCCTTGCCGCGATCGCCGACGGCACGATCGACGTCCTCGCCTCGGGCCACGACCCGCGCGGACCCGAGGACAAGCGCCTCCCCTTCGCCGAAGCCGCGCCCGGCATGGCGGGCGCCGAGACGCTGCTCGCCATGGGCCTCCAACTCATCCGCGACGGCCATGTCACCCCCGCGCGCCTCTTCGATCTCCTCGCCGCCAACCCGGCGAAGCTGCTCGGCCTCGACGCCGGTCGCCTTGAGCCGGGGCTGGAAGCCGACCTCATCCTGATCGACGAGGGCACGCCGTGGCAGGTCGATGCGAAGAAGATGGCGGCCTATGCCGGCAACACCCCCTTCGACGGGATGCCGGTCCAGGGCCGCGCGACGATGCTGTGGAAGGGCGGTCAGCGCATCCGCTGATCGGGCTTAAGCTTTCCCCCGTCATTGCGAGCGAAGCGAAGCAATCCAGGAGCTGCTTACACCTGCTCTGGATTGCTTCGCTTCGCTCGCAATGACGAAGAGCATATGTGATACGGTGGAGAAGGGGGCGCCCTCCCCTCTCCCCGCAAAAAAGGAAGCCCGTCGGTGAACCGGCGGGCTTCGAGATAAACGGAACGATTGTGGTGGACCATCCCGTGCTTGGGTCGCCCGGCATTTTTGGCCTATGGCAAAGACAATTTCGCTACCAGATCGGGTAGCATTGCAATTTTTTCCGCCGCATTGTTTGGTGCCCACGGGCCGTCCTCGACGAATCCCGCCGCCGCTCGTTTCAGCCGGGGACAGATGTGCCGACCGACACCGTTCCAAAGCCCTTGCCGGATAAAGATACCGCCGCCGAATGGGAGGTGCTGAACGAGCTGATCGGCCGCATCTATGATTCGGTGCTGCACCCCGAACGCTGGAACGACACGCTCGCACGCATCACCGGCGCGCTCTGCCCGCTGCGCTGGGAATCGGCGTTCATCCTCTGGGAAAGCAACAATCCGCCGCGCGCGCGTTTCGTCGCCGCCTCGGGCCTCGCGGCGGGAATCCAGGAAATCTACACCGCCGTCTATGCCGGCGCGCATCCCTGGTCGCGCAAATTCACCCGCTATGCGAACGGCAGCGTCGTCGACAGCTATGACATCGTCACGCGCGAGGAATTTTACGAATCCGAATTTTTCCGCAATTTCCTGAAACCCTATGGCATCGACCGGCTGATCGGGGTGCTGCTCGACCGGCGCGGCGGCGAGCGGCTGGGGCTGATGCTGCCCGGCCCCGGCGACCGCGATGCCGAAACGCTGAAGCGCGGCCCGCGCATCCTTGCCCCGCACATCCAGCGCGCGATGCGGATCAGCGACCGCATCGCCTCGCTCGAACTCGCGGCGGGCGCCGCGCGCGCCGCCGCCGATGCCGCGCCCTTCGCAATCTTCAGCCTCGACGAACAGCTGGGTATCCTCGCCGCGAACAGCCGTGCCGCGCGCTATGCCGATGCGGGCTTCATCCGCCTTGGCGGCGACCGCTTCGCCTTCACGCACGGCGCGAGCCAGAAAAAGCTGCTCGACCTCGCCGCCGGCCCCGCGCCTGCGGCCCTCGCTTTCAGGGCGGCGACCGAGGCGGGCCCCGATCGCCGGTGGCGCGCCGCGCCCACCCCCCGCCAGTCGGCCCAGCAGATCGGCGGGGTGCAGCTCGGCGCCGCGCTCGTCGTCACGCTCGGCAGTTCGCCCGGTGAAACCCCGGTGGTCGGGATCGACCGCGTCGCGCAATGGTTCGCCCTGACCCCCGCCGAAGCGCGCCTCGCGGTCGCGCTCGCGGCGGGACAGACGCTCCAGGACTATGCCGCGCTCCGCGCCGTCAGCCTCAACGCCGCGCGCTTCCTGCTCAAGGGCATCTTCCGCAAGACCGGCGCGACCAGCCAAGCGCAGCTCGTCGCAACCCTCGCGCGGCTGCCGGGAAGCTCGCAGGGCTGAAGGCGGCTTTGGGGTGGCGAGCGGACGTTCCCTCTTCGTCATGCTGAACTTGTTTCAGCATCCATGGCCGAAC
>OEIU01002020.1_pt1 | contig 11488 bp, 10 predicted proteins | sample 1539221 | NCBI WGS metagenome assembly OEIU01 (sample SAMN03792071, study PRJEB22550) | activated sludge metagenome | feature: wastewater treatment plant; material: activated sludge; isolation source: Wastewater treatment plant of a petroleum refinery complex | place: Argentina: Zarate | collected... | reverse complement strand
TCATGGGGCCGCTGCTGCTGCTGATCGTGCTGTTCGCGCGCGGCGGCATCATGGGATTGCTGGGGAGGTTGAGCCGTGGCTGATCCTTTGGTTGAACCCATGCTCCGCGTCGAAAACCTCGTCCGCAGTTTCGGCGGCATCAAGGCGACAGACAACCTCTCGCTCGATGTCGCCCCGGGTGAACTGCACGCCATCATCGGCCCCAACGGCGCCGGCAAGACCACGCTGATCAGCCAGCTGACCGGGCAGTTGATGCCGAACTCCGGCGCCATTCACTTCGCCGGCCGCGAGGTCACAAGGCTGCCGTCCTACCAGCGCAGCCGGCTCGGGCTGGCGCGCTCGTTCCAGATCACCTGCCTGCTGCCGGACTTCACCGCCGCCGACAATGTCGCGCTCGCGGCGCAGGCGCATGACGGCCACTCCTTCCGCTTCTGGGGCGCCGCGCGCAAGGAGAGACATCTGCGCGAGGCAGCGCAGGCGGCGCTCGCCGGTGGGGGGCTCGCGGGGCGCGCCAATGTTTTGGTGCCCGAACTCCGCCCCGGCGACCAGCGCGAGCTCGAACGGGCGGTCGCGCTCGCGACCAGGCCGCAACTGCTGCTGCTGGACGAGCCGATGGCTGGTCTCGGCGTCACGGAGTCGGCGCGCATGGTGGCGCTGCTGAAGGAATTGCGCAAGGAAGTCACCATCGTACTGGTCGAGCACGACATGGAGGCGGTGTTCGCGCTCGCCGACCGCATCACGGTGCTGGTCTATGGCCGCGTCATCGCCTCAGGCGATCCCGACGCCATCAGGAACAATGCGGAAGTCAAGCGCGCCTATCTCGGCGAGCAGCATGTGGTGGTCAGTCATGACTGATTCAAGAACGGCTGAAACCCTGCTCGAAATCGACGGCGTCGAGACCTGCTACGGTCTCAGCCAGGTGCTGTTCGGCCTGTCGCTGAAGGTTCAATCCGGCGAGATGGTCGCGCTGATGGGCCGCAATGGCATGGGCAAGACCACCACCATCCGTTCCATCATGGGCCTGACGCGCGCGCGGGCCGGCGCGATCCGTTTCGCCGGCGAGGAAGTGCGCAGCCTGCCGTCATACAAGGTCGCAAAGCTCGGCATCGGCCTGGTGCCGGAGGGACGCCAGATTTTTCCGAACCTCACGGTCTACGAAAATCTGGTCGCGGCCTCCGGTAACCGCCAGGGCGCCAGCGACCCCTGGACCATCGACAAGATCCACGCGCTGTTTCCGCGCCTTGCCGAGCGCGGCAACAACATGGGCGTGACGCTGTCGGGCGGCGAGCAGCAGATGCTGGCGATCGGCCGCGCGCTGATGACAAATCCGAAACTGCTGATCCTCGATGAAGCCACCGAAGGTCTCGCGCCCCTGATCCGCGAGGAAATCTGGAACTGCCTGTCGATGCTGAAGGGGCGCGGGCAGTCGGTATTGGTGATCGACAAGAACGTCGCCAACCTCGCCAAAATCGCCGACCGCCACTACATCATCGAGCGCGGCCGCACGGTGTGGACGGGAACGAGCGAGCAACTGGTCGCGGAGCCGGATCTGCAGCACAGGTATCTGGGGATTTGAGACGCGCTCTATCCGCTCGTCATTGCGAGCGGAGCGAAGCAATCCATAGCGCCGCAAGCATCGACATGGATTGCTTCGTCGCTTCGCTCCTCGCAATGACGGTCGAGGGACCCGAGCAATCTGCTCAAAACATCTCGAAATATTCGCGGTGCTCCCAGTCGGACACCTCGGCCTGGAAGCGCTCGATCTCCGCGTTCTTGATGTGCACGTAATAATCCACGAACTCCGCCCCCAGCGCGTGCCGGAAGAACGGATCGTCCTGCAACGCGAACACGGCTTCGCGCAGGCTCTTCGGCAGCAGCGCCGCTTTGGTCTCATACGGCGTATCGGCGGATGGCCCGGGATCGAGCTTGCGGTCGACGCCGTCGAGGCCAGAGAGAATCTGCGAGGCCATGTAGAGATAGGGATTGGCGGCGGGCTCGCCGATGCGGTTTTCCAGCCGGGTCGCGGCATCGTTGGGGCCGCCGAGCACGCGGATCATGACGCCGCGGTTGTCGCGGCCCCAGATCGCGCGATCTGGCGCCAGCGAATAGGAGCGGTAGCGCTTGTAGCCGTTGATGGTCGGCGTCGTGAACACGGTGGATGCGCGGGCGTGCTCCAGCAGGCCGGCGAGATAATGCCTGGCGAACGGGCTCAGCGCTTCGGTCTCGTCCGTCGTCATGAACGCGTTCTTGCCGTCGGCGCGCGACACCAGCGATTGATGCAGGTGCCAGCCGGAGGCAAACACATTGGGCAGCTTCGGCCGGCACATGAAGGTCGCGTGATAGCCGTGGCGGCGCGCGATCTGCTTCACCGCCGAGCGGAACAGCACCATGGTGTCTGCGGGCACCAGCCCCCTGGTCGGCTGGAAGGTGAATTCGCACTGGCTCGGCCCGAACTCGACCTCGACCGAGCGCAAGGGAAGGCCGAGCGCCAGCACGTCGCGGCGGATGATCTCCAGCGCCGGCTCCATCTGGTCGTAGCGCTGCTCGGTCAGGTATTGATAGCCGTGCGAGAGCAGGCTGACCGATGGCGGCCGTCCGGGCTGGCCGGCGTCCTCCGGCGACATATGCGCGTCGTCGAGCCTGAAGAGGTGGAATTCGACTTCGAGGCCCGCGACGAAATCGTAGCCGCGCGCGCCGAGCTGGTCGATCACCTTGCGATAGAGATGGCGCGTGGCGAACGGCACCGGGCGGCCGTCGTTGAAATGGAGATCGCAGAGCAGCCAGCCCGTGGTCGGCGCCCAGGGCAGCACGCGAAAGGTCGAGGGATCGGCCACCATCAACACGTCGGCGGCGCCTTCCATCTCCTTCATGCCGAAGCCGCCGCCTGATGTGAACACCGGAAACACCGTCTTGTGCGAGGTGTCCTTGGCGAGCATCGTGGTGGTGATGGAGCAGCCGCTTTCCAGCGAGGCGACCGCTTCGCCCGCGATCAGCGTCTTGCCGCGCAGGATGCCGTGCTGATCGGGAAACGACAGGCGGATGACTTCGAGGTTCCTCTCTTCGACGATTTTCCGAAGGCGGCCCGCCGCCTCCTGCTGCTCTGAAGACCACAGCCCGTGACGTCCGACGAAACTCAACGCCGATCCCCCGAAGGTTTGCCCGAACCCAACGTCGTCATCGCGAGGAGCGAAGCGACGAAGCGATCCATACCTCCACGCGTGGCGCGATGGATTGCTTCGCTTCGCTCGCAATGACGGGGAGAGGACATCACTCCGCCGCCGTCAGGTGCGCAACCTTGCCTGCGATCTCGCGCGGCACCGGCGCAGCCCACGGCGCGCCGCGGCGCCGCTTGACGTCGACTTCCATCCAGTAGAGCTCCCAGCCCTGGGTTGGCCCGATGCCGTCCATCGTGGCGGGACCCTGGATGCTGCGGGCCGTCGCCTCGTCCAGGAACAGCATCGGCTTCTCGCCGCCCACGGCCTTCTCGATCTCCTGTCGCAGCAGGCGGCGATATTGCACGATCGCCTTGTCGGACGTGCCGAGATGCTCGTTGGTGCGGTCCTGGATCGCGCCCATCGATTCCACCGCCCACTGGTCGTGGACGTTGATGTCGTTGCCCATGCCGGTATAGGTGGCGGTCGCCTGTTCGTGCGGATCGAAGCCGTAGTCGTTGCTCCTGTTCTTGCGCGATTTGTAATCGGGCAGCTCATAGAGTTCGAGGCGCTGGTCGCGCATCTTCTTCCTGTCGACCGGCGCCGCGTAGGAGGTGAAGATCGCGTACCAGTAGCAATTCTCGTCGTCGATGGGCACATGCCACTGCGTGATCGTCATCTCCGTGCTCATCGGGATGACGAAGCCGTGCGGAAAGAGCTGGTTGGTGACGCGCACATGCGTCCGCTCGGCATCCAGTTCGCGCAGCGCGATCAGCCGCAGGCCGTATTCGGTATGCTCGACATTGATGATCGGGTTGTCGTATTCGCGCAGGATCTTCGTCATCGGCATGTCGCTGCCGGCGGACGCGCCGCGGAACTGCTTGCCGTAGGCGGTGGAGGTGTCCTCGTCCTCGAAAAAACGATGCAGGAAGGAGGCGTGCGCCGGATCGATGCCGACTTCCAGCGCCTGCAGCCAGTTGCAATTGATGTGGCCCTTGAACGCGAAAGTATGGCTGTCGGGCGCGACGAAGCAGTCGATCTCCGGAAATGCCGGCGGCTCACCTTCGCCGAGATAAGCCCAGAGGATGCCGCTCTTCTCGATCACCGGATAGGAGCGCTGCCTGATTCCCTGGCAAAGCTTCGAGTCCTTCGGCTCGGCCGGCGTTTCCAGGCACTGGCCCGACACATCGAACAGCCAGCCGTGGAAGGCGCAGCGCAGGCCGCCATTCTCCAGCCGGCCGAAGGCGAGGTCGGCGCCGCGATGCGCGCAGTGGCGGTCGATCAGGCCGTAGCGCCCTTGTTCGTCGCGAAACAGCACGAGGTTTTCGCCGAGCAGTTTGACCGGGCGAACCGGCCGCGCTCCCTGCAACTCGTCGACCAGCGCCGCCGGCTGCCAGTACATCCGCATCAGCTTCCCGCACGGATCCTTGCGGCCGGTGCGGGTGATCAGGTCGTTCTGCTCCTGGCTCATCATGGCGGGGTCTCCAGATCGGATTTGTTCGCCTATTGAACGTTTATGCGATTTTAACGCAGGCTATTCTGGAGGCAAGCGCTTGCAGCGCTGCCGCCGTTCACCGTCACCGACAAGAAGAAGCCGTTGAAGACAATCCTCGCCGATCGTGCGCTTCCTGCCGCGATTGCAGGAGACGACAGCGTCGGTCAAACCGCTACTGGTGTGAGAGGGCTCCGCCCTCTCCACCGTCATTGCGAGCGAAGCGAAGCAATCCATGTCACCGCTCGCCGAGAGATGGATTGCTTCTTCGCTTCGCTCCTCGCAATGACGGCGGAGAGGGGACCCTATCGCGGCAGGCGCCTGAAGGCGTCCTCCAGCGTCTCGAACGTGGCGACGATCTTCGGCGTCACCAGATAGTGCAGCGTCGTCGCGACGGTCACGCCGACGATGGCGGCGATAATCATGTATTGCGTCAGCAACGTCAGCAGGATCGCGCGCAGCGGGCGCCGCCGGCCGCGTGGCGGCCGGGCGGAGGCGAGGAGGGCGTCGTCGTCTTCGAGCGTACTCATGCGATGGTTCCGATCATCCGCGTCAATATTCCGACAGCAGCTGATTGAGGCGCGACTTGAGGCGGCGGTTGTCGCGTTCGCTGGCGCGGAGTTTTCGCGCCCAGTCCAGCGTGACGACGGTGCCGGTCTCGTACGCTTCGCAGAACTCCAGGCCCGCCGCGCTGTGATCGCGCCAGGTCAGGCGTGCCAGGCAGGAAATGCCCTTGCGCACGACCTCGAAGTCGACCTGGTCGGGCAGCATGGCCGAATTCTCGAACTCGATCTTCGCGCCGCGCGGGCTGAAATTGCGCACGACGCAGTCGAGCGCCGAGTTGCGGGCGTTGAAGGCGATATGTCCGCCGTAAAAAACGCGGTTGCGGTGATGATGACGGCGCTCCAGCATGGCTGCTCTCCATTTCGCTTAACGGATTGTTAACACAATTGGAGGGTGCATTGCTGCGGCCGTTCGCACCGAACTTGTCGCGTGGTTAATCGCGGTGCGGTGCAATTATGGCGCGCAAGCGCCTGCGTAGGCCCGAACCAGGCAAAAATGAATGTCGCCGGGGTCAGGAAACGGCGCTGCGCAGGCCGAAGGCGTGCTTGTCGTGCAAAACCGGCGCGACCGCGTCATTCAGCCGCGCGGCCGCCGCATCCACCGAAAGGCCCGCGGTATCGACCACGGCGGAGGCGCGGGCGTAGAGCGGTTCGCGGCTGATCAGGATGTTGCGCAATTCAGCCATCGCGGAGCGGTCGTCCGCCATCGGCCGCAGATCGCCCTGGCCGCGCACCCGCGCCATGTGCTCTTCCGGATCGGCCTTGATCCAGATCGTGTAGAACGACGACAGGATCAGGTCGAAGGTCAAGGGCTCGGACACGATGCCGCCGCCGGTCGCCAGCACCATCAGTTCCTTGCGCGCCAATAGTTGCGACAGCGCCGCCTGCTCCATGCGGCGAAAGCCTTCCTGGCCGTAGAGCGCGATGATCTCGGCGACGGAGAGGCCGTTCTGCGCCTCGACCTCCTTGTTGAGCTCGACGAACTTCCAGCCGATCTGCTTCGCCAGCATTCTGCCGAGCGTCGATTTGCCGGCGCCGCGTAGCCCGATCAGGGCGATGCCGGCGAAGGTGATGCGCCGCTGCGTCGCCGCGCCGCCGCTCGTGAGCGCGTCCTTGGCCTGCGCGATCTGCGCCGGCGTCGCCTTGCGCAGCAGGTCGCGAATGACGGCCCAATCGGGCGCCGGCTCGGCGGATGGAATGAGGTCTTCGAGATGCGCGCCCATCGCGTTCGACACGCGTCTGAGCAGCACGATCGAGACATTGCCCTTGCCGCTTTCGAGCTGCGCGATGTAGCGCTCGGAAATCCCCGATACCTTGGCGAGCACTTTTCGCGACATGCCGCGAAGGGCGCGCATGGTGCGCACCCGCTGGCCAAGCTGCTCCAGAAATCCGGATTCGGGGTCGCTCGCCTCGGTCAATTGCCCTCGTTCGGCGCTGCCACGGGTGGGAGGAACTTCGGAAACATAATGCCGACGAGGATTGACAGCAAGCGCCGCCGGTGTCTTTCTATGAATTATAATTCTTAAAGCTCAAGGGAGAGGCGACGTGAGCGGTACGTCCGGTTCGTACAATGCGGTGACCTGGCTGCTCGACCGCAACGTCGACGAAGGCCGCGGCGCAAAGCTCGCCTTCACCGACACGGTCTCAGAACTCAGCTATGGGGACCTGCAGAAACAGAGCTGTCGGGTCGCCAATATGCTGCGTCGCCTCGGCGTCCGACGCGAAGAACGCGTCGCGATGATCATGCTCGACACCGTGGATTTTCCCTGCGTGTTCCTGGGCGCGATCCGCGCCGGCATCGTGCCGGTGCCGCTCAACACGCTGCTGACCTCGGAGCAATACGCTTACATATTGGCGGATTGCCGCGCGCGCGTGCTGTTCATTTCCGAAGCGCTGCTGCCTGTCGTGAAGGACATGGTCGGACGGATGCCGGATCTCGAACACGTCGTCGTGTCAGGCAAGGACGCGCACGGCCACAAGAAGCTTTCCGACGAGCTGGCGCGCGAGGGCGATGATTTCGCCACGGTGGCGACGCATCCCGACGAGCCCGCGTTCTGGCTCTATTCATCCGGCTCGACCGGCATGCCCAAGGGCGTGCGCCACCTGCATTCCAACCTCGCCGCTACGGCGGACACCTACGCCAGCCAGGTGCTCGGTATCAGGGAGAACGACGTCGGCCTCTCGGCGGCGAAGCTGTTCTTTGCCTACGGTCTCGGCAACGCGCTGACCTTTCCGATGTCGGTCGGCGCCTCGACGGTGCTGCACAGCGACCGGCCGACGCCGGCGGCGATGTTCGCGCTGATGAACAAATATCACCCGACCATCTTCTACGGCGTGCCGACGCTGTTTGCCGCGATGCTCAACGACGAGACGCTGAAGGAGGCACGCGCCGGCAACCGGCTGCGCATCTGCACCTCCGCCGGCGAGGCGCTGCCGGAATCGGTCGGCAATGCGTTCAAGGCCCGCTTCGGTGTCGACATCCTCGACGGCGTCGGTTCGACCGAGCTGCTGCACATCTTCCTCTCGAACGCGCCCGGCGACATCAAATACGGCTCATCGGGCCGTCCGGTGCCCGGCTACAAGGTGCGGCTGGTCAATGAAGCGGGCGACGACGTGGCCGACGGCGAGGTCGGCGAACTCCTCGTCGATGCGCCCTCCGCGGGCGAGGGTTACTGGAACCAGCGCAGCAAGAGCCGCTCCACCTTCGAAGGCCACTGGACCCGTACCGGCGACAAATACATCCGCGATGCCGAGGGCCGTTACACCTTCTGCGGCCGCAGCGACGACATGTTCAAGGTATCCGGCATCTGGGTCTCGCCGTTCGAAGTCGAGAGCGCGCTGATCACCCATCCGGCCGTGCTCGAAGCCGCCGTCGTGCCGGAATCCGATCCGGAAGGATTGCTGAAGCCAAAAGCCTTCGTCGTGCTGCGGGCCGGCGCCAAAGCCGACGATCTGCACGAGGCGCTGAAGGAGCACGTCAAGCAGAAGATCGGCCCATGGAAATATCCGCGCTGGGTGGACGTGGTGGACAGCCTGCCGAAGACGGCGACGGGAAAGATTCAAAGGTTCAAGTTACGGGATGGTGCAAGCTGACGCGTCGTCAAGCCCGGGCATGACGGAGCAAGTGGATACAGCGAGATGACAACCCTTTCCCCATCCGGCTTCCTCACCGTTGGCGCGGCGCGTCTCGAATACCGCATGATCGGCCCGTCGCCGGAGAACGCGCCTGTCATCGTGATGCTGCATGAAGGGCTCGGCTCGGTCGGGCTGTGGGGAGATTTCCCCGACAGGCTGCAGGCCGCGACCGGCGCCGGCGTGTTCGTCTATTCGCGCGCCGGCTACGGCAATTCGACGCCGGCCAAACTGCCGAGGCCGCTCGGCTACATGCATGTCGAGGCACTCGACGTGTTGCCGAAGCTGCTCGACAAGATCGGCTTTCGCCGCGGCATCCTGCTGGGACATTCCGACGGCGCCTCGATCGCGGCGATCTATGCGGGCTCGCACCAGGATCACCGCGTGCAGGGGCTGGCGCTGATCGCACCGCACTTCATCGTCGAGGACATCTCGATCGCCTCGATCGCGGAAATCCGCACCGCCTACGCGACCACCAATCTGAAAGAGAAGCTCGCGCGCTGGCACAGGGATGTCGACAACGCCTTTTATGGCTGGAACGGCGCCTGGCTCGATCCTGACTTCCGCAACTGGGATATCTCCGAATACCTCGCCTATATCCGCGTTCCCGTGGCGATCCTGCAAGGCGCCAGCGACCAGTACGGCACCATGCGGCAGGTCGAGATCGCCCAGGAAGAGTGCTACTGCCCGGTCGATGTGACTGTCATCCCGCAAGCCGGGCATCAGCCGCATCGCGAAGCGGCGGAGGCGACGCTCGATGCGATCGCGGAATTCGCAACCGCGGTGCTGCAGGCCGACAGCCCCTCGCAGGGACGCGCCGCCTGACGCACGCGCTGCCGCGACTCGCCGGGACCGATCGTCTGGCACTTACGGCCGCCACGAAAACATGAAACAAAATGCATGTTATGGCGTTTCAGGCTGGACTTGACCAAAAACATGCACTATTGTGCATCTAACTTAACAAGCCGTTACCAGAGAAAACGACAGAGGGTGGCCCATGGCTGGCGAAAAGCCCGGTGAAGACCGCGTCCTCGCAGGCGGCGCGACATACATCGATTTTCAGACCGACCCGTCGCGCTACCGGCATTGGAAACTCGCCGTCGATGGCGATGTCGCGACCCTGACCATGGATGTCGACGAGAATGCCGGCCTGTTCGAGGGCTACCAGCTCAAGCTGAATTCCTACGATCTCGGCGTCGATATCGAGCTGGCCGATGCCGTGCAGCGGCTGCGCTTCGAACATCCCGAGGTGAAGGTCGTGGTGATGCGCTCGGGCAAGAACCGGGTGTTCTGCGCCGGCGCCAACATCCGCATGCTGGCGGGCGCAACCCACGCCCACAAGGTCAACTTCTGCAAATTCACCAACGAGACCCGTAACGGGCTCGAAGACTCGTCCGAGAATTCCGGGCAGCGCTTCATCACCGTCGTCAACGGCACCGCGGCCGGCGGCGGCTATGAGCTGGCACTGGCGACCGACCACATCATCATGGCCGACGACGGCGCGGCTGCCGTCGCCTTGCCGGAAGTGCCGCTGCTCGCGGTGCTGCCGGGCACCGGCGGCCTGACGCGCGTCGTCGACAAGCGCAAGGTGCGCCGCGATCACGCGGATTTCTTCTGCACCATCGAGGAAGGCATCAAGGGCAAGCGCGCCGTCGCCTGGCGGCTGGTCGACGAGATCGCGCCGAACAGCAAGCTGGAGGCCAAGGTCGCCGAACGCGCCAAAGCCTTCGCATCCGATTCCAGGCGCAATGGCAGCGGCAAGGGCATTGCGCTCACCCCGCTCGACCGCACCATCGACGATGCCGGCATCCGCTACGGTTTTGTCAATGTCGATATCGATCGCGCCGCGCGCATCGCGACCATTTCGATCAAGGCGCCGGAGCAGGGCCCGCCGGCCGATATCGACAGCCTGATCGCCCAAGGCGCCGCGTTCTGGCCACTGCAGGTCGCACGCGAGCTTGACGATGCGATCCTGCATCTGCGCATCAACGAGCTCGGGATCGCGATGCTGGTGTTCAAGTCGCATGGCGACCCCGCCGGCATCGTCGCCTGCGACGCCTTCCTCGAAGCCAACAAGGCGCACTGGCTGGTCAACGAGATCAGGCATTACTGGAAGCGTGTTCTGAAGCGCATCGACGTCACCTCGCGCACGCTGGTGACGCTGGTCGAGCCCGGCTCCTGCTTCGCCGGCACGCTCGCCGAACTCGTGTTCGCCGCCGACCGCTCCTACATGCTGATCGGCTCGCGGCAGGGCGACAACCGGCCGCCGCCGGCGATCCAGTTGACCGCGATGAATTTCGGTCCCTATCCGATGAGCCACGGCCTGACGCGGCTGCAGTCGCGCTTCCAGGCCGATCCCACCGATCTGGAGCGCGCCGAAGCCACCATCGGCACCACGCTCGATGCGGAAGAGGCCGAAGAACTCGGCCTCGTCACCTTCGCGCTCGACGACATCGATTGGGACGACGAGGTGCGGGTGTTCCTGGAGGAGCGCACGTCCTTCTCGCCCGACGGCCTCACCGGCATGGAAGCCAATCTGCGCTTTGTCGGCCCGGAGACCATGGAATCGAAAATCTTCTCGCGCCTCACGGCGTGGCAGAACTGGATCTTCCAGCGCCCCAACGCGGTCGGCGAAGACGGCGCGCTGCGCCGTTACGGCACCGGCCAGAAGGCGCAGTTCGATATGACGAGGGTTTGATTTCGTGTCCCGGGCGCACTGCGGCACGCAAGTGACGCATTGCAGAACCGGGACCCATCAACAGGTCCCGGCTCTGCGTCGCACCGCTTCGCGTCGCACCGCGTCCGGAACACGAGAGCGAGCAAGGAGCACGCCATGAATTTCATGAACGTCGACTACAGCACAAAAATTCCCAACAACGTGAATCTCAGCGAGGACCGCCAGGTGCTCAAGGCGCTGGAGGGCTGGCATCCCGGCTACATGGACTGGTGGGGCGACATGGGGCCGGAAGGCTTCCAGCAGTCGCTGGTGTACCTGCGCACCGCCTATTCGGTCGATCCGCGCGGCTGGGCCAAGTTCGATTACGTCAAGATGCCGGAATACCGCTGGGGCATTCTCCTTGCTCCCCAGGAGGAAAACCGCGTCATTCCCTTCGGCGAGCATTACGGCAAGCCGGCCTGGCAGGAAGTCC
>OEIU01002019.1_pt1 | contig 11491 bp, 8 predicted proteins | sample 1539221 | NCBI WGS metagenome assembly OEIU01 (sample SAMN03792071, study PRJEB22550) | activated sludge metagenome | feature: wastewater treatment plant; material: activated sludge; isolation source: Wastewater treatment plant of a petroleum refinery complex | place: Argentina: Zarate | collected... | reverse complement strand
CGGGCTGCATGCAGACCGTGTGGGGCGACGACGAGCGATTCGTCAAGACGTACTTTGCGACGATTCCCGGACGGCTGGTGTACTCGACCTTCGACTGGGGGATCCGCGACGCGGACGGCTATTACTTCATCCTGGGACGCACCGACGACGTGATCAACGTCGCCGGCCACCGGCTGGGCACCCGCGAGATCGAGGAATCGATCAGCGGCCATCCGGCGGTGGCCGAGTGCGCGGTGGTCGGCGTCGCCGATGCGCTGAAGGGCCAGGTGGCGGTCGGCTTCGCGGTGCTGAAGGATCCGGCCGCAGCCGAGAGCGGCGCCCAGCGCCTGGCCCTCGAAGGCGACATCATGGCGCTGGTCGATCGCCGGCTCGGTGCGGTCGCGCGTCCGTCGCGCGTGCACTTCATAACGATGCTGCCGAAGACCCGCTCGGGCAAGGTGCTGCGCCGGTCGATGCAGGCGTTGTGCGAAGGGCGCGACCCTGGGGAACTGACGACGATAGAGGATCCGTCGGCACTGGACCAGATCCGCGCGAGCCTGACCGCCGCGCAGCCGGGCTGAACCGCCGCGAAGCCGCTGCGGCTGGCCCGGTCACCGGACCGCCCGTCACAGTCCGTCAATGGATTTCGCGTCGCTGCAGCCGGGCGTGCTGACCCGGCAGGTGCTGGAAGCCTGCCTGTTCCCGCCGGGCGGACTGGTGCTGCTGGCGGTGTTCGCGCTGTTCGGCGCGCGCCGTTGGCCGCGCACGATGCACGGCCTGCTGCTGGTCTGTCTGATCGGCCTGTGGCTGACCGCCACCGAAGGCATCGGTCGGGTGATCGCACGGTCGGTCGAGGGCAGCCAGAAGGGGGTGACGCCGGAACAGGTCGCGCAGATGATGCGGGCGCCCGATGCCCCCGGCGCGGTGGTGGTGCTGGGCGGCGGATCGCGGCGCGACCTGCGCGAATGGGACGGCCCCGAGGTGCTGAAGCAGGGGACCCTGCAGCGCGCCGTGCACGGTGCGCGCGTGGCCCGCTGGAGCGGCCTGCCGCTGCTGGTCAGCGGCGGCGCGTTGCAGCCCGGCACGCGCAGCGAGGCCGAACTGATGACCAGGCTGCTGCGCGACGATCTGCGCCTGGCGCCACGCTGGGTCGAGAGCCGTTCGCTGGACACGCGCGAGAATGCCCGGGAATCGGCGTCGCTGCTGTCGGCGGCCGGCATCCGGCGGGTGTTCCTGGTCACCGATGCGCTGCACATGCCGCGTGCGATACGGATGTTCGAGCGCTACGGCCTCGCGGTGGTGCCGGTGCCGTCGGCGTTCTCCGGCGCCGCCGCCGACCAGGTCAGGGCGCGCATCTGGTTGCCGAGCCCCGAAGGTCTGCGGCTGACCACGACGGCGCTGCACGAGGTGGTCGGCCTCTGGTGGTTCCGCTGGGTCGGCGAACGCCTACAATAGCGCGCCCGCGCCGCGGTGGCGCGGGCGGACTCGTACCGTGCCGGCCCCGCCGGCTCAGCCGCCAACGCGCGAAGGAACCCGACGATGATCGACCGCAAGGCACTGACCCGCGACGACGCCCACCGCATCGGTGCGGCCGCCGAGAAGGAGGCGATGAGCAACAACTGGGCGGTGACGATCGCGATCGTCGACGACGGCGGGCATCTGCTGTGGCTGTCGCGGCTCGATGACGCCGCGCCGATCTCCGCGCACATCGCACCGTCGAAGGCGCGAACCGCGGCGCTGGGCCGGCGCGAGTCGCGGATCTACGAGGAGACCATCAACGGCGGGCGCACCTCGTTCCTGTCGGCGCCGCTGCTCGACGGCATGCTGGAAGGCGGCGTGCCGATCATCGTCGGCGGCCATTGCGTCGGCGCGGTCGGCGTGTCGGGCGTGAAGTCGACCGAGGATGCGCAGATCGCGAAGGCCGGCATCGCGGCGCTCTGAGCCGCCCCGGCAGGGGATCAGCCCCGGCGGGGATCAACCACCCGGCGGGGAGCCAGGAAGAAAGAGACGGGGAGGGGAGCGATGGCGGTCCTCGAACGGGCGGCGCTGAATCCCGGCGTGCGCGGCCGCGAGGTCGCGGCGTGGGCGATGTACGACTTCGCGAACTCCGGCTTCACCACCGTCGTGCTGACGGCGGTGTTCAACGCCTACTTCGTCGGCGTGGTGGCCGGCAACGCGCCCTGGGGCACGTTCGCCTGGACCGCCGCGCTGTCGCTGTCGTGCCTGCTGGTCATGGTGACGATGCCGGCGATCGGCGCCTGGGCCGATGCGCACGGCAGCAAGAAGCCGCTGCTGCTGGTGAGCACCGTCTGCTGCGTGGCGGCCACCGCATCGCTGTCCTTCGCCGGCCCCGGCACGCTGGCGCTGGCGGTGGTGGCGATCGTCGCCGCCAACTACTTCTATTCGGTGGGCGAGTCGCTGATCGCGGCGTTCCTGCCGGAACTGGCGCGGCCGCATGCGCTCGGCAAGGTGTCGGGCTGGGGCTGGAGCTTCGGCTATTTCGGCGGGATGCTGGCGCTGGGCCTGTGCCTGGCCTATGTGCTGAGCGCCCAGAAGGCCGGCGCGACGGCGGCCGGGTTCGTTCCCGTCACGATGCTGATCACCGCGGCGATCTTCGCTGTCGCTGCGATCCCCACGTTCATCTGGCTGCGCGAACGGTCGCGCGCCGCCGAGCCGGGCGCCCGCCAGGGGCCGGGCGCGTTCGCGCGGCTGCGCCGCACCTGGGGTCAGGCACGCCAGTTCCGCGACTTCCTGCTGCTGCTGGCCTGCGGCGTCAGCTACCAGTCGGGCATCGCGGTGGTGATCGCGCTGGCCGCGATCTATGCCGAGCAGGTGATGGGTTTCAAGCAGACCGACACGATGATGCTGGTGTTCCTGGTCAACATCGCGGCGGCCGCCGGCGCCTTCGGCTTCGGCTACGCGCAGGACCGCATCGGCCACAAGCGGGCGCTGCAGTTCACGCTGCTCGCCTGGATCGTGATGATCCTGGTGGCCGGGCTGGGCAGCAGCGTCGCGGCGTTCTGGGTCGCCGCGACGATCGCCGGGCTGTGCATGGGCTCCAGCCAGTCGTGCGGCCGGGCGATGGTGGGCGTGCTGGCGCCGGCCGACCGGCTCGCGGAGTTCTATGGTCTGTGGACCCTGGCGGTGCGGCTGGCCGCGATCATCGGCCCGCTGACCTACGGCTCGATCACCTGGGCCCCCGCCGGCAACCACCGGCTGGCGATCCTGTGCACCGCGGCGTTCTTCGTCGTCGGCCTGCTGCTGCTCGCGCGCATCGACATGCGGCGCGGCGAGCAGGCGGCGTTGGTGGCCGCGCCGGCCTGAGGGAACCGAGCCGCCGGCGCTCAGCGCCCGCCGGGCGCGAACGTCGGCCCCAGCGGCCGCAGCCGGATGCCGGGCCGCAGCTTCGTCCACCGAAAGTCGAACGGGTCGGCGAGTGCCGGACCAGGCGCCCGCACCACCCACACCGCCTGCGCGATCGGCTGGAACGCGGCGCGGAAATGCACCGAGCTCTTCAGCGCGACGATGCGCTGGCGCGCCGGTTCCACGCCCAGGTGCCGGAACATCTCCTGGTCGGCAGCCTGGCACTTGCGCGACGCGACGACGACCCGCACGCCGTCCTGGCGCAGCAGCGCCATCGGCCCGAGGTTCATCCTGAAGTTGTGGAACATCGGCCCGGTGCAGGTGAAGCGGCCATCACCCAGCCGCTCGACGGTGAAGCGGCCGGTCAGCGGCACACGGCCGGGGACGCCGGAGATCTCGCCGAGCGAGAACTCGATCGTCGCGCCCTGGCCGGCCTGGTGGGCGCGGGCCGCCGACGCCGGGTCGATCAGCATGCCGAGCACCGCGTCGCGCGCCTGCTGGCGCAGCAGTGCGGCGAGCAGCCCGGTGGTGTCGCCGTTGCCGCCGGCGCCGGGATTGTCCTGGGTGTCGGCCAGCACGATCGGCGCGCCGGGCTCGCCCTTGGCCATCGCCGCGCGCACCGCGTCGTCGGGCTCCAGCAGCTCCAGCGCGAAATCGCGTTCGGCCGATCTGACCGCGTCGGCCATCTCCGCCACCGCGGCCTCGGTCGTGCGCGCGTCGGCGCCGTAGCCGACCACCGACATGCCGCATTCGTCGAAGTCGGCCATCGGAAAGCCGGGCGCGAACGACAGATCCACGCCGCTCTTGCGCTCGATCCGCGCCAGCAGGTCGTAGAGGCCGCGGCCCGGTTCGATGAAGGTGCTCTGCGACGGAATGCCGGTCAGGTAGTCGAGCTGCACCAGCCGCTTGACCGGCCGGCGGCCGGCCGCGAGCATCGCCGACAGCATGCCGGCGGCGCGGGCGCCGGTGTCGGCCATGTCGACGTGCGGATAGGTGCGGTAGATCGACAGCCCGTCGCTCTCGGCGACCATCCGGCGGGTGACGTTGGCATGCAGGTCCAGGCTCGCGACCACCGGCACGCCCGGGCCCACCACCGCCCGCACCCGGCGCAGCAGCTCGCCTTCGCCGTCGTCGAAGTGCTCGGTGACCATCGCGCCGTGCAGGTCGAGATAGACGCCGTCCAGCGGCCCGCCCGCGGTCAGGCGCTCGATCAGCTCGCCGACGATCCGTTCGAACGCATCGCGGGTCACGTGGGCCGACGGCGATGCGGCGCCCCACAGCAGCGGCACGACGCGATGGCCGGCGCCGCGCAGCGCCTGCACCGCACCCTCGATCGGCATGTTGGCGCCGGCTATCGATTCCAGCACCTGCTCGCCGCGGCACAGCGCCGGCCAGCCGCCGCCGTGCTCGAACGCCGCATAGTCGGCCTTGGTCGGCGCGAAGGTATTGGTCTCGTGCTGCAGGCCACCGACTGCGATCACCGGCATGGTCGAACTCTCCGCTGCGTGACAGGCGAGCGATGGTAGCCTAACGCCCGCATCGTCGCTGGAGGTTCGCGTTGACCACTGCCCCACATGCGCCGACCGACGAGATCGGTTACCTGACCGCCACCGAGCTGGCGAACGCATATCGCAGCCGCGCGTTGTCGCCGGTCGACGTGACGCGAACGATCCTCGCGCGTATCGATGCGCTGAACTCGCGGCTGAACGCGTTCTGCCTGATCGACGGCGAGGCGGCGCTGCATGACGCCCGCGCATCGGAGGCGCGCTGGCTGCGCGGCGAACCGCTCGGTCCGCTCGACGGCGTGCCGGCCTCGATCAAGGACCTGATCCTGACCCGCGGCTGGCCGACCTTGCGCGGCCCGGGCACCGTCGACCCCGCGGGCCCCTGGGACGTCGACGCTCCGGCCACCGCCCGGCTGCGCGAGGCGGGCGCCGTGCTGCTGGGCAAGACCACGACGCCGGAGTTCGGCTGGCGCGCCACCACCGATTCGCCGCTGACCGGCATCACCCGCAATCCCTGGCGGCTGGACGTGACGCCGGGCGGCTCGTCGGGCGGCGCCACCGCCGCGATCGCTGCCGGCCTGGGGCCGCTCGCGGTGGGCACCGATGGCGGCGGCTCGGTGCGCATTCCCGCCGCGTTCACCGGCACCGTCGGCCTGAAGGCACAGTTCGGACGGGTGCCGGCCTATCCGCTGTCGCCGATGAACAGCGTCGCGCACATCGGCCCGCAGACGCGGACGGTGGAGGATTGCGCGCAGATGCTGAACGTGCTGGCGCGGCCCGACGTGCGCGACTGGACATCGCTCGAGCCGACCGCGCACGACTGGGTCGCCGGTCTCGCCGGCGGCGGGCCGGGACTGAAGGGGCTGCGGATCGCCTACAGCCCGGGCCTGGGCTACGTCGACTACGTCGATCCCGAGATCGCCGCGGCGGTCGCGCAGGCGGCCCGCCGGTTCGAGGAGCTGGGCGCGATCGTCGAGCAGGTCGATCCGGACATTCCCGACGGCGGCATGGCGTTCAACGTGCACTGGTTCGGCTCGGCGCGTCGATTCCTGCACCGGATGGCACCGGAACAGGTCGCGCGGCTCGATCCCGGCCTGCAGGCCGGCCTGCGCTATGCCGAGCGCCTGACCCTGGTCGACTTCCTCGATGCGCAGAACCTGCGCGCCGGCATCGGCGGCGCGATGCGGGCGTTCCACTGCCGTCACGATCTGCTGCTGACGCCGGCCACCGCGGTGCAGCCGTTCGCGGTCGGCCGCGTGATGCCGGATCCGCTGCCCGGCGTGAGCCCCTGCCACGCCAGCGACTGGAGCTGGTGGACGCCGTTCTCGATCCCGTTCAACCTGACGCAGCAGCCGGCGCTGGTGCTGGGCTGCGGCTTCAGCGCGCGCGGCCTGCCGCTGGCGCTGCAGCTCGTCGCGCCGCCGTATCGCGAGGATCTGTGCCTGCGCGCCGGGCATGCCTACCAGCAGTCCACCGACTGGCACCTGCGCCGGCCGGATTTCGACCCGGGCAGTCCCTGAGTTGACAGCCGGGACGGCGTCGGCACAATGGTTGCTAGAGGAGAGGCTGGTCCAGACCGGCCGCCAACCGCGCCATGCTTGCGGGGCGCAGCCACATCAAGAGGGAAACAATGATCAAACCCGGGTTCCTAAAACGTGCGGCGCTGTCGATCGCGATCGCCTCCGCGGCGGTGGCGTGGGCGCCGGCCCAGGCGCAGACCACGCTGCGCGTGGTCATGCACTCGGACCTGAAGATCGTCGATCCGATCTGGACCACGGCGTACATCACGCGCAATCACGGCTACATGATCTACGACACGCTGTTCGCGATGGATGCGAAGGGCGAGATCAAGCCGCAGATGGTCGATCGCTACACCACCTCGCCCGACAACCTGACCTGGACCTTCACGTTGCGTGACGGCTTGTTGTTCCACGACGACAAGCCGGTCACCTCCGAGGACGTGGTGGCGTCGATCAAGCGCTGGTCGCAGAAGGATTCCCTGGGCCAGAAGCTGTTCACGTTCGTGAAGGACTTCGAGCCGGTCGACGCGAAGACGTTCCGGATGACCTTGAACTCGCCGACCGGCCTGGTGCTGCTGGCGCTGGGCAAGCCGTCGTCGAACGTGCCGTTCATCATGCCCAAGCGGGTTGCCGAGACCAGCCCCAACGAGCAGATCAAGGAGTACATCGGCTCGGGCCCGTTCGTGTTCAAGGCCGACGAATGGAAGCCGGGCGACAAGGCGGTGTACGTCAAGTTCGCGAAGTACAAGCCGCGTAGCGACGCGCCCTCCGGCGTGGCCGGCGGCAAGGTGGTCAAGGTCGACCGCGTCGAATGGCGCGCGATCGCCGACGGCCAGACGGCGGCCAACGCGCTGCGTGCCGGCGAGATCGACATGGTCGAGGATCTGGTGAGCGACCTGCTGCCGGTGGTGGCCAAGGACGCCAACGTCAAGATGTTCGACTACAACCCGCTCGGCAATCAGTACGTGTTCCGCTTCAACACGCTGCACAAGCCGTTCGACAATCCGAAGGTGCGTCAGGCGCTGTTCTATGCGTTCAACCAGGAGGACTTCCTGAAGGCGCAGCACAGCGATCCGAAGTACTACAAGGTCTGCAAGGCGCTGTTCGTCTGCGGCAGCCCGCTCGCCAGCGACAAGGGCATGGACGACAAGTTCGAGTCCAACATGAAGAAGGCGCGGGAGCTGCTGGCCGAGGCCAAGTACGACGGCACGCCGATCCTGCTGATGCACTCGACCGATCTGCCGGTGCTGACCAACCTGGCGCCGGTGGCCAAGTCGCTGATGGAGCGGGCGGGCTTCAAGGTCGACATGCAGTCGATGGACTGGCAGAGCGTCGTCGCGCGCCGTGCGAAGAAGGATGCGCCGACCGCCGGCGGCTGGCACGGCTTCCTGACCTCGTGGGTGTCGGCCGACGTGCTGAACCCGGTGGGCACCGCGTTCCTGAACGCGAGCTGCGACAAGGCGCTGTTCGGCTGGCCCTGCGACGAGCAGCTCGAGAAGCTGCGCGATCAGTTCTCGCGCGAGACCGATCCGGCCAAGCAGAAGGCGATCGCCGAGCAGGTGCAGTTGCGCTACCTCGAGTACCCGACGCACGTGAACCTCGGCCAGTGGTACAAGCCGGTCGCGCTGCGCAAGAACGTCGACGGCATGATGGTCGCGCCGGTGCCGGTGTTCTGGAACATGGAGAAGAAGTGATCGCCCGATGAGTCCGCGGCCGTCCGCCCGTCATCGGTGAACGGCTGCCGGGAGCGCGCGAATGTGGGTCTACATCGGCCGGCGGTTGCTGTCGACGATTCCGGTGCTGCTGATCGTCGCGGTGCTGGTGTTCCTGATGCTGCGGCTGACGCCCGGCGATCCGGCATCGATCATCGCCGGCTCGTCGGCCACCGACCAGGACATCATCGACATCCGCCACAAGCTGGGCCTCGACCAGCCGCTGATCATCCAGTTCGGCCACTGGGCGGGCGGCATGCTCGGGGGCAATTTCGGCGAATCGTTCTTCTACAAGAAGACGGTGGCCGAGCTGATCGGCGACCGGATCGAACCGACGCTGTCGCTGGCGGCGCTGACCTTGCTGCTGGCCACCGTGATCGCGGTGCCGCTCGGCACGATCGCCGCGTGGAAGCAGAACTCCTGGATCGATCGCGGCGTCATGGCGTTCTCGGTCGCCGGTTTCTCGGTGCCGGTGTTCGTCATCGGCTATCTGATGATCGGCCTGTTCTCGATCAAGCTCGGCTGGTTCCCGGTGCAGGGCTACCAGCGGATCGCCGAGGGTATCGGCGGCTGGCTGCACCGGCTGATCCTGCCGGCGCTGACCTTGTCGGTCATCTACGTCGCGCTGATCGCGCGGATGACGCGCACCAGCGTGCTGGAGGTGCTGAACGAGGACTACGTGCGCACCGCGCGCGCCAAGGGGCTGCCGAACCTGAAGGTGCTGATGTTCCATGCGCTGCGCAACGCCGCGGTGCCGATCGTCACGGTGATCGGCATCGGCATCGCGCTGCTGATCGGCGGCGTCGTCGTGACCGAGAGCGTCTACAACATCCCGGGCCTGGGCCGGCTGACCGTCGACGCGGTGCTGGCGCGCGACTACCCGACGGTGCAGGCGGTGATCCTGTTGTTCTCCGTCACCTACGTGGTGATCAACCTCGTGATCGACCTGCTGTACACGGTGCTCGATCCGCGCATCCGCTATTGAGACGGCGATGAGCTCACTGCCCGGCACCAACAGCGATCTGCTGCCATCCGGCGGGGCCGTGCCGGTCATCGATGCGCTGGAGCCGGTCGATGCCGCGGTGATCGCGCGCAAGCCGGGCGTCGGCCGGCGGTTGCTGCACAACTGGAGCGTGCTGATCGGCGGGTTGATCGTCATGCTGATCGCACTGATGGGGGTCGTCGCGCCGCTGCTGACGCCGGTCGATCCGGCCGCGATCAACCCCGGCAGCCGCAACCAGCTTCCCGGCTTCGAGATCACCGAGCGCAACGACGAGGGCCAGAAGATCACGCGCACCGCCCACATGGGCACCGACGGGCTGGGCCGCGACATCTTCGCGCGGGTGGTGTATGGCGCGCGCGTGTCGCTGATCGTCGGCTTGGCGGTGGCGGCGCTGTCGGTGGCGATCGGCGTCGCGATCGGCGTGGTGGCCGGCTACTTCCGCTGGCTCGACGGCATCCTGATGCGGATCATGGACGGGCTGATGGCGATACCGGCGATCCTGCTGGCGATCGCGCTGGTGTCGCTGTCGGGCGCGAGCCTGATGACGGTCATCGTGGCCGTTGCGATACCGGAGGTGCCGCGGGTCGTGCGGCTGGTGCGTTCGATCGTGCTGTCGATCCGCGAGGAGTCGTACGTCGAGGCGGCCATCTCGGTCGGCACGCCCACCGCGCTGGTGCTGTGGCGGCACGTGCTGCCGAACACGATCGCGCCGCTGATCGTGCAGGCCACCTTCATCTGCGGCTCGGCGATCCTGCTGGAGGCGATCCTGAGCTTCCTGGGCGTCGGCATCCCGCCGGAGATCCCCACCTGGGGCAACATCATGGCCGAGGGCCGCAGCGTGTTCGAGGTCTACCCGCACAACATCATCTATCCGGGCGTGTTCCTGACCTTGACGGTGCTGGCGATCAACATGCTGGGCGACGGGCTGCGCGACACCCTCGACCCGCGGATGGCCAAGCGGGTGTGAGCACGATGGCCCAACCGTCTTCCCGGTCGTCCGCTTCTTCCGCCGCCGCCGGTGCGCCGGTTCTCGAGGTCCGCGACCTCAGCATCGCACTGCCCAAGGGCAGCGACCGTGCGCACGCGGTCGAGCAGGTGAGCTTCACCGTCGGTGCCGGCGAGATCGTCTGCCTGGTCGGCGAATCCGGCTCCGGCAAATCGGTGATCGCGTTCTCGACGATGGGGCTGCTGCCGAAGGCGCTGCCGGTGACCGGCGGCAGCATCCGGCTCAACGGCGAGGAACTGGTCGGCGCGCGCGAGTCGCGGCTGCGCGAGCTGCGCTGCACCCGCATGGGCATGATCTTCCAGGAGCCGATGACCGCGCTCAATCCGGTCATGCGCTGCGGCGACCAGCTCGACGAGGTGCTGCGCGAGCACACCACGCTGTCGGCGGGCGAGCGGCGCGCGAAGATCATCGCGATGATCGAGCAGGTCCATCTGCCCGATCCGCCGCGGATGTACGCATCGTTCCCGCACCAGCTCTCCGGCGGCCAGCGGCAGCGGATCATGATCGCGATGGCGCTGATCCTGGAGCCGATGCTGCTGATCGCCGACGAGCCGACCACCGCGCTCGACGTGACGACGCAGGCGCAGATCCTGCGGCTGGTCAAGGAGCTGCAGCGCGAGCGGGGTACCGGCGTGCTGTTCATCACCCACGACTTCGGCGTCGTGGCCGAGATCGCCGACCGGGTGGCGGTGCTCAAGCACGGCGAGCTGGTCGAGATGGGGCCGACCGCCACGTTGCTGACCCGGCCGCAGCATCCGTATACCCGGATGCTGATCGACTCGGTGCCCAGCCATGTGCCCGCCGCCCGCCAGGCCACCCGCGTCGACGACGAGACCTATGTGCTGCGCGCCCAGGGGCTCGGCAAGGTGTACGTGACCGGCGGACTCTTCGGCGGCCGGCGGCGCGTCGAGGCGGCCACCGACGTGAACTTCGACATCAAGCGAGGCCAGACCCTGGGCATCGTCGGCGAGTCCGGGTCCGGCAAGTCGACAGTGGCACGCTGCATCGCCCGGCTGATCGATCCCACCGACGGGAAGGTGCTGCTGACCGGCACGGACATCGCGCGGATGCCGGCCGGGCGGTTGCGCGAGCTGCGCCGCAAGGTGCAGGTGGTGTTCCAGGATCCGTACCGGTCGCTGAATCCCCGGCGCACCGTCGGTGACTCGATCATCGAAGGGCCGATGAACTACGGCATGTCGCGCACCGAGGCGATGGGCCGCGCCCGCAAGCTGATGGAGCTGGTCAGGCTCGACCCCGCCGCGCTCGACCGCTATCCGCACCAGTTCTCGGGCGGCCAGCGGCAGCGCATCTGCATCGCGCGGGCACTGGCGATGGAACCGGAGCTGCTGATCGCCGACGAGGCGGTGTCGGCGCTGGGCGTGTCGGTGCAGGCGCAGGTGCTG
>OEIU01002018.1_pt1 | contig 11491 bp, 10 predicted proteins | sample 1539221 | NCBI WGS metagenome assembly OEIU01 (sample SAMN03792071, study PRJEB22550) | activated sludge metagenome | feature: wastewater treatment plant; material: activated sludge; isolation source: Wastewater treatment plant of a petroleum refinery complex | place: Argentina: Zarate | collected... | reverse complement strand
ATCGGCTGGATCCGGGCTACCTCTGCTGAGGCGCCTCTGCGTCGCGCTTCTTCGCCCTGAACGGATAGGCGCTGCCGGCTGCGCCCGGCTGTACGACAACAGGTGGAAGCGCTCGTGCGTGCCGGCGAGCAGGAAGTACAACGCGCGCAGGCCGAGGGTTGCTATGGGGTCCGCGGCGATTAGAAGAACCTGACCCTTCGACTCGTGCCGATGGCGATCATGCGCTAGCGCCAGGTACAAGTTCGAAGCCGAGATCCACGACCACTTGCCCCGGCATGCCCGCGATGCGGTCAAGCAGGATCTGTGCCGCCCGCTGGCCGATCTCGAGGCGCGGAAAGCGGATCGAGGTGAGCGCGGGTGTCAACTGGGCGCCGATCGCCGATCCATCCAGTCCGGCGAGCGCCACGCGCCCCGGAACCGCCCATCCTCTGCGTACAGAGTGCAGCAGGGCGCCGACGGCCAGCACATCGCTCGCAGCGAAGACTGCATCAATCTTCGGATCGCAGGAGAGAAGATCGTCCAGTGCGCGCGCGCCGTTCTCGAATTCGAAGGTCGTGCGCCGTATGCGCGCCTCGCTCACCCGCATGCCCGCCTCGCGCAGGCCCGTACGGTAGCCGCGCTCGCGGCCACGCGTCCGGTCGTTGTTTGCCGTGAGACCACCGATGTAGGCGATGTCGCGGTAACCGCGCGAGACAAGGTGGCGCATCATCGCGCGCGCAGCTTCGAAGTTCGAGAAGCCGACGGAGCAATCCAGCGGCCGTGCCGGTCGGTTCCACATTTCGACTACCGGCACACCTGCTCGCTTGAGCAGCCTTGCAGATCCCTCGCTGTGAGTGGTGCCCGTCAGCGCGATGGCATCGACGCGGCGCTCCAAAAGGGCCTCAATCGACTGGCGCTCCCGCTCGAGGTCGTACTCGCTGGTGGCGATAAGCAGGCGATAGCCGTGTGCGTCCAGCGTCGTGGCTAGTCCCTGCAGCGTGTCAGCGAAAATGGAATGGGAGAGAACCGGAACCACCACCCCCACGCTGTGAGTGGATTGAGAGGACAGGCTCCCCGCGACTGCGTCCTTTACGTACCCGCAGCGCTCGACCGCGCGACGCACCCGCGCCAGCGTCCTCGGCGCGACTCGGGAAGGATCGGCGAGCGCGCGTGACACCGTCATCGGCGTGACGCCGGCAAGACGCGCTACGTCTGCCATGGTGGGCGGCTTTCCGTTGCGGACGGGTGAGGGCGGCGTTCGGTTCCTCAATTGACTTCGCGCCATGCAGAGTTTATGTTATCGATAACATAACCGACAGGATGGCGCGGCGCCAGTCGCCAAGGGGAGAGATCAGTGCCCAGGCAGCGGGAACAGGGTAGGACGTTCCGGACGTGCAACCCCGCGCGCCCGTCACAGACCGTGGGCGAATATGTCGCCGATACCGAGGCTTCGATCGCCGGGATCGTGGCCGGCGCCGCGCGCGCCTTCCGCATCTGGCGGGCGTTCCCGGAGACGCGCCGCGCCGACGCGGTACTCGGCTGGATCGAGGGCATCGCCTCGCAAGCCGAAGAGATCGCTCGCCGCATCGTCCTTGAGCAGGGCAAGCCGCTGGCCGAAGCGCGCGGTGAAACCGCGAAGGCACTCGCCGAGGCAAGGACGATGGCCGCGTTTGCATCGGGCAGCGGTGCTCGCGTGGTTGCCTCGTCGAGGCCGGGCGTCCGCAACCTTGTCGTGCGCAGGCCCAAGGGGGTTGTCGCTGCCTTGACCCCCTGGAATTTCCCCATACTCACCCCTTTGCGCAAGATCGTACCGGCGCTGCTCGCCGGCAACGCCGTCGTCATCAAACCGTCCGAGCTCGCACCGGCAGCCTGTCTGCTCGCAGTCGAAGCGGCACGCGAGGCGCTTCCGGACGGCGTGCTCCAGTGCGTTCTGGGCGCTCGTGGGGCGGGCGAGGCCCTTGTGGGTGCCCCCGGCGTCACGGCCGTGAGCTTCACCGGGTCGGTGGCCACGGGCCGAGCGATCGGTGCGGTGGCGGGCGGGCGCCTGCTGGAGCAGAACCTCGAACTCGGCGGCAAGAACGCGGCAGTCATTGCCGCCTCGGCCGATGTTGCCCATGCGGCAGCGCAGACGGCTATGGCGGCCCTTGTCTGCGCCGGGCAGCGCTGCACGGCCGTAAGCCGGGCCATCGTCCACGAGTCCGTCAGGGAGGAATTCGTCGATGCACTCAGGGCGTCGATGATCGCAGTTCGAATGGGCGACGGCATGGATTCGGATACCACCATGGGGCCACTGGTCTGCGCGGCGCACCGGGACCGGGTGGAACACGCAGTGGCCCAGGCGCTGAGCGAGGGATCGCGAGTGCTGGCGGGGGCGGCACGGGCGCAGCCGAAGGGCTGCGAGGAGGGCTTCTTCTACGCGCCTACGCTGCTCGAGGCCGGACCGGACATGGCCTGCGCGCGGGAGGAAATATTCGGGCCAGTGGTTACGCTGCTGCGCTACCGGTCGTTCGACGAGGCGATCGAATTGCTGAACGCCACGGAATACGGCCTTGCTGCCTCGCTGTTCTCGAATGATGCCGGGGAGATTGACCGCTTCGTCGCCGAGGCCGATGCGGGAATGCTCTTCGTCAATCAGGGTACCGCCCCGGACAACCACATGCCCTTCGTCGGTGCAAAAGCCTCTGGCGTGGGCCCCGGTTCTGTCGGCCCCTCCGCACTTGAATTCGCCACCGTCGAGCACTCGGTCTATATAAAGGTGGGAGGGCAAGCATGAACTTAGCGGGGCGGGTGCACGTGCGTGTTGATGCGCGCGACAACGTCACTACAGTGCTCGATCACTGCAAGGACGAGACGCGGTTGGCGGGCGGTGGGCGAGCGGCAGCGGGCGTGCCCTTCGGCCACAAGATCGCCCTGGTTCCCATCGCCGCCGGGGCAGCCGTGATCAAGTACGGCGTCGTCATCGGCCACGCCACCCGCGAAATCGATTGCGGCGAGCACGTCCACGTGCATAACTGCGCATGAACCTGCTCCCCGATCACTTCCTCGGCTACCGCCGATGCGACGGCAGCGTGGGCGTGCGCAATCACCTCGCGGTCGTGTCCACCGTTGCCTTGACCAATCGTTGGGCCGAACTGGTGGCCGGCTCCACCGCGCTGCTGGTGAGTGGGGAATTCATTCGCGGACTGCGCGCGGCAGACGCTGTCCGACAGGACCAAGTCATCCTGGCGCTTGCCACTCACCCGAACGTGGGCGCCTGCCTGGTGTTGTGTCACGATGCGTCATCGGCGCGCCTGTGGCGCGAGCGCCTGGCCACCAGTGGGCGCCCGCATGAGGTGCTCGCTCTCATGGAGCAGCAGGGAATGAGGGCCGCGTTGGCTGCCGGCCGCACCGCACTCGCTTCCCTTGAAAAGGAGCGCGAGCAGGCGCAGCGCGTGCCGTGCCCCGTTTCCGCGCTCACCGTGGCTCTCGAGTGCGGAGGTTCCGACCCCACTTCGGCGCTCGTCGCCAATCCCGCCATAGGCCGTGTCGTCGATGCGCTCATTGGCGCTGGCGGCAAGGCGATCGTTTCGGAGACCGTCGAGTTCGTCGGCGCCGAAGAGGTAGTACGCAAGCAGTGCACCGATCTGGCGCTCGCGGAGCGCATTGTCGCCGTCATCGGCGAGGCAGAGCGGCGCATGGAGGAGGACGGCGAGCGCTATCGCGGTATCAACCCGACTGCCGAGAACATCGAGGCGGGCCTGACGACGCTCGTGGAAAAGAGCATGGGCGCGGTGGCAAAGGTGGGAACGAGCCCATTTGCCAGCCTGCTGGCTTTCGGCATCGTGCCGCAGCGCCCAGGGCTGCACTTCATGGACACACCGTTCTTCAGCCCCTGCTCGATCACCGGCATGGTGGCCGCGGGTGCACAGCTCACGCTTTTCGCCATGGGGGTCTTTAATCCCTCGGGCAATCCGCTCGCACCGACAGTCAAAGTCTGCGGCAATGCCACCACAGTAGAGCGCTGGCGCGACGCTCTTGACGTGGATCTCTCCGGGGTCCTGTCCGGCGTTCTCGACCTCGAATGCGCCGCGCAGCGTGTGACCACCTTCTTGCTGGAGGCCGCTGAAGGTCGGATCACCAGTGCCGAACGTTGGCACGAAGGCCAGTGCATTGTCCCCAAGAGCCTCGCCCCGCTCTGAGCGCCGTTCCAACACCAGGAGGAGAAGCAACATGAAAAGACCGCTGCGCCACGCCGTCGTGCTCGCCGCTGTCCTGCTCGCCGCCAACGTCGCGGGCGCGCAGGAGAAAGTGCGCACCTTCAGCATCAATGCATATACCGGCTTCTCGGTCTTCGCCGCGAAGGAGCTCGGACTATTCGCGAAGAACGGCATCGATACCGATCCCCGCTTCTTCCCGAGCGGCGCCCCCATCGTGCAGGCGGCGGCCGCGAAGGAATGGGACATCACCTTTCTCGGCGCACCCCCGACAGTGCTCGCGGGACCGAATCTTGGGCTCGTCACCGTCGGCATGGTCGCCGAAGAGGGCTCGATGCACGAACTGATCGGCCGCCCGGACTTTGTTGCTGCCGCGAAGAAGGACCCGGCCAAGCTCAAGGGTGCCCGAATCTTCGTCACCACACTGTCGACCGGTCACTACATGGTCGAGGCATGCCTGAACAAACTGGGCGTTTCGCCTGCGCAGGTATCCATCATCCCCTCCGACCAGCAGTCGACGCTTTCGGCATTCGCCGCTGGCCAAGGTGACCTCGCCCAGGTCTGGTCGCCGCAGAACACAGCTTTGCGCCTGCGGGGCAATCAGGTGCTCTGCGATGCGCGCGAGACACACCTCTCCATGCCCGCGGTGTGGGTGGCACACCCGGACTTCATAAAGCGCAAGCCCGAATTGGTCGGCAAGTGGATCAAGGCGAACCTGGAGGCGATCGATATCCTCAAGAAGGACCCTGAAAAGGCCTTCGAGCTTTACAGGAAGTACGACAAGTTCCGCGGGTTCAACTATACGGACGATCTTCTCAAGGAGGAGCTGCGCTACGTGTTGACGACCTACCTCGGCGGGACGGAGCAGCTGAAGCTCTTCTCGTCGACAGGGGGCAAGGCACCGATCGTCAAGGCCTACGAGGACATCTCGCAGTTCTTCATCCGCCAGGGACGCCTGAAGGAAGTGCCGAACTTCCAGCCGCTAGTCGATGATCGTTACCTCAAGAGCGCGATCGGCCTGTGAATCGGTCTGGACTGCGAGAGACCGTGTCCGAGGCGGACAATTCGATCCGCTATCGCGGCGTCGCCAAGCGCTTCGCGAGCGCACAGGGCGAGACCCTTGCGCTTGCGGGCGTCGATCTCGATGTCGCGGCCCGGGAGTTCCTGGTCATCGTCGGGCCTTCCGGCTGCGGCAAGAGCACCCTCCTGCACATGACCGCGGGGCTCGACTTCCCGAGCGAGGGATCGGTGGAGGTGGGTGGAAAGCCCGTCCGCGACACCAGCCCGGAGCGCGCGGTCGTTTTCCAGAACTTCTCGCTGTTCCCCTGGCTCTCCGTCGAGCGAAACATCGGCTTCGGCCTGCGCCTGCAGGGGCTTGCCGGCGACGAGATCGCCCGGAGGGTCGCCGCCGCAGTGAGGGTGATCGGGCTGGCAGGTTTCGAGCAGCATTTCCCTCGGATGCTCTCCGGCGGAATGCAGCAGCGAGTGGCGATTGCTCGCAGTCTCGTCATGCGCCCAAGGGTGCTGTTGATGGACGAGCCTTTCGCTGCTCTTGACGCGCAGAACCGGGCAATCATGCAGGAGGAGCTGGTCCGCGTCTGGTCCGAGCACAAACCTACGGTGTTGTTCATCACCCACAGCGTCGAGGAGGCGGTCTACCTCGCGGACCGCGTCGTCGTCATGTCGCGCCGCCCGGGACGCATCAAGGAGATCATCGCCGTGCCGCGGGAGCCTCGTCACTGGCGCGAAGGCAGCCTGGACGATGCCATGGCGATGCCCGAGTTCCAGCAACTGCGCCACAAGGTCTGGAGCCTGGTGCGCGATGAGATCGAGAGGACGCAGTGAGCGGCGGACTGCGGCTCGGTCTGGGAGTGGCGGCTTGGGCCTCGATCCTGCTCGCATGGTGGGGCGCGAGCCACGGATTTGCCATCAGTCCATTCGTGCTGCCGCCGCCCGAGCAGGTGCTTGCGGGTTTCGTCCAGGTGGCGCAGGGCTACATGGGGGCGAGCTTGTGGGCGCACGTCAAGGCGAGCCTCGGCGTGGTGATCACAGGGTTCCTGGCCGCGGTGATCGTCGGCGTGCCACTCGGCATGATTCTGGCGTGGTCGGTCCGTGCCGACCGAATCCTGGGCCCAGTGGTCGCCGTCCTGAGTCCCATCCCGCCGCCCGCCTGGATCCCGCTGGCAATACTCTGGTTTGGCATCGACCTGTCGGGCAAGGCCTTCGTCGTTTTCGTCTCCTCAGTCGTGCCCTGTATCGTGAATGCTCAAGCTGCAGTGCGCGAAGTGCCGCCCACCCTGCTCGCCGCCGCGCGCACGATGGGCGCGCGCGGCGGCCGGCTGCTGTTCGCCGTGGTACTGCCGGCATCACTGCCCAGCATCCTCACCGGGGTCCGCGTCTCGCTCGGCGTAGCCTGGGCGACTGTCGTCGCCGCCGAACTGGTCGTCGCCACCGCTGGACTGGGCTTCCTCGTGATGAACGGCTACCGCAACTTCGAGGCGCACATCATGGCGACCGCCATGGTCATCATCGCCGCAATCGGCGCCATGCTCGACGTCGCCGTGTCACTCGCCACGCGGCGGCTGCTGGCTTGGCTGCCAGAGGCGCCGCGATGAGCGCGGGCGCGTCCGCGCTCGCTTGGCGCACCGGCCGCGCGCGGACCTTGCTGTTGTCGCTCGGGGTGGCGCTCGCCTGGCTGGTCGTCTGGAGCGTCGCGGTGCGCCTGCTCAACGTGCCGCACGACTTCCTGCCCCCACCCGAGGCGGTACTCGCCACGCTCGCCAGGCTGGCCGTGGAGCCAATCGGCGAGGGCGCCCTGCTCTCCCATGCTGCGGTAAGTCTCGGGCGCTTCGGCTTGGGTTTCGCCTTGGCGCTGGTCGTCGGCATACCCCTGGGTCTCCTCATGGGCATGTCCCGCTTTGCCGACGCCCTTGTTTCGCCGGTGTTCCGAGCGCTGCGCTTCGTGCCGCCAATTGCGTGGGCGCCTTTCGCAATCGTCTGGTTCGGGGTGAACGTCGGCTCCCAGGCCTTCGTCATATTCGCCTCGTCGCTGCCCCCCATTCTGCTCAATACATGGAGCGGAGTAAGGCTCGCAGACCGCAATTTGCAGCGGGCGGCCCGCACCCTCGGCGCACGTCGCGCCACACTGGTGCGCTTGGTGGTACTACCTTGCGCCCTGCCGTCTATCGTGGCCGGGCTGCGCGTGGGGATCGCCACGGCCTGGATGGCACTGGTCGCAGCCGAGATCGTTGCGGGCACGGGAGGGGCCTCCGGTCTGGGCTATCTCATCCTCATCGGCCAACAGACGCTGCGCGCCGATCTCACGATCGCGGCCATGCTTGCCATCGGCCTGCTCGGCTTCGCCTTGGACGTCTTTCTACGCGAGCTGGAATCCCACTGGCTTAGGTGGAAGGCATGAGCTCGAAGATGAAAGAGTCGTACGACTACATCATCGTTGGCGCTGGGTCGAGCGGGTGCGTGCTCGCCAACCGGCTCTCCGCCGACGGGCGCTACTCGGTACTGCTTCTGGAGGCGGGCGGGCGCGACACGAGCCCTTGGATCCATATCCCGATCGGCTACGGCAAGACGATATTCGACAAGCGTATCAACTGGGGCTACGAGACCGAGCCGGAGCGAGAGCTCAAGAATCGGCGGATCTACTGGCCGCGCGGGAAGGTACTGGGCGGCTCCGGATCAGTGAATGGCCTCGTGTACGTGCGCGGGCAGCGCGAGGATTTCGACGGCTGGGCCGCCGAAGGCAACACCGGCTGGAGCTATGACGACCTCCTGCCCTACTTCCGTCGCAGCGAGCACCAGGTGCGAGGCGCTGACGCCTTTCACGGTGCCGGAGGGCCGCTGTGGGTCTCGGATCTGAGCGAGCGACACCCCCTGTGCGAGGCCTTCATCGGCTCGGCGCAGGCGACCGGCATTCCCTACAACGCCGACTTCAACGGGACCACCCAGGAAGGCGTTGGCTACTTCCAGCTCACCACCCGTAGGGGGCTGCGCTGCAGCCCGGCGGTCGCATACCTACGCCCGGCTCGTCGCCGACCCAATCTCGATATTCGTACGGACGCCCTGGTGCGCCGCGTGCTCCTCCGGGACGGCAGGGCGAAGGGAGTCGAGGTCGATGGGCAGGAGGGCACATTGCAGATCCACGCCAAGCGCGAAGTGGTGCTATCCGCGGGGGCGATCAATTCCCCGCAGCTGCTGATGCTCTCCGGAATCGGCCCGCGGGAGCAACTAGCCCGCCATGGCATCGCCTCCGTGGCCGATCTTCCAGGGGTGGGCCGGAGGCTGCAGGACCACTTGCAGGTACGCATTGTTCTGAGGGCGTGCACCTCGAGTTACAACGATGTCTTCAATAGTGGGCTGCGCACGCTGCTCGCCGGCATGCAGTGGGCATTCCTCCGCAAAGGCCCGCTGACGGTCAGCGCCGGACAGGCGGGCGCATTCGTGCGGGTGATGCCGAATGCCAAGCGCCCGGACGTGCAGTTCCACTTCATAACCTTCAGTGCCGATCGACCCGGCGCCTCCTTGCATCCGTTCTCCGGCTTCACCGCCTCGGTCTGCCAGCTGCGCCCGCAGAGCGTGGGTTGGCTGGAACTTGCGAGCAGCGATCCACGCGCGGCGCCGAAGATCCACGCCAACTATCTCAGCGCTCCCGGGGACATTGAAGTGCTGCGTGAAGCGGTCAAGCTCGCCCGGAGCATCACCCGCCGGCCTCCTCTGGCTGATCTCGTCGCGGAGGAAATCATGCCCAACGAAGGGATCACGACAGACGCACAAGTGGACGACTTCATCCGCGCCACCGCCGCGACGATCTTTCATCCGGTGGGCACATGCAGGATGGGCAGCGACGCATCCGCAGTGGTGGACCGTGAATTGCGCGTGCGTGGCGTAGAAGGGCTGCGGGTGATCGATGCCTCAATCATGCCGACCTTGGTCTCCGGCAACACGAACGCGGCGGCGATTGCCATTGCCGAGAAGGGCGCAGACCTGATCATGAAGGGGCACCTCCCGCGTGCAAGTGACGTCGAGCCGACCAAGGAAGAGGCGGCTTCCTGAGCGCATCCCGCGATTCGCACCTCGATCGGAGCCCCCCGTCCCGCCACCGATCGCTCCGAACTTGGAGCGCTTGCGCGGACCGCGTCGAACAACCTCCTTCAGGAAGAATGCGCATAGGGGGTTCGTGGCATCGACCGGGCGGGTGCCGCCCCAGCCAGTGACGATGCTGCGCCATGCCTGCACGCGCCGGCGTCGGCCTGACGGCTCCGGGCCCCGTCGACCCTGGTTGCCACGCGTTGCGGCGGCGCTCACCCCGCTTCGCGCGGCGCCTCCGCGTCGCGCTTCTTCGCCCTGAACGGATAGGCGCTGCCGGCCTCGCCCGGCCGCGCCGGGATCCGCAGCGACAGCACCATCGTCAGCGCCAGCACCGTCACTGTGAAACCCAGCGACCACGCGATCGGGATCTTGTAGACGTCGATCAGCAGCATCTTCGTGCCGATGAACACCAGCACGACGGCCAGGCCGTACGACAGCAGGTGGAAGCGCTCGTGCATGCCGGCGAGCAGGAAGTACATCGCGCGCAGGCCCAGGATCGCGAACACGTTCGACGTGAGCACGATGAACGGGTCGGTGGTGATCGCGAAGATCGCCGGGATCGAGTCGACCGCGAACACCACGTCGACGATGCCGATCAGCAGGATCACGACGAACAGCGGCGTGGCCATCCGCACGCCGTTCTGCATGGTGAAGAAGCGCTCGCCGTCGTAGCGCGGCGAGATCTTCATGTGCCGGTTGATCCAGCGCAGCGCGGGGTTCGAGCCCAGGTCGGGCTCCTGTCCGGCCGCCCACCACATCTTGATGCCGGTGAAGACCAGGAAGGCGCCGAACACGTACATGACCCAGTGGAACTGCGCGATGAGCCAGGCGCCGACCAGGATCATCACCGCGCGCAGCACCAGCGCGCCGACGATGCCGATCATCAGCGCCCGCTTCTGGAACTCCGCCGGTACCGCGAAGTAGGTGAACAGCATCAGGAAGACGAAGATGTTGTCGACCGCCAGCGCCTTCTCGACCAGGTAGCCGGTGACGAATTCGAGCGCCTTGGCGTCGGCCAGCGCCCGCGCGGCTTCGTCGCCGGACGCGCCGCCCAGGTGCCACCACAGCCAGGCGACGAAGGCGAACGAGACCGCGACCCAGACCAGCGACCAGATGCCGGCCTCGCGCATCGTGACGGCGTGCGCGCCCTGGCGGCGCATGGCGAGGAAGTCGACCGCGAGGGCGACGAGCACGAAGGCCGCGAACAGCGACCACAACAGCGGGGTACCGATGGAGATCATCGAGGGAACCTTGCTCCTCCGGCCTGGCAGGGGCCGGATGACGGATTGGTCGAAGGTCCTCGCTGGTCTTGCCGTTCGCGGGCGCGTGAACGCCCGGAGTCGCGGCACCGGGCAGGCGGTCGATTGCCGGGTCGACCGACGCCGTAGTGACGATGCCGCGGCGCTGGAATCGGGAATCCGCGCCGGCTACTCCCCTGGAGAGGAGCGCGAATTGCAGCAGCCGCGTCTCTGGCGGTCAACGAAAGCCCCGCACGGCCGGGGGATTTGGGCCGGGCGGCTCGGGCCCCGCGGTTACTGCGAGTCGCCGACTGCCGCAGCATCGAGGAACAACGCCGGGTCGACCATCGCGCGGTTCAGGCTGACAGACCAGTGCAGGTGCGGGCCGGTGACGCGGCCGGTGGCGCCGACCTCGCCGATGCGCTCGCCGGCGGCGACGACGTCGCCGGTCTTCACCGCAACGGCGCTCAGGTGGCAGTACATCGTCAGCAGGCCGCCGCCGTGGTCGAGCCAGATCGTGTTGCCGTTGAAGAAGTAGTCGCCGACGTCGATCACGCGGCCGGCGGCTGCGGCGACGACGGGCGCGCCGGTGGTCGCCGCGATGTCCATGCCGCTGTGCGGATTGCGCGGCTGGCCGTTGAAGATGCGGCGCAGGCCGAACGAGCTCGAGCGCTGCCCGGCCGTTGGCTGGAGGAACCGAAGCGACGTCGGCACGGAGTCGCTGCGCGTCGCGACGACTTCGGCCAGATGGGCGCGCTCGCGCTCGTAGCGTGCAAGGTCTTCGGCGGACAGGTCGACCTTGCCGGGCGCCACGCGCAGTCGCTGTTCGGCGTAGCGCACCGGTTCGATGACGACGGGCAGACGCGCCTCGGGCTGGTCGGGGCGTCGAACCGCGACGTGGCGCACGCCGGGTTGGGCGGCGAGCGCGATGCCCACGACCGCGGTCCAGCGCTGCGGATCGCCGACGACCAGCACCGG